>ENA-UERU01000012-UERU01000012.1-human-gut-metagenome-genome-assembly--contig:-NODE-12-length-167236-cov-10.165992_pt1 | contig 167236 bp, 136 predicted proteins | sample MGYA00242988_ERZ507989 | MGnify/ENA primary metagenome ERZ507989 (study PRJEB26167, sample SAMN06115519) | human gut metagenome | host: Homo sapiens | place: China:Hunan | collected 2015-08-21...
AACACATCTGCGGCCAGTACCTTGCCAAAGGCTTCGGCAATCTGACTGCGGCAGGAATTATGGACACAGATAAAGGCAATTTTGGGTTTTGACATAGAGGTGTTCCTTCCCCACAAACTGGAAGTTATAGTGCATCTCTCGGACAATTCTTCACGCATTCAAAGCAAAGAATACATTCCGTACCGTTTTTTCGTTTTCTGGAATTATCTGTAACATCTACTTCCATAGGACACACATTTTTACATTTGCCGCATGAAACACATTTGCTTTTATCACATTTAATTCGGAGCAGCGAAAAATAACTCATAGGTTTTAAGAATATAGTGATAGGACATATGTATTTGCAAAATGCACGATTATCCTTAAAGACAAAAGCCAATATTATCCCAACTATATAGTATATGGCATTTCCAATGATAAACGCCCAAAACATAATCCTCTCAATGTTACCGATATGAGCAAGAAATAGCACCGAAACAAATATAAGAGAAATTGCAAATGTTATATACCTTATCCACCCAATCTTTTTCCGTGGTGTTTTGGGAACTTTATACGGAAGAAAATCAAGCACCATTGCCGTCCAACAGGCATACCCACACCAACCTCTGCCAAAAAGCAATGGTCCAAAAATTTTTGCCACCGCATAATGAATTGTTGCGGCTTCAAATACCCCTGTAAAAAGATAATACCAAAATCCCTCAATCTGCATATTTTCACCGCAAATAAAGCCCAAATACACCAACATATAAAGTCCGACTAAAAGCTGTGCAACTCTGCGGGCATATTTGTATTTTTTTATATAAAGAAATATCCCGAAAAAAATTGATATTCCAATATAGCTAAAATTAAAAAGGTAAAATATATTGTCCTGTGTCAGCCATAATGTTACTGCAATAGTCATAAATATTCCCAATACACCAAGCGGTAGAAAATACTTTTTCATTTTATTCCTCCAATCCACAAACTGGAATTTATTCATATTCTGAATCATGTACCAGTTCTTCTAGCTCTTTTTCATTCTTAATATCTTCAACAGGTTTCTTTCCAGTAATATCCTGATATGCTTCTTTCACACCATTCTTCACTGCCCACTTGATGACGAAATATAATGCTACCAAAATAACAATTGCGGTTCCTCCGCTTATGCCTAATTCATTCCACATGATTCAATCCTCCAAATTCCGATTTGTCGAGTTCATTATACCACACCGAACCCCATTGTAAAAGAACCTATGTACGCCGCCCGCAGGCGGCAAAAGTTAGTCCGGGGGAAATTCCAATTCGGCAAACTCTGCATCGGTCAGAAGTTTCAGCTTTTCGATAACGCCCTCCGACAGTTCCCGCAGGGCGGCTTCATCGGGCATCAGGTAGCACTGCATCAGCCGCAGTTCGTGGATAAGCCCCAGCCGGGTGCCGGTGTTGTAGAGCATCATCAGCATCGCAGTATTAAAATTAGTTGACAGTGAACGGTGCCCATCTGGGCAAGCACCAAAATTTTTCGGCAAATTTTGTGCAGCCGCAGAAATCAAGAAGGTCTATTGAAAAATAACGTAAAATGCGTTACAATAAAGTTGAGGTGATAACCATGGAAAAAACGATGACACTCAATCTCCGTGTCAACCCTACCGTTAAACAGCAGGCCGAAGATGTGCTGAAGCAGCTCGGCATCCCAATGGCAACCGCCATTGATATGTACCTGCGCCAAATCACGCTGACGGGCGGCATCCCCTTCTCGCTGTCCCTGCCGAAGGCTCCTGCGGCTCTGAACGCCGACACCATGACCGATGACCAGCTCCATGCAGCCTTGCAGGTAGGCATCAAGGAGGTGCAGAACGGTGACACCGTGGATGCTGCAAGCGCATTTGCGCAGTTCAGGGAACAGCACAGATGAAACAGTATGACGTGAAAATTTCCTATGCAGCCCTCAGCGATATGGAGCAGATTTACAGCTACATTGCTGACCGTCTGCTGGAGTCTGACACGGCTATGGGGCAGTATAACCGCATTGCAGAAGCCATTCAATCGCTGAACGTCTTGCCGGAACGCTGTGCGCTGGTGGAAAGTGAGCCGGAGCGCACCCAAGGGCTGCGGCAGATGCTGGTGGACAACTACTCGGTGTTCTACATCGTGGGCGAGGATACCGTGTCGGTGGTTCGTGTGCTGTACAGTGCATCTGACCTTGTGCGCCGCCTGCGGAGAATGAAGTGAAAGGGGTGTTTGCATGACCGCCGTGATCTATGCCCGCTATTCATCGGACAACCAGCGAGAGGAATCCATCGAATGGCAGATTCGTGAATGCACGGACTATGCGGAAAAAGAACGGCATCACGGTCATCAAACACTACATTGATCGTGCATTCTCAGCCAAAACGGACAATCGTCCGGAGTTCCAGCAGATGATCAAAGACAGCGGCAAGAAGCTATTTGATGTTGTTCTCGTCTGGATAAGAACAAGCGTGCCCCTGCCTGTGGCAAGGCAGACGAGGAATATCTGCTGACCACCAAGCTGTTCTGCGGCAAGTGTGGTGCGCTGATGTTTGGCGAAAGCGGAACCAGTGCCACCGGACGCACCTACTATTATTATAAATGCGCCAACGTCAAGCGGCGCAGGGGCTGCAACAAAAGGCCGGGGCAGGGGAGAACCCTCTGTCCCGGCCTTTCTGCGCGATGCGGGGGCCGTCAGCCCTCCATCTTGCGCTCCACGAAGTCGCCCACCATCTTGTCCAGCTGGCTCACGGCGTGCTCGGCACCCTTGGCGATTTTGCGGGCGGTGCGGCGCATCTGGCGCTGGCTCGTGTTGGTGGCCATGACGCCGGCGGCGCCCAGTGCGGCACCGGCGGCCATACCGATCAGGAGCGGGGCGGTGGAGCTTGTGTGTTCGTTTTTCATAGGAGGCACTCCCTTCGAATCAAAATTTTTGGGCTGCGAGGATAGTATTTCCGCCAAAGGATTCACTATACGCTTTTTTTGTGCAGGAAAATGTGGTATACTGTATGATATGCTGATAAACTGGGCCGGTTATGGGCTGGCTTGGTTTATGGGAAAAGGCATATTCTGCGAAGGAGGTTTCTTTTTTGCTGAAGATAACGGAACCGAAAAAAGTTCTCTGTATCCATGACCTTTCCGGTGTGGGGCGCTGCAGTCTGGCGGTCATCCTGCCGGTGCTCAGCGTCATGGGCGTCCAGCCGGTGGCGCTGCCCACGGTGGTGCTCTCCACCCACACCGGCGGCTTCGGGACACCGGCCCGTCTGGACGGCTGCGCCTACGGCGAGGCCGCACTGGAACATTACCGGGAACTGGGGCTGAGCTTCGACTGCATTTACACCGGCTACCTCGGAGGCGAGGAGCAGGCCGCGCTGGCCGAAAAGGCCTTTGACCTCTGGCCATCGGCCTATAAGGTGGTAGACCCCGTGATGGGCGACAACGGCAAGGCTTACTCTACCGTGACCCCGGCCTTCATCAATCGGATGCGGCAGCTCTGCCGCCGGGCCGACCTCATCCTGCCCAACGCCACCGAGGCCGGCCTGCTGCTGGAAAAAGAGCTGCCCGCCCAGCTGGACGAGGAAGGCGCCCAGGCGCTGGCCGATGAGTTGGCGGCGTCGCTGGCCCCCAATGCGGTGGTCACCGGCCTGCAGCTGGACAAGTACATCGCCTGCGCCGGTGCAGGCCGCGACCGCTTCGTGGTCAAGAAGCTGCATATTGCCCGCAGCTTCCCCGGCACGGGCGACCTCTACGGTGCGGTGCTCATCGGCTCGCTCATCCAGGGCAACGCCCTGAGCGCGGCGGCAGACAACGCGGCAGAGTTCGTGGCGCTGGCCATCCAGAAAACGCCCTGCGACCAGGACACCCGCTTCGGCGTCTGGTTCGAGCCGCTGCTGCCCCGCCTGTGTCCGATGGGGGAGGAATAAACAGCGATGAGTGAAAAACCGACTCTGAACATCGTTCTGGTGGAGCCGCGCATCCCTCAGAACACCGGAAACGTGGCCCGCACCTGTGCCTGCACGGCCTGCCGCCTCCATCTGGTGGGGCCGATGGGCTTTGCCATCGACGACAAGAAACTCAAGCACGCCGGGCTGGATTACTGGCACTATCTGGACATCAGCTATTACGACAGTCTGGATGACTTCTTCTCGAAGAACGACGGGCCTTTCTACTACTTTACGACCAAAGCGCCTCAGCGCTACACCGACATCGCCTACCCGGACGGGGCATACCTCGTGTTCGGGCGGGAAGATGCCGGTCTGCCGGAAGCGCTGCTGGCAGCCGATCAGGAGCACTGCATCCGGATGCCCATGCGGGACACCTGCCGCAGCCTGAACCTGTCCAACAGCGTCGCCGTGGGCGTATACGAGGTACTGCGCCAGTGGGACTTCCCGGAGCTGCTGGACCACGGCCACCTGCGAGACTACGAATGGAAATGAGGAACACTATGAGCAAAATTGCGATTTTGACCGACTCCTCCTGCGACATCCCGCAGGAGCTGGCCGAGAAATACGGCATCGACATTATGGGCTTCCACATCCTGCTGGACGACGAAGACATCGTGGAGCGTGAAAAGTACACCCCCGAGGAGTTCTACAACAAGATGCGCGCCGCCAAGGGCATCCCCTCCACGGCTGCCATCACCCCCATCCAGTTCTGTGAGAAATACTGCCAGTATGTGGATGAGGGCTACACCGATGTCATCCATGTCCCCATCAACCGCTCCGGTTCTTCCACCTACAACAACGCCGTCATGGCGCAGGGGATGCTGCGGGAGGAGCGCCCGGAACACCACCTGAACATCCATCTGCTCGACCCCCACACCTACTCGATGGTGTTCGGCTGGTATCTGTGCGAGATGGCCCGCAAGCTGCAGAACGGCGCGGAGCTCCGCCACGTCATCAGCGAGTTTGAGACCCAGATGAACAAGATGGAGGTCATCCTCGGACCCTACAGCCTCAAGCAGATGAAGAAGAGCGGCCGCATCTCTGCTGCCGCCGCGGTCATGGGCGAGCTGATGGGCATCCGCCCCATCATCACCCTCATCGACGGCAAGACCAGGGTGGAGAGCAAGGTGCGCGGCGACGACAAGGTCATCCCCGCCATGATCGACCTGTGCAAAAAGCGCACCGAGGGCGTGGAGGACTTCGATTATATGATCGGCCACACCTCCATCCCCCAGACCGCTGAGCTGGAAAAAGTCTGCCGCAAAGCCTTCGGCAAGGCTCCGCTCACTACCTTCAATCTGGGCGGCGTCGTCTCGGCCAACACCGGCCCCGACACCCTTGCGCTGATCTATGTGGGCAAGGCCCGAGACTGAGCATATCACGGAAAGACTGCTGCTGTGCGGCAGTCTTTTTTCGTATCGCCGTTGCATTCCGGCCCAAACTATGGTATAATTCTCCACGCTGTGCCTGAGGGTACGGCTCCTTAAAGAGCAACTTAGGATTTTAGGCTCCCCGGCGTGTCTCGAACCATGCCGGGCCAAACCCACGGGGGCTGGCGGTCCCCGCGCGGTCAAAATCAAACCGCTGGAGTTATACGATGAAAAATCAGAACCTTTCCGTCCGTAAACTGGCCCGCTGCGGCATGGTCGCAGCCCTTTACGTCGTGCTCTGCATGGCACTGCAGCCGTTCTCTTACGGCGCGGTGCAGGTGCGTGTGGCCGAGGCGCTCTGCCTGCTGCCCGTGTTCGGTGCCGAGTACATTTTCGGCGTAGTGCTGGGCTGCTTCCTGGCAAACCTGCTGGGCTCCACCATCGTGGACGTCATCTTCGGCACTCTGGCCACCCTGCTGGCCTGCCTCGTGACCTACAAGCTGCGGAACATCCGCTTCAAGGGTCTGGCCCTTGCGGCCTCGCTGCCCCCGGTGGTCTTCAATGCCGTCATCATCGGCATCGAGATCGCGGTGATGTTCCCGGACCCCTCTTCCAGCGCACCCCTCTGGCTGGCCTGCGTCACCAACGGCATCTCCGTGGGCATCGGTGAGCTCATCAGCTGCACCGTGCTGGGCGTTCTGCTGGTCCGCATCATCGAGGCAAGCCCGGCGGTCAGGAAGGTCTTCGAGTCCTGAACTTGATCCCTTCCGGCGGGCGGGCCTGATCGAGCAGGCCCTCTGCCGGGGCATGAAAGGCTATTTTATCGGGTTGCTCGGCCTTTCGGACGATCGATATAGAACGGCGAAGCGCCGCACGGGAAACTGTGCGGCGCTTTTTCATAAAAGAAACGAAGGAGCGATGATTCTACCGCCCGTCGGTTGCGCGGGAGGGTGCGGCCCGGTACAATGAAGCCAGAAACGGACGAAGAACGTCCGACAGGAGGCAAAACGTATGTACGAACTGGACAAGGCCGCATTCGGCCATTTTCTGGCCCAGCTGCGCAGGGAAAAGGGGATGACCCAGAAGGAGCTTGCCGCGACGCTGTACGTGTCCGACAAGGCCGTCAGCAAGTGGGAACGGGGAGTTTCCCATAGTTAAAGATACCACACCAAATATGATGAACCCACGCTTATACACTACCAGCTATAATAAACCGCAAGGACAGCAATTTGATGATACTGCTGTCCTTTCTTTTATAAAATTGCAGTACACATAAAAAAGCTGTAAAATGATAAATATATTTGTCCTTGTAACAATTCTCGGACATTTGCCTGTTATACTATCTGCAAAAAGCAAAGGAAGTGAGAATATGAAGCAGATTTTAATTGTCGAGGACGACAGTTTTTTGAATAAGATGTTGGCCTATAACCTGACCGCAGACGGCTACGGCGTGACTTCTGCCCTAAATGCCAGAACCGCAGCCGAAGCCATCCGCCAGCGGGAATTTAATTTAGTGCTGCTGGACATCAACCTGCCAGACGGCAACGGTTTTGAGCTGTGCAAGCTGATAAAGCCCCAGCACCCGGACACCATCGTAATATTCCTGACCGCCAACGATCAAGAGAGCGACCAGATACGGGGCTATGAGGTGGGCGCGGTGGATTACATCACAAAGCCCTTTGTGATCGGGGCCTTGCAGCGAAAAATCAAAGCCATGTTCGCCATGCTGGAACACCACAAACCGGCCAAGGACATTTACGACGACGGGAGGCTGTTTCTGGACTTCTCGGAGCAGACGGCTTCCTTAAACGGCAAGCCCCTGACCCTATCCCCGATGGAGTACAAAATGCTGAACCTGTTCCGTAAAAATCCCCGGCAAGTGCTGACCCGTGGGCAGCTTTTGGAAAAGCTGTGGGATATAGACGAAAGGTTTGTAGACGAACACACCCTGACAACCTCCATCAGCCGGATTCGCAGCAAGATTGAATCTGACGGCGGCGCGCCCTACATCAAGACTGTTTACGGCATGGGCTATCAATGGACGGGAGGCGAGGCAAAATGAAGTTTCAAAATCTCTCGGTAAAGCGGCTGTTTGGCCGGGTGGCAATGGGGCTTGTCCTATCCATGTCCGGGATCACCATAGCCCTGTTTTTTGTGACAAAACAGACGGCGGTGCTGCTGATGGGCGGGGCGCTGCTGCTGTGCGCTCTTGTGGGGATTTTTGTACTGACGCAGGCGTTTGGAAAGCGGCTGTCGCAGTTTACCGCTGACCTGTGCCAGACCTTAGACCACATGATCGCCGGAAATGAAGCGCCCCAGCGCCCGGAGGACAGTGAAACCCAGCTTGCCAGAATCGGACACCGGCTGGCAAGGCTTTACCAGATCATGCAGGAGAACCGCCGCCGGGTGGACGAGGAACGGCAGGAGTTACAGACCCTTGTATCAGATATTTCCCATCAGGTGAAAACGCCGGTAAGCAATCTGAAAATGGCGACGGACACCCTGCTGGAAAAGCCTATGACTGAGGCGGAGCGCACCGACTTTATCCGGGGAATCCGCAGCCAGACGGATAAGTTGGACTTTCTCTTTCAGGCCCTTGTGAAAACCTCCCGGCTGGAAACGGGCGTGATCCAGTTGGATAAGAAGCCGGGCCGTCTATTTGATACCGTGGCACAGGCCATGAGTGGGATCGTGTATGCAGCGGAGAAAAAGGAAATTGCCGTGTCCGTGGACTGCCCGGAGGATTTGACCGTTTCCCATGACAGCAAGTGGACATCCGAAGCCCTCTTTAACCTGCTGGACAATGCGGTGAAGTACACCCCGGCAGGCGGGAAAATCGCTGTGTCGGTGGTGCTGTGGGAAATGTATGTGGAGATCAAAGTAGCCGACACCGGCAAGGGAATTTCCGAAAGCAATCAGGCCGCCATCTTCCGGCGCTTCTATCGTGAGGAAGAAGTACACGAACAGCAGGGCGTGGGCATTGGCCTGTATCTGGCCCGCGAGATTGTAACGCGGCAGGGCGGCTATATCAAAGTGGTTTCGGAGCCGGGCAAGGGTTCGGAATTTTCTATTATGCTGCCTACAAAATAAAACGCGGCGGACGGCCATTTCCGGCTGCCCGCCGTAAATTTTTTTGAAATGTCCGAGCGTTGTAACATTTCACCCCGATTTTCAATGAAATTTTTTGGCCACTGTAACATTTCGCGGACATTTGGGTTTTACAATGGCCTTATCAAATATGGAGGTGATACAACTATGACATGGCCTTTTGAGAACGATACAAGCGCCATTACAAAAAAGTTGGCAAAACGAAACTTAAAAGCAGATAAAAGTAGAAACATCCTCATTATCATTACGATTGCCTTAGCTACCTGCTTGATAATGACAACGACCTTGTATTTTTTTGCTTCGCAGCGAAAATCATTAAATGATGCAGCTGGGCGTTATCAAGCAATTATCAATGAAGTCGATAATGATACCATTACAAAATTAGTAAATGACAGTAGGGTTCAAGTGGGTGTAAGTCATTTATTGGGTTTAGTATCTTATGGGGACTACAAATTAACCGTCCGTTCAATGGATGAAACACTAATGAAATTAGCAAAATATCCTGATTTGGAGGGGGAATTGCCCAAATCTACAAATGAAATTGCTATCACAAAGGCGTTTCTTGATAGAGCTGGATTGTCCAAATCCGTGGGCGATATTATATCGTTAAATCTGGGAGATGGAGAAAAAGATTATACCTTATGTGGTATTTTGCCTGTCGAAAATTCAAATTATTCCGTATTCGTGTCGCAGTCCTATATTGAAAACAAGCTCAGCGAACCGGCATACTCCGCTTATATCCGTTTGAATGAATCTGATGGTTGGTCTAAGGCTGCTATACAAGCTGAATTATCAACATTGTGCAGAGAATTGAAAATACAGCCGGAGCAAATGCAGTTTTCAACATATTATTTTTCTCTCATTGAACAGAGAAGCAGTCAATATATCACTGTAATAGCATTTATCAGTCTTATTATCGCTTTGGCGTGTACCCTTGTTATTTACAGTCTGTTCTATGTGTCCATAGCCAGAAAAACAAAAGAATATGGAAAACTGCGGACAATAGGGGCAACTGGAAAACAGATGAAAAGAATCGTTTTTAGAGAGGGATTTCATCTTTCCAAAATTGGTATTCCGATTGGAATATTAGCCGGTGCAATAGCGGGATATGTCCTTGTCCCGCAAGGCTGGAACACTTTAATGGTATTTGTAATTGCCGCTGTCACAGCTCTGTTTGTGTATTTATGCGTTATGATTGCTGTAATTAAGCCAGCCAAGATTGCTGCTCATGTTACGCCTATTGAAGCAGTCCGTTATATGGCGAGCAATAATGATGTAATGTCCAACAGTACAAAAGTGTTACATCGTTCTCTATCCGCAAAAAACTTAGCTTTTCTTAATTTTGCAAGGAACAGAAAGAAAACCGCCTTAACGATTCTGTCGTTAGGGGTATGTGGAATTTTGCTGATGGCAAGCTCTGCATATTTTAATTCCATTGATCCTTTAGCGATGGCGCGTAGGAGTTTTCCTTACGGAGAAATTCGCCTTGAATTAGGCGATTACGGGCCACAGGCACATAACAGCGAACAATATTCAGAACTCCAAAAATCGAATCTGCTTACAGAAGATTTTAGAGAATCCATTTTGGACATAGATGGTGTGGAAGAAATAAAAGAATACCAAGGCACCGTTTTGAATGTTCGTATGCCAACGGGAGATATTGAACCGATTGTTTCAGACGCATATACACGAAGCTCTCAAAAATTGATTGAGCAATATTTGATTGATGGTACAGCAGATTTGCAGGAACTACTTAAAAACAATGGCATTATTATTGAAAATGGCCCACAGTGGAAAGAAACTTTTGGGTGGGATGCAGCGATTGGGGACGAACTTCTGATTGAAGTTGGCGGACAAACATTGGAAGTAAAAGTAATGGGAATTGTGGACGCTAATATCCCGTATGGCGGATATGATACGCTATTTATTCCTTTAGAAATGCTGTCAAAGATCGTTCCTATTGAAAACCTCAATTATCAATTTATTGTAGATACAGATGACAGTAAATGGGCAGCCGCAAAAGATGAAATCCAAAAGATAATTCCACCGACTTCCAGCCTCTATGTTAGTACCTTGAATGATTGGGTAGAGGCATACAACGAAAAACTATTGAACTATCGTATGCCAGTCTACATTTTTGTTATGTTTATCGGGGTTTTTGGCATTATCAATCTGCTAAACACACTGATAACAAACATCTTGACCCGGAAGCGAGAACTGGGTGTTTTGCAAGCGGTTGGTTTGAGCAGTAAACAGCTTTCAAAAATGTTATTGATAGAGGGCTTGTTCTATACATTAGGGGTGCTTCTTCTTTCCATATCATGCGGAACTCTTATCGGGTATCTTCTCTGCACCGTCTTTAGTGCAATGAGTATTTTTGGAAAAGTAAGCTATCATTTTCCGACAGTTGAAATGTTCAGTTATTTTATACTGATGCTTGCCGTCCAAATGCTTTTCTCGTATTTGGCAATTCGGCAGATAAAAAAACAATCTCTGGTAGATCAAATACGGGAATTGTCATAAGAATTTTTGAAATGTCCGAGTGTTGTAACATTTCACCCCGATTTTCAATGAAATTTTTTGGCCGCTGTAACATTTCGCGGACATTTGGGTTTTACAATAGCCTTATCAACAAAAGCGAGGAGGCGACGCAATGGAACTGACCCCGACATTGATTTTGAATCTGGTGCTGCTGATCGTCCCGCCCGCTGTCCTTGTGCTGGTGTTCCGGCAATGGCTGGCCCGGCACATCCGCTGGACGGTTGCCTTGACTGCTCTCTGTGATGTTCTCCTGTTTTGGGATGAACTGTTCTACTATGAGAGCTTCGGCCTGTTCGCTGTGCTGATTCTGGTACAGTTGGCGGCCACCGGCGCAGCAGCGTTCAACATTTACAACAAACAAAGAAAGGATTGAATTTTATGAGCATTTTACAGACGATCGACCTGAAAAAGTATTACGGTACAGAGCCGAATATCACCCGCGCCCTTGACGGCGTGAACTTCTCTGTGGAGGACGGCGAGTTTGTGGCCGTTGTGGGAACCTCCGGCAGCGGCAAGTCCACCCTGCTTCACATGATGGGCGGGCTGGACACCCCTACTTCCGGCAATGTGATTGTCCGGGACAAAGAGCTGTCGAAAATGAACGACGAACAGCTCACCATCTTCCGCCGCCGCAACATCGGCTTTATCTTCCAGAACTATAACCTTGTTCCCATCCTGAATGTGTATGAGAACATTGTCCTGCCGGTGGAGCTGGACGGGGACACGGTGGATCAGAAGTTTTTGGACGAGATCGTTCACCTGCTGGGGCTGGAAGATAAACTGAAAAATATGCCCAACAATCTTTCCGGCGGACAGCAGCAGCGTGTGGCGATTGCCCGCGCCCTGATTACCAAACCGGCTATTGTACTGGCCGACGAGCCGACCGGCAACCTTGACAGCAAGACCAGCGCCGAGGTGCTGGGGCTTATCAAGCGCACCAGTGCGGAGTTCCGGCAAACCGTTGTGATGATTACCCACAATGACGACATAGCCCGTCTTGCAGATCGGATTGTCCGCATTGAGGACGGCAAGATCGTGGAGTAAGGAGGTGGCAGGCTATGACATGGCCTTTTGAAAATGATACCAGCGCCATTACAAAGAAGCTGGCAAAGAAAAGTTTGCAAAGCGAGAAGCGCCGGAATCTGATGGTGGTGATTGCCGTTGCGCTGGCGGCGTTTCTGATCTGCTTTACGGGAATTGTGTCTACCTCCCTGACACAAATGCAGCGCAATCAGGTTGTCGATACTTATGAGGCGGTCTGGCTGGGCGTAGAGGAAAACGACATTGAAACCCTGAAAGGACTGCCGGAGTTTGAGCGCGTAGGCGGCTACTATATGCTCGGCGAGGAACTTTCGGAACAGGGCTATCATGCCTCTTATGTATATAATGACGCAGAAATGATGGAGATTGGGCGCGACCAAATGAAGCTATTGGAGGGGAATCTACCCCAAAAAGCAAATGAAGTTGTCGTAAGCGAATACTTTCTCTCCACCTATGGAAACAATGCCAAGATCGGGGACACTGTGACCTTAGATACCGAGAGTTTTCATGGTGATTATGTCGTTACCGGCATTATGGACAGCGTAAATGAAAAAGAAGCGAATACCTGCGCTATCATTCTTTCCAAAGCTGCCCTGACAGAATGGAAAGGGTTTGATCCGGCTGGGTATCGCGCTTATGTCCATTTCAAAAACAGCGATCAGTTGGGCGAGGAACTGATAACCTCTTATTGCAGAGAGATTGCAGAGGAATATCAGCTTCCTAATCCCAGCATGAACAACAAGTATTTTGCTTATGCTTCTAAATCCTTTGATTTTTTACCGATTTTTGGTGTGATTGTTATTGTTCTGATCGGCGGCTATATTGTGATTCAGAGTATCTTCCGTATCTCCATCAATGACAAAATCAGGAGCTACGGACAGCTTCGGACGATTGGTGCAACGCCAAAGCAAATCAAGCGGATTGTAAAGCGGGAGGGACGCAAACTCGGCAGTATCGGAATTTTGATTGGTACAGTGCTGGGCGTATGCTGCGGTTTTCTTCTGTTTTCCAAGGGATTTAACGCTGTTTCCTATGCCGTTATGGTTTCCCTGACACTCATAAGCGGTTGGATCATGGTGTCTATTTCCATCCGTAAGCCGGTGAAAATCGCGGCAGGGATTTCCCCCATTGAAGCCGTCCGTTTTACCCCAGTGCAAAAGGACATCCGCAGCCGGAAAAAGAATATCAAGCTCAATCCTGTTTCAATGGGAATTGCGAATTTTAAGCGTGACCGAAAAAAGACAATCAGTATTGTAGCATCTTTGAGTATCGGCGGAATTTTGCTGATGGTGGTATCTTCCATTGTTTTAGTGCGCTCACCAGAACAAATTGCAAGATTATATTTTCCTGACAGCGATTACAAAATATATCTCCAAGATCTATCGGAAGAAATGTTAGTAAAAGGTAATCCGCTAAACGAGGAACTAAAGCAGGAAGTTTTATCTGTTGATGGTGTTACGGATATAATCGTAGCCAGACAATCGCTCCATACCAGCATTAAAACAGATGCTAACCAAAATTCAGGAATATGTGATACGCTGACTGACCAGAACTATGCTATGGTTGAGGCTGCATTGACAGAGGGAACGATGCCGACAGATTCTCATAGTATCGTAATTCACGACCAGATTGTAGCGTATTTTGAAGATATGGGCGTCGGTTCCACCGTTGAATTTTCTTCAATAGATGGTAAGCAGTCCATCCCTGTTACAATATCGGGAGTGTTTTCCACTTCAAAAATGCCTGTGATTTTCGGGCATGGACGCGCTCATACAGATGGCTCTGTTTTCTTTGCTCCAAAAGATTTATTCTACGAACTGTACCCGGAAATTACTACCTTTGATTACTCATGGAGCATTGTAAGCAATCCGAAAAAAGCTGAAACTGTAAAAGCTGAACTGAAAAATATTGTAGCCGAACACAGTAACCTTGCTTTAGATGAAATAGATACAGCGATTGCGGCTGAAAAATCACAAAATTCTGCGGCGTTTGGTAGTATGCAGGTTCTTTCATGGTTGGTGTTCCTCTTTGGTGTTATCAACCTCATCAATACGACCCTTTCTAATCAGATGTCCAGAAAACAGGAAAACAGTGTTTTGCGTTCCATTGGTCTGACACAAAAACAGTTATGCAAAATGAATATATGCGAGGGTCTGTGTTATGCGTTCTTTGCAACATTGGCAATCCTGATTGTCGGATTTCCTATTTCTATTGTTGCAAGTAGAGAAATAAGTATAGCTACTTTTGGTGGAAATGTAGTACCTTACAAATTCCCGGTTTTGGAAATGGGATTGTTCATTCTGGTATTATTCGGAATGGAACTGATCTTGTCTGTATGGACAATCCGCAGACAGAAAAAACAATCTCTGATTGAACAAATGCGGGCGATGGAATAACCGTATGGGATCGGCGGGGCGGCATGTGCTGCCCCGCTTTTTTCGCCATTTCTCAAAAAAATTTTTGAAATGTCCGAGCGTTGTAACAATTCAGCCTGTTTTTTTGTCGAAATCAAAGGCACCTCGGACATTTATAGTGCTTCCAAAAGTTTGATGATAATATTACCATTCATGGAAGAAGCAATCTGTTATTGCAATAATGCGAAATTGACGATAGAAAGTTTTTCATATCTCGGTCAGCTCAACAATTACATTACTCTGCTGATACAGCCAGTCCGTAAATTCTTTCGGGCTGGCCGTTCCTGTTTTTACAGCCTTTTTTCTCTGTAAGGCTTCTTTCTTAAAGTCGGAAAAGGAAGCCTGTATTTTTTCCAGACGGTCAGCCGGAAAGCCTGCGGTATTTTTTACCCGGTTTATTTTGTTGCGCCAGTTCTGGCATTCATTTTTATAAAGCAGGTCATAGTTATTTTCTCTTGACCTCTCGTCAAATTCCCGCTTGTTTTGAAGCGCCTGTGCTTTTCGGCACTTGTCGCTGCACAGCTCATACCGCTGGCTCTTTGCCAGAAAATATTTTCCACAGACCTTGCACCGCCGGAAGCAAAGCCCCCAGTCATTCAGCCTGTTCAGATAATAGGTAATCAACGGGTAGAGGGACGCATAGGCAGACACACATTCTTCTGTGCGCCGGTTGTCCGGGAACCAGAGGTCAAGCCGGGTATCTTCTGACGGTGCGCCTTTGAAATAAAGGCTGCCAGCTTGAAATTGTTTCGGTTTTCCTGTCTCCCTGTCAAAGCTCATGGTTTCGTTTTGGAATACCCCGGTCAGTCTGCTCATTTTATCCATGAAGCGGTCACAGGCAGCGTTACGGTCACGGGGTTCTCTGGCAAGCAGATAGCTGTTCCAGATACGGAACGCCACATACATTTTCAGAGGGTCGTTGCTAAGATATTTCTCCCAAAGAAATTCGCTTGCCGCCTGCTCCAGCTCCGGCTGTTTCCATCGGTTGGAGTGGAGAGCTTGCCGCAGCGGAGAAAGCCCGTATAAGTTCCAGTCTCTGTCCGTGTCACGCTCAAAGTTTATCAAAAAAGTTCCCAGTGGGCGTGTCATATCACAAAGCACCTCTGCGTTTTGGCTCCCGTTCAGACGGAAGCGGATCTGCTGTTCTTCCCCAATCAAAATCCGCTCTTTCATTTTCTTCCTGTCCAGCGTCAGGACAAACAAAATCCTCTCAAAACATGGCTCATGCCGTATAAACTGATTCTCCATCCCTATCCCCTGCCTTTGTTTATGGTAATTATATAATTCAGTTATATCCGTTACACTCATGGTATCGCAGAATCATTGTTTTGTCAAGGATAGTACGCTATGATGATTGCGGTTGGTAATTTCGTACCGCACAGTACCTTGACAAGTGAATGACCGTCCAAAAGGGATATGACCGGCAGGAGAAGTGACGCATTCGGCGCACCAATGCAGGGAAACACCGCAGGAATGGGGCAGGAAAACGGCTTTTGGGGAGAACGGCAACAGGAAGCATTTTAACCTATTTGATTTATGGGAGGAACAGAATGAACGATAAAAAGAGATTGAACAGCTACGAGGATTTACCGCTGGTTCTGGATGTGGCGGACATTCAGCGGATTATGGGAATTTCAAGAGCGAGCGCCTATGAGCTGGTACACACACCCGGCTTTCCAGCGTTCCGCAGGGGCAGACTTATCAAGGTCAGCAAAATTGCTTTCTTTGAATGGATGGCAAAAGGCTCCGAAACCGTACCGGGAAGCGACAAATAAGCGTGAGGTATCATTCCCTGACTTGCAATACTGCCGCACTTTCCAAAGGGGCATACAGAGGGAAAAAAACTTAAAAATGATACCGAGACGCTACATCAAAACAGCCTATCTGCGTACATCAGAAAGAAACGGAGAAAGGAGCCGGTTATGGCAAGAATGAGTAACAAGCGGCGGTTGGAATGGTCTTTCTTCTTAAATGACCGCAGCCGTATCACTTACAACGAACTGTGCCGGAAATGCCAGCACGAATGTAAACAGAGCTTCCGGGCGGTTGTGGTTGACTGCCCGAAGTATCTTTCCAAGCGTTCCAAGAAAAAGGACAAGACTGCCGGAAACGGCAAAATCCCTTAGGAACTAAGGGCGCACTTCTATACATAGTCTAAAGACCATGTATCGTGCGTCCTGCGGAGCTTACCTCTGCCGCTGATAAAATCAGCAATCCGAGGTCTGCGTTCGCTTCGCTCCGACAAGGTGGCTACACCCCCTTGCGCCGCTAAAGCGGCTATCCCCTGTGTACCCGCCGCAAAGAGAAATCCGCTCTGCGTTTTTCCCTTTTCATCGGGTTTTATAGAAGCACTGACACACAGACTGTCTGCGGATGGTCTTTCTTTATCTTATCAGCAAAGGATGTGAGAACATGGAAAAATCTTTGGAACAGTTAAAGCAGGAATATGAAAAAACCACTGTCCTGCTGGAACAGGAAAAACGGAAAATGCAGCGTTTGAAAAACCGGCAGGCGTATCTGGAAAGCGGTTCCCGGAAACAGAGGACGCACCGGCTGATTACCCGTGGGGCAGCTATTGAGAGCATTGCGCCACAGACAAAGGAGCTGACCGAAACGGAATTTTATTCCCTCATGGAAAGCATTTTGAATCTGCCGCAGGCGGAGCATTTCATACGGTCTGCCACAGAGAACCACGCCCGTATTTCCGGGCAGGAGAAAGGCGGTGACTAAGGATAGCACTTTATCATTTTTCAATCGCACAGATAAAGCGCAGCGCCGGTCAGAGCGCCATTGCCAGCGCAGCCTACCGAGCCGGGGAGCGCCTTTACAGCAGCTACTATGGAGAAGTCAGCGACTACACCAAAAAGGGCGGCGTGATCGCTTCGGAAATCATGCTGCCGCCCCATGCGCCGGAAATATATCTTGACCGGGCGACCCTCTGGAATGCTGTGGAGAGCTGCGAGAAACATCCAAAAGCACAGCTTGCCTATTCATTTGATATTGCCATGCAGAATGAATTGACGCTGGAAGAAAACATGGAGCTGGCGAGGAAGTTCGTGCAGGAGCAGTTTGTGGCAAAAGGCATGATTGCTGACCTCGCTTTTCACAGCCCGGAGAAAGAGGACGGCGGTATCCCAAACCCGCACTTCCATGTGATGACAACCATGCGCCCTTTGAACCCGGATGGCACATGGGGACAAAAACAGCGGCGGGAATATCTTCTTGATGAAGATGGAAACCGAATCCGGGATAAAAACGGCGATTATATGTTTAACGCTGTCCATACAACAGACTGGCATGAGCCGGAAACGCTGGAACACTGGCGGGAGCAGTGGGCGGCTGCCGTTAATACAAAATTTGAGGAAAAAGGGCTGGATGTGCGTATCGACCACCGTTCCTATGTGCGGCAGGGGCTTGACCTGATACCTACTGTCCACGAGGGAGCTAATGTCCGGCAGATGGAAGCAAAGGGCATCCGCACCGAGAAAGGGGAACTGAACCGCTGGATTAAAGCCACCAACCGGCTCATGCAGGATGTGAGGAAGAAGATCAAAGCCCTGTTTGTCTGGATGGCAGAGGTAAAAGAAGAACTTTCCAAACCGCAGACACCGAGCCTTGCCGACCTGTTGATCGCTTATTACAACCAGCGCAACGCAGGGGCATGGAGCAATAAAGCCAGAACCGGAAACTTAAAGCAGTTTGCCGAAGCCGTCAATTATCTGACGGAAAACAAGCTGCTCACATTAGAGGATTTGCAGGAGCGTCTTTCCTCTGTCAACGAAGAATTTGAAGCGTTAAGCGACTCCATGAAAAAGAAATCTGCCCGGATAAAGGAATTGCAGGAATTGATACGGGAGGGCGAGAATTACCAGCGGCTAAAACCTGTTCATACGGAATTGAACAATATCAAGTTTAAGAAACAGAGGGAGAAATTTGAAACATCCCACGATGCGGAGTTACGGCTGTTTTATGCCGCCCGCCGTATTTTGAAAGAAAAACTGGACGGAAAACCCATTGCCCTGAAAGCATGGAAACAGGAATACGCACAGTTAAAAACAGAGTATGCCGAACTGTCTCCGCAGCACAAGCCACTCCGGGAGGAAGTCATACGGCTACGGCAGGTGCAGAACGCCGTAGATACCGCACTGCGCCGGAGGGAGCAGCCACAGGCAGTACAGAGAAAGAAACATGAGATGGAGCTATGATATAACCGGCAGCTTTACCGCTACCAGTATTTTTATGGAGGGAGCATTTGAATGTATTTGAAGCGGTGAAACAGTCTGTTACCACCCGGCAGGCTGCTTCATTCTATGGAATCCGGGTGGGGAGAAACGGCATGGTCTGCTGTCCATTCCACAATGACCGCACGCCCAGCATGAAAGTGGACAGCCGCTTTTACTGCTTCGGCTGCGGGGCTTCCGGGGATGTGATCGACTTTGCCGCTTTGCTGCATGGATTGGGGAAACGGGAAGCTGCGGTCAGGCTTGCGGAGGACTTCGGCGTTTCCTATGAGAAATCCGGCAATGCGCCGCCAGATAGGAAGCGTCACAACAGGTCACAGCCCCGACAAAAATCAGCGGAGCAGAGATTTCAGGAAACGGAACGGTATTGTTTCCGGGTGCTATGCGATTATCTGCGCCTGCTGGAGCATTGGAAAACAGCACACGCCCCACAGCCGCAGGATGCCATCTGGCATCCTCTTTTTGTGGAAGCGTTGCAGAGGATAAGCTACACAGAATACCTTTTGGATATTTTGTTATACGGAGAAATAGAAGAAAAAGCGGCATTGATCGCCGCACAGGGAAAGGAGGTGTTGCGGCTTGAACAGCGAATTTCAGAGCTTGCCGCCGGAAACGCAGGAAGCGGTCAAAAGGACGATGGACACAATGGAACCGGCGCAGACACCGGCAGAAATCCGGGAAACATTAGAGGGGACGCAGAAAGGCGGCGTGAAGAACAGCATCCGAAACTGCCTGACGGTGTTCCAGCGTGACCCTCTGTTTCGCGGGGCGCTGCGCCTGAACCTTTTGACGGAGCAGATTGACATTGTGAAGCCGCTGGGCTGGGAGCGCACCAGTACCACGCTGACCGACATGGACATGAACTACCTGCTTTTGTATCTGGAAGAAAATTACGGGCTTACCAGCGAGAAAAAGGTGCAGAGCGCCATCAAGATTGTTGCCAATGAAAACCGCTACCATCCAGTCAGGGATTACCTGAACAGCCTGCAATGGGACGGCACAGAGCGCATCCGTTACGCCCTGCATCACTTTCTGGGAGCCGATACGGACGAATACACCTATGAAGCCTTGAAACTGTTCCTGATGGGAGCCATCCGGCGGGTATTCAGACCGGGGAGCAAGTTTGAGGTCATGCTCTGTCTGGTTGGTGGTCAGGGAGCCGGGAAATCTACCTTTTTCCGGCTGCTGGCAGGCAGGGACGAATGGTTTTCAGACGATTTGAAAAAGCTGGACGATGAAAATGTGTACCGCAAGCTGCAAGGGCATTGGATTATCGAGATGTCGGAGATGATTGCCACAGCCAACGCCAAGAGTATTGAGGAAATCAAGTCATTCTTAAGCCGCCAGAAAGAAACCTACAAAGTGCCGTATGAGACACATCCGGCAGACCGGCTGCGGCAATGTGTATTTGGAGGGACGACCAACCGGCAGGACTTTTTGCCCCGTGACCGCACCGGCAACCGGCGCTTTCTCCCCGTGACGGTGTACCCGGAACGGGCGGAGGTTCACATACTGGACGATGAAGCGGCGGCGAGGGCGTATATCGAACAGATGTGGGCGGAAGCCATGACGGTTTATCGCAGTGGGAAGTATAAGCTGTCATTCAGCATGGAAATGAACCGATACCTGAACGCCCACCAGCAGGACTTTATGCAGGAAGACACACAGGCCGGCATGATCTACGCCTATTTGGAGGACTACACCGGCGACAGGGTATGTTCCAAGCAGCTTTATGAGGAAGCGCTGGGGAACTTAAATTCCCCGGCAGACTGGGAGACACGGGCAATCTGCGAGATTATGAATACCGGCATTGCGGGCGGCATCATACAGGGCTGGGTAGCCTACAAAAGCCCGAAGCGGTATAAGAAATACGGTTCTCAAAAAGGCTGGGAGCGTGTCAACCAAGCTCCGCCGGAGGGGGACGGTTTTCAGGAAATCACGGAAGAAGAAGCCCGGCAAATGGAACTTCCATTCTGAAAAGCCACCGGTTGACAGTTTGGTTGACGCTTTGGTTGACAGCCGGTTGACGGGGAAAAGCCTGATATTTGGGGCATTTCTCTCCTTTGTCAACCATGTCAACCAAGAACTCAAAGAAAAAGTAAAAAGTAATAATAGAGCGCCTATGGATTGTTTTCAAAGTCTTTTCTGCCGGTTGACACGGTTTGGTTGACACGGAGACAGTCTGCGGCTGTACACCTGTCTGACATTCCCTTGTCGGGCATATTTCATTTATGGAGGTAACTGCCTATGGCAAAAAGCAAAAACGAGAGCAATAACAAAAACAGCGGCACCCTGCTTACCGAAAAAGACGGCACCCAGTATTTTGTCATGGGGAAAGTCCGTATCAAAGTATCGGAGCATTTCGCACAGGATGGGAAGCCGCTTGACAGTCTGCTGGAAGATGTGATCCAGCACGCTGCCGCCGCTTCCTGAAAAAATACGGAATAACGACTGTCAATCAGCCCACGCTTATGATATACTTGTACCAGCGAGTATTGTATAAGCGTGGGTTGTTTCTTTTAGAAGGAGGATTTTTAACCGTGAAACAACCATACAATACAACGATTTATAACACTGCACTATATTTGAGATTGAGCCGTGACGATGAATTACAGGGGGAAAGCGGCAGTATCCAGACCCAGCGCATGATGCTTAGGCAGTATGCCGCAGAGCATGGGCTGACCGTTGTAGACGAGTACATTGACGATGGATGGAGCGGGACAAATTTCGAGCGTCCAAGTTTCCAAAGGATGATTGATGACATCGAGGACGGGAAAATCAACTGCGTTGTCACAAAGGATTTATCCCGTCTGGGAAGAAACTATATCCTGACCGGTCAGTACACGGAAATCTATTTCCCCAGCAAGGGAGTACGCTACATTGCCATCAATGACAATGTGGACACCATCAACGGAGAAAGCGAGCTTGCACCGTTCTTAAACATCCTGAATGAAATGCACGCCCGACAGACCAGCAAAAAGGTCAAGGCTGCCATGCACACAAGATTTGCCAATGGCGCACACTATGGAGCCTATGCACCGCTGGGCTATGTAAAAGACCCGGACAAAAAAGGTCATCTTCTGATCGACCCGGAAACACGCTGGATTGTAGAGAAGATTTTTGACCTTGCTGTACACGGGCGTGGAGCCGCCAGCATTACACGGATTCTGGTGGAGGAAAAAGTACCTACCCCCGGCTGGCTGAACTATGAAAGATACGGGACTTTCGCCAATATCTACGCCGGTGCGCCCGCAGAAAAAGCCTATGCGTGGACGATAGCACAGGTCAAGAGCATTTTGAAAGAGGAAACCTACATCGGTCACAGCATTCACAACAAGCAGAGCAACATTTCATTCAAGAACAAGAAAAAGGTGCGGAAGCCGCAGGAAGAATGGTATCGTGTGGAAAATACCCACGAAGCCATCATTTCTGAAGAAGTGTTCCAAAAAGTTCAGGAGCTGATTGCAAGCAGACGCAGGAAACGCAGAAACGGTACGACACAGATTTTCGCAGGATTGATAAAATGTGCAGACTGCGGATGGTCTTTAGCCTATGGGGAAAACAAGCAGAATAAGAACCCATACGGGTACTACCATTGCAGCAAGAACGGGCAGGGATTACGCCAGTGTTCCATGCACTATATCCGCTATGATGTACTGTATGCCTATGTGCTTGCAAGACTGCAATACTGGTCTATGCTGGCACAGAAAGACGAGGACAAGCTGCTGAAACGCCTGCTCAATGCCAGCGACAGGGAAAGAAACTCTGCGAAGAAAAAGCAGGCTGCGGAGCTGAAAAAGGCAGAGAAGCGTAAAGCCGAGGTTGACGGGCTGTTTGCTAAAATGTATGAGGACTGGTCTGCCGGACGCATAACCGAGTATAACTTCAATATGCTGTCCGAGAAGTACCAGAACGAGCAAAAGGAGCTTGAAACAAAAATAAGACAGCTTCACGAAACGATGGAAGCCGCCGTACAGACCGCAGCGGATGCTGAAAAGTGGATTGCCCTGATGAAACAGTATGTCAACCCTGTGGAGCTGACCGCCGAACTTCTGAACACTCTAATTGAAAAAATAACCGTCCACGAAGCTGTCAAGGGCGAGGACGGAAGTCGTGAGCAGGAAGTAGAAATCTACTACCGCTTCATCGGCAAAATCGACTGACCTTTCTTTTTTACCCAACAATATCTTTAATTAAGGGAAACGGGACTGAGTGTGCCGGACATCTCGCTGTTGGTGCCGCTGGCCGAGCAGCTGAATGTGACGGTGGCCGAGCTTCTGCAGGGACGCCGGGTAGAGGAGGAACAGCGCTTCACCCGCGAGGAGACCGAAGACCTCATCCGCAAGGCGCTGACCTTTTCGGCAGAGCCGCCGGAGCGCCGTCAGGCGCGGACGAAGAAGTATCTGCCGGTGTATGTCATCTGCTGCGTGCTGGGCGTCGCAGAAGCGCTGGCTGTCTGGGCGGCGGGACTGGCCGACATCGAGGGAGCGCTGGCTCTGCTCATCGTCGATGTGGTTTTCGGCGTCGTCTACGGGGCCTATGCCATGTTCTGGATGGCCGAGACCCTGCCCCGCTACTACGACGAGAACCGCATCTACAACTTTGCACAGGGTGCGTTCCACATCCACATCCCGGGCATCTATTACAACAACCGCAACTGGAAGCATATCGTGCGGGCGTTCCGGGTCTGGTCGATGGCGTCGCTGGTGCTGGTGCCGCCCTGCACGGCGGGGGCTGTCCTGCTTGAACGCGCCACCGGCTGGCAGGTGTGGGGCGTGGTGCTGGTGGTGTATATCGCCTCGCTGTTCGGGGCGATCGTGATACCGGCGAAGAGGTTTGAGTGAGGGAAAGGCTTTCCTTCCCCTCTCTGAGACCCGCATATTATCTGGAGAAGTGGGAAATTAAGAACGTATCATCGCTTGAAAAGCCGCTTCGCCAAGGTGGCGGAATGAGGGCGGCTGGCGAACTGACCTCACTTCGCCAAAAGAGGCCACTTCGCCAAGTTGGCGAAGTGGGGAAATATAACATAGCTATATTATTTATTTGTCACTTCGCCACATGATCTACTACAGTATACAGGAGAAACTTACATGCTCAAGGATTCACAGCTCGACCTCTGCGGACGGGTGGATTTTGCCCGCACGACACCGCTGCTGGCGCGGGACGAGGCGTTCTCGTTTGCCTGCGCAGGCTGCGGCGGCTGCTGCCGGGGGCGGGAGGACATCGTGCTGTCGGGCTTCGACCTCTGGCGAATCGCGGGTCGGCTGCGTCTGCCGCCCCAGACCGTGGCCCGGGCCTTCTGCCGCGCGTCTATCGGGCAGGTGAGCCATCTGCCGGTGCTGCGGCTGGCCCCCGTGAAGGAGGAGCGGAACAACTGCCCTTTCCTCACCGAGAACCACTGCGCCATCCACGACGCCGAACCGCTGGTCTGCGCCCTCTACCCGCTGGCGCAGGAGATCAGCAGGGAAGGGGAGGTGAGCTATTTTTTGCAGCCCACCGGCTGCGGAGGGCGTGTCATCGAAGCCAAAGTGGAGGACTATCTGGCCCGCTACGACGTCCCTGCCCGGGAAGAGACCGACGTCCGCTGGGCGCAGACCTGCATGGACCTGGAAGACGTGGTGGAGCCGCTGGACGCCGCCCTCGAGCCGCCCCTGCGCCGCCGGATGCAGGCGAAGCTCTGGCAGGCACTCTATTTTAAGTTTGACTATGAGAAAGAGTACCTCCCTCAGCTGGAAGAAAACCTCGTCTGGCTGGGCGCAGAGCTGCAAAAACTGACGGACTATCAGCAGAGAAGAAACACCTATCGAAAAAAGTGATAGATATATTCATTTTAATAGATAATTAGAACCGAAACGGCGTTGCCATCGGACGAAAATCGTGATATACTTCACGAGTGTAAAGCAGAGGCCCTCTGCTGGACATTCAAATGCTTTTCGGCGCGGCGTCCTGCTGCCGCGTATATGGAAAAATGAGGGAGTAATCATTATGCGTAAAATCACTCGTCGTTCGTTTCTGGCTGCTGCCGCTGTCTGCGGCGCTGCTGCTGCCCTGACCGCCTGCGGCGGCTCTTCTGCATCCTCCACGGCTGCTTCTTCTGTGGCATCTTCTGCCGCAGCCGGCTCCGCTGCCGCTTCCGGCGACACCTACACCATCGGCATCTGCCAGCTGGTGCAGCACGCCGCTCTGGACGCTGCAACACAGGGCTTTGAGGACGCTCTGACCGCAGAGTTCGGCGACAACGTGAAGTTCGACTTCCAGAACGCACAGGGTGACTCCGCTACCTGCGCCACCATCGCCAACGGCTTCGTTTCCTCCGGCGTTGACCTCATCATGGCAAACGCCACCCCCGCTCTGCAGGCTGCACAGTCTGCCACCAACGAGATCCCCGTTCTGGGTACTTCCGTCACCGAGTACGGCGTGGCTCTGGGCCTGACCGACTTCTCCGGCACCGTCGGCGGCAACATCTCCGGCACCTCTGATCTGGCTCCGCTGGACCAGCAGGCCGATATGATCGTGGAGTGGATGCCCGACGCCAAGAAGGTCGGCCTGCTGTACTGCTCCGCTGAGGCCAACAGCCAGTATCAGGTGGACGAGGTCCAGAAGTATCTGGAGGCCAAGGGCGTCACCGCGACTCAGTACGCTTTCTCCGACTCCAACGACCTGTCTTCCGTCTGCCAGAAGGCCGCTGACGAGAACGACGCTCTGTATGTCCCCACCGACAACACCGTCGCTGCTAACACCGGCATCGTGGACGGCATCTGCCGCCCGGCCAAGAAACCCGTCTTCGCCGGTGAGGAGGGCATCTGTTCCGGCTGCGGCGTGGCCACCCTGTCCATCAGCTACTACGACCTGGGCTACACCACCGGCGAGATGGCCGTCAAGATCCTGAAGGGCGAGTCCAATGTCTCCGATATGCCCATTGAGTACACCGATGTGACCAAGAAGTACAACAAGGCCATCTGCGACGACCTGGGCCTGACCGCTCCCGAAGGCTACGAGGCCATCGAGGGCTGATAAGGGATAACCTCTCAGTCTGCCTTCGGCAGACAGCTCCCCTACCGAGGGGAGCCTCTGGCGAAGAGGAAAAGCTTTACGGAATGCCAAGGCCTCCCCTCGATAGGGGAGGTGGCACGGCGGAGCCGTGACGGAGAGGTTTAACCACTAAAAAACAGCGGAGAAGAGCGGTTTTCTCACTCTTCTCCGCTTTCCCGTATCAAACGGGTCTGTAAAAAAAGTGTAATTTAGGAGGAATCATTTTGGAAATGCTTGCAAGACTGGCGAACCTGCCCGGTGCTCTGCCGGGTGCGTGCGCACAGGGCCTCATCTGGGGCATCATGGCCATCGGCGTTTATCTCACCTACCGCATCCTTGATGTGGCAGATCTGACCGTGGACGGCTCCTTCGGCACCGGCGGCGCAGTCTGCGTCATGTGCCTGCTCTCGGGCCAGAACATCTGGGTGTCCCTGCTGGCTGCCGTGCTGGCGGGCCTCGCCACCGGCCTTGTCACCGGCCTGCTCCACACCTTTATGGGCATCCCGGCCATCCTGTCCGGCATCCTGACTCAGCTGGCCCTCTACTCCATCAACCTGAAGATCATGGGCAAGGCCAACCAGTCCATCAACGTGGACAAGTATGACCTGCTCATCTCCCTGCGCTGGGTCAAGGAGTTCGCGCTCCACAATCCCATCATCATGGTCATTCTGGTGTCGGCTGTGGTCATCGCCGTGCTGTACTGGTTCTTCGGCACCGAGCTGGGCTGCGCCATCCGCGCCACCGGCTCCAACCCCGCCATGTCCCGCGCACAGGGCATCAACACCAACTTCAACATCGTGCTGGGTCTGGCCGTCTCCAACGCTCTGGTGGCGCTGTCCGGCGCTCTGCTGAGCCAGTATCAGGGCTTTGCGGATGTCGGCATGGGCCGCGGTGCGATCGTCATCGGTCTGGCCGCTGTCATCATCGGTGAGGCTGTGTTTGGCCGCATCTTCCACAACTTCGCCCTCAAGATGGTCTCCGTCTCTCTGGGTGCCATTATCTACTACATCGTCATCCAGCTGGTGCTGACCCTCGGCTTTGACGCCAACCTGTTAAAGCTGCTGAGCGCATCTGTCGTGGCTGTCTTCCTCGCCGTGCCGTACTGGAAGGGCAGATATTTCGCAAAGCCTGCGGCCAAAAAGGCAAACAAGGAGGGCGCAAACAATGCTTGAGATACAAAATGTTTCCAAGACCTTCAACGCAGGCACCGTTAACGAGAAGACGGCCCTGAACGGCCTGAACCTGAAGCTGAATGAGGGCGACTTCGTCACTGTCATCGGCGGCAACGGTGCAGGCAAGTCTACCATGCTGAACGCCGTCGCCGGCGTCTGGCCCGTGGACTGCGGCAAGATCATCATCGACGGCGTGGACGTCACCCGTCTGGGCGAGCATCAGCGCGCCGCCTACATTGGCCGCGTCTTTCAGGACCCCATGACCGGCACTGCCGCCACCATGCAGATCGAAGAGAACCTCGCCCTCGCCGCCCGCCGCGGCAAGCCCCGAACTCTCCGCATCGGCATCACCAGGGCGGAGCGGGAGCAGTACCGTGAACTGCTCAAGAGCCTCGATCTGGGCCTCGAGAACCGTCTGACCGCCCGTGTGGGCCTGCTGTCCGGCGGCCAGCGTCAGGCGCTGACCCTGCTGATGGCCACCATGAACAAGCCCAAGCTCCTGCTGCTGGACGAGCACACCGCCGCCCTCGACCCCAAGACCGCCCTCAAGGTGCTGACCCTCTCGGCGAAGATCGTTGAGGAGAACCACCTGACCACCATGATGATCACCCACAACATGAAGGACGCCATCAAGTACGGCAACCGCCTTATCATGATGCACGAGGGTCACATCATCTACGACGTCTCCGGCGATGAGAAGAAGAACCTGCAGGTCTCCGACCTGCTGGCAAAGTTCCAGATCGCCAGCGGCGGTGAGTTTGCCAACGACCGAATGATCCTGTCCTGATAAACCGCACTTCAAGCTCCTCCGAAAGGGGGAGCTTTTACTTTTTTCTCCTGAACTTCATGACAGTGATTTACAAATCAAGTTGGATATATTATAATGGGAGGACGACAGAATAAACCTCTCAGTCTCGCATTCGCTCGACAGCTCCCCTACCGAGGGGAGCCTCTGGCGAAGAGGCGAGGCTTTCCGATATGCCAAAGCCTCTCCTCGGTAGGAGAGGTGGCAGCGCGTCAGCGCTGACGGAGAGGTTTAATACTACTCACTGGGAGGAAATGCTGTGCTCATTCAACTCATCGAGGGCGTCTACCGCCTGTTGTGGGGCGACCTGCTCACCCTGCATCTGGGAAATGTGACCCTCAGTCTTTCGTTTATGGTCATCCTGCTGCTGACGGCGGGGGTGTTCTTCACCCTGCGCACGAGGCTTCTGCCGGTGCGGCTGTTCCGGGATATGCTGGCGGCGGTCTGCGAGAAGAGCGACAAGGGCAGCGGCCTCTCGTCCTTCCAGACGCTGGTGGTGTCCACGGCCACCCGGGTGGGCATGGGCAATCTGGTGGGCGTCGTGGCGGCGCTGTCTGTGGGCGGTGCAGGCGCGGTGTTCTGGATGTGGGTGACGGCTCTGCTGGGCGCATCCACCTCCTTTGTGGAGTCTACGCTGGCCCAGAAATACAAGCAGCCCGACCCCCTTTACGGCGGCTGGCGGGGCGGCCCGGCCTACTATCTCCACACCCTCGCGGAGCGCAAACGGGGCAGAAAGCTCCGCCGCTCGGCGGTGGCCTGCCTGTTCGCCGTGTCGGGCCTCATCTGCTGGTGCGGCATCAGTCAGGTGGTCAGCAACTCGGTGAGCGAGGCGTTCCAGAATGCGTTCTCCATCCCGCCGCTGGTCACGACGCTGGTGCTGACGGCGCTTGCGGCGGTCATCGTCCTGCGGAAGGAGGCCACCGTCAAGAGCCTCGACGTCATGGTCCCTATCATGGCGGGCTGCTACTTCGTCATGACCCTCTGGATCATCCTCACCCATCTGCCCCAGCTGCCCGGTGTCTTCGCCCGCATTTTCTCAGAGGCGCTGGGCCTGCGTCAGGCCGTGGGCGGCGGCTTCGGCGCTGTGGTGATGAACGGCATCAAGCGGGGCCTCTTCTCCAACGAGGCCGGTTCCGGTTCGGCCCCCTGCGCTGCTGCTGCCGCCGAGTGCGACGACCCCGTGAAGATGGGCCTCGTGCAGGCGCTGGGCGTCCTCATCGACACCATCGTCATCTGCAGCTGCACGGCTTTCGTGATGCTGCTGGCTCCCGAGAGCGTGACGAGCGGCCTGCAGGGCATGAACCTTCTGCAGGCGGCGATGCAGTACCATCTGGGCAGTTTCGGCGTCGTCTTCATCGCAGTGACGCTGGCATTGTTCAGCTTCTCTACTTTTATCGGCATCCTCTACTACGCCCGCTGCAACGTGGCCTATCTCTTCGGCGACAGCTGGTTCTGGCAGACGGCCTACAAGGTGCTGGCGCTGGTGATGCTGGTCGTCGGCGGTATGCAGGCCTACACCGTGGTGTGGGACCTCGGCGACGTGGGCATCGGCCTGATGACCATATTCAATATGCTGGCCCTCTACCCGCTGTCGGGCGAGGCACTGACCGCCCTGCGGGAGTACGAAGCCAAAAAGAAACTCAAGTAAACAAAAAAGCCATCGGCCCAGACAGCCGATGGCTTTTTGTTTTATGCGCGGTGACCCAGCCGCATTTTGAAGTCGTTGTAGCCGAAGCGCACCAGCTCCCGGCAGGTGCCGTCCTCAGCCAGCGCCCAGATGGGTGGCAGGGGCATCCCGTTGAAGGTGTTGTTCTTGCAGGTGGTGTAGATGGCCATGTCGCCGAAGATGAGCCGGTCTCCCTCGGCAAGCGGGGCGTCGAAGCTGTAGTCTCCCACGACATCGCCCGCGAGGCAGGTCGGCCCGCCGAGGCGGATGGTGCAGGGCTTTTCGCCCGGCTCGCCCGCGTCCAGCAGGGGAGGGCGGTAGGGCATCTCGATGACGTCCGGGGTGTGGCAGGCCGCAGACATATCGAGGATGGCGAGGCTGGTGTCACCGTTCTGCAGAGTGTCCAGCACTGTGGTGACGAGATAGCCCGCGTTCAGCGCCCACGCCTCGCCCGGCTCCAGATAGACCTGTACGCCGTACTTCTCCTGCATCCGGGCGATGCAGGCTTCCAGCGCGGCAAGGTCATAGCCCGGGCGGGTGATATGGTGTCCGCCGCCGAAATTGAGCCATTTCAGCCCCGGCAGCAGGTCGCCGAACTTCTCTTCCACGGCGTCCAGCGTCACGGCCAGAGCGTCGGCGTCCTGCTCACAGAGGGTGTGAAAGTGCAGGCCGTCCAGCAGGGCGGCGAGGCCCGGCTGTTTTGCCAGAGCCGCGTCCCACTGGGCGCGGGTGGTGCCGAGACGGCTGCCCGGGGCGCAGGGGTCATAGATGGCATGGCCTTCCTGCGTGGAACGCTCCGGGTTGATGCGCAGACCGACGCTCTTGCCCGCCGCCTTGGCCGCAGGGCCGAACTTTGCCAGCTGGGCCGGGGAGTTGAACACGATGTGGTCGGCGTAATCCAGAAGCTCGTTGAACTCGTCCACCCGGTAGGCGGCGCAGAAGACGTGGTTCTCCTTCTCGGGCAGCTCTTCCTTGCCCAGACGGCTCTCGTAGAGGCCGCTGGCCTCAGTGCCTGCGAGGTAGGGTGCGAGAAGCGGGTAGAGGTCAAAGTTGGAGAAAGCTTTCTGCGCTAATAAAATCTTGCAGCCCGTCCGCTGCTGGACCCCCAACAGAATTTCGCCGTTGCGGCGCAGCTGGGCTTCGTCCAGCAGATAGCAGGGGGTGGGCAGGGAAGCGAGTACGCCCTCCGAGAGGTTTGCCAGCCCCGCGAAGGGCGGGCGCGTATCGACCAGCCGCATCATTCCACCAGAGCCGGGCTGTGGCTCTCAGAGCGGGGCAGGCCGTACTTGTCCAGTGCGTCCAGATACGGGTCCGGGTCGAACTCTTCCACGGTGTGGACGCCCTTGGTGGTCCACTTGCCGGTCAGCAGCATCAGTGCGCCGCACATGGCCGGAACGCCGGTGGTGTAGCTGATGGCCTGAGAGCCGACTTCCTTGTAGCACTCCTGATGGTCGCAGACATTGTAAATGTAGTAGGTCTTTTCCTTGCCGTCCTTTTTGCCCGTGAAGATGCAGCCGATATTGGTCTTGCCCTTGGTGCGGGGGCCGAGGCTGGCGGGATCAGGCAGGAGGGCTTTCAGGAACTGGATGGGGACGATCTCCTGCCCGTTGAAGTTGATGGGGGTGGTGGAGAGCATCCCCACGTCCTCGAGGCAGCGCATATGGTCGAGATAGCTCTGGCCGAAGGTCATAAAGAAGCGGATGCGCTTTGCCTCCGGGATGTTCTTTGCCAGAGACTCGATCTCCTCGTGGTGGAGCAGGTACATATCCTTCTGGCCCACCTTGTCGAAGTCGTACTCCCGCTTGATGCTCATGGCCGGGATCTCGACCCAGTGGCCGTTCTCCCAGTAGCTGCCAGGGGCGGAGACTTCGCGGAGGTTGATCTCGGGGTTGAAGTTGGTGGCGAAAGCATAGCCGTGGTCGCCGCCGTTGCAGTCGAGGATGTCGATGGTGTCGATGGTGTCGAACTCGTGCTTCTTGGCGTAGGCGCAGTAAGCCTGAGTCACGCCCGGGTCGAAGCCGCTGCCCAGCAGGGCGGTGAGGCCGGCTTCCTCAAACTTTTTGGCGTAGGCCCACTGCCAGCTGTAGTCGAAGTAGGCGGAGAAGCCTGCCTCCTTGCAGCGCTTCTCATAGATGGCACGCCACGCGGGGTCGTCGGTGTTCTCCGGCTCGTAGTTGGCGGTGTCCATGTAGTTGACGCCGCAGGCGAGGCAGGCGTCCATGATGGTCAGGTCCTGATAGGGCAGGGCGATGTTCATCACGAGGTCGGGCTGATAGCTCTTGATGAGGGCGATGACCTCGTCCACATGGTCGGCATCCACCTGTGCGGTGGTGATGTTGGTGGTGGTCTTGGGGGCAAGCTCTGCGGCCAGCTTGTCGCACTTGGACTTGGTGCGGCTGGCGATGCAGATGTCGGTGAACACTTCGGGGACCTGGCAGCACTTGTGGATGGCGACGGAGGCCACGCCGCCGCAGCCGATGATCAGAACTTTGCTCATGATGGTTTCTCCTTTATATCAAATTATTTTTTGTTAGACCTGAAACCCGGGCCAGCCCTTGTCGAGGGCGATCAGCAGCTCCCGCAGCACCTTGCAGGCCGTGGCCGTGGAGACGCCGGAGATGTCCAGCATGGGGGCCAGCTCATTGAGGTCAGCGCCCACGACGTTGGCTTTGGACACGGTGCGGATGGCGTCCAGCAGCTGCAAAAAGCTCACGCCGCCGGCCTCGGGGGTACCGGTGCCGGGGAAGCAGGAGGGGTCGAGGCAGTCAAGGTCGATGGTGAGGTAGACCGGCTCTTTGGTGGCGCAGAGCTGTTCGGTGAGCTCGGCAAGGCCGGTGAAGTCGAACTTGTGCATCTCGGTATGCTGGGCCGCAAACTCGAACTCGGCCCGCTCGCCGCTGCGGATGCAGAACTGGTGGATGTGGCCGTCGCCCACGATCTCGTGGCAGCGGCGCAGCACACAGGCGTGGCTCAGCTTCGCACCGAGGTAGTCGTCCCGCAGGTCGGCGTGGGCGTCGAAGTGGATGATGTGGAGGCCGGGGTATTTCTCCGCCACGGCCCGCACCGCACCCAGCGTCACCAGATGCTCACCGCCCAGCAGGAGCGGAAGCTTGCCGTCGTGCAGGATCTCTGCCGCCCGGGCCTCGATGTCGGCAAGGGCGGCTTCGCTGGAGCCGAAGCAGAGCTCGAGGTCGCCGCTGTCGAAGATGTCGAAGTCGGTCAAATCGGCGTTCTGGTAGGGGCTGTAAGTCTCGAGGCCAAAGCTCTCGTGCCGGATGGCCGACGGGCCGAACCGTGCGCCGGGGCGGTAGCTGGTGGTGGAGTCGAAAGGTGCGCCGTAAAGCACGATGTCGGCGGCGCGGTAGCTGCTGTCGCAGCCGATAAAGGTTTCAACATTGGGTGAGATCATTTGGGTTCCTCCACTTCGCGCAGCATCTCCTCGAGGAATGCCGGCAGATAGAAAGCTCCGACGTGGAGCCGGGTGGTATAGTAGCGGGTGCGCAGATTGAGCGCCTTCCATGCGTCGGCGTCCAGGTCGTCGATGGGGTGGTACTTCTTGCTGGCAAAGCCGAAGAGCCAGTAGCCGGCGGCGAAAGTCGGGATGTGTGCCTGATAGACCCGGCTGACGGGGAAGGTGGACGCGATGCGCTTGTGGCTGCGCTGCATGGCGCTGGCGTCCTCGGTGTAGAAGGGACTGCCCTGCTGGTTGACCATGATGCCGTCCTCTTTCAGGGCGTTGAAGCAGCTGCCGTAGAACTCCCGGGTGAACAGGCCCTCGGAGGGGCCGAAGGGGTCGGAGGAGTCCACGATGATGAGGTCATATTCCTCCTCGCAGCGGCGGATGTATTTCAGAGCGTTCTCGAAGTAGATGTGGACCCGGCGGTCGTCCATCCGGCAGGCGTTGCCGGGCAGATAGGCGCGGCAGGCCTCCACGACCTGAGGGTCCATCTCCACGAGGTCGATGCGCTCGACCCGGTCGTAGCGGGTCAGCTCCCGCACCACGCCGCCGTCGCCTGCACCGATGACAAGGATGTCTTTTGCCTCCTTGTGGACGGCCATGGGGACGTGGACGATCATCTCGTCGTAGATGAACTCGTCCCGCTCGGTGAGCATCACATTGCCGTCCAGCGTCAGCACCCGGCCAAACTCAGGCGTCTCAAAAATGTCGATGCGCTGATAGTCGCTCTGCTTGGAGTAGAGCTGCTTGTTCACCCGGATGCTGTGCTTGACGTCCGGGGTGTGAAATTCCGAAAACCAAAATTCCATCTGCTTCTCCTTATGCCAGAACATTCAGGTGCAGGATGTCCGGGTCTTCCGGGCCAGTCATGCTGCAGCCTTTGGCCTTGGCGTACTCGATATAGTTCAGTATCTCTTTGGTGATGCGCTCGCCGGGGGCGAGGATGGGAATGCCCGGCGGGTAGCACATGACGAACTCGCTGCACACCATGCCCTCGGTCTCCCGGAGGGGCAGGCTCTTTTTGGGGGCGTAGAACGCCTCCTGCGGGCTGGCGGCAACGACGGGGTCGATGTATTCCTGGCTCAGCAGGCCGGTGCCGTCGGTGTGGTAGCGGCGCTTTATCTCGGCCAGTGCGCTCACCAGACGCTCGATCTCCTGCGGGCGGTCGCCGATGGAGAGGTAGGCAAGGATGTTGCCGATGTCGCCGAACTCGATCTGGATGTCATACTCATCCCGCAGGATGTCGTAGACCTCGATGCCGGCGAGGCCGATGTCCAGCGTGTGGACGCTGAGTTTTGTAGTGTCGAAGTCGAAGACTGAGTTGCCGTTGCACAGCTCCTTGCCGAAGGCGTAGTAGCCGCCCACGGCGTTGATCTCTTCGCGGGCGTACTCGGCCATGTCAGCCACCTGATGGAACACCTGCCGGCCCCGCAGCGCGAGGTTCCGCCGGGAGATGTCGAGGCTGGACATGAGCAGGTAGCTGCCGGAGGTCGTCTGGGTCAGGTTGATGATCTGGCGCACATAGCCGGGGTGGACGTTGGGGCCGATGAGCAGCAGGCTCGACTGCGTTAAGCTGCCGCCGCTCTTATGCATGGAGACGGACGCCATGTCCGCGCCTGCCGCCATGGCAGAGACGGGCAGACTGCCGCCGCCGAAGTAGAAGTGGGTGCCGTGGGCCTCGTCGGCGAGGCAGAGCATCCCGGCGTCGTGGGCCATCTTGACGATGGCGCGCAAATCAGAGCAGATGCCGTAGTAGGTGGGGTTGTTCACCAGCACGGCCACGGCGTTGGGGTGCTCCTTGATGGCTTTTGCTACTTGCTCCCGCTTCATGCCCAGCGAGATGCCGAGGCGCTTGTCCACTTCGGGATTGACATAGACCGGCACTGCGCCGCAGAGCACCAGTGCGTTCAGCACGCTGCGGTGGACGTTGCGGGGGAGAATGATCTCGTCGCCCCGCTTGCAGACCGTCAGCACCATGCTCTGCACCGAGCTGGTGGTGCCGCCCACCATCAGAAAAGCGTGTGCTGCGCCGAAGGCGTCGGCGGCCAGCTCCTCGGCCTCCCGGATGACCGATACCGGGTGGCAGAGATTGTCCAGCGGTTTCATGCTGTTGACGTCCACGCCCACGCACTGCTGGCCCAGGAAGGCCGTCAACTCCGGGTTGCCCCGGCCGCGCTTGTGGCCCGGCACATCGAAGGGGACCACCCGCATCTGCCGGAACTGCTCCAGAGCCTCGTAGATCGGTGCGCGGCGCTGGTCCAGCCGGAACCGTGTACGGTTCTCACTCATGTTTTTTCCTCCGTCCCTGACTCCTGCTGCAAACCATGCGGGCAAACAAAAAAGCACAAGCCCTGCACAGAAATGCAGGCTTGCGCTTTGAAAAAACCGTTTGAATGCGCGGACAAAGCCTCCGGGGCAAAGACGCCAGAGCCGTATCGCAGCATGATTCATCAGGATTCAAAAGGACGGGATGACGAGAGTCTATATAGCAACTACACTTTTACTACTCTTATTGACCGTTTCACAAGTCTGCGCACGCTCCGCGCAATTTCATGGTTGTAAAGGAACCAACTTATAAAATTTGAACTATGACGTTCAATCAATAATGGCAGCTTGCGCCGCCGGTCGGCAGTGGACCCGGCTGTCCGTATGGCCTTAGGGTGCATCTGAAAAGTCGAAAACTTAGCCCGTTTCTACAGGCGCGGTCGGATTTTGCGTTAAAACTTCTTGGAATCCACAAAGGATTCCTGCGAATCTTTGCCTTAAATCCGTCTCGCGCCTGCGAAACTGTCGTCGTTTTCTTGGTTTTCAGATGCACCTAGCCCCGATGGGCGGTCCAAGGTAAATTGCTTTGAAAAGACTTCGACACGCTTCGTCTCTCAAAATCGTGTGTGATTTTATCATGCAAAAAGCGGTTTGTCAATGATCTGACAGGAAAAAGCTCAAAAAATCTTTCAAGAGTCATACTTATCATCATCCGGCAGGAAGTGCCGGCGCGGCATAACATAAAAAGAACGGCCCCGGTACGCAATGTGGACGTACCGGAGCCGTTTTGGTTTGCTTTTAGCGCTTGATGTCGTAGTTCATGTTCATGAGGTTGCGGATGGAGCTGACATCGTCGGTGATGTTGGCATCGCCGTGAATGGTGTGCTTGATGGCGCTGCTTGCCACCGCAAAGTTTATCATATCCATGGCCTTGTAGTTGTGGAGCATGGCGTAGATGAGGCCGCTGGCAAAAGCGTCGCCGCCGCCCACGCGGTCGAGGATGTTGAAGGTGAACAGCTTGCTCTCGAAGGTGTGGCCGTCATACCACATAAAGGCTTTCAGGCTGTTCTCGCTGCCGCTGTGGGCATAGCGGACGTGGCGGGCGATGCACTTCAGGCTGGGGTAGCGCTCGATGAAGTGCTGGAAAATTTCGTCCTGCTGCTCATAGCTGGGCTGCAGAGGCACGCCGTCCTTCCAGTCGCCCTTGGAGTGGTCGTTCTCGTCCTTCCACAGGTGGTAGGGCTCGATGCCCAGCAGCACGTCCACATAGGGCAGGCACTCGGTGCAGAAGTCGCGGGCCTCGTCCCAGGTCCAGAGGGTGGAGCGGAAGTTGCCGTCGAAGCTGACGGTCAGGCCCTTCTTCTTGGCCTCCTTGAGCATATCGATGATGAGGCCGCGGCAGTTGGGAGCCAGAGCCGGGGTAATGCCGCTCAGGTGCAGCCAGTCGAAGCCCTCCAGCAGCTCGTCCAGATCGACCTGAGAGAAATCGTACTCGGTGATGGCGCTGTGCTTGCGGTCATAGATGACCTTGGAGGGGCGGATGCCGTAGCCGGTCTCGAGGTAGTATGTACCCAGACGGTTGGAGGGCGTCTCATCCGGCTCGGTGAGGATCATGGGGGTGCAGTGGACGTCGTTGGAGCGCAGCCAGCGCACGGCGCTTTTGCCGAGGCTGTTGTTCGGCACGACGCTGAAGAAGGTGCTGTCCACGCCGAGGTTTGCCAGCGCGAGGGCGATGTTGGCCTCGCTGCCGCCGTAGCTGGCCTCAAAGTTGGTGGCCATGCGGAGCTTTTCGTAGTTCGGCGGGGTCAGGCGCAGCATGATCTCGCCGCAGGTGATGAATTTCGGTCCGGTCGTCTCGTGGCCCAGAATGGGGTTGAAATGTTCCATAACGGTCCTCCTGTTGCTCTTCTCGGGCATTTGAGCCGCCGCCTCTCATATACCATTCTTGAGACGGGGCGTTTGGTGCTCAGCAGGGCAGCCAGACCCCACATAACGCACATCGTTGTATCCATTATAGTGCTTTCGGAGAGGATTTGCAAGGAAAAGAAAAACACTGCGAGAGAAAATTTGGTGGGATTTTTGTGGATTGTGACGGAAAGCGTATCGGCAGGCCATCCGGTAGTTTCCCCGCAAATGGGACCCGAAACCCACGGTTTCGCCCCAACGCTTCGCGCCGGGGCCCCACTTCTCTGGACATTTGCTTGGGAAACTCCCCTCCACCTGCCTCTGATAGGTTTACCGGCTGGTTAAATGCCCGTCAAATCAAAGCTGGGTGTATACTCCTCCCGGGCGCTGCTCTTCTGCTGCATATAGCCGGCGGTCAGCCCCAGATCCATGGCATAATTGACCACCCGGCGGTACTCGTAGGTGGTGATGCGCCGCCCGATGCCGTGCTCTGCGGCCTTGTAAAAGGGGGTGTACTGGCTCATGACACTGGGGATGAAGCAGCCGGGGTCGGCCTCGTTCCATGTGGCCATCTGGTCGAGGACGGCAAAACTGTCGTCGATGTGGCCGGGCAGGGCCAGATGCCGCAGGATGACGCCTTTCTGTAAGATGCCCTCGCTGTCGAACACCGGATGGCCCGCCTGCGCCATCATGGCCTCGATGGCGGGCCTGGCCTGGGCGAAGTAGTCCGGCGCAGAGGAAAGCTCGGCGGAGAGGGAAGAGGAGACGTACTTCAAATCAGCCAGCCAGATGTCGATATAGCCGCGCCACGCCTCCACGCTCTCCACCGTCTCGTAGCCGCCGGTGTTGCAGACGATGGGCAGACGCAGCCCCTCGGCCCGGGCAATGTCCAGCGCCGCGATGATCCAGGGCCGCCACTGGCCGGGGGTGACGAGGTTGATGTTGTGGGCGCCCTGCTTCTGCAGACCGAGGAAAATTTCGGCCAGATGCTCTATCGTGATCTCTTTGCCCAGTCCCTCGGCGCTGATGGGGTAATTCTGGCAGAAACAACACTTGAGGGTGCAGCCCGAGAAAAACACGGTGCCGCTGCCCCGGGTGCCGCTGATGCAGGGCTCTTCCCAGAAGTGCAGGGCCGCGCGGGCGGCTTTCAGGGTGCCGCCCGCCCCACAGAAACCTGTCTGCCCGGCGGCACGGTCTGCGCCGCAGCGGCGGGGGCAGAGAGTACAGGAGACAGGCGGCGTTGTGGAAATGTTTTTAGACATATTGTCCAACTCCTATGAGAAAGAATCATATTAAATTATCCGAGGCTATTATATCATTTTTGCCCCCGTAAGTGGTATACTAAGATTGAATATTGCATGTCATGCAAGAATACTACATGATTTGGAGGACACCATGCGTACAGAGACCGAAGAGATCCGGGACAACCTGAAATATCTGAGCCTTCTGGCCCGGGACTACCCCTCGCAGGCAGCGGCCGCCAGCGAGATCATCAGCACACAGGCACTGCTCAAGCTGCCCAAAGGCACCGAGCACTTCATGAGCGACCTGCACGGTGAGAACGAGGCGTTCGTACATATCCTGAACTCCGCTTCCGGCGTCATCCGCGAAAAGGTGGACATTGTGCTGGGGGATACCGTGCCGGAGGGGACGCGGGCCGAGCTGGCGACTCTGATCTATTATCCGAGCGAGAAGCTGCCCCAGCTCAAGGAGCGCTGCGCCGACGAGGAAGCACTGGAACAGTGGTACAGTGAGACGCTGCTGCGGCTCATCGACATCTGCCGCCTCGTCTCTTCCAAGCACACCCGGGAGCATGTCCGGGCCTGCCTGCCGTCCAGCTGCGGTTACATTCTGGATGAGCTGCTCCACGCCCACTTCGAGGACCACGACAAAGACCTCTACTACGGCCAGATCGTCGGCAGCATCATCGAGAATGGCCGCGCCGATAAGTTCATCGTCCGTCTCTGCGAGCTCATCAAGCGGCTGGCCGTGGACAAGCTCCACATCGTGGGCGACCTGTTCGACCGCGGCCCCCGCCCCGACGTCATCCTTGATCTGCTGATGCGCCACCACGATGTGGACATCCAGTGGGGCAACCACGACGTGGTCTGGATGGGCGCGGCGGCCGGCAGTCCCATCTGCATCTGCACTGTGCTGAAGACCACCCTCTCTTACCACAACCACGGCATGGTGGAGGACTGCTACGGCATCAACCTCCGCCACCTGCAGCGGATGGCCGAGCAGTTCTATGGCGACGACGACTTGACCATCTGGATGCCTCACACCGACACCGCCCGCGGCCCCTACACCCCCGGTATGCTCCATCGCTGCGCCGTCATGCATAAGGCCATCACCATCCTGATGCTCAAGCTCGAGTGTCAGGTCATCGACCGCAACCCGGATTTCAAGATGCAGGACCGCGACTTCCTGCGCCGCATCAACTGGGAGAAGGGGACCGTCATGGTGGGCGGCAGGGAGTACCCCATGCGGGATACGTCTTTCCCGACGGTAGACCCCGCCGACCCCACCGCGCTGAACAGCGATGAGAAGGTGGTATTGCAAAAGCTGGTGCAGTCCTTCCGCCAGAGCGAGAAATTACAGCAGCACGTCGAGTTCCTGTACGCCAAGGGCAGTGTCTACCACATCGAGAACGGCAACCTGCTCTACCACGGCGCTGTGCCGATGACTAAGAAAGGCACCTTTGCTGTGGAGCGGTTCGAGGGCCACGCCTACTCGGGCCGCGCCCTCATGGACTACTGTGACGAGCGCGCCCGCCGGGGCTACTTCGCCCCCGAGGGCAGCGCCGCCCGCCAGAGCGGACAGGATTTCCTGTGGTATCTGTGGTGCGGCAAGCTGTCGCCCCTGTATGGCCGCAGCGCTATGACCACCTTCGAGCGGCTGTATGTCGAAGACGCTTCCACTCACACTGAGGTGAAGGACCCCTATTATACATGGTATAATGAGGAAGCCGTCTGCCGCCGCATCCTCGCAGAGTTCGGACTGCCCGGCACCAGTCACATCGTCAACGGCCATGTCCCCGTGCAGGAGAAGAAGGGCGAGAGCCCCATCAAGGGCGGCGGACGCCTCGTGGTCATCGACGGCGGTTTCTGCCGCGCCTACCACGAAAAGACCGGCATCGCGGGCTACACGCTGGTCTATTCCAGCCGCACCATGTCCCTGCGCACCCACCAGCCCTTCGAGAGCGCCGAAAAGGCTGTGAACGAGAATCTGGACATCCTCTCTCAGAAGAACATCCTCGAGACGGAGAACCACCGCATCCTCGTGGAGGAGACGGACGAGGGCGAGATCCTGCGGGAGAAGGTCCACGACCTCAAACAGCTGGTCCGGGCCTATCAGCTGGGCTGGATCAAGGAGACCCGCTGCGACGACAGTGTGTGGTAAGCAGCGGCAAATGTAAAATTTTCCTGAAAATAAGAGACAAAATCCGAGGATAATAGAAAAGAAACTGGGCAAAACAGAAAATAATCGACGAGCGTGCATTGGGGCTTTGCTTTTTGCTGGAAGTTGTGTATAATAAAGTAGCTGTAATTATGCCAACTGGTTGTGAGCTTTGTACAGCGAGAAGGAATAACGTACCTTGAACTGACCTTTTGGGCCTGCGGGGAGCGGGCCTGTGACAAGGAGATCATAAAATTGGAAAAGTTTGTTATTACGGGCGGTAAGCCCCTGCACGGCGAAGTCATCATCTCCGGCGCGAAGAATGCGGCTGTGGGCATCCTGCCCGCTACCATTCTGGCAGCGGACGTCTGCGTCATCGAGAACCTGCCGGACATCAGCGATGTGGCGGTGAGCCTCAAGATCCTCAGCGTGCTGGGCGCTAAGGTCCGGATGCTGAACAAGAACACCTACGAGATCGACACCACCCATCTGACCGGCACCAACGTCCCCGACGACCTGTCCCGCCAGATGCGCGCCAGCTACTATTTCCTCGGCGCACTGCTGTCCCGCTTCGGCAAGGCACAGGTGGCCATGCCCGGCGGCTGCAACCTCGGCCCCCGCCCCATCGACCAGCACCTGAAGGTGTTCAGCGCTCTGGGCGCAGAGGACAGTGTGGACTACGGCATGATCACCGTCCACGCTGACGAGCTGAACGGCGCTCATATCTTCTTTGATAAGGTGAGCGTGGGTGCTACCATGAACGGTATGCTCTCCGCTGTCATGGCCAAGGGTCAGACCATTCTGGAAAACTGTGCCAAGGAGCCCCATGTGGTCGATCTGGCCAACTTCCTGAATATGTGCGGCGCTGATGTGCGCGGCGCAGGCACCGATGTCATCAAGGTGCGCGGCGTCGAGCAGATGCACGGCTGCACCTACAGCATCATCCCCGACCAGATCGAGGCCGGCAGCTACATGGTGGCTGCTGCAGCCACCGGCGGCGATGTGCTGGTGAAGAACGTCACCCCCAAGCACCTCGAGCCTATCACCGCAAAGCTCCGCCGTGCGGGCATTGAGGTGGAGGAGTTTGACGATGCTGTGCGAGTTCGCCGCACCGGCGACATCCTGCCCCTCAAGATCAACACCATGCCCCACCCGGGCTTCCCCACCGATATGCAGCCCCTGATGGGCGTTCTGCTCAGCGTGGCAAAGGGGACTTCCACCGTCACCGAGAGCGTGTGGGATAACCGCTTCCGCTATGTGGATGAGCTGCGCAAGATGGGCGCGAATGTCCAGGTGGACGGTCAGGTGGCCGTGTTCGAGGGCGTGGAAAAGCTTTCTCCCGCTCCGCTCCGCGCTTCCGACCTGCGCGCCGGTGCAGCGATGGTCGTTGCAGCCCTGATGGCCGACGGCACCAGCGAGATCGAGGAGATCGGCCATATCGAGCGCGGCTACGAGAACATCGTGGAGAAGTTGCGCGGCCTCGGTGCTGACATCAAGAAGGTGGAGCGGATGCCCGCTGCACTGGAACAGGCTCTGTAATTAGAAAAACCTCTCCGTCACGCCTGCGGCGTGCCGCCTCACCTGTCGAGGGGAGGCATTGGCAGTCCGTCAGGTCCCTGCGTTTTTATGACTGCGCAGCAGACGGAGGGGTTTTATTTGTTGAGGTTTATCATGTCTGAATTTATCTCTCTTTATTCCGGTTCCTCCGGTAACAGCAGCGTCGTGCGCTGTGGGGAGCGGTATCTCATCGTGGATATGGGCAAAGGCGTCCGAACCACCGGCGCAGCCCTCAAGGAGCTGGAGCTGAACATCTCCGACTGCGACGGCATTCTTGTCACCCATGAGCATAGCGACCATGTGAAGGGCCTTTCCACCTTCCTGAAAAAATATCCGCTGCCAGTGTACGGCGCAGAGGAAACACTGGAATGTCTGGACGCAAACGGGGTCGTTCCCGCCAGCTGCGAACTGACGGCCCTGACGCCGGGCAGGGAAGAGGACATCGGTGTCTTCGGGGTCAAAGCTTTTCCCACCAGCCACGACGTCCCCTGTGTGGGCTACCGCATCCACACCCCCGACGAGAAGACCATGACCATCGCCACCGACCTCGGTGTGCTGACTCCTGCTGTACATGAAGCCCTCTCCGGCTGCGACCTTGTGGCCCTCGAGAGCAACTACGACCTGCATATGCTCCGCAGCGGGCCGTACCCCTACTATCTGCGCGCCCGCATCGAGTCGGTCCGGGGCCACCTCTCCAACGACGAGTGCGCGGCAAAGCTGCTGGAACTCATCCAGGAGGGCTGCAAGAAGTTTGCCCTCTGTCACCTCTCGCAGGAGAACAACACCCCTATGCTGGCGCTGCAGACCGTCTTTTCCACCCTCGGTGCGGCGGGCGTCGTACCGGATAAGGACTGTATCGTCCAGACCCAGCGGCGGAATGAAGTGAGCCCCGCGCTGGCGTTCTGACACTATAAAACCAGAGCAGGAAAAGGAGAAAAGAGCCTATGTCGTACATCATGGCGCTGGACGCCGGAACCACCTCGAACCGCTGTATCCTGTTCAACAAAGCGGGTGAGATCTGCAGCGTCGCGCAAAAGGAATTTGCCCAGTATTACCCGAGACCCGGCTGGGTGGAGCATGACGCCAATGAGATCTGGGCCACCCAGCTGGGCGTGGCCCTCTCGGCCATGAACAAAGTCGGTGCCCGGGCCGAGGACATCGCCGCCATCGGCATCACCAACCAGCGGGAGACCACCATCGTCTGGGACAAGGAGACCGGAGAGCCCATCTGCCACGCCATCGTCTGGCAGTGCCGCCGCACCAGCGAATACTGCGACGAGCTGAAAGCCCGGGGCCTGACGGAGAAATTCCGGCAGAAGACCGGCCTCATCATCGACGCCTATTTCTCGGCCACTAAGCTCAAGTGGATACTGGATAATATCCCCGGCGCCCGCGAAAGGGCCGAGCGGGGAGAACTGCTCTTCGGTACCGTGGAGACCTGGCTCATCTGGAAGCTGACCTGCGGAAAACTGCACGTCACCGACTATACCAACGCCAGCCGCACCATGATGTTCAACATTCACACGCTGGAGTGGGACGACGAGATCCTGCAGGAGCTGAACATCCCGAAATGTATGCTCCCGAAGCCGGTGCCGTCCAGCGGTTTTTATGAGTACGCTGACCCGATGCACTTCGGCGGCGAGATAAAAATTGCCGGTGCGGCAGGCGACCAGCAGGCGGCCCTCTTCGGCCAGACCTGCTTTGCCTCGGGCGAGGCGAAAAACACCTTCGGCACCGGCGGCTTTTTGCTCATGAACACCGGTGAGACGCCGGTCACTTCTCAGAATGGCCTTGTCACCACCATCGCCTGCGGCCCCGACGGCAAGGTGAATTATGCGCTGGAAGGCTCTATTTTCGTGGCCGGTGCGGCCATCCAGTGGCTCCGCGATGAGCTGCGCCTACTGGAAGAGGCCCGCGACTCCGAGTATATGGCCCAGAAGGTCAAGGACACCAACGGCTGTTACGTCGTGCCGGCCTTCACCGGCCTCGGCGCGCCCCACTGGGACCAGTACGCCCGCGGCACCATCGTGGGCCTCACCCGGGGCTGCAACAAGTACCATATCATCCGCGCCACGCTGGACAGCATCTGCTATCAGGTCAACGACGTCCTCCGCGCCATGGCGGCAGACTCCGGCATCGTCATGAAGTCTCTCCGGGTGGACGGCGGCGCGTCGGCCAACAACTACCTCATGCAGACCATGGCCGACATCAGCGACCTCGAAGTCAAACGCCCCCGCTGCGTAGAGACGACGGCGCTGGGTGCGGCCTATCTGGCCGGCCTCGCCGTAGGCTACTGGCAGTCCGCCGAGGACATCACCCGCAACTGGTCGGTGGACCGCGTGTTCTGCCCGGCCATCTCGGAAGAGGAACGCACCAAGCGCATCAAGGGCTGGAATAAGGCTGTCCGCTGCGCCTATCACTGGGCCAGGGACGAAGAAGAATAAGAAGAGAAACAAAACGGTCGGAGTTGCCTGACGAGTAACTCCGACCGTTTTTGTTATTGGGCAGCTTGAGCGAGGGAAAACCACCGGCTCGCAGAGAACATAACGCTCCAACGAGCTGTGCTTTGGGTTTAAATCATCTTAAAGTATTTCAGCGCATCCCTTTCAGGAGTCGATCTCACCCTTGGAAAGCGCAATGACACATTCCACATGCCGTGTTCGTGGAAAAAGGTCCACCGGCTGCACCTTCTCCGCATGATACCCATGCTCTTCGAGCCATGCGGCATCTCTTGCGGCGGTGGAGGGGTTGCAGCTGACGTAGACCACCCGGCGGGGGGACATCTGGACGACGGCGGAAAGGGTCGTCTCGTCGCAGCCCTTGCGGGGCGGGTCGAGCATGATGACATCAGGCCGCAGGCCCTCAGCGGCGAGGCGGGCCGCAGCCTGACCGGCGTCGGCGCAGAAGAAGCGGCTCTTGGCGGCGACGGCGTCGCCCATCCGGGCGGCGTTGGCCTTGGCGCTGTCAATAGCCTCAGGCACGATCTCCACGCCGATGAGCTCCCGGCAGCGGTCGGCCATGGAGAGACCGATGGTACCCATGCCGCAGTAGAGGTCGAGCAGAACGTCCGAGGGTTCCAGCTGGGCGTACTCGGCAGCGATGCCGTAGAGCCGCTCAGCGGCCAGTGTGTTGACCTGATAGAAGGAGAGGGGGCCGAGTCGGACCGGCACACCGCAAAGAGTATCCTCGATGTAGCCCGGGCCGTAGAGCGAGACGGTCTCTTCACCCAAGATGACATTGGTCTTCTTGGCGTTGACGTTGATGAGGACGGACGCAATATCGCTGAACTGCTCCCGCAGCGCGGCCACGAGCTCCTCGCTGTGGGGAAACTTCGGGCGGGTGCAGACGAGGCAGACCATGATCTGGCCGCTGTGTGTACCCCGGCGCAGGAAGATATGCCGAACAAGGCCCTTGCCGCTCTCCTCGTCGTAGGGCTGGATGCCGTGGGCGGCGAAGAAGCTACAGAGCGCGTTGCCGATGTCGTTCAGGACGCCGGGCTGTAATTTGCAATCGGGGCAGGGGACGATGCGGTGGGTGCGGCCGGCGTAAAAGCCGATGCAGGGCGCACCGTTTTTGTCGCGGCCCACCGGGAACTGTACCTTGTTGCGGTAGCGGTCCACCTCAGGGGAGGAAAGGGCATCCAGCACCGGCACATCCAGTCCGCCGATGCGGCGGAAGGCGTCGGCGACGCTCTCCTGCTTGGACCGCAGCTCGGCGGCGTAGTCCATGTGCCGCAGGCTGCACCCGCCGCAGGGGCCGGCGACAGCACAGTCCACCGGGATGCGGTCAGGCGAAGGGGTGAGCAGTTTGTCCAGGATGCCGAAGGCATACCGGCCGCAGTCCTTGACGATACGCACCTGAGCCTCATCGCCGGGGGCAGTACCCGGGACGAAGACGGCCTCGCCCTCCGGCGAGTGGGCAACGCCGCTGCCGTCGCTGGAAAGACGCTCGATGCGGAGGGTGAGAAGCTGGTTTTTCTGTAAGGGCATGGAATGATCTCTCCTTATGTCTCGTCAGGGGCGGGCTGGACGTCTGCGTCAGCCTGCGAAGTCATATACTTGCTGGGCGGCACACCTTTGGCGCGCTTGAACACCCGCGAAAAATAGAACTGGTCGAGGAAGCCCACCGATGCCGCCACCTCGGCGATGGACAGTGTGCCGCTGCGCAGCAGCTTGCAGGCTTCGTTGACCCGGTATTCGGTCAGATAGTCGATGGGGCTCTTGCCCACATTGAGCATGAACACCCGGTACAGATGGCTCCGGGAGACGCCGACACTCTTGGCGACATCGTCGATGGAGATGTCGTGGGAGTAGTTGAACTGGATGTACTTGATGGCGTTCAGGACATACTGGCTGGAAGAAGAGGTGCTGTGGGGGCGGCTCTCGCTGGTCTCCCGCATCAAGGCGGCGATGAACAGGTAGAGATAGCCCACCATCGCGGCCTCGTCCTGGGGCTGCAGGCCGCGGGAAGAGTAGATGCTGCTCAGGGCCGCCCGCATCCCCTCCAGGTCCTGGGTGTGATGGACGGGAGCAGCGTCGGTGAAAGGCAGCTGCGCCGCAAGCTTGTGGGCGCAGGCACCGTTGAAGCCGACCCAGCTGTACTCCCACGGCTGGACTTCGTCGGCAGTATAGCGGATGAGCTGGCTGGGGCGGGCAAAGAACAGATCGCCCGGCACGACCTCGTAGGTGCGCCCGCCGACCTCGAACACGCCCTTGCCCGAGACGACCAGATGGATAAGGTAGTGGTCCCGGATGCCGGGACCCCAGGTCTGCCCCGGAGCACAGCGCTCCAGACCGCAGTTGAAGATGGACAGCTCGATGTTGTTGGTGTAGTTCTGCTTGAACGACTGCTTGTAGACGTCTGCCATTGCGGTTCCCTCCTGCCTGTTGGCTCTATAGCTTGAGTATACCACATCTGCCTCCGCAAATTCAACAAAAGTACATCTTATTCTTTGGACTGGACACCGAAAATTACTTTTTTTGCGGGTTGAAATTGCAAAATGGCAGCAGATGCATTACAATAGCGGTAACAAACCGAACATTGCAGAGAGTGCAGGGAGGGGTTCTGGATGGCAACCAGCAGGCAGCTCAGAGAACAGATCGCAGCAGGGAGGTGGGACGCCACGCTGGCCGCGCTCTACGGCGGCAGCGAGGAGGTCCTGGCCCGCCAGCGCAGCCGTTATGGTGCGGCCCTCGAGCAGTTTGAGCTTTACTATGGGCCGGGGCGGCAGGTGCAGGTCTATTCGGCCCCGGGCCGCACAGAGCTTGGCGGCAACCACACCGACCACCAGCACGGTTACGGCCTTGCGGGTGCGGTCACGCTGGACCTTGTGGCGGTGGCGTCCCGGAACGAGGATGGCTTCATCCGGGTCAAGTCCCGTGGCTTCAACAAGCTGGACGTCATTGATTTGACCGAAGCGGAGCCGCAGCAGGGGGAGAGCACCCACTCGGCCAGCCTCATCCGGGGCATCGCGGAGGGCTTCCGGGCAAAGGGCTGCGATGTGGGCGGCTTCGATGCCTACACGGCCAGCGATGTGCTGCGGGGCTCGGGACTGTCCAGCTCAGCAGCCTTTGAGATGGGCGTGGCCATTATCCTCAACACGGAATACGGCTGCGGCATGGACGCCCCTGCGCTGGCCCGCATCTGCCAGTTTGCGGAGAATACCTACTTCGGCAAGCCCAGCGGCCTGCTGGACCAGCTGACCAGCGCCGTGGGCGGGGTGCTCTTTGCGGATTTTGCCGACCCGACGGCACCAAAGATCGAGAAGATACATGCCGACGGCGTCCTGCCCGAGGGCATGACCCTCTGCGTCACCGATACCCGCGCCAGCCACAGCGAGCTGACCGGCGAGTTCGCGGCCATCCGGAACGAGATGGAGGCCGTGGCGGCCTGTCTGGGCGGCAGGGTGCTGGGCGAGGTGGAGGAGAAACACTTCTGGCAGGAGCTGCCCCGCCTGCGGGAACAATGCGGCGACCGCGCCGTGCTGCGTGCCATCCACTATTTTGAGGAGAATGCCCGTACCCTTGCCCAGAGAGATGCTCTTGCGGCGGGAGACTTTGCCGCCTTTGCCCGGCTGGTGGAGAAGAGCGGCCACTCGTCCTTTGAGTGCTGCCAGAATGTCTACTGTGCTTCTTCGCCGAAGCATCAGGGGCTGTCGGCGGCGCTGGCCATCAGCCAGAGCATCCTTGCAGGCACCGGCGGTGCATGGCGGATGCAGGGCGGCGGCTTTGCCGGAACGATCCAGGCTTTTGTACCGGATGCGCTGATAAAGCGCTACTGCGCTGCGATGGAGGCGCTGTTCGGCCCGGGCTGCTGCTATCTGCTCTCGCTGCGGGAACAGGGAACCGTGCGGGTCATGTAAAACACAAAAAGAATGCCCTGCGGCATGGTGAGGATCCACCGCCGCAGGGCATTTTTGATTTCAGGAAAAATCAGCCGCGCTGAGACTTTGCGTCTGCACGCAGAGCGCTCATATCGTTCTTGTAGGTCTGAAGGTCTTCTGCAGCCTTGCTCGGTCCGCCGAAGATGAAGGTGTGGACGCCTTCCACGACATTGAAGCCGGCCTTGACCACATTGAACAGCAGCTTCGGAATGAACGAGATGGAGAGAGAGAGCAGTCCACCTCTAAAGAAGAAATCAGTGAAACGGAGATGGTCCGTAAATGAGGTCCATGCGTCACGAAATGCGCCGCCGCCGCCAAGAAGGGCTTTTTCTCCGTCCGGTACAACAGCATAGGAAGAAGGCATCTGGATGCGTTTCATAAACGACTCCTTTCTATCACTCCGTCAAATCAAACAGACTCAGGCGGCTGCAGCCACGATGGGGTCGGTGATACCGACATTCTGCTGCTGGGACGCGGCAATATTTGCCTTGGTCTGGGCGTAAGCATTCTTGAGCTCGATGAAGATGGACTTGATCGTGTTATAGATCTGGATAGCCTGCATTGCGCCGTACCAGCCAGCGAGAGCGCCGACCGCCACAGTGGCAGCTTTGCCGGCCTTGTTCTGGCCGTCCCAGTAATAGGAGACCGACTGGGACAGGGTCAGGCCGTCCTCGTGCATCAGAAGCAGACCTCCCACAGCCGCCGTAAGGGCAGCTTTGCCCATCAGCTGGGCGAAGTTGACCGTGAAGTTCACAGCGGCAGTGAGGAGGTTCTCGGGGTGAAATTCGATGAGGTAAGAACCGATCTGAAGGGCACCGCCATCAATATAGGTCATTTCGTCAGCAGAGATGGCAGTGTAGGAAGCCGGCATCAGCGGGCTCTGATATGTAAGTTCCATAGTGGGAATGCTCCTTTCGCACATGTGCTCCGTCCACAGACGGAGACTAAGTTACCTGAATTATAGCATAACTGCCCAAAAACAACAAGAGAGCGAAAAAACATAATCGGAACGGGATTTGGGACTCCAAAGCGGGAAATTCAGGAGAAACAAACGAAAAAACGATAAAATATAAAGAGCAAAGCGGGCCGGAGGCTCCGAAAAAATGTTGTGTGAAATTTGAAGAAAAACGCGAAAACAGCAGCGCCCCGGCTGCTGTCCGGTGAGGGGACGGCAGGCAGGGCGCTGCTGCTATCAGGATGAATCGGAGAAAAATGGGGAAAGCTTAAAGTTCTTCGCCCGGCACACGGTGGTACAGTGTGGTCAGCTCAGCGATGTGAGCGCTGAGGGCCGGGGTGAGCGGCTGAGTGAGCCGCCACTGCCAGTTGGCACCTTGGGTACTGGGGGTGTTGATGCGGGCCTCAGCGTCCAGATGGAGCCAGTCGGCCAGCGGGATGACAGCCATGTCCGACACGCAGGAAAGGCAGGCACATATCATGGCCTCGGTGAGGTCTTCGGGTGCGCAGCGCAGGTAGCGGCAGGCGTAGGCCACATCCTCGGCGCTGGCGCTCTGACGCCAGCCCTCGGCGGTCACGTTGTCGTGGGTGCCGGTGTAGACCACACTGTTGCGGGGGTAGGTGTAGGGCAGATAGTTGCCCGGCTCGCGGCTGTCGAAGGCGAACTGCATGATCTTCATGCCCGGGTAGCCGCTTGCGGCCAGCATGGCCTTGACCTCGGGGGTCAGATAGCCCAGGTCCTCGGCGATGATGCCGCCCTCGCCCAGAGCCTTGTGCATGGCGTCGATGAAGGCGCGGTCAGGGCCTTTCTCCCAGTGACCGCCCGCAGCGGTCTTGTTCCCGGCGGGGATGGAGTAGTAGCTCTCGAAGCCCCGGAAATGGTCGATGCGGACGACGTCGTAGATGGAAGTGGCGTGTTTGATGCGCTGCTTCCACCAGCGGAAGTCTTCGGCCTCGTGGCGGGGCCAGTCGTAGAGCGGGTTGCCCCAGAGCTGACCGTCGGCGGCAAAGGCGTCGGGCGGACATCCGGCAACGCTGGTCAGGTGGACGGCGCCGTCGGTCTGGAACAGCTCCGGGCGGGTCCAGAGGTCGCTGGAATCGGGGCTGACGTAGATGGGGATGTCGCCCACCAGCTGGATGCCGTGGCTGTTGGCGTAGGTCTTGAGGGCGTTCCACTGGGTGTAGAAGAAGAACTGCACGGCCTTGTAGTAGTCCACCTCAGCGGCCAGCCGCTCCTTGGCAGCGGCGAGGGCCGCAGGCTCCCGGGTGCGCAGGTCGTCGGGCCAGTCGGAGAGACCGGCCTGCCCCTGCTCGGCTTTGACGGCCATGAAGAGGGCATAATCTTCGAGCCAGCCGCTCTGGGCCTCACAGAAAGCCTCATAGGCCGGGGTGGGGGAAGCCAGCAGGCGGTCAGCCGCTTTATGGAGCACCACGGGCCGCTGCTGGTAGAGCGCACCGTAATCGACGGGACCCACCGGCTGGGGCGCAGGCAGCTCAGCCTCGGTGAGGAGGCCGTCCGCTGCCAGCAGACGGAAATCGATAAAGTAAGGGTTGCCGGCAAAGGCAGAAAAGCTCTGGTAGGGGCTGTCCCCGTAGCCCGTAGGGCCGATGGGGAGTATCTGCCAGTAGGTCTGCTTTGCAGCCGCAAGAAAATCGACGAAGGCAAAGGCTTCGTTTCCCAGCGTGCCGATGCCGTAAGGACCCGGCAGGCTGAAGACGGGCATCAGAATGCCGCTTGCACGCATGGCTGGAACCTCCTTGTTTTAACCCTTGACAGCGCCTGCCACGACACCCTCGATGATGTACTTCTGGCAGGTCATGTAAAGGATGATGATGGGGATGATGGCGATGATGATGCAGGCCATCATGGGGGCCAGCTCGACGCGGCCATAGCCGCCGCGGAAATACTGGATAGCCATGGGGATGGTGCGGTACTTCTTGATGTCCAGCACCAGCGTGGGCAGCAGGTAGTCGTTCCAGACCCACATCGTCTCAAGGATAGCGGTGGAGATCATGGTGGGCTTGAGGATGGGGAAGACGATCTTGAAGAAGATCTGGATCGGGTTGCAGCCGTCGATCATGGCAGCCTCTTCGATCTCGATGGGGACGCTCTTCATGAAGCCGGTGAACATGAACACGGCCAGACCGGCACCGAAGCCCAGATAGATGATGCAGATGTTCCAGGGGGTGTTCAGATTGAGGGTGTCGGCGGTCTTGGACAGGGTGAACATGACCATCTGGAAGGGGACGACCATGGAGAAGACGATGAGCAGATTCATGAACTTGCTCAGCTTGTTGTTCACGCGGGTAAGGTACCAGCCGGTCATGGAGCAGCACAGCAGGATGAGGGCCACGCTGGACACGGTGATGACGAGGCTGTAGCCCAGGCTGGACAGAAAGCCCATCTTGGTGACGCCGTAGATGTAGTTGCTAAGGCCCGCGAAGGTCTCCGCAGTAGGCAGCTTGAAGACGGTGGAAGTGGTGAAGGTGCCTTCCATTTTCAGGCTGTTCAGCAGGATCAGGACGATGGGGTAGATCCAGAGCAGGCACAGCAGGCTCATGATGACAGTGAGGATGTTGTCCCACATTTTTTTATCTTTCGGCATTACTGCTGCACCTCCTTGGAGCGGGTAAACTTGAGCTGGATGAGCGAGATGACCACGACGACGAGGAAGAACACCACGGCCTTTGCCTGGCCGATGCCCTTCCACTGAGCGCCGGAGCGGCCATAGAAGGTGTTGTAGATGTTCAGGGCCAGCATCTCACTGGCGTTGGCAGGCTCACCGGCGGTCAGGGCCACGTTCTGGTCGAACAGCTTGAAGCTGTTGGTCAGGGTGAGGAAGGTGCAGATGGTGACGCTGGGCATGACCATCGGGATCTTGATCTTGAACAGGATCTCACGGTCATTTGCGCCGTCGATCTTCGCAGCCTCGATGAGGTCGCCGGGGACGCTCTGCAGGCCCGCGACGTAGATGATCATCATGTAGCCGATCTGCTGCCAGCACATCAGGATGACCAGACCGACGAAACCGGCCTTGGCGTCCAGCGCCAGCAGAGGCTTCTGCAGGTTGGCCAGCACACCGTTGAGCAGAATCTGCCAGATGTAGCCCAGCAGGATGCCGCCGATGAGGTTCGGCATGAAGTAGACGGTGCGGAAGAGGTTGGTGCCGCGGATGCCGCGGGTGAGCACCAGCGCGATGGCGAAGGCGCACACATTGATGAGCACGGTGCTTACCACCGTAAAGGCAGCGGTGAACCCAAAGGCGTGGAGGAAGGTCTCGTCCGAAAAGACGTTGATGTAGTTCTGCAGGCCCACGAAGGTGGTCTTGCTCACGGTGGTGAAACGCTGGAAGGAAAGATAGATGCCCCAGATGAAGGGCCAGATGAAGCCGATGATGAACGCCAGCAGGGTGGGCAGTACGAACACCGGCCAATATTTACTGATGGCCTTTTGCATGATATACCTCCTGAAAAAGAAGGGGAGGCGGGCGAACACATCGCCCGCCTCCCCGTTATCCAGCTATTGCGGAAGAAGGAGAGCGCTTAGCCGTTGGCCAGCTTGTACTCCTTGGCCCAGCCGTCCACAAAGGCAGTGACCACATCGTCCCAGCTGCCGGTGCCTGCTGCATAAGCAGTCAGTGCAGAGCCGACGCCGTTCTTCCACTCCTCGGAAGGCATGGTGGAGAAGCACCAGTCCACGCTGGTCTTGCCAGCGGCAACGTAATCGTTGGCGATGGCGATGAGGGGGTTGGTGGAGTCCTTGGCGGCCTTGAAGGGGATGACGAAGCCCATGTTATCGGCCATAGCGGAAGTACCCTCGTCGGAGGTGACACACCAGTTCAGGAAGTCCAGAGTAGCCTGAATGTCCTCATCGGAGGAGGTGTTGTTGACGCACCAGAAGTTCTCGGAGCCGGTGCACAGGCCCTGATTCTCCTCACCCTCAGCGCCGATGTAGATGGGCAGCATACCCAGATTGTCGTCGCCCAGATCCTTCACATCGCTGTAGGCCCAGGTGCCGTTCTGGTAGAAGACGGCCTTCTTGCCCACGAACTCAGCCACAGCGTCGTTGCCGGTCTTGGAAGCCAGCAGCTTGGGGTCGCAGGTAGAGTCGGTGATGTACAGATCCCAGATCTTCTTGTAGTTGTCGAGGTAGGTGCCCTTGATGGCGTCGGTGGAGCCGATGCCGTCAGCCTTGTACTCGTAGTAGATGGGCAGGTTTGCCAGATGGGTCTTGAAGCGCCAGTCGGAAGAACCGTCCATGCCGGCGGAGGTGAAAGCACCATCGACGCCCAGCTCAGCCTTGCGGGCCTGAATGTCGTCGGCGACCTTCTTCAGGTCATCGAAGCCCTTGATGTCGTCCTGGGTGTAGCCGGCGGCGGTCAGCAGTTCCTTGTTGTAGATGATGCCGTAGGTCTCGATGACGTAAGCGATACTGGTAACGGCGTCGCCGTCCTTCAGTGCGAAGGAGTCGCTGGTCAGCTGGCCGTAGACATCGCTGCCGGACAGGTCGAGGCAGTAGTCCTTCCAGTTTGCCAGACCCACAGGGCCGTTGACCTGGAACAGGGTAGGAGCTTCGCTCTTCTCCATCTCGCTCATCAGGGTGGTCTCATACTGGCCGGAAGCGGCGGTCACGACGGTGACAGGCACGCCGGTCTGCTTGGTGTAGGAAGCAGCCAGATCCTGCCAGGCCTGATCCTGCTCGGGCTTGAAGTTCAGGTAGTAGACCTTGCCGGCAGCTGCGGGAGCGGCAGAAGCTGCGGTAGAACCAGCGGTGGAAGCAGCGGTGCTGCTGGAGGAACCGCCGCAGGCAGCCAGACCGAGGGCGGCAGCAGAAGCGCCAGCGACTTTCAGGAAATTACGACGAGAAATCATTTTTTTCATAATTGTTCTCCTTCTTCATCATGTGATATACACATTCCGCCTGGCAGCGGAAATGAGACGAAATAAATCAGACCGCCCTTACGCTCTCACCGACCTGCAGCTCAGGCTGGAGGGTGATCTTCTGGGCCGGGGCGCCATGCTCGATCTGCCGCACCAGCAGCTCGATGCTCTGGAGTGCGATCTGCTCGCCGGGCTGAACAATGGTGGTCATCACCGGCACGCAGTAGCGGGACATCGAGATGCCGTCGAAGCCGATGACCGATACATCTTCTGGCACCCGGAACCCGGCGCTCACCAGCGCCCGGATGGCACCGAAAGCGATGACGTCGCTCATGGCGAACAGGGCGGTGAACTCGGCCCGTCGGGCCAGCAGGCTGTTCATGGCGTGGTAGGCAGACTCGAAATCGTAGTTGGACAGGCCGTAGAGCCGGTCGTCAAAGGTGAGCCCGGCATCCTCCATGGCATCCTGTGCGCCGAGGCGGCGCATCCGACTGGGGTAGCTGGTGGTCGGACCGCCGAGAACTGCTATCTTCCGGTGGCCCTGCGCGATGAGGTGGGAGACGGCGGTGCGGGCCGCAGCCCGGTCATCCACGCCTACCATCGAGAGGTTCGGGAAATCCAGCTCGTCGGAGACCAGCGTCGTCAGCACCGAGGGGACGGTGATGTTTGCAAAGCCCTGCTGGAAGTTCGCCACGCTGCCGCCGAGGAATATCATGCCTTTGGGCTTTATCTCCCGCAGGATCTTTTGGGCGGCGTCTATCTCGTTGGCATTTTCGTCCAGGTAGGAGACGATGCCGTTGTACCCGTAGAGGGTCGCGGCCCGCTGCAGCTGAACGAGGAAGTCCGAGAAGAAGAGGTTCCGGGTACCCTTGACCACAAAGACGAGGCTGCGGGACTGCTGGATCTTCAGCTGCCGGGCGTTGGTGTTTGGCACGAAGCCCGACTCCCGCATCATCTGAAGCACCTTTTCTTTCGTTTCGGGACGCACATCCGGCCGGTCATTGATGACGCGGGAGATGGTGCTGACGGAACAGCCGCTCAGACGGGCAATGTCTTTGATGGTCATGTTCGGCATTCCGGGAAGCACCTCTCTTTCGGTCGAAGTTTTGGCTTTTACTGAAATTGTTCGGGAACGGTGTCGGGAACGGTTTCAGTGACTATAGTATGGCATAATTTGTGGAATAAATCAATAACCCCGAAACACTTTTGGCAGAATTGCATAACAAATCGCCCCTCCTTTGTGCAGATTGATTTGCTCGCAGAGCAAAAAACAAATCGATTTCCGGCAATTCCCGGTAAGCATCAAAATCTCCCGGAATGACCGTACTCTTTTGTAACTTTTAGAGCAAAAAAAGGCGTTCTCATGCAGGATGGATACAAGCTGAACCGACGGGCCGGAGCAAAAATAAGCCGAAAAAATCCCGGTATCCCTGCCGCCGGAGCGGAAAGGATACCGGGAATGAGATCTTTGGGGTTTACTCAGCGCGCAGGGCTTTGACGGGGTTGCACTTGGCTGCGCCGCGGGCCGGGATGATGCCGGCCAGAATGGTGAGCAGGGTAGCCAGTGCCACGAGGAAGAGGGCTGCGTCTACGGGCAGGGAAGCAACGAGGGTCGAAGTGCCGGAGACTTTCTGGATGATGATGTTTCCGGGGATGAGCAGTATCTCGCTGAGGACGATGCCCATGACGCCGGAGCAGAGACCGATGATGAAGGTCTCTGCGTTGAACACCTCGGAGACGTTCCGCTTGGAAGCGCCGATGGCGCGCAGGATGCCGATCTCCTTCCGGCGCTCGAGGACGCTGATATAGGTGATGACGCCGATCATGATGGAGGAGACTGCCAGCGAGATGGAGACGAAGGCCACCATCATGCTGCTTATCATGTCCACGATCTCGGTCACGCTGGTCATCAGGGTACCCACGAGGTCGGTGTACTGCACCATCTTTTCGTCTTCACCCTTTGCAGACATCCCGGCGTTGTAGGCATCCAGCTTTTTCAGGATGGTGGCCTTGCTGGCAAAGTCCTTCGGATAGATCTTGATCTGGCTGGGGGCGGACTCGTCCGCGTAGCCGAAGGCCGTCAGGTTGGCCTCATAGGTGGCGGAAGAGGAGCGGAGGGTGGAGCGCATCAGCTCGGTCAGCTCGGAGGCGGTCATGTTGAGCTGGATGGCCTTCTGGAAAGCCGACGCGTCGATTTTGATGGCGCTCTCCATCTGGCTGCTCAGCTTGCCGATGTTCTGCTGGATGGCCGTCTTGAGCTGGGACTGTATCTGGTCCTGGAAGGTGACGATGCCCTTCTGGATGGCAGCGTCCAGCTGACTTTTCAGCACCTCCGTGATTTGGTCGGAGTAGGTCTCCATCACGGTCTGGATGGTGGTCTGCAGAGCGCTCGAGAGCTGGCCCTGCAGCTTGTCCGGGTCAACGAGGTCTTTCATGGACTCGGCCATCAGCTTCTGAAACCGCTCGGTCTTGAGGTAGGCAGAGAAGCTCCACTTCTTGAAGTTGAGGATGCCGTTGCCGATGATATATTTCTTATAGTCCTTGAACACCTTCTGCACGAGGTCCTGCAGGGCCTCCGGCGAGACGGAGAGGTCCAGCTCTGCAAAGGCGTCGCTGAGGTCGATGTCGGGCAGCTCGTCGATGTTGAGGGAGAAGTCGGAGAAGTCCAGCAGGCTGCTCAGGTCGAAGCTGCCGCTGCTGAGGTCGAAAGCCCCATTGAGGTCGAAGTCGAGGGCAGAGGCGTCGAACTGGAACGCATCCTTCAGTGCATTGGTGTCAATGGAGAAGAGGCTGGTCAAATCGAAGTCGCGGAGGCTCTCAGCCTTGCCGAAGCTCTCGCCGGTGAGGACGTTGGTGGCGGGGTCAGCCATCTGCTGCTTCACGATGACGCTGTCGGCAGCGTCCTCCATGACCTTCTCGGTCAGGGAGGCGGGGTAGGCGATGCCGGAGGTGAGCATGGAAGCGGAGGCGGTGTAGTCCGGCTGGACGATGCCCACGATGGTGATGTCCTCGCCGTTCTCCACCAGCTGCTGCATATAGTCCTTGTCGTCGGCCTTGCTCTTCCAGATGCCGTAGGTGTCGTCGTAGACGTAGGTGTCAGCGCTGTTCACCAGCTTGAACTTCAGGCCCATCAGCTCGTCGTAGCTGTAGGTGCGGAAATCGCTGGGGACATCGACGTTCTGGTTCTGGGCAAACTGCTGTATCATCTTGTCCAGCTCGGCGGAGTCCCGCAGACCCATGGAGTAGAGGGCGTAGTCGGTCACAGTGCCGTATTTGCTCAGCACGGCGACACATTCGGTGGGCTTTTCGGGCCAGCGGCCGGCCTTGACTTCGTACTGGGACTTATAAAGGTCACTGTTGGCGGGCAGCTGATAGAAAACGCTGGTGTTGCTGCCCACGCTGTTCATCAGACTGCTGGTGACGGAGGTGGAGCCGGAACCCGAGCTTCCCAGACCCAGCATCGAGAGGGTGGAGTCTGGGTTGACCTGATGCACACTGCCGTCGGCGTCCTGCCGGTAGATCTGGGGCGAGACGCTGTAGGAATACTCAATGGAGGTGGCGTCATCCGCAATGGTGGACTCGTCGCTGTCGAGATATTTCTTTAAGGAAGTGAGGTCGTTGGACGTCAGGCCCGACACCATCTTGGTGATGAGCTGGCGGACCGAGACCATTCCCTCCATGCCGCCGGAGGTGTCCTTTTTGCCGTCCTCGTCGGTGGGCAGGCCGGTGGCTGTGGTGCCGTCGCTGCTGCCCGAGGACAGAAAGCTCGTGATGTCCACCCCGCTGCTCAGGATCTGCAGCGGATATTCGCTCAGAGTGGAGCGCTCCATGTCGGCGATGTAGGCGTTGACGCCGGTGGACAGCGAGATGATGAGGGCGATGCCGATGATGCCGATGCTGCCCGCGAAGGCTGTGAGCAGGGTGCGGGCCTTTTTGGTGCGCAGGTTGTTGAAGCTCAGGGCCAGCGAGGTGAGCCACGACATGGACGAACGGCCCATGTTCTTATGGATGGGAGGGGCAAGCTTTGTGTCGTCCGGCTCGAAGGGGCGGGTATCGTCGGTGACAGCGCCGTCCCGCAGGCGGACGATGCGGTTGGCATACTGCTCCGCCAGTTCGGGGTTGTGCGTGACCATGACCACGAGGCGGTCTTTTGCCACATCCTTCAGCAGCTCCATGACCTGGATGCTCGTCTCGCTGTCCAGTGCGCCGGTGGGCTCGTCGGCCAGCAGGATGTCGGGGTTGTTGACGAGGGCGCGGGCGATGGCCACGCGCTGCATCTGGCCGCCCGACATCTCAGTGGGGCGCTTGTGGAGCTGGTCCCCGAGGCCCACCTGCCGCAGCGCCTCGGCGGCACGGCGGCGGCGCTCAGCGCCCGACACGCCCGAGATGGTCAGGGCCAGTTCGACGTTGGCGAGGACGGTCTGGTGGGGGATGAGGTTATAGCTCTGGAACACGAAGCCGACGGTGTGGTTGCGGTAGGAGTCCCAGTCCCGGTCGGTGTAGCGGCGGGTGGAGATGCCATTGATGATGAGCTCGCCGTTGTCGTAGCGGTCGAGGCCGCCGATGATGTTGAGCAGCGTGGTCTTGCCCGAGCCGCTGGGGCCGAGGATGGCGACAAATTCGCTGTCGCGCAGGTTGAGGCTGACCCCGTTGAGCGCTGCCTGTGTCAGATCGCCGGTGGTGTATTTCTTTTCGATATTGATAAGCTGAAGCATTGGCCTGCCTTTCCGGCAGCAGAACGGGGGAGTGTCTGCTGGCCTATTCCGCCCGACATTTGTGGACGGAGAGGGAAACATAGTATCTGTTTGATTTTATCAGAAGAATATGAACAATTTATGTCGTAACGGGTGCCAAGTTCTGTGTTTTCTGCCGAAGGATGGAAAAGCGTTGCATCCTGCGCGGAAAAGCGTCCCAAACCAGGAGGATGCGGCAGATGTGTCTTGATTTTTGGAGCGGTTGATGGTATTCTTGAGACAATATCCATGTTAATATTTTCAGTGTTTCAAAATTCGACGAGAACTGACGCAAATTTGTCGTTGCAACTCCTTTCGACGCTCCATACAATTTTATAGTATGAAGTAGTTTGTCCGGCATAAGTGGAAGGGTCGGGCAGATGGGGTGAGGAGGATGCAGAATGAAACAGAATGTCCCATTGGTGAGGAATTTTTCGGCGTTGGAACCGTATCAGGAGGCATATACCCTTGCCTGTTCTCTGGAGACGGAGGGACAGGGCTGCTGGCTGACCGTGAGCCGGACAAAAGCTCCGGACGACCCAGCAGACACGGCCCGTACATGGGTCCCGGCCCCAGAAGAGGAATGCGGACGGCTGCTGCAATTTTTGTATGAGAACTCGGTCCAGCCGGAGCTGTGGCAGGATGCTATTTCCTACTGGTATCCGCAGGCGGAGCAGGCAGAAAACCTGCGGGAAGGGGGCGCGTCGTGTGAGTTATGAGGAACAGGACGCCATATGGCGCGTAGCTCTGGCCAGCTATGACCCCAGAGAGATGCGGGTATGGACACGCTATCTTGAGGAGCGCAACCCGGCCATCCGCTGCACGAGCTACCGCAGCAGCCGGACGCTGCTGGAACGGCTCGAGCAGGGCGATGTGGACGTTCTGGTGCTGGGCGGCAGACTGGAGGACATGGACAGCATCCAGTTCCTGCCCAGGATACGCAGCCTTGACCGCAAGCCTCTGGTGCTTCTGCGGGACGACGGACGCAATGAGAAATCGGCTGTGGAGAGCCTGAGTCAGGAGGACGCATGCTACCTCATCCGTCAGGCCACACTGGAAGATATGCTGCAGGAGCTGCGCGCTCCGGCCCACCGCCCGGCGGAGAGTCTGGAAAAGCGCTGCGAGCGCATCTATCGCAGCTGGGGTCTGAGCACCTACGATGCCAACAAGCGCTACCTGACCGGTGCGCTTCGGATGATGATGGGCTCTGACCACCGTCTGGCCATCCGCAAGGAGATATTAGGGCCGGTGGCGGAGGAATACAATCTCACCGTGGCGGCTGTGGACAGCGCCCTCCGGCGGCTGCTGGAGACGCTGGACGAGACCGGTACCCAGACATGGCGGGATTTTCGAAAAGAGTATGGCTTAGAGCGCAGGAAGGTGACCATCGGCCGCCTGCTTTATGCGCTGGAAAGTAAACTGAGTCAGCAGTGAGGTGCTGACCACACGACGCGGAGGTAGAGCAGAATGCGCAGGCGAAACGATGGAGCAGGAGTCTCCCCTCAGGAGGAGTTTGGGGATGTGTGCTTCCATGCCCTTGGCATCATCGACCAGAACCGGGAATATCTGCAGATGCATCTGCTGGCGTCGGCCGACCTGCCCACCCGGCAGGCACTTTCAGACATCCAGATAGAGTCTGCCCGGCTGGATCGCACGATACGCAATGCCATAACGCTTTATCAGCTGGAAAATGAAGAGCTGAGCGAGCTGCAGCCTCTGGACCTGTGCAGTCTGCTGGAAAAAGCGGGCCGTCTGGCCCCGGACATCCAGCGGTCGCTGGAAATAACGCTCACGACGGAGAGCGGGGGCATCGAGCACTGCGCCGTCATGGGCGTCCCCGATGAGGCCGAACAGCTGCTGCTCCACCTCATCTCCAACGCGCTGCGGGCCTGCGATGCAGGCGGCAGGGTGTGGGTGAGCCTGAAACAGAAAAAGACGGGCGTCGCGCTCCGGGTAGAAGACAACGGCTGCGGCCTGATGGAGGAAGACCCCATCGAGAACAACCGCCGCTTCCTCAGCGGCGCAAAGCTGGGTCTCCGCATCTGCAAGCTCATCTGCCGCCGTGCAGGCTGGAAGCTGACGCTGACGGCCCGTCCGGGCGGCGGCACCCGGGCGCAGGTGGTGTTTCTGCTGGCCTCCTGCGAGGACATCCCGCCGGAAATGGAACTCCACTCCAGCGAGGAGAACGACATCCGCGCAGCGCGGTTCGCAAGCCGGGCGGCACAGGAGATCCTTCTGCTGAGGAGATATTGAACGAGACAAAAAGGCATCTGCAATGCGGCCGGGACGGCGCAGCGCAGATGCCTTTGATTTTTGTGCGGGACAGGGAAGAGAGCGGAAAAAATGACAGGCGGTAAAGAATCTTAGCAGAAACAGCCCGAAATTCACAGAAAAGTTTGCGAAATTAACAAAATGTTTAACTTTGAAAGGTGATTTTACTGTTTTTAAGGTGTAAAATAATCCCGAATGATTGATTGTCAGCCGGATTTGGTTTATAATACCCATGTATGCGAGTCTGAAATTTGATTCGTTAGCAAACAACTTCTGCCCGGGCCGGAGAGCCCTGTGTGCAGAGGGAGAGTGCATTGTCCTTCAGGAGGAAAAACAACTGTGAGAGTAGGTCTTGACATCGGCAGCACTACCATCAAATGCGTGGTGCTGGATGAAAACGATACCCTTTTATATTCGACGTATGAGCGCCACTACAGCCACATTCTGGAAAAGGCGCAGGAGCTGCTGCGCCGCATCGACGCAGAGCAGCTGCATGGCCGGAAAGCGCTGCTCAGCATCTCCGGCTCCGCCGGCATGGGCTTGGCCGACAGCTGCGGCGTGCCTTTCGTGCAGGAGGTGTTCTCCACCCGCGTGGCGGTCAAAAAGTTCGTCCCTGCGACGGACTGCGTCATCGAGCTGGGCGGTGAGGATGCAAAGATCCTGTTCCTGACCAACGGCACCGAAGTCCGCATGAACGGCAGCTGCGCCGGCGGCACGGGCGCTTTCATCGACCAGATGGCGACGCTGCTCAAGATGAGTGCTGATGAGATGAACAAGGCGGCCGAACAGGCCACCCGTACATACACCATTGCATCCCGCTGCGGCGTTTTCGCCAAGAGCGACGTGCAGCCCCTCATCAATCAGGGCGCAAAGACCGAGGACATCGCGGCCAGCATCTACAAGGCCGTGGTCAACCAGACCATCGCCGGTCTGGCACAGGGACGTCCCATCCAGGGCAACATCCTCTATCTGGGCGGTCCGCTGACCTTCAGCACCGTGCTGCGCAAGAGCTTCGACGAGGCGCTGGGCGTCACCGGTACCTGCCCCGAGAACAGCCTGCTCTACGTCGCGCTGGGCGCTGCCCTCTACGCCGACAAGGAGTTCGTCCTCTCGGACGTGGCCGCTGCGCTGGATGAGTACGCCGCCACGGCGACCTACGCCAGCGAGCCGCCCCTCTTCGCCAGCAAGGAAGAGTACGAGGCATTCCATGCCCGCCATATGTCCCACAGCGTGCCGCGGGTGGCGTTCAGCGCTCAGTTCGGCCCGGTGCATATCGGCATCGACTCCGGCTCCACCACCGTCAAGCTGGTGGTCGTGGACGAGCAGAGCCAGATCCTCTACACCAACTATCAACCGAACCTCGGCAACCCGCTGCCCCTTATCCGGCAGCAGCTGCTGAAGATCTATAAAGAGCACCCCGGCCTCAAGGTGGCCAGCGTGACCACCACCGGCTACGGCGAAGAACTGGTCAAGAACGCCTTCCGCTGCGACTTCGGGCTCGTGGAGACCGTGGCCCACTTCACGGCAGCAAAATACTTCATGCCGGACGTGGACTTCATCATCGACATCGGCGGTCAGGATATGAAGTGCTTCAAGATCGAAGATGGTGCTATCAGCAACATCTTCCTGAACGAAGCCTGCTCTTCCGGCTGCGGCAGCTTTTTGCAGACCTTCGCGCAGGCACTGGGCTACGACGTCAAGGAGTTCGCGGCCCTCGGCCTCTTCGCCGACCGCCCCGTGGATCTGGGCAGCCGCTGCACCGTCTTTATGAACAGCTCGGTCAAGCAGGCCCAGAAGGACGGCGCGTCCATTGAGAATATCTCGGCGGGCCTGTCCATCAGCGTCGTCAAGAACGCACTGTACAAGGTCATCCGTGCGTCCAGCCCCGAAGAGCTGGGCCGGAAGATCGTCGTGCAGGGCGGTACGTTCTACAATGAGGCCGTCCTCCGCGCCTTCGAGAAGGAGATGGGCGTCGAGGTCATCCGCCCCGACATCGCCGGTCTGATGGGCGCTTACGGTGCGGCCCTCTTCGGTCTGCGCCAGTGCCGCAAGAACGGCCAGACCACCTCCGCCATGATGAGCGAGGAAGAGCTGGAGAACTTCGACCAGAAAGTCGTCAGCGTCAAGTGCGGCGGCTGCGGCAACCACTGCCAGCTCACCGTCAACACCTTCGCCGATGGCCGCAAGTTCATCTCCGGAAACCGCTGCGACAAGCCCGTCACCGGCAAGAGCGAGGACAACAGCCTCAACCTCTACGCCTACAAGCAGCAGCTTCTGGCCAGCTACAAGCCCGTGGCCGGAAAGCGCGGCTCCATCGGCATCCCGCTCTGCCTGAATATGTACGAGCTGCTGCCGTTCTGGTACGCCTTCTGGACCAAGCTCGGCTTTGCCGTCCACACCAGCCCGGTGTCCAGCCGCGGTCTCTATCTGGCCGGTCAGGCTACCATCCCCAGCGACACCGCCTGCTTCCCGGCCAAGCTCAGCCACGGCCACATCAAGGCCCTGACCCAGATGCATCTGGACGCCATCTTCTACCCCTGCCTGACCTACAACATCGACGAGGGTCTGGGCGACAACCACTACAACTGCCCCGTCGTGGCCTACTATCCCGAAGTCCTCGCCGGCAACTGCCCCGAGCTGGAAGGCCAGAAGTTCATCTACGACTACGTCGGCATCCACCGTCCGAAGGATTTCGTCCACAAGATGGCGAAGGACGTGCTGCCCAAGTATTTCGGCGGCATCTCCGAGAAGGAAGTGCAGGAGGCTGCCAACGCCGCCTACGCTGAGTATGAAGCCCACATGGCACAGATCCGGGTCAAGGGCAGCGAGATCATAGATGAGGCCCGCCGTCAGGGCAGGCGCATCATCGTGCTGGCCGGACGCCCCTACCATGTGGACCCGGAGATCAACCACGGCATCGACCACCTCATCACCCGCCACGGCGCGGCGGTGGTCACCGAGGACAGCATCTCCAACCGCGTGGAGAAGTTCCCCACCAGCGTGCTGAACCAGTGGACCTACCACAGCCGCCTGTATGCCGCCGCCAAGTACTGTACCACCCAGAAAGATATGGACCTGGTGCAGCTGGTGTCCTTCGGCTGCGGCGTGGATGCCATCACCACCGATGAGACCCGCGAGATCCTGCAGGAGGGCGGCAAGCTCTACACCCAGCTGAAAATTGACGAAATTACAAACCTGGGTGCTGTCAATATCCGCCTGCGCAGCCTGTTCGCCGCGCTGGATGAGCGAGACGAAGATAAGAAGTAACATAGGAGGAACCTATGGAATACAATTACCCAAAATTCACTCCGGAGATGAAGAAAACTCACACCATCCTCATCCCCAACATGGCCATCACCCAGTTCCGCCTGCTGGAATACGCCCTGCGCTACGACGGCTACAAGTGCGAGATCCTTGGCAACTGCGGCAGCGCTGTGGCGCAGCTGGGCCTGAAATATGTCCACAACGACACCTGCTATCCGGCACTGCTGGTCATCGGCCAGTTCCTCGACGCGCTGAACAGCGGCAAGTACGACCTCGAGCGCACGGCCCTGCTCATCACCCAGACGGGCGGCGGCTGCCGTGCCTCCAACTACATCCACCTGCTCCGCAAGGCGCTGGTCAAGGCAGGCTATCCGAACATCCCGGTGGCCAGCCTGAACTTCTCGGGCCTCGAGAAGGACAGCGGCTTCCAGATGACTCTGCCTCTGGCCCGCCGGGCTATCGCCAGCGTGTTCTACGGCGATATGCTCTGCGCCCTGCGCAATCAGGTCGCTCCGTATGAGAACGAGAAGGGCGCTGCCGATAAGATGGTAGACCTCTGGGTCGAGCGTCTGGGTCGTGTGCTGCTGGCGGGCAAGGGCTTCACCTCCCGCGAGATGAAGCACACCTTCCCCCTCATCGCAAAGGACTTCAAGTCCATTCCCGTCACCCGTGTGCCGAAGGTCAAAGTCGGCGTCGTGGGCGAGATCTACGTCAAGTACAGTCCGCTGGGCAACAACGACCTGCAGAAGTTCCTCGAGAGCCAGGACTGCGAGGTCAACTTCCCGGGTCTGATGGGCTTCGTGCAGTACTGCATCTTCAACATGGGCGAGGACCATGTCCTCTACGGCGGCAAGCTGGCCATGAAGATGGGTACCGACCAGCTGCTCAACTGGCTGGACAGCGTGGAGCGCTCCATGCTCAAGGCCGAGGCCGACGCCGGTTTCTACGCCCCCGGCCCCTTCAAGGAGCTGGTGGAAAAGCCCGAGGGCATCATCTCGCTGGGTGCCAAGATGGGCGAGGGCTGGCTGCTGACGGCTGAGATGATCGAGCTGGTACAGGGCGGTTACGGCAACATCGTCTGCGCACAGCCTTTTGGCTGCCTGCCGAACCACATCGTGGGCAAGGGCATGGTAAACAAGATCCGCGCGATGTACCCCAGCGCCAACATCACCCCCATCGACTACGACCCCAGCGCCACCAGGGTCAATCAGGAGAACCGTATCAAACTGATGCTGGCCGTAGCAAAGGAGCGTCTGAACGCCCCTGCCGAGGCGAAGCCGCTGACCGCCGAGGAGATCGCAGGCGGTGCGCCCAGCCTGTCTCACGTCTGAGAAACCACAGAAGAAACAAAGAAGCCGCACGGTACAGTTTTTCGCTGTACTGTGCGGCTTTTCTTATGCGCCGGAGCGCTTATTTCTTGTGATACTTGCGGTCTTCCTGCTCATAGGCGGGCTCGCAGGTGAGGTACATCCCCAGACGTTTGATGGTGTCCGTATCCACGCTGGACAGGATGACCGTGGAGTGCATGTCGCAGCCCTTGAGCTTGGAGAGCTGCTGCAGAGCGACAGCAGCCGTCTCATTCTCGGCGGCAGAGCTGGACAGCGCGATCAGGATCTCATCGGTGTGAAGGCGGGGATTCCGGCTGCCGAGGTAGTTGGTCTTGAGGGTCTGGATGGGCTCGATGGCGCGGGCGGAGACCAAGTCGATCTCATGGTCGATGCCGGCCAGCTTCTTGAGGGCGTTGAGCAGGGCAGAAGAGGCTGCGCCCAGCAGGGGACCGTTCTTGCCGGTGACGACGGTGCCGTCCGGCAGCTCGATGGCGGCAGCGGGTGCGCCGCCGGTGCGATCGGCCACGGCGTGAGCCTGCTTTTCCACGGCACGGTCGCCGACAGCCAGACCGGCCTGATTCAGCAGCAGCTCCAGCTTGAAGATCTCACTGTCCACGTTCTTGCCGGTCTTGTGGTCGCAGAGAGCCTTGAAGTAGCGGCGGATGATCTCGTTGCGGGAGGCCTCGCGGCAGACTTCGTCGTCCACGATGCAGTTGCCGGCCATGTTCACGCCCATGTCCGTGGGGGACTTGTAGGGGCTCTTGCCCGCAATGAGCTCGAACATCGCGTTGACCACCGGGAAGATCTCGATGTCGCGGTTGTAGTTGACAGTGGTGACGCCGTAGGCTTCCAGATGGAAGGGGTCGATCATGTTCACGTCGTTCAGGTCGGCGGTAGCTGCCTCGTAGGCGAGGTTGACCGGGTGCTTGAGGGGCAGGTTCCAGATGGGGAAGGTCTCGAACTTGGCATAACCGGCCTTGACGCCCCGCTTGTGCTCGTGGTAGAGCTGGGACAGGCAGGTGGCCATCTTGCCGCTGCCGGGGCCGGGGGCCGTGATGACGACGAGGGGACGCTGGGTTTCGATGTAGTCGTTCTTGCCGTAGCCCTCGTCGCTGACGATGCGGGCCACGTCGTTGGGGTAGCCGGGGATCTTATAGTGGCGGAAGGTGCGCACGCCCACGCTGTTCAGCTTGTGCTCAAAGGCTTCGACCTCGGGGGCGGCGGTGTACATGGTCACGCAGACGCTGCCCACGAACAGGCCCATGCCCTGGAAGGCGTCGATGAGGCGGAGAACGTCGAGGTCGTAGGTGATGCCGTAGTCACCGCGCACCTTGCTGCTGATGATGTCCTGCGCGCTGATGACGATGACGATCTCGGCCTGCTCCTTGAGCTGCAGCAGCATCTGCAGCTTGGAGTCCGGCTCAAAGCCCGGCAGCACGCGGGAGGCGTGGTAGTCGTCGAACAGCTTGCCGCCAAACTCGAGGTAGAGCTTGTTGTCGAACTGTGCGATGCGCTCCCGGATGTGCTGGGACTGCATCTGAAGATATTTCGCGTTGTCAAAGCCTTTTTTCATGGAATGCTCCTCTTCCTGATTCTACAACTTCATCTCCGGCACGTCGGTGGTGCGGCGGGCCGGAGTATCACACAAACATCTTATAGTATAGCATACGACAGGCTTCGGCGCAATTATTTTTTAAGGGCTTCCTCGTGCTCCAGGTGCTCAAATTCTTCCAGCTCCTCAATGTCCTCTTTCAGGAACATCAGGCAGAAGCTGATGAAGAGCAGCAGGCAGGAAAGCCAGATGGCCCGGCTGCCCATGGGGGCCAGTGCAAGGCTGCCGAGGCCGGCGCCCAGCGCGAACAGGAAGATGATGGCAAAGTAGTGCATCGCCTTGCCGAAGGCTTTGGTGCTGCCGCCCACCAGCCATGCGCAGAGGGAGTCCATGCCGCTGCGCAGATTGCCGATGCACATGGTGCTGGCGAAGGCATAGCCGTTCACCTTGCGGAAGGATTGTACCTGCATGGCGCAGGAGAAGGAAACGAGGGAGTTGGCCAGCAGATTCAGCTCCTGCGGCAAAAAGCCCACGACAAAGAGCATCAGGATCTCGAACAGCACTACCAGCTGACGCCAGTGGAGCCACTGCATCCGCTTGAGCTTGAGGCGGATGAACTCGGCCACAAAAATACCCAGCGCAAAGGCGCACAGAGGCATCAGGTAGCGCAGGGTCTCGCCCCACTCGCCCGCAAACAGCTTGACGGCCATCAGCACGATGTTGCCGGTCTGGGCGTTGGCGAAAACCTTGCCGCGATATAAATAGGTATAAACATCCTGTAAGCCGCCCGAGACGGAGAGAAACAGAGCGGTGATAAAAGCTTCGGACATCTGTCCGTGAGGTTTGAGAGACGGCATAAAAGCTCCTCCTTATATCCAGAAAATAATTCCATGCCATACTATAGCGCAAAACCGGCGTTTTGTCAAAAACTGCACCATGTTTTTTATAGATAATGACGATTCCGGGCGGGTATCGCAGGATGCGTTTTGTTTTGCAATGCGGCGCAGACTGTGGTAGAATATCGCTAACGCGATATTCTAGTTTTATGCGCAGCGCCTCGCCGCTTGCTCCTGCGGAGCTGCGTGGCAACCGGCTTTGGATGCGCAATGATACCATTTCACTGCGTTCATGGTATAATACACAAAAAACAGCTTTTCAGGAGAAGGAGGGGCTTTTTGTATGCCCAATATCATCGAGATCACGGATTTCCACGCGCCGGAGCTGGACCCTTATGCCCGGCTGACCCAGAACCAGCTGCGCAATCGCCTCGAGCCGGAGAAAGGCATCTTCATCGCCGAGAGCCCCAAGGTCATCGACCGTGCGCTGGACGCAGGCTACAAGCCCGTGTCCCTGCTGATGGAGCGCAAGCAGATCACCGGCCCGGCAGCGGGCATCCTGAGCCGCTGCGGCGACGCGCCGGTGTACACGGCAGATCGGGAGATGCTGGCAGAACTCACCGGCTTTGAGCTGACCCGGGGCGTCCTCTGCGCCTTCCGCCGCCCGGCACCCCGCCCGGTGGAAGAGCTCTGCAAAAACGCCCGCCGGGTGGCCGTGCTGGAGGGCATCGTGGACTCCACCAATGTGGGCGCCATCTTCCGCTCGGCGGCGGCACTGAACATGGACGCCGTCCTCATCAACCCTTCCTGCTGCGACCCGCTCTGCCGCCGCGCCGTCCGCGTCAGCATGGGTACGGTGTTCCAGGTGCCTTGGGGGCAGCTGGGCGAGACTCCGGCAGACTGGCCGGAGAAGGGGATGGACATCCTCCACTCCCTCGGCTTCAAGACCGCCGCGATGGCCCTCAGCGACCGCTCAGTGAGCATCGACGATGAGCAGCTTGCGAAAGAACCGAAGCTTGCCATCGTGCTTGGCACTGAGGGCGACGGCCTCGCCGCCGACACCATCGCTTCCTGCGACTACACGGTCAAGATCCCCATGTCCCACGGCGTGGATTCGCTGAATGTCGCCGCCGCCAGCGCCGTTGCGTTCTGGCAGCTGGGCAAACAATAAACGAAAGAGTAATGCCTCCCCGGCGGGGAGGCATTACTCTTTATGCTCAGATATTTGCTAAGAATCGCTCAAAGCCTGCGCGGCCTGCCGTGTCCATCTTGTAGACGCCAGCGTCTACGAGGACTTCGGCAAAGACATGGCCGATCTCGTCCTGCACGATGGTGTGGACATTTTCGGCGTTCAGCTCCGGATGGCGGGCGAGGATGTCCATCGCCCACTCGGCGTGCTTCTGGATGTTCTCGCCGTACTCAGCGGCGGGGGTGCGGGCCACGAGGGCGGCTTCCACATCGGCCATCTCGGCTTTCAGGCGGCTGGGCAGAACGGCCAGACCCATGACCTCGATGAGGCCGATGTTCTCCTTTTTGATGTGATGGAGCTTTGCGTGGGGGTGATAGACGCCCAGCGGATGCTCCGGCGTGGTGATGTTGTTGCGCAGCACCAAATCCAGCTGGAATTTTCCGTCCCGCATCCGGGCGATGGGGGTGATGGTGTTGTGGGGTTCGCCGTCGGTCTCGGCGTAGATAAAGCAGCTCTCGTCGGTGTAGCCCCGCCATGCGGTCAGAATCTGATCGGCCAGCTCCACAAGGCGCTCGTCGTCGGCACAGGTGAGGCGGATGCAGCTCATGGGCCAGTGGACGATGCCGGCGTCCACATCCTCAAAGCCGGGGAAGACCCACTTCTTCTCGATGGGCGCTTTGGCCATGGCGAACTCGTAGTGGCCGCCCTGGAAGTGGTCGTGGCTCAGGATGCTGCCGCCCACGATGGGCAGGTCGGCGTTGCTGCCCACGAAGTAGTGGGGGAAGAGGGCCACGAAGTCCAGCAGTTTGCGGAAGGTGGCCCGCTCGATCTTCATGGGGGTGTGCTGGCTGTTAAAGACGATGCAGTGCTCATTGTAGTAGACATAGGGGCTGTACTGGAAATTCCACGCACTGTCGTTGATGGTCAGCGGGATAATGCGGTGATTTTCCCGGGCGGGATGGTTCAGCCGACCGGCATAGCCCTCGTTCTCCACGCAGAGCTGGCACTTGGGGTAAGCGCTCTGAGGAGCCAGCTTTGCGGCTGCGATGGCTTTGGGGTCTTTTTCGGGCTTCGACAGGTTGATGGTGATGTCGAGGTCGCCGTAGGGGGTCTTGGTGACCCACTTGACGTCCCGCTTGATGCGGTAGCGGCGGATGTAATCGGTGTCCTGGCTGAACTTGTAGAACCAGTCGGTGGCGGCCTGGGGGCCGTCGGTCTCGTACCGCTCTTCGAAGTTGGCGCGGACGATGCTGGGGCGGGGCGTCAGCACACCCATGAGCCGGGTATCGAAGAGGTCGCGGGCCGTGGGGCTGTCGTCGCAGACGCCCCGGGCTGCGGCATCATCCACCAGCGTTTTTAGGATGCTCTCGAGGTCGGCGTAGCAGACGTCGCCCTCCGGCTCCGTGAAGCTGTCGAGCTGCATGGTCATGAGCAGCTGGTTGCGGATGTAGATCTCGTCGTCAGGCAGGATAAGGCCGGTGTCCAGACCGTAGTTGACGAGCTGCTGGATGGCAGTGGAGATCACAGGACAGCGCCTCCCTCCGGGCGGATGGACAGGACGTGGCAGCGGCCCTCGCCGAGGATGGCTTCCATACCGGCCTTGAACTCGTCCAGCATCTCCACAGGCACGAAAGCCTGCACCGTGCCGGCGAAACCGCCGCCGTGGACGCGGACAGCGCCCTTATCGCCCAGCAGATGCTTGGCGGCAGCGATGGTCACGCCCACTTCCTGATGCTCCTTGTAGCCTGCGGGGATGACGTTCTGCAGATACTCCCAGCTGCTGCGGCCGGACTCGTTCACGAGGCAGAGGAAGGTGTCGAAGTCGCCATCGTGGAGTGCGGCCACCTGCTTTGCCACACGGTCATTGTCGGCGTAGACGTGGAAGGCGCGGAGGACGGCGCGGTCGCCGCACTGCCTGCGGCACTCGGGCAGCTTTGCAAGGAAGGTCTCGAACGGCACATCCCGCAGCACCTCGCCGCCGCAGACAGCGGCTACGGCGCGGCACTCAGCCGGGATGGCGGCGTACTCGTCGGTCAGATCGGCGTGGTCTGCGCCGGAGTCGAGGATGCAGAGGGCCAGACCAGCCTTGGAGAAGTCCACAGCCACCGGTTCCACGACGGGCTTTGCGGGGCTGGCGAAGTCGATGGTGATGATGTTGCCCACGCTGGAAGCCATCTGGTCCATCAGGCCGCAGGGCTTGCCGAAGTAGACGTTCTCAGCCCACTGGCCGATCTGTGCGATGGCGATGGGGGAGACCTTCTCGGTCATGAAGCAGTCGTTCAGGATGACGCCGATGAGCACCTCAAAGGCGGCAGAAGAGGAAACGCCGCTGCCCTTCGGCACGTTGGAAGAGACGTAGACGTCCAGACCGGCCAGCTTTGCGCCCCGCTGGGTGAAGGCGGCGCACTCGCCGCGCAGCAGGGCGGCGGTGGTGTTCTCCTCTTCCTTGCGGGCCTCGAGGTCATTCAGATCAATGACGCACAGATTATAGCCCTCGCTCTGGACACGGAGCTGGTTCTTGTCGTTGGGGGCTGCAGCGGCGATCATGTCGATGTTCACGCTGCCGGCCAGTACCCGGCCATGCTGATGGTCGGTGTGGTTGCCGCCGATCTCGGTGCGGCCCGGTGCGCTGTAAAGGCCGGCCTCAGCGTGGGAGCCGAAGGTCTTTTCCAGCCCATCCAGCACAGCGGTGTAACGGGCGGCTTCGGAGGCCGTCTCGGCGGGAGAACAGCAATACAGGGAGGCGAGGCGTGCGGCGTGGACGCCGTCGGACAGCTCCTGCTTCCATACGGGAATGGACTTCATCATGGAATCTTCCTCCTGACAGACAGATACTTTTTTATTTCGTGTGGGCGATACAGCCCGCTTCTATTCCTATAGTAAAGGATTTGCATGGAAAAAACCATGTGTTATTGTTGCATCTCAATGAAAAGTTGCAAAAAATCCCCGCCGGACAGCTCCGGCAGGGATGCAAAGCAGAAAACTTGAATCAGGTGCAGCTGAGACAAAAGTTTTTTCAAAACCGGAAAAGCATTGTATAACTGCGCCAAAACTTCCCGCTGCCGCGTCCCGGCGGGGGAGAGGGCCGCGACATGGAGAAACCTTACTGCGGCGGGCAGTGCAAAAGAAAAGGCCGCGATCCACTTTTCCAGCGGAGCGCGGCCTTCTTGTTAAGGGAAGAAAATTATGATGTCAGGCGGAAGGCGAGGGAGCAGCGCCCTCCGGCCCGGGAACACAGGGAAAAATCACTGCATCAGGCTGCAGACGGCCTCGGCGTAAGCGGCGGGGTCATCCACGGGCAGGCCCTCGATGAGCTGTGCCTGTGCGTAGAGCAGAGCGCTGTACTTCTTGAGCTTCTCGGTATCGCCAGCCTCCTGTGCGGCTTTCAGCACAGCGAAGACGGGGTGGTTGACGTTCAGCTCCAGCACCTTGTCGCTCTTGACGCCCTCACTGCCGGGCTGCTTGGAGAGGACTTTCTCCATCTCGATGGACAGCGGGCCGTCGGCAGACAGGCAGACGGGGTGGTCCTTCAGGCGGGTGGAGACTTTGACCTCCTTGACCTTGCCGTCCAGAGCGTCCTTCATGGCGTCGAACAGAGCTTTGTTGGCGGTGGTGGCTTCCTCAGCGGCCTTCTTCTCGTCCTCGGTCTCAAGGCCCAGATCGCCGCTGTTGACGTTCTTGAACTCGACGGTGCCGTCCTTGCCCTCGGCATCCTTGCGGGGATAGGTGCGCATGATCTGCAGGCAGAACTCATCCACATCCTCGGTCAGGAGCAGGACATCGTAGCCCTTGTCCATGACCAGCTCAGCGGCAGGCAGCTTTGCCAGACGATCGGTGGAGTCGCCGGCGGCGAAGTAGATGTACTTCTGCTCGGCGGGCATCTTGTCCACGTACTCCTGCAGAGTGACCATCTTCTGCTCCTTGGCAGACCAGAACAGCAGCAGGTCGCGCAGCAGCTCGGCGTGCATCCCGTAGTCGGAGTATGCGCCGAACTTCAGCTGACGGCCAAACTCCTTCCAGAAGCTCTCGTACTTCTCGCGGTCGTTGGCCAGCATGGCGTGGAGCTCGTTCTTGATCTTCTTTTCCAGAGCGTTGTGGATGAGCTTGAGCTGATTGTCCTTCTGCAGCATCTCACGGCTGATGTTCAGGCTCAGGTCCTGACTGTCCACGATGCCTTTGACAAAGCTGAAGTAGTCGGGCAGCAGGTCGGCGCACTTCTCCATGATGAGGACGCCGGATGCGTACAGAGCCAGACCCTTTTCGTAGTCCTTGGTGTAGAAGTCATAGGGGCGGTGGCTGGGTACGAAGAGCAGGGCGTTATAGTTTGCAGTGCCCTCAGTGCGGCTCACGATGACGCGGGCGGGGTCGGCGTAGTCGCTGAACTTATCCTTGTAGAAGTTTGCATACTCCTCGTCGGTGACTTCGCTCTTCTGCTTCTTCCAGATAGGCACCATGCTGTTCAGAGTTTCCAGCTCGGTGTAGGTCTCCCACTCGGGCTTGTAGTCGTCGGGCTTGGGGTCGGGTTCGGGCTTCTGACGGCTCTTCTCCCGTTCCATCTGGATGGGGTAGCGCACATAGTCGCTGTACTTCTTGACGATGGCCACGATGCCGTACTCGTCGAGGAAGTTGTCGTAGTTGTCGGTCTCCGTGTCGGGCTTGATGTGGAGGATGATGTCGGTACCGGCAGTCTCCTTCTCAGCAGGCTCAAGCTCATAGCCGTCAGCACCGCTGGACTCCCACTGCCAGGCCTCGTCGGAGCCGTAGGCCTTGGAGATGACCGTCACTTTGTCGGCCACCATAAAGGCGGAGTAGAAGCCGACACCGAACTGACCGATGATGTCGATGTTCTCGTCGTCCTTGTTGTCTTTCTTAAAATCGAGGGAGCCGGAGTGGGCGATGGTGCCGAGGTTCTGCTCCAGCTCTTCCCGGGTCATGCCGATGCCGTTATCGGAGATGGTCAGGGTGCGGCTGTCCTTGTCGCGGGTGAGCAGGATGCGGAAATCGCCTTTGTTCATGCCGACAGAAGTGTCGGTCAGGCTCTTATAATACAGCTTGTCGATGGCGTCCGAAGCGTTGGAGATCAGCTCACGCAGGAAAATTTCCTTGTTGGTGTAGATGGAGTTGATCATCATGTCCATCAGCTTTTTGCTCTCGGCCTGAAATTCTTTTTTCGCCATAATACAAAACCTCTTTTTATCAGATTTTAGCGTCCCGGCGGCAGGAACTGCCCGGGCGCGTGTCGCATCAGGATCTGCCTGTGGAGAGTGCCGGCACACGGAGCGGAAAACCACTCGTGAAAACTTAGCACTCATAACTTCCGAGTGCTAATATACACCGCTGAGAGACAAAAATCAAGGGGTTTCATAAAAAGTTCAAAAAACTTTCCATTCGGGGCCAAAGCCGCCTTTACTTTCCCGCGCCAAAGCCGTATAATGGGCCGGAATGACAGACCTGTTTATAAGGAGGATGAAGGATGCAGCAGATAGAGCTGGAACTTGAGGGCGGCGGTGTGCTGACGGTTTACCTGCGGGCGTCGCTGGACGCCATGCCCGCCGTGAAGGAGCGGCCTTTGGTGCTGGTGGTGCCGGGCGGCGGCTACGGCCATGTCAGCCCCCGGGAGGGCGACCCGGTGGCCCTGCAGTTTGCGGCGGCGGGTTATCACACCGCCGTGCTGACCTACAGCGTGGGGGAGGGGGCGCAGAACTACCAGCCTCTCCGACAGCTGAACGAAGCATTGGCTCTGCTGCGGCAGAATGCGGGAGAGTGGCACATCCTGCCGGATAAGATCGCCGTCTGCGGCTTCTCGGCGGGCGGACATCTGGCCCTGTCCGGCGCGGTGCTGGACATTCCGGGCGAGACGGCCCAGCAGAGGCCCAATGCAGTGATCCTGGGCTACCCGGTCATCACGGCAGGGGAGTTTGCCCACCGGGGCAGCTTCGTCCAGCTGGCGGGCAGCGAGGATGCTGCCGCACAGCAGGCGTTCACCTTGGAGGATAAGGTGACCTCCGACACACCGCCGGTCTTCGTCTGGCATACCATGGAGGATAAGACCGTTCCGGTGGAGAACACGCTTCTCCTGCTGGCCGCCCTGCGGAGGGCGGGCGTGCCGTGCGAGGCACATCTGTTCGAGAAGGGCGCTCACGGCACCAGCATCAGTACCGCCGAAGTGGATGCCGCCGACCCTCACCGCGCCCATTGGGTGGCTCTCTGCCTCGAGTGGCTGGGGGAGACGTTTGGGTTCAAATTGAGTTGAATTTGGACATTCCTACAAAAAATTCATAAATTTATGGTTGACCTGTCCAAGATTTGAGCGTATACTGGTCAGCGGAAACAAACGAGGAAGAAGGAAACATACATGGAAAAGAAGATCTCGGTCAAAGACCTGCTGATGCAGGCATTCCTGACGGGCTGGGAGCTCTCCGACAAGAGCATCGCTCAGGACGAATATCTGCAGAGCGCCATTCAGGTCATCGAAGTGCTGCAGGTGGAGCCGGAAAACGTCTACGCGGAAGAGGGCCTCGGCCTGACCGACGGCGACGAGGTAGACCATCTGGACGACCTGCTCCGGGCCGACGGCCAGTGGCTGTATTACGGCGTGGAGGCGGAGAATTTCTTCCTCATCCAGTGGTACCCGGACGAAGCATCCGCCAAGGCAAAACTGGCACAGCTCGAGGAGCTGGGCGACGGCAAGCAGTACCTCGTGGACCTGAGCCTCAAGCGCACGAACCCCACCGAGGCCGAGAATTTCGGCAATTCCAACCCGGTGCAGCTGAGGTCTTGATTGGTTCAACCTCTCCGTCATTGCTTCGCAATGCCACCTCCCCTATCGAGGGGAGGCTTTGGCATAGCGCAAAGTTTCGCCTCTTCGCCAGAGGCTCCCCTCGGTAGGGGAGCTGTCGAGCGATAGCGAGACTGAGAGGTTTATTTGTTTATGAAAGGGAACTTTTCAATGCAGCTTTCTGATACGGAGCGTCAGTGCCTCACCACCATTCTGGCCCAATATGACCAGCACCCCGAAGTGCAGCGGATGCGGGAATTTATCCAGCACGGCGATGTGACCACCTACCAGCACTGCAAGAATGTGGTGCTGGTGAGCTTCTGGCTCAACCGCCGCTTCCATCTGGGCGCGGATGAGACGTCGCTGGCTGTGGGGGCCTTTCTCCATGACTTCTATCTCTACGACTGGCACAAGCGCAGCTCTTTCCGGGGTCTGCGCCGCCTGTTCGAGATGCACGGCTTTGCCCATCCCGGCTCTGCCTGCGTCAATGCCGAGCGGTGCTTTGCCATCACCAGAAAAGAGCAGAACATCATCTCGAGCCATATGTGGCCCCTGACCTTCCGTCATGTCCCCACCTGCCGGGAGGCGGTCATCGTCTGCCTGGCCGACAAATACTGCGCCGTGCTGGAAAGCATGTTCCAGCGCACCCGGGTGGCCGATACCAATGCCGGGGAGAACGAGTGGTGAAGGCCTTGCCTGATACGAAAATGAGCTGCTGTACGTTACGTGCAGCAGCTCATTTTTTATAATTTCTTGTACCCCGCAGGCTCGTCGGCTTTGGCGCGGCGCTCCATCAGGTAGGTGTCCAGCCAGCGGCCATGACAGTCCCGGGCGATGCGCTCCCGCCGCCCGACCACCCGGAAGCCGCACTTCGTGTGGAGGCCGAGGCTGGCGGTGTTGTCCTGCAAAACGGTGGAGTGTAAGGTCCAGTAGCCCTCTTTTTCCGATTCATCGCAGAGGGCCGTCAACAGGCGGGAGCCGAGGCCCCGGCCCCGGAACTTCTCGCCGACGTAGATGCTCACCTCGGCTACGCCCCGGTAGCACCAGCGGGGGTCTACCCGCCGCAGTGCGGCCCAACCGGCCAGCTCGCCGCCGTCCAGAATGACGAGGCGGCATTCTTTGATGTGAAAGGCGTCCCACGCCGTGTAGGGCGGACAGGTGGTCTGGAAGGTGGCGTGCTCCGTGGCGATGCCCTCTAAATAGATCTCGGACACAGCGCCCCAGTCTTCCGGCTCCATGGGCCGGATGGTGATATTGCTCATGATATTCTTCCCCGGCAGAGCGCCCCAATGCGCCCTGCATCATTCCTCTTGTCTCAGTATAGCAGATGCAGCTCGTCCGCGCAATGGCCGCTTATTCCAGCCCCGGCAGGGTGTCCAGCACCGGGATGCCCAAGCTGTGCAGGAAGGCTTTCTTTTCCTCGATGGCGGGGACGACGTCCAACTCCGAGGGGGCGTGGGCGTCGCAGCCCACGATGGCCTTGACGGGGTACTCCGCCGCGATGCGCCAGAACTCGTCCCGGGTGTAGCCCAGAGAGCCGTCGGGACGGCCCTGCAGGGTCAGTCCGGCCATGTTGTACTCGAGGGGGATGTCCAGCCGCGCCGCTGCGGCACAGATGTCCCGGCAGGCTTTCTCGGCGTCGGCGTCGAAGGCCGTCACCCGGTTCAAAAAGAGGTCGGGGTGGGCCAGATACCGGTAAAGTCCCGTTTCCAGCGCTTCCACCACCTGCTCGGCATACCGTCTGCCGTGGGCGGTGGAGGGGCTGCCGCCGAAGCGGCTGGCCCTGGCGTCCTGCTCGTCGGTGGTGTCGTAGTGGCAGCCGAGGATGAGATATTCGATGTCCAGCCGCTCCGTCTCTTCTCTGAGCCAGCCCAGATAGGCCGGGAAATACTCTGCCTCGAGGCCGATGCGGATGTGGAGTTTGTCGGCATATTTCTCCCGCAGCCTGCGCAGGGTCAGGACGTAATCGTCCAGCTGGAAGGGCAGCATCCGGATGCGGCTGACGAAGCCCGGCGTCGCGTAGGCCCAGGGGGTGTGGTCAGAAAACCCCAGCACCTTGAAGCCGCAGCGCAGGGCCGTGAGGATGTATTCCTCCTCGGTGCCTTCGGCGTGGCCGCAGCGGGTGGTGTGGGTGTGGTAATTGGTCAGCATGACAAAGCTCCCTCCCGGGCAGAAATTTTTTGACAATCAGCACCGTTGTGATACAATAGAGTAAATACCCGTTCAGGGCAGGGACTATTATAGACCTCTTTGCCGAAAAATGCAATGAAGGCTGCTCTGAAAAAGGAGAAATGAAGATGGATTGGAAACGAATCGCTGCCTCTGTGCTGATGCTCGGTGTCCTCGCCGTCCCGGCCTCAGCAGCCAGCATCACCCCCCAGACCACCATGAAGGAGATACGCGACGACCCCGACATCAAGGCCAGCGGTCTCTATACATATACCTATGTGTGGGAGCGGGACTGCGAAAAGCTCTCCACCAGCCGCGACGACGAGACGCTGACCGAGGTGGTCGGCAAGACCTCTGCCGAAGCCTGCGCAGCGGGCCTCAACTATCTGGCTCAGGTCTACCACGACGGCACCCGGGTGACCTATCCGCTCTATTCGGAAGAGGAGATCGCCGCCGTGCCTGCCCGCGCTCATGTGGAGCTGTATTACTGCCCGGCCCAGCAGCCGGGGGCCAAATTTGCCATCGTGCTGTCGGGCAACTCGCTCTACTACAGCGGCGAGCTGCGGGGCGGCGTGTCCACGGCGTGGGAGCTGCACGAGCAGGGCTATGCCGTCTTCTCGCTGCGCTACCGCATCGGATGGGAGGCCGGGGACGACGCTCCGCTGGAAGACCTGGCCCGGGCCATCCGCTTCGTGATGGACAATGCCGACACCTTCGGCGTCTCTACGGAAGACTACGCCCTGCTGGGCTACTCCTCCGGCGGACAGCTCGCAGGCGTCTTCGGCAATGAGGAAAAGGGCTGGGGTCGCTACGGTGTGCCGAAGCCCGGCGTATTGCTGCTGGCCTATCCCATCAACAACTTCTTTGAGGCAAAGCCTGCCTACCATCTCCTGATGGATACCGACCGGCTGGAAAGACGCTACTATTCCTACACCGTCTCGAAGCTCGTGACGCCGGACTATCCGCCCACCTTCCTGTGGTATGGCAGGAATGACCTCATGCTGAAAGCCTTCGTCTACCCCCTGCAGGGGCCGACCCTTGCAAAGGCACTGGAAGCGAGCGGCGTCCCCAACCGGGTGGAAGTTTACGACAACGCCAAACACGGCATCGGCATCGGCGTAGGGACGGATGCCGAGGACTGGGTGGAACGTGCTGCCGAGTTCTGGCAGAGCGTTTCGGAATAACAGGAGGAAGAGATTATGTACGATTGGAATGGATCGATCCGCAGCCTGAATGTGGGCCTGCCCGACGACATCGCCCGGCTGAAAGCGGCCGGATATTATCAGGAGGCCATCGCCCGCATCGACCGGCTGCTGGCCGAGGACTGGACAAAGACCCAGAACGGCCCGGCGTCCAACGGCATTGCCCCGCCGGAGGGATATGTCCCGCCCGAGAACCCCACGCCCCACGGTGTGGACGCCCTGCGGGAGGCCCTGACCGTCCAGAAGGAGATCATGCGCCGGCTGCCCGGGGAATACTGCTGGACGGAAGCCGAGGCCATCGCCCGGATGCAGGAGCGGGTCAGGGACTTCACGGCAGAGGAATTTAAGAAGCTCGACTGGGAGGGCCGGATGGACTGGCGGTTCGTGGAAGGGGAGAAGAGGTATCAGGCCCGGTTCGCCGAGACGCTGCTGGCCACCCACGCCGACCTCGCCGCCCGGAAGCTGACGCCGGACGCCTCCAACAACAAGAACGAAGAGCGTCACCGCCTCCACGAGAAGATGGAGCGGGAGGGGAGCGCCAGCGCCGACATCACCCTCCGCACCAGCATCCGGATGTCCGACGAAGCCTTCGCCGCCGCGCTGGAAAAGGCGAGGGCAGAGGGAAGAGATGCCGTCCACGTCCGGGCATGGCTGGCCCTGCCTGCCGCCTGCCCATCCCAGAGCCATATCACGCTGGACCGCTTCACCGAGACGCCCGGCCATATCGCCGCCGAGGACGCACCCCAGCGCACCGTCTGCTGGGAGGCCGACCTGACCGAGAACCGCACCTTCGGGGCAGAGTACAGCTACCGGGAGACGGCAGTCTACGCCGACCCGCTTTCCTTCACGCCCGACCCGGAGCAGCCCGAGTTCTACACCGGCGAGGAAGCGCCCCACATCGTCTTTACGCCCTACCTGCGGGCGCTGGCGGCTCAGCTCACCGGGGGCATCACCAGCCCGGCGGAGAAGGCTAAGCGCATCTACGATTACGTTACCCTGAATGTCCGCTATCACTTCCAGCCCTCCTATTTCGTCCATGAGTCCATCGCCGAGAACTGCGCCCGCAGCCGCCGGGGAGACTGCGGCATCATGGCGCTGACCTTCATCACCCTCTGCCGCATCGCGGGCATCCCGGCCCGGTGGGAGAGCGGCTTTGCAGTGGCCCCGGGGGACGCGGGCTGTCACGACTGGGCGCGGTTCTACGTCGCCCCCAAGGGCTGGATGTATGCCGACTGCTCCTACGGTGCCTCCATGGCCCGCCGGGGCGATGAAGTGCTCCGCCGCCACTATTTCGGCAGTCTGGATACGGGCCGCATGGTGGCAAACAGCGCCTTTGAAGCGCCCTTCGACCCGCCGATGCTGGGCTTCCGCAGCGACCCCTACGACAACCAGAGCGGCGAGATGGAGGCCGACGGCGTGGGCCTGTACGGTGACGATACCGTGACCACCAAAGAAGTTTTGAAGTTTGAGGAAGTAGAATAAATGGAATTTCTCGCAATGCTGTATACCGTCCTGCTGGTGGCCATCTGCCTGATGATGGCGCTGCTGCTCTTCCGCAGCGGACGCCCCACCGGCGGGCTGGACGAAGCCGACTGCGAAGAGCTGAAAGACTGGCTCGAAGAGCAGCTGGCCGCTCAGGCTAGAGAGTTCAACGCCCGTCAGGACGCCATCGCCCAGCAGAACTACGCCGCCATCCGCAGCGTCAGCGAGACGCTGCAGACGGCTGTGCAGAGCATGAGCACCACCCTCGGTCAGGGGCAGGACAGCCAGCAGCGCATCCTGGAGCGGCGTCTGCAGAGCCTCGAGCAGGCCAACAACCAGCAGATGGAGCAGCTGCGCCGCGCCATGGTCGAGAGCATGACGGCATTGCAGGCTGAGAACACCCGCAAGCTGGACGAGATACGCCACACGGTGGACGAGCAGCTTCAGGACGCTTTGCAGAAGCGGGTGACGGAAAGCTTTAAGGCCGTCAACCAGCAGCTCGAGCAGGTGTACAAGGGCCTTGGCGAGATGCAGTCCCTCGCCGCCGACGTGGGCGGCCTGAAGCAGGTGCTCTCGGGCGTCAAGACCCGCGGCATCCTCGGCGAGATCCAGCTGGGCGCGATCTTGGAAGAGATCCTCGCCCCGGAGCAGTATGACACCAACGTCGCCACCATTCCGGGCAGCACCCAGCGGGTGGAATACGCCATCCGGATGCCGGGTGCCGACGGCGGCAGCGTCTGGCTCCCCATCGACTCCAAGTTCCCCGGCGACACCTACGCCCACTTACAGGACGCCTACGCTTCCGGCGACGCGCAGGCCGTGGAGGATGCCCGCCACGCCCTCGAGCTGGTGCTCCGCAGCGAGGCCAGAGACATCCGGGAAAAGTACGTCGAGCCGCCCTATACCACGGCGTTCGGCATCCTGTTCCTGCCCTTTGAGGGCCTGTATGCCGAGGTGGTGAACGCGGGGCTGCTGGAGGTCTTGCAGCGGGACTATCAGGTCAACGTGGCAGGCCCCAGCACCATGGCGGCCCTGCTGAACAGCCTGCAAATGGGCTTCAAGACCCTCGCCATCCAGAAACGCTCCGGCGAGGTCTGGCAGCTGCTGGGTGCGGTGAAGACGGAGTTCGACAAGTTCGGGCAGGGCCTCGCCAAGATGCAGCAGCGTCTGCGCCAGACCGACGAAGAGCTGGACCAGCTCATCGGCGTCCGCAGCCGGGCCATCAGCCGGAAGCTGCGCAGCGTCCAGAGTCTCGACGAGGCCAGCGCCAGCGCCCTTTTGGAGATAGACGACATGAACGAGCTGCCGAAAGCACTCTCTGAGACCAGCGAGACATCTGGCAAAGTGGGAGAATATTGACGTAGTGACGGTCAAAAATGCACTTTGCCAGGGTGGCAAACTGGCCTGAGCTGGCAAACTGACCACTTTGCCAGATATGAGCACTTTGCCAAGTTGGCAAAGTGGGGAAGTATAACGTATCTATATTATTATTTTGTCACTTTGCCACATAATCTACCGCAGTAGAACGTCATTCGGCCATCCGGCCTGATAAATAGTTGACGAAGGTGGCAGACTGTGCTATACTGAAAAAGATTCTTAAAATAATTGCCAGCCATGGCAGACCATACACACCAGATAACAGAGAGGAAATGTGCTTATGAGCGTAAAGAACATTAGCAGCGCCATTCTGGGCGTGGGCGTGGACGATACCACCATCGATCTGTTTGAGAGCCAGTACCCGGTCCCCACCGGCGTCAGCTACAACTCCTACGTCATCCGGGACGAGAAGACCGCCATCCTCGACACCGTGGACGCGCGTGCCACCGACGAGTGGATGGCGAACGTCACCGAGGCGCTGGCAGGGGAGAAGCCCGCCTACCTCGTCGTCCACCACATGGAGCCTGACCACGGCGCGAATGTGGCCCGCCTCGCCGCCCTCTACCCCGAGATGCAGGTGGTGGGCAACGCCAAGACGTTCCAGTATATGGAGCAGTTTTTCGGCCCGGAGGCCATCGCCAAGGAGCGCCGCGTCGTCGTGAAGGACGGCGAGAGCCTTTCGCTGGGCGCCCACACCCTGACTTTCGTGCTCGCGCCCATGGTCCACTGGCCCGAGGTCATGGTGAGCTATGAGTCCACCGAAAAAGTCCTCTTCTCCGCCGACGGCTTTGGCCGCTTCGGCGCGGTGGCAAAGTTCGACGAGAAGGCCGACTGGGCCAGCGAGGCCCGCCGCTACTACCTGAACATCGTGGGCAAGTACGGCCCGCAGGTGCAGGCTCTGCTGAAAAAGGCCGCTGCGCTGGACATCAAGACCATCTGCCCGCTCCACGGCCCCGTCCTCACCGGCGACCTTGGCAAGTACCTGAACTACTACGATCTGTGGTCCAGCTACAAGGCCGAAGAGCCGGAGAAGGTGCTGGTCGCCAGTGCCTCCATCCACGGCCACACCCGCGCCGCCGCCCACATTCTGGCCGAAAAGCTCCGCGCCAAGGGTGCCAGAGTGGTGGAGATGGATCTGACCCGCACCGACGTCTCCTACGCCGTCACCGAAGCCTTCCGCTGCGGAAAGACCGTGCTGGCCTGCGCCACCTATGACGGCTTCCTCTTCCCGCCGATGGAGAACCTGCTGGCCCACCTCAAGACCAAGGCATTCCAGAGCCGCACCATCGCCCTGATGGAGAACGGCACCTGGGCGCCCATGGCTGCAAAGCTCATGCGCGCCGAGCTGGACGGCATGAAGAACATCACCGTCTGCGATACCGTCGTGACCCTCCGCTCTGCTTCCAACGCCGCCGCTGAGGCGCAGATGGATGCGATGGTGGATGAGCTGCTGAGTAAGTAATAGAATTTAGAACAACAAGACCCCCGCCGGGAAACTCTCCTGGCGGGGGTCTATTTGTTGTTCTAAAATGTTTCATGTGCGCGAGGATAAGGCTTTGCCTCATCTGTCAAACCGAGAAGATAATCGACACTGGTATCGTAGAAAAGCGCAAGGGCTTTTAAGACATCAGTGGGAATGTCACGCTTTCCCATTTCGTAATTGGAATAACAGACCTGTGTGCATTTCAGATAGGCGGCAACGTCCTTCTGAAGCAGGTCGTGGTCTTCGCGCAGGTCACGGATACGGCAGTACATAAACAGTCAAGACTCGACAATGATTTTATCTTTTGCGAAATCCAGCGCAAGCCCGATGAGCTCGTTTCGGGAGCGGTTCGTCCGCCGTGCCAGGTCATCATAAAAATCCACGATGGACTTATCCACGCGAATCGTGAAAGTAACTGGTTCGGTAAGTTTCTTGATTTTAAGTTCATCCATAGTTATCACCCTGTGTTTATTATGATACAAAAAATAAACAAAATATATGCTATGGATATGTTCACAAACGAGTATAAAATGATATAATAATATAAGACGGATTTGCTGGGAGGGGAGATAGATACCGAATTTTTAGACAGGAAAACGCATTCTGACTCTTCTTTGTGCTTGTAACCTGCCCGGCACCCACTTATTCTTTTCTTAGAAGCTATGCTCTTGAATCAAGGAAAGGAGAACAACAAATGAAGAAAAAATTCCGAATCATTGCGGCGGCACTGGCCCTCTGCCTGAGCGTTCTGTGCAGCCCGGCGGTTTTGGCGGGCGGTTATGGCACTGCTGCAGCAACCCAGCCTGCCGCAGCAGTGCAGACCATCTCGACAAGCCAGAAAACCGAACAGCAGGTCTGGATACCGACCCACGGAGGGAAGAAGTACCATAGCAAGTCCTCCTGCAGCGGCATGAAAGGCCCCGAAAAGGTGTCTCTCTCGACAGCGAAGCAGAGAGGCTTCACGGCCTGCAAAAAGTGCTACCGTTAAAAAGGAAAGCCCCTTCCATCTGGAAGGGGCTTTCGTGCGTATTATCGTGTTTTATAAAGCGCCGCCGTGCCGGTCAGCGCCACGAGGACGCCCAGCACGGCAAGACCCGCACCGGCCTGCCCGAAGGCGTCGCCCACCGCGCCCACGAGGGGGCTGGCGGGTATCATGAGCAGGCTGTAGACCATGCTGTCCACGCTGATGAGGGTGGCACGCTGGTCGCTGGGGATGACATCGTTGAGCTTCTGGTCCTCATGCAGGAGGTAGGCGTCGATGACGCCCTGCACCAGCATACAGCCGAAGATGCAGCCCAGTACCGGGGCGGCACCCACCAGCGCACAGCCGCCGCCGCAGAGCAGGGCGCAGACGGCGTAAAACCGCCGCAGGCTCTTCGGATGGAGCCGCCGGGCCGCTTCAACGCCCAGCATGGAGGCAAGCCCGCTCAGCAGCATCGGCACGAACAGCAGCGCTGTGGGCCAGCCCAGCTCGACGAGCCGCTGCTGGACGAACATCTTGGTCAGGTAGCTGGGGATGCAGAGGACAGCGGCAGAGACGATGAGCTTTGCAGCCAGCGGGGTGGCGCGAAGAGCGGTGATGCTGTCCCGCACCAGCCGCGCGAGCTGGCCGGGCAGGTCGCGGAAGGTCTGCTTCTCCCGGCGGGCCTGCGTCTCGGTGACGATGGGCTCGGTCATCAGGGCGGTAGCGGCAGCGGCAGTGCCTTCAAAGGCGGCGCTCAGCAGGTAGAAACCGGAAAAGCGGAGAAACCGTTCCAGCGTGCTGGCGAGGGACCCCACAGCCGTGGCCAGCATGGAGAGCTGGGAGCAGTTGGCGGAGACCCGGAGGTAGTCGTCTGTCCGTCCGCACTGCTTGAGGCTGTCGTAAGTGAGGGCCGAGGCGGTGCCGGAGAACATGGCGTTGGCCAGTGCGCTCAGTGCCATCGCCAGGCAGATGAAAAAGAGGTCCGGCGCAAAGGCCATCAGGAGGTTGGAGAGCACCATGCAGACCCCACCGGCCACGAGTGTCTTCCTGCGGCCCAGCAGGTCCGCCGCCATGCCGCTCGGCACCTCGAAGGTGAGGCTGACCATGTGGAACACGCTCTCGGCAATGCCGATCTCCCACAGCGAGAAGCCCCGCGCAGCCAGCAGCGCCACCCACACCGCGTCGGTGATGCGCAGGCCGGAGAAGAAGTTGTTGGTATAGATGCAGGCAAGCTGCTTTTTCAAGTTCATGGGGGAACACCCTTTCTATTATTATGGATAGAAATGTGTATCCTTTTTATATATTTCTGCGCAAAACAAAAGCGCCCCATAGCAAAGCCGCGGGGCGCATAGATCATGCTCCACGCTCTGCTGAAAGGTATAAAAGGGTACACTTTGAGCCGGAAAAGCTTAGGGGGTTCCTTTTTTGAAGAAAACGCAGCCGTTCCAACCCATCGCAGATGTACCCTCCTTTCAGTAAAGCGTTGAGTTCAGCATACCATAATAACGACTGAAAGGCAAGAAAAATGCGGATATTCCTTAAAATCTGCCCGCTGTGCTTGCAAACCGCCCCAAAATGTGATAAGATGATTCTCGGTTATCAAAATGACCACGACCTGAATACTCCAAACGCAGCGACGGAGAGAGTAGGCAGGCGCACCGCAGCAAAGAGAGAAGCTTCACCGGCTGAGAGGGCTTCCGCGCGGACGCAGGCTGAAGTTCGCTCCCGAGCGGCCGGCCTGAACGACAGTAGGGCCGGACGGTGCGCCCCGTTACGGCGTTTTGAGCGCCGCACGGCTTGCGAAAGAGCCGGGCGGAAACCGGGTGGTACCGCGGAGCTGTGAATTTTTAGAGCTTCGTCCCTTTTGCCGGGCCTTTCAGGAGGCCGGGGCAGGGGACGGAGCTTTTTTGCTGTCCGCTGAACAACACGAATGAGAAGGAGAGAACATCCATGCAAGCAATGATCGACGAGCTGGCAAAGCAGGCCGAAGAGAGCCTGGGCCAGGTCTCTTCCAAAGAAACGCTGGCAACTTTCTGGCAGGAATATCTGAGCAAGAACGGCAAGATCCCCGCCCTGATGAAGAATCTGCGCTCTGTCGCCCCCGAGGAGCGGCCGGCCATGGGCAAGATCATCAACGAACTGAAGGCCAAGGTCCAGGCCGAGTATGACGCCGCTGCCGACAAGGTGAAGCAGGCTGAGCTTGCTGCCCGCAACGCCGCCGAGACGGTGGACATCACCCTGCCCGCCAAGACCCGCGCCGTGGGCGGTCTGCACCCCCTGACCCTCGTCACCAACCAGATCATCGACGTCTTCTCGGGCATGGGCTTTGCTGTGGCAGACGCCCCCGAGATCGAGGACGACGACCACAACTTCACCCGCCTGAACGTCCCGAAGGACCATCCCGCCCGCGATATGCAGGACACCTTCTACCTGTCCGATGAGTTCCTGCTCCGCACCCAGACTTCCGGCGGCCAGATCCGCACCATGGACAGCCAGAAGCCTCCCATCAAGGTGCTTATCCCGGGCCGCGTCTTCCGCTCTGACTCCGACGCTACCCACAGCCCCATGTTCCACCAGATGGAAGGTCTGGTCGTGGATAAGGGCATCACGCTGGGCGACCTGCAGGGCGCTCTGAACACCTTCGTGCAGAAGCTGTTCGGTGCCGACACCCGCACCCGCCTGCGTCCCTCCTACTTCCCCTTCACGGAGCCCAGCGTCGAGGTGGACGTGAGCTGCTTCGAGTGCCACGGCAAGGGCTGCCCCCTGTGCAAGCACACCGGCTGGATCGAGGTGCTGGGCGGCGGCGTCGTCAACCGCAAAGTCCTCGAGAACTGCAACATCGACCCGGATGAGTACTCCGGCTTCGCCTTCGGCATCGGCATCGAGCGTATCGCCATGCTGAAGTACGGCATCAACAACATCGGCCTGATGTTTGAGAACAACCTGCAGTTCCTCAAGCAGTTCCACGAATAAGAGGGGAGAGAGCAAACAATGAAAGTACCTTTCAGTTGGTTAAAAGAACTCGTCGATATTGACGTTACCGCACAGGAGCTTGAAGAAAAGCTTTTCTCCTGCGGCTTTGAAGTCGAGGAACTCATCCCGCTGGACGCCGGCATCAGCAAGGTCGTCGTGGGCAGGATCGTGGAGATGGAGCCTCAGGAAGGCACCCATCTGACCAAGTGCGTCGTGGACTGCGGCGAGTATGGCCACGACATCCGCATCAGCACCGGTGCGGCGAACATGAAGCTGGGCGACTGCGTGCCTGCCGCCCTGGACGGCTCCACCCTGCCCGGCGGCATCAAGATCAAGGCCCGCAAGATGCAGGGCGTCGAGTCCAACGGCATGCTCTGCTCCGGCGAGGAGCTGGGCCTGAACGATGACCTGTTCCCGGGCTCTGAGGTCTACGGTCTGCTCATCCTGCCCGAGGACTCCGTCCCCGGCACCGACATCGCCCCCGTGGTGGGTCTGGATGACTACATCTTCGACATCTCCATCACCGCAAACCGCCCCGACTGCCAGTCCGTGCTGGGCATCGCCCGCGAGGTGGCCGCTATCCTCGGCAAGCCTCTGCACATGCCCGCCATGGACTACAACACCGTCTGCGACGCCGACGAGCCGATCAGCGTGAAGGTGGAGGCTCCGGACCTCTGCCCCCGCTACATGGCACACTACGTCCGCAATATCCGGATGAGCGAGTCTCCCCGCTGGATGAAGCGCCATCTGGCTCTGTGCGGCCTGCGCTCCATCAGCAATGTGGTCGATATTACCAACCACACCCTGCTGGAGATGGGCCAGCCCATGCACGCCTTCGACTTGAACAAGGTCGCCGGCCGCAGCATCACCGTACGCCGCGCCGTGGAAGGCGAGAAGATCACCACCCTCGATGAGAAGGAGTTCACCCTGAACCCCAACAATCTGGTCATCTGCGACGCAGAGAAGCCGGTGGCTCTGGCCGGCATCATGGGCGGTGCAAACTCCGGCATGGACGACAACACCACCAGCCTGCTCTTCGAGTGCGCTACCTTCGCCCGCGACTCCGTCCGTAAGACCAGCCGCGCTCTGGGCCAGAACAGCGACTCTTCCGCCCGCTACGAGAAGGGCGTTGACCGCCACTCTCCCGAGCTGGGCCTTGCCCGCGCCCTGCACCTCATCCAGGAGCTGGACTGCGGCGACATCACCACGCTGGAATACGATCTGACCGATGGCCGTCCTCTCGAGCGCAAGCACATCGTCACCACCCCGGCCAAGATCTGCGGCGTGCTGGGTATCACCGTGCCGGACCAGACCATGATCGACATCCTCGAGCGCCTCGAGTTCACCGTGGACGTGCAGGCCGACGGCAGCTGGGACGTCTCTGCACCCCTCTACCGTGAGGATGTGGAGAGCTTCCCCGACCTGGCCGAGGAAGTCATCCGTGAGTACGGCTATGACCACATCGTACCCACCTTCCTGAACACTGCCGCTGTCACCAACGGCGGTCTGAACTATGAGCAGAAGCAGCAGCTCAAGACCAAGCGTCTGCTGGCCGCACAGGGCTTCTATGAGGCTTCCACGCTGGCGTTCTATTCCAATGCCGAGTTCGATATGCTCCACATCCCGGCAGAGGATGAGGCCCGCAAGGCCATCCGCATCCTGAACCCCATCAGCGAGAACCTGTCCGTCATGCGCACCCTGCTGGCACCGTCCATGCTGAACGTCATCGTGGACAACCTCAAGAAGGGCAACGCTGAGGGCCGTCTGTTCGAGATGGCTCCCGTCTACCTCGCCAAGGAGCTGCCCATCAACGAGCATCCCCACGAGCGCCAGACCCTCTGCATCGGTGCTTTCGGCCCCGAAGAGGACTTCTTCACCGTCAAGGGCGCTCTGGAAGCGCTGGCCGCAGGTTTTGACCTGACCTTCACCTATCAGCGTGAGACCACCAGCTGGCTCCACCCCGGCATCAGCGCCGCCGTCTACTGCAACGGCAAGCGTCTGGGCGTCTTCGGCAAGTTGGCCAACGAGATCAACGCGGAGCTGGAGATCGCCAAGGAGCAGAAGGACAGCCAGAACATCTATCTGGGCGAGCTGGACTATGAGGCTCTGATGTCCTGCGTCGAGGGTGAGCTGCGCTATAAGCCGCTGAGCCCCTACGCCGCTGTCAAGCGTGACCTGGCTCTGGTCTGCGACGAGTCTGTGGCCTGCGGCGACATCGAAGAGACCATCAGGAAGGCAAGCCCCCTCATCACGGAGGTCAAGCTGTTCGATATTTATCGCGGCGCAAACCTTGGCGAGGGCAAGAAGAGCATGGCCTTCTCCCTGACCCTGTCTGACCCCGCTGCCGAAGTCTCCAACGAGCAGGTGGAGCGCACCGTCAAGAAGGTGCTGGGCAACCTGAAGTTCAAGCTGGGCATCGAGATCCGCTAAAACTGTTTCACCCGTCCGGAAATGAAGACTGAGAAGCTGCTGCACGGTGTTTTGTGCAGCAGCTTCTTTTTCTTTATGCCGATTTATGCTATACTTATCTTATATAGAAACACAGCAGGAGGATTCAGCGTGGAGGATTACCGCACCATCCGGGGAACAGCCATCGGAGAATACGAAGAGAAGAAGAGCCGCTTCATTGCGCAGCTCTCCTTTGCAGACAGCGAGGAGAAGGCCGTGGCTTTCCTCGAGCAGGTGCGCGCGGCCAACCGTACCGCCCGCCACAATGTCTATGCCTACCGCCTGCGGGAGGGGAGCCGGGAGCGCTACTCCGACGACGGCGAACCGGCCAAAACAGCGGGGACGCCTGCCCTGGAGGTCTTGCAGCACAGCGGACTGACCGACCTCATCGTGGTCATCACACGATACTTCGGCGGCGTGCTGCTGGGGACCGGCGGCCTCGTCCGGGCCTATACGACAGCCACGTCCCGCGCACTGGAAGCCGCCGAGGTGGTGACGGTGCGCAGCGTGGTGGCGCTGGATGTGACGGTGGACTACGGCCTCTATGAGCGGGCAGACCTGCTCATCAAGGCGGCGGGCGGCAAGCTGGCTGAACCGGAGTTCACCGATAAAGTCACCCTCCGCTGGCAGATGCCGGAGCATACCGAAGGGCCGCTGCTGACGCAGTTGCAGGAGCTGACAAGAGGCACGGCCAATGTCACCGTGAGCGAGCCGTTCTATGCGGCGTTTTAAGAGCGCTTTACCGGTAGAACCTCTCAGTCTGCTTCGCAGACAGCTCCCCTAGTAGGGGAGCCATTGGCAAGCCGGGCCACTTCCTACTGGACGCCCGAGGTCCGATATGGCGCAAAAGGGCGGGCCTTGCTACAGAGGGCAGCAGCCTCTGGACAACGCACCTTGTCAAGCTGCCGCTGCCCTGGACAGCGGAGCACTACTGTTTCCGAGACATCGTGCTTTGCTCGTCCAGCATGAACCTGACCGACATGCCAAAGCCTCCCCTCGATAGGGGAGGTGGCTGCGCCAAAGGCGCAGACGGAGAGGTTTCGTCTACGGCAGCGTCGAAACCAGACAGAAAAAATAATAAATACCAAAAATTACCATATGACAAGTCGAAACATTTTCTGACGAAGAGACATGGATTTTCCCCCTTCGACAGGGCGAATCGGTTACAATAGCCGCAGACGCGGCATTGGAATCGGCCGCGCGCGGAGAGGAGGGAAAACGAGAGAAAAAAGGAGGGACACAGGATGGGTGTGCGCACACGCACCGAAGAAATCGAGCGGCTGACGCTGGCCCCGTGGGCGACGTTCAGCGATGAGAGCCGGGGCAGGCAGAGGCCGGAGGAACAGGACCCCATCCGCCCTGTGTTCCAGCGGGACCGTGACCGGGTGCTCCACTGCAAGGCGTTCCGGCGGCTCAAGCAGAAAACTCAGGTCTTCCTCTCGCCGGAGGGCGACCTCTACCGCACCCGCCTGACCCACACGCTGGAAGTCTCCCAGATCGCCCGCACCATCGCCCGGGCGCTGCGGCTCAACGAGGACCTGACCGAGGCCATCAGCCTCGCCCACGACCTTGGCCACACCCCCTTCGGCCACGCCGGAGAACGGGCGCTGGATAAGCTCACGCCCGGCGGCTTCAAGCACTATATGCAGAGCCTGCGGGTGGTGGACAAGCTCGAGAAGGACGGGCAGGGCCTCAACCTGACCTGGGAGGTGCGCAACGGCATCGTCACCCACACAAAAGGCACTTGGGCCGCGACGCCCGAGGGCCGCATCGTGCGGATGGCCGACCAGATCGCCTACGTCAACCACGACATCGAGGACGCCGTCCGGGCCGGTGTGCTGGACCCGGCCACCCTGCCGAAGGACTGCACCGCCGTGCTGGGCCAGACGAAGTCCGCCCGCATCACCACCATGATAAACAGCATCCTCGCCCACAGCGACGGGGATGTGGGGGTCGGCGCGGAGGAGAATGAAGCCTTCCTCGCCCTGCGGGACTTCATGTATGCCACCGTGTACGTGGACAAGACCGCCAAGGCCGAGGAGCAGAAGGTGGACAAGGTCATCGGGGAGCTGTACGAGTATTATCTGGCCCATGTGGACCAGATGTCCAACTTCTACGTCCAGCTGGCCTATCAGGACAACCCCGAGCGGGCCGTCACCGACTATATCAGCGGCATGAGCGACGAATTTGCCATCCGGACCTTTGAGGACGTCTTTGTGCCTCGCAAGTGGCACGTTTTGTAAAAAGGAGCGCCGAACATCTTTATGATCCCACACGAATATATTGAAGAGCTGACCCGCCGCACCGACATCGTGGAGCTGGTGGGCGGCTATGTCCAGCTCAAGCGGAAGGGCCGGCTCTACGGCGGTCTGTGTCCCTTCCACAGCGAGAAGACCCCCTCGTTCTACGTCTATCCGGACACCCAGAGCTTCTATTGCTTTGGCTGCGGCGCAGGCGGCGATGCAGTGACCTTTACCAAAAAGATAAACAGCATCGACTACGTGGAGGCCGTCAAGCTGCTGGCCCAGCGGGCTGGTATGCCCGAGCCCACCGAGGACGACAAGACGGGCCGTCTGCGCAGCCGCATCCTCACCATGAACAAGGACGCGGCCCGCTTCTTCCACGCCTGCCTCAACTCCACCGTGGAGGAGGCCCGGCAGGCCCGTGCCTACTGGCGGCGGCGCGGCCTCGACGACAAGACCATCAACCGCTTCGGGCTGGGCTATGCCCCCGACGACGGGCAGGCGCTTTACCAGTACCTGCGCGACAAGGGCTACAACCAGCAGGAGCTGGACGCCAGCGGCCTGTTCAAGCGGAGCCAGTCGGGCCGTATCTACTGCCTGTTCTGGCGGCGGGTCATGACCCCCATCTTTGACCTGCGGGGCAATATCATCGCCTTCGGCGGGCGTGTGCTGGACGACTCCAAGCCCAAGTACGTCAACAGCCCCGAGACGCTGGTCTACCACAAGTCGGACACGGTGTTCGCGCTCCAGATCGCAAAGCGGAGCGCTTCCCATCGGTACGTCCTCTGCGAGGGCTACATGGATGTCATCTCCATGCATCAGGCGGGCATCGACACCGCTGTCTGCGCCTGCGGCACGGCCCTGACGCCCGACCAGGTCAAGCTCATCAGCCAGTATGCCGATGAGGTCATCCTCAGCTACGACTCCGACGAGGCGGGCCAGAAGGCCACCCTCCGCTCGCTGGAACTGTTCCGTAACAGCCCGGTGCGGGTGGGCGTGCTGCAGATCCCGGGCGCGAAAGACCCGGACGAGTACATCAAGAAATACGGTGCCGACCGCTTCAAAGCCCTGCTGGACGGCGTGGGCAATGCGCTGGACTTCCGGCTGGGCCGTCTGCGCAGTCAGTACGACTTCAAACAGGATGCTCAGCGCCTCGAGTACGTCAAGGAAGCGGTGGAGATGCTGGCGCAGCGCTCCAACCCTACCGAGCAGGAGGTCTACGCCGGGCGTCTGGCCGAGGAGACGAACATCTCCAAGACTGCCATCATGGCCCAGCTGGCCGACGCCGTGAAGAAAGCGGGCAGCAGGCGCCGCCGGGAGCAGAACCGCGCCCGCCTGAAAGAGGGCGAAATGGACCAGATCAAAGTCCCCTACGGCGCAGGCCGGGGCGCACTGGGCATGGCCAGCGCAGAACAGCGGCTTCTTGCCGCCATGCTGCGGGAGCCGGGCTATATCAATAAGGTGAGCGCCCAGCTCAGGCCGGAACAGTTCTTGCAGCCCCAGCAGAAGGAGCTGTACGAAGCCATGCTCCGCTGCAAGGAGCAGGGGGTGGAGGTGAGCCTCGCCACCCTGCGGGCCTTTGTCAGCGAGGAAGCTCTGAATGAATTGAGCCGTCTTGCGGCACAATACAGCGATGTGAACTGTACGCCGGAGGACATCAAGCTCTATCTGGAACGCATTGCCCGGGGGACTCCCGTGGCCAGCCGCGCCGCCAGTATGTCAACCAACGATATTGAACAGTATCTCCAGTCGATGCGGGAACAAAAGCAGGGAACTGCTGACGCAGAAGATTCGGTCTGATCTCTCCACCGGCTGGGGCCGGAAGGAGAAGCACAGATGCAGAAAATGTCACAGACGGAAGAAATGGCGAAGATGCTGGCGGGACGCGCCCGCCGCCATGTCCTGACGCCCGAGCAGGTGAGCCGTGCCATGGAAGAGCAGGACTTTGACCCGGCGGGGCTGGACGAACTGTATGCCGCACTGGAGATGCGGGGCGTGCAGGTAGCCGAGGAAGAGACAGAGCTGCCGCTTCTGGACGAAGAGCAGATCGGAAAGCTCGAGCATGAGCTGTCTGCCGAAGGCGTGGCGCTGGACGACCCGGTGAAGACCTATCTGAAAGAGATCGGCCGGGTGCCGCTGCTCTCGGCGGAAGAGGAAGCCGCCCTTGCCCGTGCTGCGCAGGCAGGGGACGAGGATGCCCGCCGCCGTCTCAGCGAAGCGAACCTCCGCCTCGTCGTCTCGGTGGCAAAGCGGTATGCCGGGCGGGGCCTGCCCTTCCTCGATCTGATCCAGGAAGGCAACCTCGGCCTGATGAAGGCAGCGGAGAAGTTCGAGCCGGACCGGGGTTTCAAGTTCTCGACCTACGCCACCTGGTGGATACGCCAGTCCATCACCCGGGCCATCGCCGACCAGGGCCGCACCATCCGCATCCCGGTGCATCTGGTGGAGAGCATCAACCGGGTGAAGAAGACGGCAGGAGAGCTGCTGCGCCGCACAGGCCGGGAGCCCACCGCCGAGGAGATCGCCGCCCAGCTGGACATGGAGCCCGCCCGGGTGCGGGAGCTGATACAGCTGGCTCAGGACCCCATCAGCCTCGAGACGCCGGTGGGGGAGGAAGAGGACGCCCACCTCGAGGACTTCATCCGGGACGATGAGGCAGGCGTCCCCGCCGACGAGGCCGGGCGGCAGCTGCTCCGCCGGGAGCTGATGAATGTGCTCAAGAGCCTGACGCCCCGGGAAGAGCGGGTCATCGCCCTCCGCTTCGGTTTGGAGGATGGCCGCGCCCGGACGCTGGAAGAGCTGGGCCGGGAGTTCAACGTCACCCGGGAGCGGGTGCGCCAGATAGAGGCCAAAGCCCTGCGCAAGCTCCGCCACCCCAGCCGGGCCAAGCGCCTGCGGGATTATCTGGATGAATAAACTGCATTGCAAGAGTAAATGGTGACAAAATGCACAAGGGTGTTTTTGTCTGGAACGTAAAAAACAAAAAAATCAACCCCAAAATCACGCAAAGTACACACGCTCCCGGGTGTCCGATAAAAGAGGGCATCCGGGAAATTTTTTGCCTCAAAACGGAAAAATGGCTTGACAACAGGGGTTTCAGGGTGTATACTGCATTAGTATCACATAATGGCCTAGTGCGCCAAAAAGGGAGTTTGCGCAGCATGAGCGGAACGGGTCCCACCGAAAAGTTTGTGCAAAACGCCGGACTTCTGCGCGCGGTGCAGGCCGAATTATGTGTGTCTGCTCAAATTCGACCTGCATTTTGCAACATCCGTAGAGTATAAAAGTAAGGAGTGGTTGATTTTATGATGAAAGTCAAGCCCGTCAAGCTCGGCAAGACCGAGCGCATGAGCTTCTCCCACATCGACGAAGTCATCAGTATGCCGAACCTCATCGAGGTCCAGAAGAACTCTTATCAGTGGTTCTTGGACGAGGGCCTGAAAGAGGTCTTCCACGACATCGGCACCATTGAGGACTACACCGGCAATCTGGCACTGAGCTTCGTGGACTTCCGTCTCGATAAAGAGCCCAAGTACAGCATCAAAGAGTGCAAAGAGCGCGACGTGACCTATGCAGCACCCCTGCGCGTCACCGCCCGTCTGCTGAACAAGGAGACCGGCGAGGTGAAGGACCAGGAGATCTTCATGGGCGACTTCCCCCTGATGACCGACGCCGGCACCTTTGTCATCAACGGTGCAGAGCGCGCCATCGTCAGCCAGCTGGTCCGTTCTCCCGGCGTATTCTACGGCCATGATCACGATAAGGTGGGCAATGACCTGTACAGCGCCACCATGAACCCCAACCGCGGCGCCTGGCTGGAGTACGAGACCGACGCTTCCAACGTGTTCTATGTCCGTATCGATAAGAACCGCAAGCTGCCTGTCACTGTGCTCTGCCGCGCACTGGGCCTGTCTTCCAACGAGGACATCCTGAACTACTTCGGCGAGGATGAGCGCATCCTTGCCACTCTGGAAAAGGATACCACCAAGAACACCGAGGAAGGCCTGCTGGAAGTCTACCGCAAGCTGCGCCCCGGTGAGCCTCCCACGGTGGAGTCCGCTACCAGCCAGATCAATATGCTCTTCTTCGACCCCCGCCGCTACGATCTGTCCCGGTTCGGTCGTTATAAGATGAACAAGAAGCTGTCTCTGGCGCGCCGCATCACCGGCTACATCGCCGCCGAGAACGTCGTCGCGCCTCTGACCGGCGAACTGCTCATCGAGAAGGATGCCAAGATCACCCGTCAGCTGGCTGAGGCCGCTGACAACGCCGGCGTCAATGTCGTCGTGCTGAACGTCGAGGGCAAGAAGGTCAAGGTCATCACCAATGGCTGTGTTGACGCTCAGGGCTTCTTCTCCTTCGATGTCAAGGAGTGCGGCATCAACGAGCGCTGCTCCTTTGAGGAGATCAAGAAGATCCTCGACACCACTTCGGACGTGGAAGAGCAGAAGGAGATGCTGCGCCGCAACCACGACCAGCTCATCGGCCGCACCGTCACCGTGACCGACATCCTGTCTTCCATCAACTATCTGAACGGCCTGGGCCACGGCATCGGCACCACCGATGACATCGACCATCTGGGCAACCGCCGCATCCGCAGCGTCGGTGAGCTGCTGCAGAACCAGTTCCGCATCGGCTTCTCCCGCATGGAGCGCGTCATCCGTGAGCGCATGACCCTGCAGAGCCAGGACCAGAGCGTCATCACTCCGCAGGCCCTCATCAATATCCGTCCTGTGGTCGCCGCCATCAAGGAGTTCTTCGGTTCTTCTCCGCTGTCCCAGTTCATGGACCAGAACAACCCTCTGGCTGAGCTGACCCACAAGCGCCGTCTGTCTGCTCTGGGCCCCGGCGGTCTGAGCCGTGACCGCGCAGGCTTCGAAGTCCGCGACGTCCACTACAGCCACTATGGCCGTATGTGCCCCATCGAGACTCCTGAAGGCCCCAACATCGGTCTGATCTCCTATCTGGCATCCTACGCCAAGATCAATGAGTACGGCTTCGTTGAGGCTCCTTACCGCAAGGTCAAGAAGACCTACGACGAGAAGGGCCGCCTCATCGACCAGGTCGTCACCGACGAGGTCGAGTATATGACCGCTGACGTCGAGGACGAGTACGTCGTTGCTCAGGCCAACGAGCCTCTGGACGAGACCAAGCACTTCAAGCGCGCCCGCGTTTCTGCCCGCCGCCGCGACGACATTCTGGAAATCGACGCCGAGAAGGTCGATTATATGGACGTCTCGCCCCGAATGATGGTCTCTGTCGCTACCGCCTGCATCCCCTTCCTGGAGAACGATGACTGTAACCGTGCTCTGATGGGCTCCAACATGCAGCGTCAGGCAGTGCCTCTGATGGTCACCCAGCAGCCCATCGTTGCTACCGGTATGGAGTACAAGGCTGCTACCGACTCCGGCACCGCTGTTCTGGCAAAGAACGACGGTATCGTTGAGAAGGTGGACGCTGACCATGTCGAGGTGCGCAACGCTCAGGGCGTCGTGGACAACTATTCTCTGGTCAAGTTCGCCCGCTCCAACGCAGGCACCTGCATCAACCAGCGCCCCATCGTCGAGGTGGGCGAGAACGTCAAGGCCGGTCAGGTGCTGGCCGACGGCCCCGCAATGCGCAACGGCGAGATCTCTCTGGGCAAGAACGCCCTCATCGGCTTCATGACCTGGGAGGGCTACAACTACGAGGACGCCGTCCTGCTGAACGAGAAGATCGTCCGTGAGGACGTTTACACCTCTATCCACATTGAGGAATATGAGACCGAGTCCCGCGACACCAAGCTGGGACCCGAAGAGATCACCCGCGACATCCCCAACGTCTCTGAGGATGCACTGAAGGACCTGGACGAGCGCGGCATCATCCGCATCGGCGCCGAGGTCAAGAGCGGTGATATTCTGGTCGGCAAGGTCACCCCGAAGGGTGAGACCGAGCTGACCGCTGAGGAGCGCCTGCTCCGTGCCATCTTCGGCGAGAAGGCCCGCGAGGTGCGTGACACCTCTCTGCGTGTGCCTCACGGCGAGTACGGCATCATCGTGGACGTCAAGGTCTTCACCCCGGAGAACAGCGACGAGTTGCAGCCCGGTGTGCGCGAGGTCGTCCGCTGCTACATCGCTCAGAAGCGCAAGATCAGCGTCGGCGATAAGATGGCAGGCCGTCACGGCAACAAGGGTGTCGTTTCCCGCATCCTGCCGCAGGAGGATATGCCCTACCTGCCCGACGGCACTCCGCTGGACATCGTGCTGAACCCCCTGGGCGTTCCTTCCCGTATGAACATCGGTCAGGTGCTGGAAGTCAACCTGGGCTACGCTGCCAAGGCCTGCGGCATCAAGGTCATGACCCCCGTCTTCGACTCCGCCCGCGAGGCTGACATCGGCGATACCTTCGATACCGCCCGCGAGATGTGGCACGGCGAGAATGCTCCTGCATATCCCACCAAGCTCCCAAAGCTGATGGGCGAGAAGGGCCACATCATCGACTTCTCCAAGATCGAGCTGGACCGCGACGGCAAGACCACCGTTTACGATGGCCGTACCGGTGAGAAGTTCGATAACCGCGTTACCGTCGGTTATATGTACTACCTCAAGCTGCATCACCTCGTTGATGATAAGATCCATGCCCGTTCCACCGGCCCCTACTCTCTGGTCACCCAGCAGCCTCTGGGCGGCAAGGCCCAGTTCGGCGGCCAGCGCTTCGGCGAGATGGAGGTCTGGGCTCTGGAAGCTTACGGTGCTGCTTACACCCTGCAGGAGATCCTGACCGTCAAGTCCGATGACGTCGAGGGCCGTGTCAAGACCTACGAGGCCATCGTCAAGGGCGAGCCCATCCCGCAGCCGGGCATCCCCGAGTCCTTCCGCGTCATGCTCAAGGAACTGCAGTCTCTGGGTCTGGACGTCGTGGTCCAGGACAAGGAAGGCAACGAGATCGACATGCGCCAGAACTTCGACGACGAAGAGACCGGCTTCGATATGCGTGATGTTGCCGGCACCGAGACTGTCGCCAACGAGAACGAGCTGCTGAACGATTACACCATCAAGGACGCCGATGCTGGTTTCGATGATCCCTCCGTGCTGGAGGATGACAACTCTGCCGCTGCAGAGTCCGCTTCTGACGAAGTGAACATCGACGAATAATAAGGCCCCTTTGAGAAAGCTGTGTTTCCCTGCGCGGTGCGCGTGCTGCCGCCGCAAGGCAGGGGAGGGCAGCGGGTCTTCCAACGTCAACTGTTATCATCGAGACTATAAAGATTAAGAAAGGGTTCGTTTCATGGAAAACAACGTCTTCGATTCGATCAAAATCGGCCTTGCCTCTCCTGACCAGATCCGCAACTGGAGCTATGGCGAGGTGAAGAAGCCTGAGACCATCAACTACCGCACCCTGAAGCCGGAGCGCGACGGTCTGTACTGCGAGCGCATTTTTGGACCTACCAAGGACTGGGAGTGCCACTGTGGCAAGTATAAGCGCATCCGTTATAAGGGCAAGATCTGCGACCGCTGCGGCGTCGAGGTGACCAAGGCCAAGGTCCGCCGTGAGCGTATGGGCCACATCGAGCTGGCCGCTCCTGTGAGCCACATCTGGTACTTCAAGGGCATCCCCAGCCGCATCGGCCTGATGCTGGACATCAGCCCCCGCCTGCTGGAGAAGGTCCTCTACTTTGCAAGCTATATCGTCACCGACCCCGGTCTGACCCCGCTGGAAAAGAAGCAGCTGCTGACCGAGAAAGAGTACCGCGAGATGCGCGAGCGCTACGGCGACGAGTTCGAGGCTGCGATGGGTGCTGAGGCCGTTCAGGACCTGCTGAAGGAGATCGACCTCGACCAGCTCAGCGCTGAGCTGACTGCTGAGGTGGAGAAGTCTTCCGGCCAGAAGAAGGTGCGTATCCTGAAGCGTCTGGAAGTCGTCGAGGCTTTCCGCGTTTCCGGCAACCGCCCCGAGTGGATGGTCATGGACGTGCTGCCCGTGCTGCCGCCTGACCTGCGCCCCATGGTCCAGCTGGACGGCGGCCGCTTCGCCACCTCCGACCTGAATGACCTGTACCGCCGCGTCATCAACCGCAACAACCGTCTGCGCCGCCTGCTGGAGCTGGGCGCTCCTGACATCATCGTGCGCAACGAAAAGCGTATGCTGCAGGAAGCAGTTGACAGCCTCATCGACAATGGCCGCCGCGGCCGTCCCGTCACCGGTCCCAACAACCGCGCACTGAAGAGCCTTTCTGATCTGCTGAAGGGCAAGCAGGGCCGCTTCCGTCAGAACCTGCTGGGCAAGCGTGTTGACTACTCTGGCCGTTCCGTTATCGTCGTCGGCCCTGAGCTGAAGATGGACCAGTGCGGTCTGCCCAAGGAGATGGCTCTGGAGCTGTTCAAGCCCTTCGTCATGAAGGACCTGGTCGAGAAGGGTGTTGCCAACAACATCAAGTCTGCCCGCAAGATGGTCGAGCGCGCAAAGCCCGAGGTCTGGGACAGCCTTGAGACTGTCATCAAGGGCCACCCCGTCCTGCTGAACCGCGCACCTACCCTGCACCGTCTGGGCATCCAGGCATTCAACCCCGTGCTGGTCGAGGGCCGTGCCATCAAGCTGCACCCCCTGGCCTGTACCGCATTCAACGCCGACTTCGACGGCGACCAGATGGCAGTTCATCTGCCCCTGGGCGAGGATGCCTGCCGCGAGGCCAAGATGCTGATGCTGGCTTCCGGCAACCTGCTGAAGCCCTCTGACGGCGCACCTGTCACCGTTCCTACGCAGGATATGATCCTGGGCAGCTACTACCTGACCACCGTTCGCGAGAACGAAGAGGGCGCAGGCAAGGTGTTCCGCGATGAGAACGAGGCTCTGATGGCTTACGCTGAGCACATCGTCACCCTGCACGCACCCATCAAGGTGCGCCGCACCATGGTCATCGACGGCGTGGAGCGCACCGGTCTGGTGGACGCCACCGTCGGCCGCATCATCTTCAACAACCCCGTGCCTCAGAATCTGGGCTATATCGACCGCACTGACCCTGAGCACTGGCTGGAGTACGAGGTCAGCTTCCGCGTGACCAAGAAGACCCTGCCCGACATCATCTCCCGCTGCATGACCCGCAACGGCAGCCGCAAGTGTGCAAAGATGCTGGACGCCATCAAGGCACAGGGCTACAAGTACTCTACGCTGTCCGCTATCTCCGTCGCTGTCTGTGACGCTGTCATCCCGCCCCAGAAGGACGAGCTGATCGCCGACGCCGACAAGCAGGTCTCTCAGGTCAGCAAGCTGTTCAACCGCGGCCTGATCTCCGAGAACGAGCGTTACTCCCAGACCATCAACATCTGGCAGGCTACCACCGATAAGGTCTCCAAGGCTCTGGCGGCAAACCTGCCCGAGGACAACGAGATCTTCATGATGGCAGACTCCGGTGCTCGTGGTTCTATGAACCAGATCAAGCAGCTGGCCGGCATGCGCGGCCTGCTGGCAAACACTGCCGGTAAGACCATCGAGATGCCCATTCGTGCGAACTACCGCGAAGGTCTGAATATCCTGGAATACTTCGTTTCTGCTCGTGGCGCTCGTAAGGGTCTGGCCGATACCGCTCTGCGTACCGCTGACTCCGGCTACCTGACCCGTCGAATGGTCGATGTCTCTCAGGAAGTCATCGTCCGCGAGATCGACTGCGGCACCACCGACGGCCTGTGGGTCTCCGAGATCCACGAGGGCAAGGAGAAGATCGAGAGCTTCCGTGAGCGTATCATCGGCCGTTATGCCGTGGGCGATGTCCTCGATCCCGTCACCGGCAAGGTCATCGTTCCCGAAGGCAAGATGATTGACCTCTACGATGCAAACGACATCGAGGCCGCAGGCATCACCAAGCTGAAGATCCGCAGCCTGCTGACCTGCCGCGCCAAGATCGGCGTCTGCGCACACTGCTACGGCAGCGATATGGCAAACGGTGAGCCCGTCCAGCTGGGCGAGTCCATCGGCGTCATCGCTGCAGAGTCCATCGGCGAGCCCGGTACTCAGCTGACCATGCGTACCTTCCATACCGGCGGTATCGCATCTGCTGAAGATATTACTCAGGGTCTTCCCCGTGTCGAGGAGCTGTTCGAGAGCCGCCGTCCCAAGAGCATGGCCATCATGAGCGAGATTTCCGGTGTCGTCTCTCACGACGATACCAAGAAGAACGTCGTCGTCAAGGTCACCGGCAAGGACGAGAACGGCGCTGAGGTCGTCAAGAGCTACTCCATCCCGTTCACCCAGCACGCACGCGTGATGCCGGGTGACCGCGTGGAGAAGGGCGACATCATCACCCGTGAAGGCGTCCTGTATCCTCAGGACATCCTGGCCATCAAGGGTCTGAGCGATGTTCAGAACTACCTCATCAGCGAGGTCCAGAAGGTCTACCGTCTGCAGGGCGTTGAGATCAACGATAAGCATATCGAGGTCATCGTCCGTCAGATGTGCCGCAAGGTCCGCGTGACCGACTCCGGTTCTTCCGACCTCATCGGCGGTGCTCTGGCAAACCGTCTGGAAGTCGAGAACATCAACGCCGAGCTGCAGAAGCGCATCGACGCCGGTGAGCAGGGCATTAAGCTGGTCGAGTATCAGCAGGTGCTGCTGGGCATCACCAAGGCTGCTCTGGCAAACGAGTCCTTCCTGTCTGCCGCCTCCTTCCAGGAGACTACCCGCGTGCTGACCGAGGCCGCCATCAAGGGCAAGGTCGATCCGCTGGCCGGTCTGAAGGAGAATGTCATCATCGGTAAGCTCATCCCCGCAGGTACCGGTCTCCCGGAGGTGCGTGAGGATCTGAAGCGCCGTGAGGAAGAGCGCGACGCCGAGGTCGCCGCTGAGCTGGCAGCTGCCGCACGGCAGTAAGCCCTCTCAGTCACCTACGGTGACAGCTCTCCCAGAGGGAGAGCCTTTGGCAGGTCGGGCAGCTTTCGCTTGACTGCTGAAAGTCTAATATAATGCAAAAGATAGTGCCCTGCTACAGAGATTCACAGCAGCTTGACAAGGGATATTGTCCCGAAGCTGCTGCCCTCTGTAGCAGGGCACTACTGTTTCCGGATAGGATAAACTTTGCTCGTCCCGCGTGGGCCTGACCGGCACGCCAGTGCCTCTCCCTATGGGAGAGGTGGCTGCGAAGCAGACGGAGAGGGCATAACCGACTGCTTTTTCCTAAAAAATGAGCCAAGAAACCTTTCGGCGAATAAAACAAAAAAATATTGGAAAAACTGTTGACATTCCTGATGAAAACGGGTATTATATAACTGTTGCGCGTCCCACACAGGGATAGTGCGGCAAAAAAGTCGGAAAACATCCGATGTTCATCATTAAGAAAGGAGAAAACCAATGCCTACTTTTAACCAGCTTGTACGCAAAGGCCGTCAGGTCCTGGCTACGAAGAGCACTGCTCCCGCACTGCTGAAGACTTACAACTCTCAGAAGAAACAGTATTCTGATCTGAACAGCCCCCAGAAGCGCGGCGTTTGCACTGCAGTCCGTACCATGACCCCCAAGAAGCCTAACTCTGCTCTGCGTAAGGTCGCCCGTGTCCGCCTCACGAATGGTATCGAGGTCACCTCTTACATTCCCGGTATCGGCCATAACCTGCAGGAGCACTCCGTCGTGCTGATCCGTGGTGGTCGTGTTAAGGACCTCCCCGGTGTGCGTTACCACATCATCCGTGGTACTCTGGATACCCAGGGTGTTGCAGGCCGTAACCAGGCCCGCTCCAAGTACGGCGCAAAGCGTCCTAAGGCCGGTGCTGCAAAGAAGTAATTGAGGAACGAACCGCCATAAACGGCTTTCCATTATATAAATAACAAGTCCGCAGAAACGTGCGGAGGGCAACAGTTTATGTAAGGTCAGCTCTTTGTGACACAACGGGAGTTTTATTACTTTCGAGTACCGATGATATCATTCTGTGAAGGAGGGAAGAAAGATGCCTAGAAGAGGTAACATTGCTAAGCGCGATGTCTTAGCTGATCCTATTTACAATTCCAAGATGGTCACCCGTCTGGTCAACAGCGTCATGCTGGACGGCAAGAAGGGCGTCGCTCAGAAGATCGTTTACGAGGCTTTCTCCATGATCCAGGAGAAGACTGGCAACGATCCTCTCGAGACTTTCGAGAAGGCGATGGAGAACATCATGCCCAGCCTCGAGTGCAAGACCCGCCGTGTTGGCGGCGCTAACTACCAGGTCCCCCTGGAGGTCAGCCCCGCTCGCCGCGAGACTCTGGGCCTGCGCTGGCTGACTGCTTACAGCCGCAGCCGTGGTGAGAAGACCATGGCCCAGCGCCTGGCTGCTGAGATCATGGATGCTGCCAACAACACCGGCAACGCCGTGAAGAAGCGCGAGGATACCCACAAGATGGCCGAGGCCAACAAGGCTTTCGCTCATTTCCGTTATTGATCTGTTCTGTAGGAGGTTAATTTCATGGCTACTCCCAGAGAAGTTTCTCTTCAGATGACGAGAAATATCGGCATTATGGCCCACATCGATGCTGGTAAGACCACCACTACCGAGCGTATTCTGTACTACACCGGCATCAACCACAAGATCGGCGAGGTTCACGACGGCGGCGCTACCATGGACTGGATGGTTCAGGAGCAGGAGCGTGGTATCACCATCACCTCCGCAGCTACCACTTGCTACTGGAGCCACTCTGAGACTCAGAAGGACCCTGTTGCATTCAAGAAGAATCGTCACCGCATCAACATCATCGACACCCCGGGCCACGTTGACTTCACTGTTGAGGTCCAGCGTTCTCTGCGCGTCCTGGACGGTTCTGTGACCGTTCTGGCTGCTAAGGGCGGTGTCGAGCCTCAGTCTGAGACCGTCTGGCGTCAGGCTGATGAGTACAAAGTCCCCCGTATGGTGTACGTCAACAAGATGGACACCATGGGTGCTGACTTCTTCCGCTGCATCAAGATGCTGCACGATCGTCTGCACGCCAACGGCGTGGCCATCCAGCTGCCTATCGGTCAGGAGGATACCTTCCGTGGTATCGTTGACCTGGTCGATATGAACGCTGAGGTCTACTACGACGATATGGGCAACGATATGCGCACCGAGCCTATCCCCGAGGACATGCGTGAGCAGGCTGAGGAGTATCGCAACATCCTCGTTGAGGCTGTTGCCGAGAACGACGAAGAGCTTATGGAGAAGTACCTCGAGGGTGAGGAAATCACCCGTGAGGAACTGAAGGCTGCTATCCGCAAAGAGACCATTGCGAACACTCTGGTCCCCGTTGTCTGTGGTTCTTCCTACAAGAACCGCGGCGTGCAGAAGCTGCTGGACGCTATCGTTGACTATATGCCCGCACCTACCGATGTCGAGGACATCAAGGGTGTGAATCCTGAGACCGAAGAGCAGGAGACCCGTCCGTCTTCCGACGACGCTCCCTTCGCAGCTCTGGCCTTCAAGATCGCTACCGACCCGTTCGTTGGTAAGCTGGCATACTTCCGTGTCTACTCCGGTAAGGTCGAGGCAGGTACTACTGTCTACAACTCCGTGAAGGACAACAAGGAGCGTATGGGCCGCATCCTGCAGATGCACTCCAACCACCGCAAGGATATCGACTGCTGCTATGCAGGTGATATTGCTGCTGTCGTTGGTCTGAAGAACACCACCACCGGTGATACTCTGTGTGATGAGAATCATCCCATCATTCTGGAGTCCATGAAGTTCCCCGAGCCCGTTATCCGCGTCGCCATCGAGCCTAAGACCAAGGCCGGCAACGAGAAGATGGGCATCGCGCTGGCAAAGCTGGCCGAAGAGGATCCTACCTTCAAGACCTACACCGACGAAGAGACTGGTCAGACCATCATCGCCGGCATGGGCGAGCTCCATCTGGAGATCATCGTCGACCGTCTGCTCCGTGAGTTCAAGGTCGAGGCGAACGTCGGCGCACCTCAGGTCGCTTACCGTGAGACCATCCGCAAGGAGGCCAACCAGGAGACCAAGTACGCTCGTCAGTCTGGTGGTAAGGGTCAGTACGGTCACGTCAAGATCAAGATCGAGCCCAACGAGCCCGGTAAGGGTTATGAGTTCGTCAACGCCATCGTTGGCGGCGCTATCCCGAAGGAATACATCCCGGCTATCGACAACGGTATCCAGGGTGCTATGAAGTCCGGCGTTCTGGCAGGCTATCCTGTCGTTGACGTCAAGGTCACCCTGTGGGATGGTTCTTATCATGAGGTCGACTCCTCTGAGATGGCCTTCTCCATTGCAGGTTCTATGGCCTTCAAGGATGCTATGCGCAAGGCTGATCCTATCATCACCGAGCCTATCATGAAGGTCGCTGTCATCGTTCCCGATGAGTATCTGGGCGATGTCATCGGCGATCTGAATGCTCGCCGTGGTCAGATCCAGGGCATGGAGGCAATGGCTGGCACCCAGCGTGTCAACGCATTCGTTCCTCTGGCTCAGATGTTCGGCTACGCTACCGACCTGCGTTCCAAGACCCAGGGCCGTGGCCAGTATGTCATGGAGCCGTCTCACTACGAGCCGGTGCCTAAGAACATCGCTGATCAGATCATCGCAGGCCGCACCAAGGGCTGATCATTGAAAAACGGATAAAGATTTTGCCGGGGTAGTGTAGCTCCGGCAAAATTTCCTGTAAAACACTTGATTTTACAGGTGGAATCTAGTAGAATAGTTTTGCAATGCAATTCTGTATTAGCAGGACTGTTGTAACCAATATCAAAACCTAATTTAAGGGAGGATATTCCAATGGCTGAAAAGGCAAAGTTCGACCGTTCTAAGCCGCATGTTAACATCGGCACCATCGGTCACGTTGACCACGGCAAGACCACTCTGACCGCTGCTATCACCAAGTACCTGGCACTGAAGGGCGACGCAGAGTTCATGGACTACGCCAACATCGATAAGGCTCCTGAGGAGCGTGCTCGTGGTATCACGATCAACTCCGCTCACGTTGAGTATCAGACCGACGCTCGTCACTATGCTCACGTTGACTGCCCGGGCCATGCTGACTACGTCAAGAACATGATCACTGGTGCTGCTCAGATGGACGGCGCTATCCTGGTCGTTGCTGCTACCGATGGTCCCATGCCCCAGACCCGTGAGCACATCCTGCTGGCTCGTCAGGTCGGCGTGCCCTATATCGTTGTCTTCATGAACAAGTGCGATATGGTCGACGACGAGGAGCTGCTGGATCTGGTCGAGATGGAGATCCGTGAGCTGCTGTCCGAGTATGACTTCCCGGGCGACGATACCCCGATCATTCGTGGTTCCGCTCTGAAGGCTCTGGAGGCTCCCAACGATCCCAGCGATCCCGCTTACGAGTGCATCAAGGAGCTGATGGACGCTGTCGATACCTATATCCCCAACCCCGACCGTGAGGAGGACAAGCCCTTCCTGATGCCCATCGAGGATGTCATGACCATTTCTGGCCGTGGTACTGTTGCTACCGGTCGTGTTGAGCGTGGCGTTGCTAAGGTTGGCGATGCAATGGAGATCGTCGGCATTAAGCCCGACCGTCTGTCCACCACCGTCACCGGCCTGGAGATGTTCCGTAAGTCTCTGGACTTCGCTGAGGCTGGCGATAACATCGGCGCTCTGCTGCGTGGTGTTGACCGTACCCAGATCGAGCGTGGCCAGGTTCTGGCTAAGCCCGGTTCTGTCCATCCCCACAAGGTCTTCGAGTCTCAGGTCTACGTTCTGACCAAGGACGAAGGCGGCCGTCACACCCCGTTCTTCTCTAACTATCGTCCTCAGTTCTACTTCCGTACCACCGACGTGACCGGCATCATCACCCTGCCGGAAGGCACCGAGATGTGCATGCCTGGCGATAACGTCATGATGCACGTTGAGCTGCTGACCCCCGTCGCTATGGAAGAGGGCCTGCGTTTCGCTATCCGTGAGGGTGGCCGTACCGTTGGTTCCGGCGTCGTCGGCAAGATCATTGAGTGATTTTGTCCTTGAACGTCAGTTCTAAGGCGAACTAAGCACTTATAAAGACCTTCCCATTCCGGAGAGTGGGAAGGTCTTTTTTGTTTGCATCCTCTGCCGTTCCAGACAGAGGATTTTTTGGTGATGCATAGCACAACTTTATGGTTTACAAAGATTGGTTGTCGTGGTATACTGGCGATGAAAAAACAAGCAGCACTGGAACTTGGTTTGGACCGACGTGAGCTGTCGGACACACTGACGAAGGAGCTGCTGGACAGGCAGAGGAGGTCAGCGACGATGGCGTTTGATTATAAGAAGGAATATAAGGCACTCTACCAACCACCTCGTGAGCCGCAGTTTGTCACCGTGCCAGCCATGACCTTTGCCGCAGTGCGGGGGCAGGGCGACCCCAACGACCCTACAGGCGAGTACAAAGCAGCCATCGAGCTGCTGTATGGCCTGCTCTACACCATCAAGATGAGCAAGAAGGGCAGTCACCGGGTGGACGGTTACTTTGACTTCGTAGTGCCTCCGCTGGAAGGGCTGTGGGAACAGACGGGGACCGGGAAGGAAAGCTTCCACTGGACATCCATGCTCCGCCTGCCGGAGTTCGTGACCCGGGAAGAGTTCGACTGGGCGGTCCGGGAAGCGACAGCCAAAAAGAAAAAGGATTTCTCCAAGGTCGAGTTCTTCACCTACAATGAGGGCCTCTGTGTCCAGTGTATGCACCTCGGCTCTTACGACGACGAGCCTGAGACGCTGGCCCGGATGGATGCCTTTGCGGCAGAGCAGGGCTATGCGGTGGACTTCTCTGAGATGCGCTTCCATCACGAGCTCTATCTCTCCGACCCCAACCGCACCGCGCCAGAAAAGAGGAAGACCATCCTGCGCCACCCGCTCAAATCAAGCTTGTAATCCAGCCCCAAGGCCGCTATAATAGAAGAAAAAAGCCGCTGTCTGGCGGCGGAAAACGAGGAATGGATATGAAGCTTCCCGAGAAGAAACAGCGCTGGGTCTATCATGCAGAGGCTCTGCCGCAGGCGGCAGGCGAGGGCGTCACCCGCCGGGTGCTGGCCTACACCGACGGCCTGATGTGTGTGGAAAACACCTTCGAAAAGGGGGCTGTGGGCGCACTCCACCATCATCCCCACACCCAGATCACCTATGTGGTGTCGGGTGCGTTCGAGTTCACGGTGGACGGCGTGACCCACACTGTGAGGGCAGGGGATACCATCCTGAAGGAGGACGGCGTGGAGCACGGCTGTGTCTGCACCGAGGCCGGCATCCTGCTGGACATCTTCACCCCCATGCGGGAAGACTTCGTGTAAAATAAAATGGGCCGCAGCCTTTCCCTTCACGGGGTGGGCTGCGGCCCATTTTTGTGCGAAAAATCAGGCGGCAGTGGAAGAAGCGGCCTCGGAGGAAGCAGCCTCAGAAGATGCGGCCTCGCTGGAAACCTCAGAAGCAGCCTCAGAGCTCACCTCAGAAGCGGCCTCAGAGGAAGCAGAGTTCTCCTCGACCACGGCAGAGGTGGAAGCAGCCTCAGACTGAGCGGCAGCAGAAGCAGCCTCAGAGGTAGAAGCAGCAGTAGAAGAAGAGCTGCCGCAGGCAGTCATGCTGACAGCCAAGACCAGAGCAGCAACGGTAACACAAACATTCTTGAGTTTCATATCGAAAATCTCCTTGCTTTTGAAAAAATAGTTTCGCGGAAGGCTGTACAGGTGAAACCTTTCCGCAAAAAGATATTCTAGTCCGTTTTCGAAAAAAATCAAGCCCTTTTTTGATAAAGATTCTATTTACCGAAGAGATTCTACACTTTTGTTATAACTTATCACCAAAAGTCAAGGATTTTTGACGTGCAAAAATGAAACACTCCAGGCTTTTCCGGGAGAGAAAAACGTGGTATAATATCGCTAATGCGATATTATAGTTTTTATGCGCAGTGCCTCGCCGCTTGCTCCTGCGGAGCTGCGTGGCAACCGGCTTTGGATGCGCATTTATACCATTTCACTGCGTTCATGGTATAATGGAACCTATAAAAGAGAACGATGGCAGGTCTGGTTACAAAGCAGCAGAAATGGATCCCGCAAATCATGCGGACGATATTGAGGTGGAACGATATGAACATCAAAAAAGTGGCAGTTCTGGGAGCCGGTGCGGTCGGCTCTTATGTTATCTGGGGGCTTTCGGCCCGCAGGGACATTGAGCTTGGCGTGGTGGCCGATGGCCCGCGCGGCGAGCGTCTGGTAAAAGAAGGCTGTGCCATCAACGGCAAAGTCTACCGTCCGGCGGTCTGGACGCCGCAGGAGGCGCATGACGCCGACCTTCTCATCGTCTGCCTGAAATACGGCGCGCTGCCCGGCGCACTGGACAGCATCAAAGCCGTCACTGGTCCCCGCACCACCATCATGAGCCTGATGAACGGCGTGGATAGTGAGGACATCATTGCTTCTGCTGTGGGTGGGGAGCATCTGCTTTACTCCCTCATCAAAGTGGCGTCCCACAAGGAGGCGGACGGCGTCCATTTCGACCCGGCGACCACCGTTGGCATCATCTTCGGTGAGAAGGAGCTGCCCTGCAGCAGCCCCCGCGTCAAGGCCGTGGAGGCTTTGTTCGGCGGCACAGAGCTGCACTTCCGGGCCACCGACTGCATTCAGGAAGAGATGTGGAGCAAGTTCCGCCTCAACGTCTGCAACAACCTGCCCCAGGCCATCCTCGGCGCAGGCGTAGGCTGCTACCGTGACAGCGTCCATATGAAGGCCATCAGCGACGGCCTCCGCCGTGAGCTGGAAGCCATTGCCGCAGCCAAAGGCATTGACATGCAGAAGGTGGATGCCGTGTCCGGCAAGGGCTGCGCCGTCAAGCCCTCGGCCCGCTACTCGACGCTGCAAGACCTCGACGCCGGACGCCATACCGAAATCGATATGTTCTCGGGTGCGCTCATCCGGATGGGCAAAGAGCTGGGCATCCCGACGCCCTACAATGAGTTTGCTTATCATATGATAAAAGCGCTGGAAGAAAAGAACGACGGTAAGTTTGATTATGTCGGCCCGGATCAGGAAATGACATGGGCAAGATAACGGAGGGAATACCGATGAATATTACGGTCTATCTGGGGGCGAACGAGGGCAATGACCCGGCCCTGAAGCAGGCCGTCGAGGAACTGGGCCGCTGGATCGGCGAGAGCGGGAACGCGCTGGTCTACGGCGGCTCCCGCAGCGGCCTGATGGGGCGTCTGGCCCACAGCGTCCTGACGGCGGGGGGCGAAGTGACCGGAGTAGAGCCGCAGTTCTTCATCGACTCTGAGGTGCAGTATGACGGCCTGACCAGGCTCATCGTCACGCAGGACATGACCGAGCGCAAGACTAGGATGATAGAGCTGGGCGACGCCTTTATCGCCTTCCCCGGCGGCACCGGTACGCTGGAAGAGATCACGGAGGTGATGTCCAAGGTCTCGCTGGGTCATCTGGACGCGCCCTGCATCCTCTACGACCTCGACGGCTACTACGCCGGCCTGAAAGCTCTGCTGGCCCATATGGTCAAGATGGGGCTGTCCAGCCCCGAGCGGCAGAGCGGCATTTATTTTGCAAAAGAGCTGGACGAGATAAAGAGCATCCTGAAACGGGCATAAAAAAGCGCTGGAAGCGGTGTAAAGGCTTCCAGCGCTTTTTGTTGTCTGCTTACATGGAGATGACGCCCAGCGCGTTTGCCACCGAGCTGATGAGGATGATGGCCGCGAAGATGGGGCAGAGGTACTTTATCATAAAGTTGAAGATGCGCTTGCGGCGGAAGGGCTTGCCTTCCAGCGTGACCTCTTCCTCGATCTTCTCCACACCGATGACCCGGGACACCAGCAGGCAGGTGGTGATGGCCGCAATGGGCATCATGACCGAGTTGGTAAGGAAATCGAAGAAGTCGAGGAACTGCATCCCAAAGACCGTGAAACGGGCCAGAGGGCCGTAGCCCAGAGCCGACAGACTGCCCAGCACCAGCATGATGATGCCGATGAGGACGGTGGCCTGCTTACGCTCCCAGCCCAGCTCGTCCTCGAAGGTGGAGACAGCGCTTTCCGTCAGGGCGATAGAGCTGGTGACGGCGGCGAAAAGCACCAGCGTGAAGAAGAGGATGCCCACCACGGTGCCGAGGCCCATGCTCTCAAAGACCTTCGGGATGGTGATGAACATGAGGGCCGGGCCGGCCTGCAGGGTGTCCGGGTCGCCGCCCGAGAAGGAGAAGACCGCCGGAATGATCATCAGGCCCGCCATGATGGCAATGGCCGTGTCGAAGATCTCCACGTTCTCGGTGGACTCCTCGATGGAGACATCCTTCTTCATGTAGGAGCCGAAGGTGACGAGGATGCCCATTGCGATGGAGAGGGAGTAGAACATCTGCCCCATGGCGGTCACGACGGTCATCCAGGAGAAGTTGGAGAGATTCGGCACGAGGAAATACTTCACGCCCTCCAGCGCACCCGGGCGGGTGACGGAGTAGCCCGCGATGATGACAGACAGCACCACGAGAATGGGCATCATCACCTTGGAGACCCGCTCCACGCCGTTGCGCACGCCTGCAAAGATGATGGCGAGGGTGAAGATGGTAAAGATGACAAAGCATATCTCCGCCGAAGCGCCGCTGGAAATGAAGGCCGAAAAGTAGCCGTCTGTGGCCAGCTCACTGCCGTGGCCGCTGACGTAGTCGGCCAGATACCGGATGACCCAGCCGCCGATGACTGAGTAATAAGGCACGATGAGGATGGGGATGATGGCGTTTATCCAGCCACCGAAGGAGCGCCCGCCCTTGCGGACGGCGGCGAATGCGCCCACCGGGCTTTTCCTGGTCATCCGGCCCAGCGCCGTCTCGGCAACGATCATGGTGTAGCCGAAGGTGAAGGCGAGGATGATGTAGATGAGCAGGAAGATGCCGCCGCCGTACTTGGCCGCAAGATAGGGGAAGCGCCAGATGTTGCCGAGGCCCACCGACGCGCCTGCTGCGGAGAGAACGAAGCCGATCTTGCCCGAAAAGGCGCTTCGCTTGTGCTGTTTTTGATTCATTGGATTTTCCTCTTTTCACAAATTCAATACCCCCAGTGTATCACAGCCGGGGAGGGGATTCAACCGATTTTTCGATAAGAAGCAGAAGACCCCTCGAAGGGATCGAAAGGCCGTATCAAAAGATAAGCACAGAAGCAGAAGCTCCTGTGCTCAGAGGGAGCAGCGTCAATCCACCACCGGCACATCCAGCCCGAATTCCAGCGGGCGGAAGCGGGGGCAGACATTCTCCGTGATGCAGATGACCGACGCGGCCAGGCGGCTGCCGATCTCACAGGACTGGGCCAGATTCTTGCCGTAGGTCAGGCCGATGACCGTACCGGCAAAGAAGGCGTCGCCTGCGCCGGTGGTGTCGATGACGTCCACCTTCTTGGCGGGTACGACGCCGCAGGCACCGTCATGCTGGGCGTAGACAGCACCCTGACCGCCCATGGTCACCACCATGCTGGGCATGTTGGCGCTGTGGACGTTCCGGGCCAGTACCTGAGCCATCTGGCTGGGGGCGAGATGCTCGTAGTCGTCCGAGAAGAGCAGACCGGCCTCCTGCTGGTTGCAGACGAAGCAGTCGATCTGCTGCAGATAGTCGCGGCGCTCCATGGCGATGCTCATGTTGGAGACTGCGGCAAAGACCTTCTTGTTGTATTTCCTGGCATAGCGGAGCACCTGCTTGACCGTGTCTTTCTCCAGGTCCAGCTCGATGGCGATGGCGTCGCAGTCCTTGAAGATCTCGTCGCCCTTCTCCTCCAGCAGGGTGGTCAGCGGGGTGGTGTCAGGGCGCTTGGAGATGGCGGCGTGGACGTCGCCGTCGTTGTCAAAGATGGCCAGCCAGGTACCCATGCCATCGGGGACCTTCTGGATGTATCTGGTGTTGACCTTGTGGTTGTCCAGTTTATTGATGACGTCCTGGCCCATGCCGGTGTCGTCCACCAGACCCACGAAGGTGGGGCGCAGCTCCACATTGGCGATGTCCTCCGCCACGTTTCGGCTCACACCGCCATGCACCTGTTCAATGCGGCCGGCGTTCCGTCCGCCGGGGATGTAGGTGGAGAAGGGATAGCCCTTGATGTCCACGAAAACTGCGCCGATGACTACGATTCCCATATTTGAAATTCCTTTCCTGAATAAGAACTCTCTTTGACTTCTATCCTGTTTACGCTTCTTCTGCCTTTTGCGCCCGAATATCGTCACCCATAAAGAGGAAGGGAACAAAAGAGGAGAGGCGGCTGGAGATCTTTTCGGTGTAGAGCTTTTCCAGCAGAGCGCCGTCGGTGATGTTGGTGGTGACGATGGTGGGCAGTTTCGCGCCCAGACGGTTGTTCAGCAGGCTGTAAAGGGTGCTGATGAGGAAGCTGGAGTTGAACTCGGAACCCAGGTCGTCGAGGATGAGCAGGTCGGCCCCGGCGGCGGTGCGCAGGAGCATCTCTTCCTCCCCGGCGGGGTCGGAGCCGAAGTGCAGGGCCTCGAGCTTCGAGAAGAAGTCGGGGCTGGACACATAGATGACGTCGAAGCCCTTTTCCAGCACCTCTCCGGCAATGGCCAGAGCGGCATGGGTCTTGCCCAGACCGGCGTTGCCGAGGAGCATCAGGCTCTCGCTGGTGGTATCGAATTCGTCGGCGTAGCCGCGCAGGTCGTCCAGAAGGGTGGACATATAACTCTGTACCGGCTCGCCGAGGGAGGCGTCCATCCGGGCGGGGTAGTAGCGCAGCTCCATGGTATCGAAGCTGGAAATGGAGAGGCTGGACAGAGCCTCGATCTCCGACCGGCGGAGCTGCTGCATCACCTTGTGGACGCAGCTGCAGGTGCGTCCGTCCACAATGCCGGTGTCTTCGCAGAGCCTGCAGGTGAAGTGCGGCTCCAGTGCGTCGGCGGGACGGCCGCTGGAGGCCAGCAGGTCGGCCAGCTTTTTGCGGGCATCGGTGAGGGCCGCAGCGGCATCGGTGCGGTCCTTGCCCGCCGCCCCGGCCAGTGCGCAGCGGATGCCCCGCACCCGCACCTCTTCTTCGGCGTGGCGCAGCCCGGGGACAGCGGCCTCGGCCTCAGCGCGGGCGTCCTCTGCTTTGGCCCGTGCGGTCTGACGACGGCGGGCGACGGTGCGCAGGGCTTCCTGATACAGTTCGTTTTTGGTACGCATAGTGTCTCCTTATGCCGGGGGTCAATCGGACTTTTTCTTGAGGGTGCGGCGGCGGGCAGCGTTCTTGAGAAAGTCGTTGCCGCTGGGGGTTTCGCGGTCTACCCGAATGTTCCGGCTGGCGCCGGCAGCAGCCACCGGAGTGCGCACATCGTGGATATTGCGCAGGCCCTTGGCATTCCAGGTCTTGAGGATGCTGTTCCAGTACCACAGGTCACGCTTCGGCCCGGCCTGCACAGCGGCCTCCTGCACCATGGCATCGTCGTAGCCGTAGACCTCATACCACCGGGCGATGGCTTTCCGCCCGCCGAGGGTGAGCTCGCTGTCCGGGATGCCCAGCAGGGAAGCGACGTACTGTTCCCGGGTCTGGCGGAGGGCCAGCAGCTTGAGGTGGGCGTCGGCCTGTTCGCCGGTCTCCACGCCCTCGGCCCGCCAGACTTTCAGCTCGTGGAGGACGGCGGCCATCGTCCGCTTGCCCCGGCTGGCCACATAGGCCACGCAGAGCATGACGGTCTCGGGGGCAAAGCCCTCCTGTACGTAGAGGTTGACCAGCTTTTCCATCTCGCTGTGAGTCAGCGGGCGGGCAAAGCCGGTCTGAGCGCAGTCGATGAGGCTCGAGATCATGGGGTCGGTGCGGCTTGCGGCGGCGATCTCCGCCCAGGTCATGGGGGCAGGAGCAGAGGGCTCTGCTCCCGGCGCGGCGTTCTCGTCGTAGCGCTCGAGAAGCCCCGCACCGGCCCAGAAGGAGAGGGCGCTTTCGGCAGAGATGCGGCTGCGCAGTTTAAGGTCGGCACAAATTTTTTCGGGGTCGGTGACGCCGGTGGCCAGCACATACAGCGCCACCCGGACGTTGTATTCCTCGGCGATGCCCAGCTTGGAAAAGATGAGCTGCGGCACCGGGATGGTGTCGCCCTTGAGCTCTTTGAGACGGTATATCATTTGCTTTCCCCGCTTTCTGCGTCCTCGTCCTTCGGCGGCGGTGACCAGGGCTCACAGTCCAGGATGGAGGGCCGCTGCTTCCAGAGCGCCAGGTCAGTGCTGTAGGCAGAGGACAGATACTCTGCCGCTGCGGCCCGGCCCTCGTCCGTCAGCGGAAAGACCATCTGCCGGCGCAGGGCGGGGTCGGTGCGGTCCAGCGCCCAGGGGTCGGGCCAGATGTCCACCGTGAGGATGGCTTCCTCTTTCTGTGCGCCCTCGCCGCCGTCCGGGTCAGGCACGCTGCGCTTGCCGGGCGAGAGCAGATAGCGCATCCCGTCTTCGCTGCCGCTGTATTGATTCTTGCACTTGAAATAGTGCAGAAGGGGTACAAAAATCATGACGTCCCTCTCAGTTTTAGACTTGCTGAAATGATAAAAGCGCCAATTCTTGACGAATCAGCGCTCTTTTTGTGGAGCAGGATACGGGACTCGAACCCGCCGCCTACTGCTTGGGAAGCAGTCGCTCTACCGGATGAGCTAACCCTGCGTTTGCTCATTTATTGTAGCAAAGGACACGGGTTTTGTCAACCGCTTTTTGGCTCGATTTTGGTCGGCACCAGAAACTTCTCTGCCGGCAGTGTAGAAAACCAAATTTTACTTCAATAGAGATTCGGACGGTTTCTAAAGAAGAGCTAAAAAAGGCCGCCGTTCTGCCCGCAGGAAATAAGGGCGGAACGGTGGCCTTTTGAACAGATCGTGACTTACAGCTCAGCCAGAGCGCGCTTGAGGTTCTGGGCGATCTGGTCAGGGCAGCTGGTGGGGCGGGGGCCGCAGGTGGTGCCTTCCATGCGGGCGATGGCGTCCTCAGCCTTCATGCCCTTGAGCAGGCGGCTGATGCCCTTCAGGTTGCCGTTGCAGCCGCCGATGACCTCGATGGACTCGATGGTGTGGTCATCGTTCAGCACGATGTGGGTCTCCTTGGAGCAGGTACCCTTGTTGGGGTAGCTGAAAGACTTGCTCATATTCAAACTTCCTCTCTTTATATCCGACTGACAGGCGAGCGGACTCGCATAGTACCCTTATTATATCCTTGTCAGACGAGGAAGTCAATGTGGCCCGGTCACAGAGCGCCGCCCCGGCGCTTGCGGGCCAGTGCCTCGATGCGCGCGATCTGGTCATCCTCGGTGACGCAGGCACCCACCGGGTGGGGTTTGCCGTGGTTCGCGCCGTGGAAGTCGCTGCCGCCGGTGACGATGAGGTCGTGTTTCTTGCAGAGCTCAGTACACTCGGCCATATCCTCGGGGCTGTTGCGGGGGTGATGCACCTCGATGCCGTCGATAGCCCCTTCAGCCACCAACTCCCGCAGCAGAGGCATACTCTTGTACACCGTCGGGTGGGCAAACACCACCACGGCCCCAGCGGCCTTTGCCGTGGCCAGCACCTCCCGCACCGGAGGGTAAGTAGGGGAGTGGAGGCACTTGCCCCGCGGCTCCCAGCCGAACAGTTCGTGATAAAGCCCGGTGTAGATGCCGTCGCACAGGCCCAGCTGCTGCAGCGCCTGCATGATGCCGCTCTTGAAGAGGACGCCGCTGTCCTGTGCATATTCCAGCGCCTGCTCGGTGCGGAACTGGGGGTATAGCGCCTCGATCTCCCGGCAGCTCTGCAGAGCGCACTCGTTGCGGCGCTGGCGCATGATGTCGCAGTGCCGGCGCAGGGCAGGGCAGTCGAGGTCGGGCCAGAAGGTCAGCAGGTGGACGCGGTGGCTGCGCTGGAAGTCGTAACCGGTCAGTTCGGCGGCGGGGATGAGCCGCACGCCGTCCTGCACCGGGTGGTCGTAGGCGTACTGTGCGCTGAGGGTGGTGTCATGGTCCGAGAGGGCCAGAGCGCTCAGACCCAGCCGCGCCGCCATCAGGGGCAGACGGTGGATGGGGACAGAGCCGTCAGAACAGGTGGAATGAGTATGAAGATCGCCAGCCATAAGTTAGTTTCCCTCGATCTGTGTTGATTTTACGTCCATAGTGTAGCACAAAACGGGTCGGGGGACAAGAGCGCTTCAGCCCACAGTGAGGCTGGAAGCGGTAAGCCGGTGGGTCAGGACAGCCTCGGCATCCTCGCCGCCCATGGCCAGCAGTTCGTCCACCGAGAGGGTGGTGGAGCAGAGGATGGTCTGGAAGGTGATGGTGTCGATGCCCTCAGCCCGCAGCTGGCGCAGGGTGGACAGCGAAGCGTGGAGAGAGGCCGTGAACCGCCCGACGCGGAGGGAGAGGACGTTGTTGCCCCGGATGCTGGTGTAGGAGATGCGCTGGCCGTCCTTGTCGGTGACGATGAGGCCCGGGAAGACCGACTCCTGCACAGAGGCGTCCGCAGAGCCGCCGCCCGAAGAGGAGGTGTCCGCAGGGACGGGGTAGCCGGGGTCGGTGGGAAGGGTGGTGTCATTGCCCTCAGAGTCGTAACGGGTGATGGAGCCGTCGAGGCCGGTGAAGACCTGCTCGCCGTTCATGTCGCCGATAGCCGCGTTGCCCTCGCCCGCCTTGGCAACGATGGTCACTTTGCCCTCAAGGGTGATGTTTGCCTTGGCGTCGCCCGCACCGCTGCCGATGCCCGCGCCGCCGGGAATTTTTTCCCCAGACTCTTCGTCTATGCTGGATTCACCGCCGGTCGCGTTCACAGTGGGCGCGCCGCTCTCATTGCTCTTGATGGTAATTTTGTTACCAGTGCCATCGTCGTCATCTTCAGCGTCATAACCGCCGCCAATACCAGCAGAACCTACGCCGCCGGTGGCGTTGACTGTGGCGTTTCCTTCGATAGTTATGTCTGCTAGACCACCGACGCCGCCGCCAATACCTGCGCCTACTTCGCCGCCGGTCGCAGTTACAGTAGAGTCATCTTTGATGGCCACAGTTCCAGAAGCGCCGTAGCCGCCGCCGATACCAGAACCGGCATAGCCGCCTTGAGCATTTTCGATTTTCGCATTGCCGGAGATGGTTACGTCACCATTTCCGCCGCCACCGCCGCCGATACCTGCGCCAAAAGTGCCTCCGGTGGCGTTTTTGATGACAGCATCACCGGTTATCTTGATGGTTGCATCTCCATAATAACCGCCGCCAATACCAGCAGAAGTGTAACCGCCGGTCGCTTCAATCGTGCCGCCGCTTATTTCAATGTCCGCGTTACCGGCATTACTGCCCATGTTTCCCTGACCGCCGCCGATACCGGCTCCATCTCCACTAATAGCAGTAATCGTGCCGCCAGTGATGGTGACTTGACCGGCTTTTGCACTACCACCGCCAATACCAGCACCAAAGCCTCCACCGGTGGCATTCAGACTGCCATCGTTGTTCTCATCCTGAATCGTCAGTTTGCCGCTGGTCACATTTCCTTCGCCGTCTACGGTCTGGTTGTGCTCCAAACCAGCGCGATTATAGCCGCCCTTTAACTCGTTGTCGCCATCCAGCTCAATGGTGGTGTCACCTTTGCCGGTAACGCTCACAGCGGCTTCGCTCCCGCTGCTGGCGTCGATGTTCACGTTGTCCAGCGTGACCTTGACCTTATCGTCCTCATCTTTGGCGTCGATGGTCACGGTGTGGGAAGAAGCGCCCTCCTCACGATTTGTGATGATGGTGTCATGGTCATTTTCGGTGGTATTCTCGTTCTGGGTGACATTGTTGCCGCTCTCGCCCGCCGAAATCGTAATGTCACCATCTTCGATGTACCATGTCCCTGCAAAGGCCGGGGCTGTAAGGGTGGTGAGCATTGCGGCGGTCAGGATAAACGCCGCTGCCCGCTGAGAGGCCGGACGGGGTGAATTGTTACCCCCCCCCCCCCCCCGTATTAAGAGGCCGGCCCAGAACGCGCATGGCAAGTTTACGATAAGAGAGCATACAAAAACCTCCTTTGAATGTTGAAAAAATATGGACTTTCGATTGATACAATTATAGCACTTCTGGGGAAGTAAGCAAGCAAACCTGCGTGAAATGCTGCTTTTTGTGCGTGAATGACAAAAAAACTATGAAAAACGCCGGGTTTTGCTTTTCTGCACAAGGCATGGTATACTGAAAAAGAAAAACCCGCCGACCGGGCGGGAAAAAGGAGAAACGGAAATATGAAAACGAAATTTGGCATCGTGGGCTGCGGCTTCCTCGGCAATATCGTGGCCGATGCGTGGAAGAAGGGCCTGCTGGAAGACTACGAGCTGGTGGGCGTCACCAGCCGCACCTTCGCTTCGGCAGAGAAGGCGGCGGCAAGCGTGGGTTGTGCGGCCAGCGCGGACGTGGACGCTCTGTTGGCACTTGAGCCGGAGTACATCGTGGAAGCCGCTTCGGTGGAAGCGGTGCGCGCCATGGCGGTTCCGGTGCTGCGCCGGGGCGTGAACCTCGTGGTGCTGTCCATCGGTGCATTCGCCGACCTCGCGTTTTATGAAGAGGTCAAGCAGGCGGCCCGGGAGGGCGGCGCAAAGGTGCATCTGGCCAGTGGCGCCATCGGCGGCTTCGATGTGCTGCAGACCGTCACTCTCATGGCCGAGGCCCTGAAGCTGGACGAGAAGGCCGGCATCGAGACTCACACCGGTGCGAAGGGCTTCCGCAACACCCCCGTCTGGGCCGACCATCTGCTGACCGACACCGAGAAGACTACCGTCTTCACCGGCAGCGCCAAGGAAGCCATCGCAACCTTCCCGCGCCGGGTCAACGTCGCTGTGGCCACCTCGCTGGCCACCACCGGCCCCGACATCACTGGCGTGACCATGCACTCCGTACCCGGTTGGGTGGGCGACGACCACTGCATCACTGCCGAGATCGAGGGCGTGAAGGCCGTGGTAGACATCTGCTCGTCCACCAGCGCCATCGCCGGTTGGAGCGCCGTGGCGCTTCTGCGCAACCTCGCCTCGCCGGTCTGCTTCTATTAAAAAGGAGAGAGTCTCATGTTCAAGAAACTGGTAGCCATCGAGCCGGTCAGCCTCATCCCCACAGCAGAGGAAGCACTGCATCAGTATGCCGAGCAGGTCGAGCTTTACCGCGATATTCCCGCCGACGACGAAGAGATCGTTCGCCGCATCGGAGACGCCGACGCGGCGCTGTTGAGCTATACCTCCCGCATGGGCAAAAACGTTATCGAGCGCTGCCCGAACCTGCACTACATCGGGATGTGCTGCAGCCTCTACTCGGAGGAAAGCGCCAATGTGGACATCGCCTTTGCCCGGGAAAAGGGCATCAAGGTGCTGGGCATCCGGGACTACGGCGACCGCGGCGTGGTGGAGTACGTCCTCCACGAGCTGACCGGCCTGCTCCACGGCTTCGGGATGCCGATGCTCCACGACGAGCCCGTGGAAATTTACGGCCTCAAGGTGGGTATCGTGGGTCTGGGCGTTTCGGGCCGGATGATCGCCGATGCACTGGCCTTCCTCGGCGCGGACATCTCCTACTACAGCCGCAGCCATAAGCCCGACGCCGAGGCCGCAGGCATGAAGTATAAGCCGTTAGACGCTCTGCTCCGGGAGAGCGAAGTGGTCTTTACCTGTTTGAACAAGAATGTTCTGCTCTTGGGCGAGCCGGAGTTCGAGGCGCTGGGGGAGGGGAAAGTCCTTTTCAATACCTCCATCGGCCCCGGCTTTGACTCCGCCGCGCTGGAAAAGTGGCTGGATAAGCCAGGCACCCACTTCTTCTGTGACACCTACGCCGCCGCAGGCCCCGTCAGCGAGGGCTTCTTCCGGCGGCCCAATGTCCACAGCCCGGGAGTCTCGGCAGGCCGCACCAGGCAGGCTTTCGTTCTGCTGAGCCAGAAGGTGCTGGCAAACATCGAGACGGCGCTGGGAGAATAAGCTGTAATTTCTCTGATGTGTTACACGCCGGGAGCGACCACCGCAACCATTGCCCCAACTGCCTGTCCAGCCTTCATGTGGACGAAGAACCCGGCGACCGTGCCTCCGACTGCGGCGGCATCATGGAGCCGGTGGCCGTCTGGGTACGCAAAGGCGGCGAGTGGGCCATCATCCACCGCTGCAAACGCTGCGGAAAGCTTAGTTCCAACCGGGTGGCGGCAGACGACAACCCCATGAAGCTCATGAGCATTGCCATGAAGCCGCTGTGTTCTCCGCCGTTCCCGCTGGACTATATTGAGGAAATGATCGCCTTGATGGGCGGCGATGGACGGATGCGATAAGCCGCAGCCAAAAACGAAAAGGTCGCTGTGTCGGAGAAGTGCTCTGCGGCACAGATGGAAAACTGGAAGAAACTGTGCCGGAGAAGGTATGAAAAAGTACAAAGATAGGGGAGAGTGCTTCGATGGACTATATCAGAGTTACCAAAGAAAACATCGACAGGGAACACATCTGTTGTGCCATGTCCGGCAAACAGAGCCTTGCCAAGAAAGAATGGCTCAAGCAGCGCTTTGAGGAGGGACTTGTTTTTTACCGCAGTGCAGAGCGCGGCAAATGCTTTATCGAGTACATCCCGGCAGAAAACGCATGGGTACCCATTGATGCAGCAGGCTGGCTTTATATCAACTGTCTGTGGGTCTCCGGTTCCCTGAAAGGTCACGGCTATTCCAGCGATCTGCTGGAAGAATGCCTTCGGGATGCCAAGGCGCAGGGCAAAAACGGCGTTTGCATTCTGTGTGCAGAGGGACGCAAACGGGAGTTTCTCGCCGACCCCAAGTTTTTGACCCATAAGGGCTTCAAGGTCTCAGACATCTCCGATTGCGGCATCGATCTCATGTATCTGCCCCTTGCAGAGAATGCCCGGCCGCCAAAATTCAAGGACTGTGCCAAGCATCCCAAGGTGGAGGAAAACGGCTTTGTCCTCTACTATACCGACCAGTGTCCCTACACCTATTATTGGGTGCCGAAGGTGCAGGAGGCTGCAAAGGAACATGGGATCCCGTTCAAAGCCATTCACATCACCGAAAAAGAGACGGCCCAGAATGTGCCTGCACCTGTCACAACCTATGCTTTGTTCCAGAATGGTCGGTTCCTGACCCAGAGCATCCAGTCGGACAAGAAATTCTTGAAATTGGCGGCAGAATAATTGAATCAAGCAAGACGCCAGACGCTCAGACGCAGTGCCGCCCATAGAATGGGGGTGTGCTGCGTTTTTATTTTGGAGGATCTTATATGGAAGAAATTGTTGTATATGTTCACGGAAAGGGCGGTTCGGCACAAGAGGCCGAGCATTATAAAGCCCTATTCCCTGACTGTGAAGTAATTGGTTTTGACTACCACGCACGATCTCCATGGGAAGCTTCGGAGGAATTTCCTGGATTTTTTGCGGCAGTGCGGAAACGCTGCGAGAAGCTCACACTGGTGGCAAATAGCATTGGTGCGTTCTTTTCGTTCGCATCATTGAATGAAAAATTGGTGGATGCCAGCTATTTTATTTCTCCGATAGTTGATATGGAGCAGTTGATCTGCAACATGATGCGGTGGGCTGGCGTCTCTGAAGCAGAGCTTGCAGAGAAGCTGGAAATTCCTACAACATTTGGCGAAACGCTGTCGTGGGAGTATCTCTGCTATGTCCGGGAGCATCCGGTTTCATGGGAAATCCCTACCCACATTTTGTATGGTGAAAAGGATGATCTGACCTCCATGGAAACCATAAAAGCCTTTGCGAAAAAGAACAATGCAGAGCTGACCGTTATGCCGGGCGGAGAGCACTGGTTTCATACAAAAGAGCAGATGCAATTTTTAGATAACTGGATAAAGAATAGGAGACCCTGCAAAGAAACAGAAAATAAAGACGGTCTCGCTTCTCCTGCTTATAGTTCTGATGGCTTGCGGCACCAAAAGTCTTGCTGACAGCAGCACAGGAGGCTCGGATCCTTACGGACTGAATGTTGAAAGCAAGACAGGAAAAGACAGCTGCCAGATGGAACTGCAGGAGAGCGAAGTGCTTGCCCTGCCTGCAGCAGGGTCGTGCTGTTCGAATCCCTCCGGGTCACAAAGCCAGCGTGTGACTTATGTGTACGCAAAAGAAAAGCAGCAGCGTTAAAATTACGCTGCTGCTAAAAGTGGACCTAGAGGGATTCGAACCCTTGACCTCTCGGATGCGAACCGAACGCTCTCCCAGCTGAGCTATAGGCCCATATTTGTTTTTCAGAACGAGAACAGTGTAACTCTTTTAGAAAGATTTGTCAAGGACTTTTCATCCGGGCGGCCTGCGGGGAATGGCCGGGTGGATCTGCCGTTTCTTAAAAAACGACAGATCCTTTATAGCAGTTTGCGTTTTTAATGCACAAGCAACGGCCGCAAACTGCATATCGCAAAGATGCCGTTTTGACCGGCACTATTTTTGAAAATTGCGATAGTAAAAATAACAGTGGCTCTCAGAGAAAAAGCGTGCTACAATAATGCTGAGACTTCTGTACATAAAAAGTCTGTCACCCAAAGTCAGGAGGACAACGGTTATGGAATTTACTAAGGTCGTTGCAGAGCGTTATTCCTGCAAGAATTTCAGCACACGTAAGGTAGAAGCCGAGAAGCTGACGGAGATCCTGGAAGCGGGGCGGCTGGCCCCGACCGCCAAGAATTTTCAGGAGCAGCGCATCTATGTGCTGCAGTCAGAAGAAAGCCTGGCAAAGCTCGACAAGGTAACGCCCTGCCGCTATGGTGCGTCTACCTGCCTCGTCGTGGCCTTCGATAAAAACAGCGTCTTTACTTATCCCGGCGGAAAGCGGGACTCCGGCGTGGAGGATGCCGCCATCGTGGCGACCCACCTGATGCTGGCCGCCGCCAACGCAGGTGTGGACAGCTGCTGGCTCAACTTCTTTGACCCGGATGAGCTGGCCAAGGAACTGGGATTGCCGGAAAATGAAGAGGTCCTGATGATCCTTGACCTCGGCTATGCCGCAGAGGGCGCAGGGCCGCTGGCAAACCACGGCTCGAGAAAGCCCCTGTCCAAGACGGTCGCATACCTGTAATACGCAAAAGCACCCGGAGATGCTTCCGGGTGTTTTTGCGTTATTGTCCGACGATGCGCCAGTGTTCGGGCCTGTTGTGATCGGTGGTCACGCCGTCGTCGGTATACATCCGGTAGGGCGCAGGCAGGCCGTCGGGCGCGAAGCGCCAGAAGGTGAGGGCTGTATCGTTCAGCTGGGCGGTGTTGGCGGCGGGCTGTGCTACCGGTACGGTGTGGCCCGGACGGATGAAGAGCAGCACCTCGTCAAGTTCGCAGAGCAGATAGTGCCGCCCGGCGGGCAGAACTTCCTCATCGTAGTCGGAGACGCTGCGCAGACGCAGCATCTTCATCGTCTCAGGCAGATAGACCGTCCGGCCATGGGCGTTCTGGGTGTGGACGGGTGCGACCATCAGGCCCTCGCCAAGAAGCAGCTGGTCGTCCACCTCCCGGGCGTCGGGGTCGGCAGGATAGTCAAAAGCCAAAGGCCGGAAGTAAGGTGCATCCTCAAGCGCGGCCTTCATGAACTCACTGTAGAGGTAGGGCAGGAGGGCGTACCGCAGATTCAGCATATTGCGGATGGCGGGCAGAACATCGGTAAAGCGGTAAAATTCCTGATCCCGGCTTTCAGCGCCGGCGTGGTTGCGCATGAGAGGGGTGAACAATCCGAACTCGAGCCAGCGGAGCGCCAGATCGGGGGTGGTGTCCTCACTGAAACCGCACAAATCGGCACCGCTGTAGAGGAAGCCGCACATCTGGACGGCAGGCATCATCTGGATGTTGGCCAGCAGCTGGCTCCACGAGGAGTGATTATCGCCCAGCCAGATCCCGCCCCAACGGTGGGCGCCGATGATGCTGCTGCGGCAGTAGAGCAGAGTGCGCTGGCCGGGACGCAGGGTCTGGAACGCCTCGCCGGCAGCCCGGGTCATGCAGCCGCCGTAGAGGTTGTGGACGTGGTCGTGGCGCACCCGCCCGGCAGCGGTATCGTGGTAGAAACTGCGGTAGTCCTCGGGGGCATTCATCAGGCTCATCACCGAGCGCACCAGCCCGAAGAAATCGTTCTGGTCGAGGTTATCCTTCCGGCTCAGGGCGGCGGCATTCTCGAAGAAGGCTTTCAGCCGCTCAGGGGAGTAGAAGAGGGCGGGCTCGTTCATATCGTTCCAGAAGCCCTCGATGCCGAGGTCGGTGAGCATCTTATACTGTTTGCCGAACCACGCCCGGGCCTCGGGACGGAGAAAGTCGGTGAAGTAGGCCTTGCCGGGCCAGACCGCCGCCACAAAGGGCGTGCCGTCTTCTTTGGTGCAGAAATAGCCCTTCTCGAGGCCCTCGCGGCAGACGGGGTCATTGTCGTCGCAGCGGATGCCTGCGTCGATGATGGGGACGAGCCGGATGCCCTCGGCTTTCAGGTCGGCGGCAAGTTTGCTAAGGTCGGGGAAGCGGGTCTTGTCGATGGTGAAATCAGCGTAGGACTGCATGTAATCAATATCCATGCAGATCATGTCCAGCGGCAGGCCGTTGGCCTTGTACTGCGCGGCCACCTCCCGGATGTCGGCCTCCGTCTTGTAGCCGAAGCGGCTCTGGGCCAGACCGAACGCCCACTTGGGCGGGATATAGCTGGGGCCGATGAGCTGCCGGAATTCCTTTGCGACCTCTGCCGCTGTAGGGGCTGTGATGAGGTAGAGCGCATAGTTCGGCTCTGCCGTGGCAAAGCGGAGGGTGTCGTGACGGGTATAGCCGATGTCGTAGCTCACTTTGCCCGGGAAATCGACGAAGATGCCGATGCATCCGCTGCCGTCGGCAGGGGAGATGAGCAGGAAATTGTGGGCGGCGTAGTAGGAAAGCCGGTTTTCGCCGTGCTCACTCTCGTCGGTGTTGTTCGTCTCGTAGTGCCAGCCGCGCTTGTTGAGGCCCCGGGGCATCTCGCCCAAGCCATAGACGATGTCCTTCTCCTGCATGACATACTGCCAGCCATCGCCGTCCGGTGTCAGGTAAGGCACGGGGCCGGTCTCGGCGGGCAGGTCCAGCACGACGCTCTCGGTGGGAAAAGGCTTCCCGATGACAAAACGCTGTATCATAAACAGAGTGCTCCTCTCAGATGATCTTATGTCTATGGTACGCCGTCCGGCCCGGCGGGGCAAGAGAGAAAATCGTCAGAACGATACAACAAAACCGGCATTTTCGGCAGAACAGGCGGCCCGGGGCTTGTTTGGGCAGGGGAAAATGGTATATAATAAGTATATTCTAGGAATAAAAGGGAGAACCATCATGTATCAAAAAGGAATCAAGCGGCTGCTGGCCGTGGTACTGTCGGCCTGCGGGCTGCTGGTGCTGTCGCCGCTGCTGCTTTTGCTCTGCCTTGCCATCAAGCTGGACTCGCCGGGGCCGGTGTTCTTCAAGCAGAAGCGGGTGGGCATCCATAAGAGCTATTTCAACATCCTGAAATTCCGCACCATGCGCATCGACACCCCCCACGACATGCCCACCCATCTGCTCCACGACCCGGAGCAGTATATCACCCGGGTGGGCCGTTTCCTGCGCAAGACCAGTCTGGACGAGCTGCCCCAGCTGTGGAATATCCTTGTGGGCGATATGGCAGTCATCGGTCCGCGCCCGGCCCTCTGGAACCAGTACGACCTGCTGGCCGAACGGGACAAGTACGGCGCAAACGACGTCCGCCCCGGCCTGACCGGCTGGGCGCAGATCCATGGCCGCGACGAGCTGGAGATCGCGGAGAAAGCGAAGCTCGACGGCTGGTATGTGGAGCATATGAGCTTCTGGCTGGACGTCAAATGCTTCTTCGGCACCATCAGGGCTGTGGCCGACCACGACGGCGTGGTGGAGGGCGGCACCGGGACGCTGCACGAAGAAGGAAAGTGATTCGTCCTTTCTCTTGATTTATCCCCCGAAAAGCGTATAATAAAACAGTACACAAGACACAGAAGGAGGATTTCCATGGAACGCACCTATATCAATGAGGTACAAAAGGAAATTGGCAGCACGGTCAAGGTGCAGGGCTTTATCGAGAACCTGCGCAACAGCAAATATATGGCCTTCATCGTGCTGAAGGATATTACCGGCAAACTTCAGATCACCGTCGAGAAGGAGGACCACCCTGAGCTGGTGGACACCATCGACAAGCTGACCCCGGACTCTGTCATCACCGTCACCGGCAAGGTGATGGAGAACGACTACGTCAAGATGGGCGGCATCGAGATGATCCCCGAGGCCATCGAGATCGAGAGCATCGCCGACGCGCTGCCCATCGTCCGCAAGGAGATCGCCGCCACCAAGAAGAAGAAGGCTGTGGAGCGTTCCAGCATCGACCAGCGCATCGACTACCGCTGGATCGACCTGCGCACCGATGAGAACCAGCTGATGTTCAAGGCACAGAGCTGCTTCGTCAACGCCATGCGTCAGTTCCTGCTCGAGCGCAGCTTCATCGAGATCCACACCCCGAAGCTCATCGCTGCTGCCAGCGAGAGCGGCTCTGAGGTGTTCAAGGTGGACTACTTCGACCGCAACGCCTATCTGGCCCAGAGCCCTCAGTTCTATAAGCAGATGGCCATGGCCGCCGGCTTCGAGCGCATCTTTGAGACCGGCCCCGTCTTCCGCGCAGAGAAGAGCTACACCAACAAGCACTCCACCGAGTTTTCCGGCTTTGACCTCGAGTTCAGCTACATCACCTCTTACAAGGACGTCATGAAGATGGAGGAAGAGCTTCTGACTGCCGGCCTGAAGGCCGTCAAGGAGCAGTACGGCGAGCAGATCAAGGAGCTGTTTGGTCTGGAAGTCGTCGTCCCCACCACGCCGTTCCCTGTGGTCAAGCTGGCCGACCTGTACAAGGGTCTGGAAGAGGAGTTCGGCTACACTGTCGATGAGAGCGAGAAGGGCGACCTGACCACCGAGGCCGAGCGCCTGAGCTACGACTGGGTCAAGAAGCACTACGGCCACGAGTTCCTGTTCATCACCGACTACTCCGCTGAGAAGCGTGCTTTCTACCACATGCGCGACGAGAACGGCGTGCCGCAGGGCTACGACCTCATCTGGCGCGGCGTGGAGATCACCACCGGCGCACAGCGTGAGCATCGCTACGACGTGCTGAAGAAGCAGGCAGAGGAGAAGGGCCTGGCCGATGACGTCAAGTTCTATCTGGAGTTCTTCCAGTACGGCTGCCCCCCGCACGGCGGCTTCGGTCTGGGCATCGACCGTTTGACCATGCTGCTCTGTGGCCAGTCCATCAAGGACGCCGAGTTCCTGTTCCGCGGCCCCAACCGTCTGACTCCGTAAGGAATGAAACCTCTCCGTCAATGCTTCGCATTGCCACCTCTCCTATCGAGGAGAGGCCTTGGCATTTCGTAAAGCTTTGTCGCTTCGCCAGAGGCTCCCCTCGGTAGGGGCAACAGTGACGACCGCCGCCAGTGGCGGAAACAGGGAGTCGCTGTTGGGGCAGCGGCCAGCGAGACGCAAGCAATGCGCAGCGGATGCTGGGAGCCGCAACTCGGCCTTGTCGAGCGATAGCGAGACTGAGAGGTTATGACCTATAACAAAAGCCAGCGCACATTTCTCGTGCGCTGGCTTTTCTGCATTTTACAGCTTACTGGATGCCGGTGACCTTGTAGTCCTGTGCCTCGACGGCGTTCTTGAGCACGTCGTCGGCGACCTCGGCGTTCAGGGTGACGATGGCGGTGCCGGCCTCGTGGCTCACGACAGCCTCGTCCACCTCGGGCAGGGCTTCCAGAGCCTTCTTCACGCGGGCTTCGCAGTGGCCGCACATCATGCCTTCCACTTTCAGGGTCTTCTTCATGGTATGATCCTCCGTTTTGACTTCGGGCGCTTCGGCGTCCGATTTTTTGTTATTTTCAGCCGCAGACTGCACCGGGGCAGCAGCGGGAGAAGCGGTTTTGTGGTCGTGCCGGGTGCTGTGCAAATCGAACAGGTTCAGCCGCAGGGCGTTGCTCACGACGCAGAAGCTGGACAGGCTCATGGCAGCAGCACCGAACATGGGATTCAGCGTCAGGCCGAAGGGGATGAACAGACCAGTCGCCAGCGGGATGCCGATGATATTGTAGATGAACGCCCAGAACAGGTTCTCGTGGATGTTCCGCAGGGTGGCGCGGCTTAGGCGGATGGCCGCAGGCACGTCTGAGAGCTTCGAGTTCATCAGCACGACGTCGGCGGCGTCAATGGCCACGTCGGTGCCTGCGCCGATGGCAATGCCGGTGTCGGCACGGGTGAGGGCGGGAGCGTCGTTGATGCCGTCACCCACCATGGCCACCTTGCCGCTGGCCTGCAGCTGGCGGATGACGGTCTCCTTGCCGTCGGGCAGGACGCCCGCGATGACCTCGTCCACGCCCGCCTGCCTGCCGATGGCGTCGGCGGTGCGCTGGTTGTCGCCGGTGAGCATCACGACCCGGATGCCCATGTTCTGCAGCTGACGGATGGCTTCGGGGCTGTCCTCTTTGATGGTGTCGGCCACGGCGATAACGCCCAGCAGACGGCCTGCGCCGCCGAAGAAGAGGGGAGTCTTTCCCTCGGCGGCCAGCTTTTTAGCCTGTTGTGCCAGTGCGGCGGGCAGGGTGAGCTTGGTCTGGATGAAGGCGGCATTGCCGGCATAGATGTCCATGCCGGCAAGCTTGGCCGTCAGACCGTTGCCCGGCAGGGCCGCGAAGTCAGAGACTTCCGGGGGAGTGATGGCCTTTGCCTCGGCGTCGGCCAGAATTGCCTTTGCCAGAGGGTGCTCGCTGCGGCTTTCCAGCGCGGCGGCCAGCGTCAGAAGCTCCGTCTCGGTGACGCCCTCAGCGGGCAGCAGGTCGGTGACGCGGGGTGCGCCCTCGGTGATGGTGCCGGTCTTGTCCAGCGCCACGATCTGGGTGCGGCCTGCGGCTTCCAGCGAGGCGGCAGTCTTGAAGAGGATGCCGTTTTTTGCGCCGAGACCATTGCCGACCATAATAGCCACAGGTGTTGCAAGGCCCAGTGCGCAGGGGCAGCTGATGACCAGAACGGAGATGCCGCGTGCCAGCGCATAGCCCAGCTCATGGCCCAGCAGCAGCCAGACGATGGTGGTGACGACGGCAATGGAGATGACCGCCGGGACGAAGAAGCCCGACACGGTGTCAGCGATTTTTGCGATAGGAGCTTTGGTGGCGGCGGCATCGCTGACCATCTTGATGATCTGAGCCAGCGTGGTATCCTCGCCCACGCGGGTAGCCTCACAGCGGAGGAAGCCCGACTGATTGGTGGTGGCAGCGCTGACTTTGTCGCCGACGGCCTTGTCCACCGGGATGCTCTCGCCGGTCAGGGCGCTCTCGTTGACTGCACTGGTGCCTTCCAGCACTACGCCGTCCACCGGGATATTCTCGCCGGGGCGGACCACAAAGACGTCGCCCTTCTGCACGTCGGCGATGGCCACGGTCACTTCCGCGCCGTCCCGCACCAGCGTGGCGGTCTTGGGGGCCAGCTTCATCAGGCTCTTGAGGGCGTCGGTGGTCTTGCCCTTGGAGCGGGCTTCCAGCATCTTGCCCACCGTGATGAGGGTCAGGATCATGGCGGCAGACTCGAAGTAGAACTCCATCATATAGTGCATGACGAGCTCGTCGTTGCCATCCACCTGGGCACGGGTCATGGCGAAGAGGGCGTAAGTGCTCCACACGAAGCTTGCCATGGAGCCGAGGGCCACCAGCGTATCCATGTTGGGTGCGCCGTGGATAAGGCCCTTGAAGCCGTTGATGAAGAACTTCTGGTTGATGACCATGACGATGCCCGCCAGCAGCAGCTGGACAAGGCCCATGGCGACGTGGTTGCCATCGAACCAGTGGGGCAGGGGCCAGCCCCACATCATGTGGCCCATGGAGAAGTACATCAGCACCAGCAGGAAGCCCAGCGAGGCGATGAGACGGCGCTTGAGCTTCGGCGTCTCGCGGTCGGCCAGTGCGTCGAGGTCGGCGCTGGTGTCAGCGGCCTTACTGGCAGAAGCACTCTTCGGGCTTGCGCCGTAGCCTGCCTCCTGCACAGCCGAGAGGATGGCGGCAGGGGAGGCTGTGCCTTCCACGCCCATGGAGTTTGTCAGAAGGCTCACCGAGCAGCTCGTGACGCCCGGCACCTTCTTCACGGCCTTTTCCACCCGGGCAGAGCAGGCCGCGCAGCTCATGCCCGTGACATTGTATTGTTCCATTGCGGATTCCTTTCCCTCTTATAGGATGCCCGGAACAGGGTCATTTCATGAGCCGGGGCAGCAGCTGCAGCAGTTCGTCCAGCTTCTGCGTCTCGCCGGCTTTCAAATCGTCGGCCACGCAGGTGCGGATATGCTGGCCCAGCAGCTCTTTGGAAAAGCCGTTCAGTGCAGCGTTCACCGCAGCCACCTGCACCAGAATATCGGCGCAGTAGACGTCCTTGTCCAGCATCGCGCGGATGCCGCGCACCTGGCCCTCAATGCGGCTCAGCCGGTTGGCAAGGGCGCGGTACTCCTCAGGGGTACGGTCCTTGTGGCGGCAGCAGGAGGGGGCAGTGTCCTTTTCGGCAGGCTCAGCGGCGCAGCAACAGGGCTTTTTTTCAGCATCGGTCATAGCAGATAACTCCTTTCCGGGTGTATCGGTGTGAAGAGGAAATGTACCCTGTGGGGGTAAACCTCCTGACACTCTGATTTTACCACTTGGGGGTATCTGCTTCAAGTGGGCAGGATGCACCGACTGTGAAAACTTTGTGAAAATAAAAGCCCCGAATGCAGAAACGGGAGCCTCCCGGTGAAGGAAAGCTCCCGTTTCTGTTTAGGATAGGAAAGAGAATGTCATAAATAGGGGGGTCACAGATTGGTGTAACCCATCAGATAGCGGTCCACCTCGGCGGCGCAGTCGCGGCCCTCCCGCAGGCCCCAGACCACGAGGCTCTGGCCCCGGCGCATATCGCCGCAGACAAAGACCTTGTCTACATTGGTGCGGAAGCCGTGGTCGGCCACATTGCCCCGGGCGTTCCGCTCCACGCCGAACGCCTCGGCCACATAGTCCTCGCAGCCCACGAAACCGGCGGCGATAAAGGCCAGCTGGCAGTCGTAGGTGAACTCTTCGCCGGTGGGTACCATGCTGGTGCGGCCGGTGTCGGGGTCACGCTGGGGCTTGAGATAGGAGATGACCGCGCCGGTCAGGTTGCCGGCGTCGTCCTTCAGAAACTCTTTGACGGTGGTCTGGTAGACGCGGGGGTCTTTGCCGAACTTGGCAAGACACTCGGTCTGGCCGTAGTCCACCTTCAGAACCTTGGGCCACTCGGGCCAGGGATTATTCGCGGCCCGTTCTTTCGGGGGCTGGGGCATCATTTCCAGTGCCACGAGGTCGGTGCAGCCCTGCCGCAGGGCGGTACCCTGACAGTCGTTGCCGGTGTCGCCGCCGCCGATGACGAGGACATTCCTGCCTGCCGCGTTGATGGCCCTGCCGTCGGCAAACTTGCTGTCCAACAGACTCCTGGTCACGCTGGTGAGGTAGTCTACCGCGAGGTAAACTCCCTTCGCGTCGCGGCCCGGGACGTTCAAATCGCGGGCTTTCTTGGCACCGCAGCAGAGCACGATGGCGTCATAGCTGTTCAAGATCTCAGCGGCATCCACAGCCCCACCCACATCCATATTGGTGCGGAACTCGACGCCTTCGGCCTGCATGATCTTGATGCGGCGCTCGATGACGGATTTGTCCAGCTTCATGTTGGGGATGCCGTACATCAGCAGACCGCCCACACGGTCAGCACGCTCGAAGACGGTGACGGCATGACCCCGGATGTTGAGGTATTCGGCCACCGACAGGCCCGACGGGCCGCTGCCGATGACGGCCACGCTCTTGCCGGTGCGGGCCGGAGGCGGGGCGGCATGGAGCCAGCCCTTGGCGTAGCCCGTCTCCACGATGGCGTGTTCGTTCTCCCGGACAGTGACGCTGCTGCCGGTGACGTCGCCGCAGGTGCAGGCGGCCTCACACAGGGCAGGGCAGACCCGGCTCGTGAACTCCGGGAAACGGTTGGTGGTGCGCAGGCGGCGGAGTGCCAGCTCCCACTTGCCCTGATAGACCAAATCGTTCCACTCGGGGATGAGGTTGTTCAGCGGGCAGCCGGAGGCCATGCCGCCGATCATCATGCCCGCCTGGCAGAAGGGGACGCCGCAGTCCATGCAGCGGGCTGCCTGGGTCTGCTGCTCCTCCCGGGAGAGCCAGATGTGAAATTCGTTAAAGTTTTCAATGCGCTCCAGCGGCGGAACATCCGTGCTGGTCTTGCGCGTGTAATCCATAAAACCAGTGAGTTTTGCCATGATGTTCCCCTCCTTACTTGTTCTTCTGCACGGCGTAGAATGCTTCGATCTGCGCCTGCTCGCCGTCGAGGCCGCGCTCTTCCATCGAGGCGATGACCCGCAGCATATGGTCGTAATCGTAGGGGAGAACTTTCTTGAACTTGGGCAGGAACTCGCTGAAATTGTCCAAGATCTCCTTGCCGCGGGGCGAGCCGGTCAGCTCGACGTGCTCACGGATGAGCTCTTTCAGGGTGGCGACGTCGTACTTGTGCTCCACCGGCTCGAGGCTGACGGTTTCCTTGTTCACCCGCTGGTAGAAATCCCAGTTCTCATCCAGCACATAGGCGATGCCGCCGGTCATGCCGGCTGCAAAGTTCTTGCCGGTCTGGCCAAGAACGACGACGGTACCGCCGGTCATGTACTCGCAGCCGTGGTCGCCCACGCCCTCGACGACGGCTACAGCGCCCGAGTTGCGGACGCAGAAGCGCTCACCGGCCACACCGGAAACAAAGGCTTTGCCGCTGGTGGCACCGTAGAGTGCCACGTTGCCGATGATGATGTTCTCCTCGGGCTTGAAGGTGATGCCCTCGGGCGGGCGGACGACGAGCTTGCCGCCGGAGAGGCCCTTGCCCATGTAGTCGTTGCAGTCGCCGGTCAGTTCCAGCGTCAGACCCTTGGGAATGAAGGCGCCGAAGCTCTGGCCGCCTGCACCGGTGCAGTGGACGGTGTAGACGTCATCGGGCAGGTCGCTGCCGTATTTGCGGGTGATCTCGCTGCCGAAGATGGCACCAAAGGCGCGGTCGGTGTTGGAGACATCCAGCTTCACGCTCTGAGGGGTCTTGCTGCTGAGCTTGAATTTCTTCATCAGCACCTTCATGTCCAGAGTGTCTTCCAGATGGAAGTCGTAGGTGTCTTCCTTCTGGAAGTGGACATTGCTGTTGACGATGGCGGGGTTGTGCAGGATGCAGTCGAGGTCCATCTTGGACATCCGGCTGTCGGCAGGGGCAGACTTGACATGGAGCAGGTCGGTGCGGCCCACCAGCTCGTCGATGGTACGGATGCCCAGCTTTGCCATGTATTCGCGCAGCTCCTGCGCCACGAAGGTCAGGTAGTTGATGATATACTCGGGCTTGCCGCGGAAGTGCTTGCGCAGCTCGGGGTTCTGGGTGCAGATGCCCATGGGGCAGGTGTCGAGGTTGCAGACACGCATCATGACGCAGCCCATGGTCATCAGCAGAGAGGTGCCGAAGCCGAACTCCTCAGCGCCCAGCATACAGCTGATGGCCACATCACGGCCGGAGAGCAGCTTGGAATCGCTCTCGATGCGCACACGGGTGCGCAGGCCGTTGAGGATAAGGGTCTGGTGGGTCTCGGCGATGCCAAGCTCCCAGGGCAGACCGGCATCTTTGATGGAGTTGCGGGGCGCTGCGCCCGTGCCGCCGTCGTAGCCGGAAACAAGGATGACCTGTGCGCCGCCCTTGGCGACACCGGCAGCGATGGTGCCGACGCCGGCCTCACTGACCAGCTTGACGTTGATGTTGGCGTGGCGGTTGGCATTCTTGAGGTCGTAGATAAGCTCTGCAAGGTCTTCGATGGAGTAGATGTCGTGGTGCGGCGGGGGAGAGATGAGGCCGACACCGGTAGTGCTGTGACGGGTCTTGGCGATCCACGGGTACACTTTTGCGCCGGGCAGATTGCCGCCCTCGCCGGGCTTTGCGCCCTGTGCCAGCTTGATTTGGATCTCCTCTGCCGAGACAAGATACTTGCTGGTGACGCCGAAGCGGGCGGAAGCCACCTGCTTTATCTTGGAATTGCTCTCGCTGTGGTAGCGCTCTTCGGGCTCACCGCCCTCGCCGGTGTTGCTCCGGCCGCCGAGGCGGTTCAGCGCGATGGCGATGGTCTCGTGGGCCTCGCTGCTCAGTGCGCCGTAGCTCATGGCAGCGGCCTTGAACCGCTTGACGATGGAGCTCACCGGCTCTACCTCGTCCAGCGGGATGCCGCCGTCGGGGGCATAGTTGAAGTCCAGCAGACTGCGCAGATGGACGCCGTTCTGGCCCATGTTGTCCACGGTGTGGGTGAACTGCTTGAAGGTGTCGTAGTCACCGGTGAAGCAGGCTTTCTGGAACAGGTGGATGGTCTGGGGGTTGAAGAGGTGCTCTTCCTTGCCGCTGCGGAACTTGTGGGCGCCGCCGTCTTCCAGCTGCATGTTGATGTCAAGGCCCAGCGGGTCGAAGGCTGCGTTGTGCAGGGCCTCCACGTCAGCCTGAATGTCCTCGAGGCCGATGCCGCCCACACGGCTCACCGTGCCGGTGAAATACTTGTCGATGACATCCTTGGAGATGCCGACGGCCTCGAAGATCTGGCTGCTCTGGTAGCTCTGGATGGTGGAGATGCCCATCTTGGAGGCGATCTTCACGATGCCGCCCAGCACAGCCTTGTTGTAGTCGTCCACGGCGGCGTAATAATCTTTGTCCAGCAGGCCGTCGTCGATGAGCTGGCCGATGGTCTCATGGGCCAGATAGGGGTTGACGGCACAGGCACCGTAGCCCAGCAGAGCGGCAAAGTGATGCACTTCATGAGGCTCTGCGCTCTCGAGGATGAGAGCCAGTGCGGTGCTCTTCTTGGTGCGGATGAGGTACTGGGACACGGCAGAAACCGCCAGCAGGCTGGGGATGGCCACATGGTACTCGTCAATGTCCCGGTCGGACAGGATGATGATGTTCGCACCCTCTTTATAAGCGCGGTCTACCTCCAGAAAAACGCGGTCGATGGCCTTTTCGAGGCTGGTGTTCTTGTAGTAGTTGATGGAGACAGTGGAGACTTTGAAGCCCGGGACGTTCATGTACTTGATGCGGAGAAGGTCAGTGGACGTGAGGATGGGATTGTTGACCTTGAGCACCTTGCAGTTTTCGGGCTTGTCTTCCAGCAGGTTGCCGTGTGCGCCCACATAGACGCTGGTGGAGGTGACGATCTTCTCGCGGATGGCGTCGATGGGCGGATTCGTGACCTGTGCAAAACGCTGCTTGAAATAATTGAAGAGCGGCGGGTGCTGGCCGCTGAGGACGGCAAGCGGGGTATCGGTACCCATTGCGCCGGAAGGCTCTGCGCCCTGACGTGCCATGGGCAGGATGAGGGTGCTGATGTCCTCATACTTGTAGCCGAACACCTTCTGCAGGCGCAGCAGGTCGTCACCGGTGTAGCTGGGGGTCTTGATGTTGGGGATCTTGAGGTCCTTCAGCTGGACGAGGTTGCGGTCTATCCACTCGCCGTACGGCTCACGGCTGGCGTAGTATTCCTTCAGCTTCTCGTCGTCCACGACTTCGCCCTTGACGGTGTCCACCAGCAGCATCTTGCCGGGGCGGAGACGGTCTTTGACCAGAATGTTCTCCGGCTCACAGGGCAGCACGCCCACCTCGGAAGAGAGGATCATCCTGCCGTCTTTGGTGATGTAGTAGCGGCTGGGGCGCAGACCGTTGCGGTCCAGCACAGCGCCCACCACGTCGCCATCGGAGAAGAGGATGGCGGCAGGGCCGTCCCAGGGTTCCAGCATGGTGGCGTAATACTGATAGAAGTCCCGCTTTTTCTGGCTGATGTTCTTGTTGTTCTCCCAGGGTTCCGGGATGGTGATCATAACGGCCAGCGGCAGGTCCATGCCGTTCATCACCATGAACTCGAGGGCGTTGTCCAGCATGGCGGAGTCGGAGCCGGAGGTGTTGATGATGGGCAGGATCTTGTTCATGTCCTCCTTCATGATGGGGGAGGAGATGGTCTCTTCACGGGCCAGCATGGCGTCGGTGTTGCCCTTGATGGTGTTGATCTCGCCGTTGTGGAGGATGAAGCGGTTGGGGTGGGCGCGCATCCAGCTGGGGTTGGTGTTGGTGGAGAAGCGGCTGTGGACCATGCCGATGGCGGATTCATAGTCCTCGTCCTGCAGATCGAGGTAGAACTGGCGCAGGTCGTGGACGAGGAACATACCCTTGTACACGATGGTGCGGCTGGACAGGCTGGGAACATAGGTGCCGTTGCTGGCCTGCTCGAAGACCCGGCGGACGATGTAGAGCTTGCGGTCAAAGTCGATGCCCTTGCTCACCTTGGCGGGCTTTTTGATGAAGCACTGCCAGATGGCGGGCATACAGTCGCGGGCTTTCTGGCCCACGGCGTCGGGGTCTACAGGCACTTCGCGCCATGCCAGAAACTCGAGGCCCTCTTTGCGGGTGACAAGTTCAAAAAGCTTCATGGCCTGAGCGCGCAGATGCTCGTTCTGGGAGAAGAAGAACATACCAACGCCGTATTCGCGCTCGTTGCCAAGGCTGATGTTCAGCTCGTCGGCTACCTTGGCAAAGAAGCGGTGGCTGATCTGCAGCATGATGCCCACGCCGTCGCCGGTCTTGCCCTCGGCGTCCTTGCCGGCGCGGTGCTCAAGGCGCTCCACGATGGACAGCGCATCGCTGACGGTCTGGTGGCTCTTGCGGCCCTTGATGTCCACGACGGCACCGATGCCGCAGGCGTCGTGCTCGAACTGGGGGTCATAGAGGCCCAGAGGCCCTTTTTGCTCCGTGAAATTTTCCATAGACTTTCCCATCCTTTTTTCGATTTTCCGGAGAATATCCTGGCAGTGCTGCGGCACATTCCGCAGAGTCCCTCTTAATGCCGGTAAAAAGAAAAGGCGTCCCAGATGGGTCAGCGAAGACTCATCTGGAACGCCCTTGTTCCGGATAACAAGAATATTATACAAAGGTGCTGAAAAAGATTCAAGTGACAGCTGCACCAAAGCTGGGTACACGGCGACGGTTCTTCTTGTGAAAAACGGATATGCCCGGTAGGGAATAGTATGCCTTTTGCTCAGTGACGGCCCAGACAGGCGGCAAGATCGTCCTCCGGCGTGGTGATGGGCCGGAGGTCATACTTCTCCTGCAAAACAGCGGCCACCCCGGGGGAGAGGAAGGCGGGCAGGGTGGGGCCGAGACGGATGCCCCGGATGCCCAGCGCCAGCAGGGCCATCAGCACACAGACCGCCTTCTGCTCGAACCAGCAGAGGATGATGGAGAGGGGCAGCTCGTTGACCGAGCAGTCAAAAGCTTCGGCCAGACCCAGCGCGATCCGGATGGCACTGTAGGCGTCGTTGCACTGGCCCACATCGAGGATGCGGGGCAGACCGGCCACCGTGCCCAGCGGCAGGTCGTTGAGGCGGAACTTGCCGCAGGCCAGTGTCAGGATGACGGTGTCGGGCGGGGTCAGCTTGGCGAAATCCGTGTAGTACCGGCGGGAGGGGCGGGTGCCGTCGCAGCCGCCGATGAGGAAAAAGTGCCGGATGGCACCCTCGTGGACGGCTTGGACGATCTCCTCCGCATGGCTCAGTACGGCATGGTGGGCAAAGCCGGTGGTGACCACACTGCCGCCGTTCATGCCCGGGATGAGGGTGTCCTCCGGGTAGCCGCCCAGCTCAAGCGCCTTGGCGATGACCGGCGAAAAATCCCGGTCCTCTCCGATGTGGGTGACGCCGGGATAGGAGACGACAGAGGTGGTGAATACCCGGTCGGCATAGCTGGGCCGGAGGGGCATGATGCAGTTGGTGGTGAAGAGCACCGGTGCAGGGATGTCCTCAAACTCCCGCTGCTGGTTCTGCCATGCGGTGCCAAAGTTGCCTTTCAGGTGGGGAAAGCGCTTTTTCAGTTCCGGGTAGCCGTGGGCAGGCAGCATCTCGGAGTGGGTGTAGACATTGATGCCCTTGCCTTCGGTCTGCTCCAACAGGCACTTGGCGTCGTAGAGGTCGTGGCCGGAGATGACGATGAAAGGCCCTTTCTCGATGGTCAGGGGCACCTCCACCGGCTCCGGGTCGCCAAACGCGCCGGTGTTGGCCTTGTCCAGCTCAGCCATGACCCGGTAGGCCATCCGCCCGGTGTCCTCCACCAGCTGGAAGAGCTTGTCCTTGTCCCGCTCCTGTGCGATGGCCCGCAGCGCCGTGCAGAAAAACAGGTCGATCTCGCCATCGGTATAGCCCAGCACCCGCGCGTGGTAGGAGTAAGCTGCCATGCCGCGCAGCCCAAAGAGGACAAAGGAGCACAGGCTCTTCCGGTCGGGGTCCGGCTCCTGCCACAGCTTCTGCATGTCGTAGTCCGACACTGGTGCAGGTGCAGGGCTGGCCAAGGCAAAGGCTTCCTGCTTGGCCTTCCAGACCTTATCGGTCAGCTGCGCCACCGTCTGGGGGTCGAAATCAACATTGGTGATGGTGGTGAACAATCCTTCCGTCAGCAGGAGTGCCTGCGGGGGCCGGATGGGTCTGCCGATGTCCAGCAGCAGGGTGGCAAAGCCGATGAGTGCCCCGGTGAGCTTGTCCTGCGCGTCGGCTGTCTCGGCTGATTTGCCGCAGACACCCGCTTTTCCGGTGCAGGCCGTGCAGTTTGCCGCCTGCTCACATTGATAACAGAACATCATTTCGTCCATGCAAAAACCTCTTTTCGTTTGATGAAAGGAGTATGAGCGGGACAGCAGACAGTTATGCAGACAGGCGGGCAAAACAAAAGGGCCGCACCCTCGCGGATGCGGCCCTTGTAGATCAGGAAAAGCTTAGTAGGTGATGCCCTGAGCCATCATGGCAGTAGCGACCTTCAGGAAGCCGGCGCAGTTTGCACCGACCATCAGGTTGCCCTCGGAGCCGGCGGCCACGGATGCATCGTAGGAAGCGTGGAAGATGCCCTCCATGATGCCCTTCAGCTTTGCATCGACCTCTTCGAAGCTCCAGCTCAGACGCTCGGAGTTCTGGCTCATCTCCAGACCGGAGGTAGCCACGCCGCCGGCGTTGGAAGCCTTTGCGGGTCCGTACAGGATGCCGTTGGACAGGTAGACCTCGATGGCCTCGGGAGTGCTGGGCATGTTAGCGCCCTCGCAGACCACGGTGCAGCCGCCCTTCACCAGAGCCTCTGCGGACTCCTTGTTGATCTCGTTCTGGGTAGCGCAGGGCAGGGCGATGTCGCAGGGGACAGTCCAGACCTTGGTGCAGTCAGCAACGTAGGTCGCATCCTTGTGGGTCTCAGCATATTCCTTGATACGGCCGCGGCGGACTTCCTTCAGATCCTTGACGTAGGCCAGGTCGATGCCGTTGGGGTCGTAGACATAGCCGTTGGAGTCGGACATGGTGACGACCTTGGCACCCAGCTGGGTGGCCTTCTCGCAGGCGTAGATAGCGACATTGCCGGAGCCGGAGATGACTACGGTCTTGCCCTCGAAGCTGTCGTTGCGCATGCACTTCAGAGCCTCAGCGGTGAAGTAGCACAGGCCGTAGCCGGTAGCCTCGGTACGGGCCAGAGAACCGCCGAAGGTCAGGCCCTTGCCGGTGAGCATACCGCCCTGGAAGCTGTTGGTCAGACGCTTGTACTGGCCGAACATATAGCCGACCTCGCGGCCGCCGACGCCAATATCACCGGCGGGGCAGTCCACGAACTGGCCGATGTGGCGGTACAGCTCGGTCATGAAGCTCTGGCAGAAGCGCATGACTTCCATGTCGCTCTTGCCGTGGGGGTCGAAGTCAGAGCCGCCCTTGCCGCCGCCCATGGGCAGGGTGGTCAGGCTGTTCTTGAAGATCTGCTCAAAGCCGAGGAACTTCAGGATGCCCTGATTGACAGAAGGATGGAAGCGCAGGCCACCCTTGTAGGGGCCGATGGCGCTGTTGAACTGGACGCGGTAGCCGCGGTTCACCTGGACCTTGCCCTGGTCATCGACCCAGGGTACACGGAAGGTAATGATGCGCTCAGGCTCGACCAGACGCTCGATGAGGCCGGCCTTCTCGTACTCGGGATGCTTCTCCACGACGGGCTGGATGCTCTCCAGGACCTCGCGGACAGCCTGCAGGAATTCGGGCTCGTTGGCATTGCGCTTTTCCAGGCCCTCGTAGACACGCTTCAGATATTCATTCGTCAGCATAATGATATACTCCTTTTCCCTTAACTCTATTGTGTGGAGGCTCCGTCTTTCCCGTTTCCCACGGCGGGGTTGATAAGCCTCTGACCACTTTGCTATTATAAAGCTTTATCTGCCGATTTACAAGATGGCCCGCCCCGCAAAAACCGGAAAATCTTTCAAAATACAATGGAAAAGATGAATGCACTTCACGAAAAAGACGGGACACATCAAAAAAATTGCGATAAAACCTGCTTTTGTAAAGAAACAAAAAATCCCTGCACCGGCTCAGAACAGGCGGTGCAGGGGGGAGTCTTACTTCAGCAGCTTCTCGCAGGCGTCAGCGGCACCCTCGAGGAACTGACCGCCGTAGGTCTCGATCATGCCGGCGTCGGACAGCGCAGCCAGCTGCGGGTCGATGGGGCATTTGGCCAGAACGGGCAGATGATGCTTTGCGGCCACCTCGTCCACATGGCTGTCGCCGAACACATTGATGTGCTTGCCGCAGTCGGGGCAGACGATATAGCTCATGTTCTCGACGATGCCCAGCATCGGCACCTTCATCATCTCGGCCATGTTCACGGCCTTGGCCACGATCATGCTCACCAGCTCCTGCGGGCTTGCCACGACGACGATGCCGTCCACGGGCAGGCTCTGGAAGACGGTCAGGGGGACGTCACCGGTTCCCGGAGGCATATCCACGAACAGGAAATCGACGTCTTTCCAGACCACATCGGTCCAGAACTGCTTGACCGCACCGGCGATGACGGGGCCGCGCCAGACGACGGGGTCTTCCTCGTTCTCCACCAGCAGGTTGATGCTCATCACGTCGATGCCCATCCGGCTCTGGATGGGCCAGCAGCCCTTGTCGTCGGCCATGGCGCGGCCATGGATGCCGAACAGCTTGGGGATGGACGGGCCGGTGATGTCGGCATCGAGGATGCCGCAGTGGTAGCCGCGGCGTGCCATTGCACAGGCCAGCAGGGCGCTGGTCATGCTCTTGCCGACGCCGCCCTTGCCGGACACGACGCCGATGACCTTTTTGACGCTGCTGTTGGGGTTGGGGGCGTCATGCTGGGGCGCAGCATTGCGGGAAGAACACGCTGCCCCGCAGTTGGAGCAGTCATGGGTACATTCTTCGCTCATTGTCTCATTGCGCACGGCCGTGGTACCGGGGGTGCGCTTCCTCCTTGCATTCTTAGATCCTGTCTGGCAGAACATTCCCGCCAGATACGATATATATCATATCATAAAACTGGGAAAGAAACAACCCACGGCCCCGCTCATATTTCTCAGAGCAGCTTACATATCTATAAAGAGATCCATTGGGGAAAGGGAGGGGGTGCGCTGTGCGGCAGAGCTATCTGAAAAACGCAGCCCTGATGACCGGGGCGGACGTCCTGCTCCGTCTGGCGGGCATGGGGCTGCGCATCTGGCTGGCGAACGCTCTGGGCGGCGAGGGGATGGGACTGTACCAGCTGGTGCTGGCGGTCTACTCGCTCTTCGTCACGCTGGCGACGGCGGGCGTCTCGGTGGCGGCCACCCGCCTGATGGCCGAAGAGCTGGCCCGCAGCCCGGCGGAGGCCCGGGGGATGCTTCACCGTCTCCTGCTGGCGGGGGTCGGGCTGGGCATGTTGGCGCTGGCGGCGCAGTTCGGGCTGGCGGGCCTTGCCGCAAAATGGTGGCTGGGTGATGTCCGGGCAGCGGGGGCGCTGCGTGTCTCGTCGCTGGGTCTGCCGTGGATGGCGGTGTCGTCGGTACTGCGGGGCTTTTTCATCGCCCGGCGGCAGGTGGAGCCAAACGTCCTGAGCCAGCTGGCCGAACAGACCGTCCGCATCGGCATCGTATGGGCTGCGCTGGAGCGGGCCGACGCCCTCGGCTGGGACGTGGGCGGGCGCTGCACGGCAGTGCTGGGGGCAACGGCGGTCAGCGAGGCCGTCAGCACCGGGCTGATGGCACTTTTTTACCGTAAAGAGGCCCGCCGCTGCTTCGGTGCGCGGCCTGCCTGCCGCCCGCAGGAACCGGGAAAGCGCCTCTGGGACATTCTCTGGCCGGTGGAGGGAGGACGTTGTCTCGCCAGCGCTCTCCACACCGCGGAGAATATGCTGGTGCCGGCCTGTCTGGCAGTCTATCTGCAATTTTCCGGCGGGCGTGCCGAAGCCGTGGCTCAGTACGGCAGCCTCAAGGGGATGGCCCTGCCTCTGCTGACCTTTCCCTTCGGACTGCTGGGGAGCCTTTCCGTCCTGCTGATGCCCGAGATCACCCAGGCCCACCTCCGGGGCCAGAACGGGCGGCTGGCGGCTCTCATCGACAGGATGCTCCGGCTCACCGGCTACTTCTCGGCGCTGGCAGGAGCGGCGTTCTGGGTGTGGGGTCGGCCGCTGGCCGAAGCTCTCTACGGCAGTGCCGAGGCGGGCAGCTTCCTTGTCATCCTCGGCCCGGCCATGCCGCTGATGTACCTCGAGAGCATGGTGGACGGTGCCATGAAGGGGGTAGGAGAACAGAAAGCCGTCTTCCGGTACAGTATGTGGGACTCCTGCCTCCGCATTGCGGGCGTGCTGCTCCTGCTGCCCCGCTTCGGGATGAAGGGCTTTCTTTTTGTGATATTGCTGTCCAGCTTCTACACCTGCACCGCCAACACGGGGCGGCTGCTGTCCAGCTGCGGCCTTCCGCTGCGTCTGTGGAGGTGGCTGGGTGCGCCGGGCTTTGCGGGGGCCGTCAGCGCCGGGGCCGGGTTGGCCCTGCGGCATCTTTTAGCGGACTGGCTCACCGGCGGAGTCCCCTTGCAGCTGGCGGCGGTAGCGCTGGGCGGCGCGGGGATGGCAGTGGTCTGCTTTGCGGCGGCGTGGCCGCTGGGCCTCGGCGAAGAGCTGCGGGCCGTGGCGGCAGGGGAAAGGCGGCATAAGAAAAATGTCCAAAAAGTGAAATAGCTGGACACGGGGAAGAGAATCGAGTATAATACTAAAGATATTATGGGGTGATAGGCCCTTGAAATGAAAAACGGCAGCTGACATCTTCGGATGCCGGCCCCCGATGCAAAAGAGGATATGCTGTGAAGGAAAAGAAAACAAATCTGCTGCAGGTACTGGCCCGCCGGGCTCTGCTGGTGGCGCTGGACGGAGCCATCGTAGCCTTCAGCTTTTATTTCGCCCTGCTGCTGCGCGCAGACGGTGCTGTCGAGGCCTCCTGGTGGCCCCACAACCGCGCCCTGCTCTACGCGAATCTGCCCTGGATCGTGGCAGTCTACCTGCTCAGCTTTCTGGCCGGGCGGCTCTACACCATCCTTTGGAAGTACGCCGGGGAGCGTGACCTCATCCGTCTGGCCGGGATGATCGCCGTCCCGACGGGCATCGTCTATCTGGTCAACCGCTGCTTCATCCACGGCGTGCTTTTCAACTCGGCCAACGCCATGGCGGCGGTGCTCATTTTCCTGTTCATCGGCGGGAGCCGTCTGGCCTGGCGGCTCTTCCTGAACCACCCGCTGGGCGAGCGTCTGCGCGGCAACACCAGCAAGGACCCCAACCGCCCCGTCATGATCGTGGGTGCGGGCGAGGCTGGTGCGTGGGCCATCAATGTCTGCAAGACCAACACCAGCTACGGCCATGTCATCGTGGCCGTGGATGATGACCCCAACAAGCTGGGCCAGACCATCCACGGTGTCCCGGTGCGCGGCACACTGGAAGAAATTCCCGACCTGTGTACCCGCTACAACATCCATACCATCATCGTGGCGATCCCGACCCTGAAGGGAAACCGCCTGAACCACGTCATCGACCTCTGCGTCTCCACCCACTGCGCCGTGCAGATGCTCAGCGACCCCCAGCTGGTGGGTGCAGGCACACCTCAGCAGGGCGCGTTCCGTGAGCTGAACACCGCCGATTTCCTCTCCCGTGAGGAAGTCACACTGGACACGGAGAAAATTTCCGGCTACCTCACCGGCAAGACCGTTCTGGTGACGGGCGGCGGCGGCAGCATCGGCAGCGAGCTCTGCCGTCAGGTCATGCGCTTCAAACCTGCAAAACTGCTTATCTTCGATATTTATGAGAACTGTGCCTATGAACTGCTGATGGAACTGCAGCAGAAGTATGGCCGTGATGTGCCGGTCACGGTGCTGGTCGGCTCCATTCGGGACAAGGCCCGTCTGGACGAGGTATTTGAGACGTACCACCCGACGGTGGTGTTCCATGCTGCCGCCCACAAGCATGTCCCGCTGATGGAGATCAGCCCCGCCGAGGCCGTCAAGAACAATGTCTTTGGCACCAAGAACCTGCTCACCAGTGCCAGCGAACACGGCGTGGAGCGGCTGGTGCAGCTCTCCACCGATAAGGCCGTCAACCCCACCAGCGTCATGGGCTGCACCAAGCGCTTGTGTGAGATGCTCATCCAGACCTTCGCGGGCAACACCGACATGAAGTGCGTCGCCGTCCGCTTCGGCAATGTGCTGGGCAGCCACGGCAGCGTCATCCCGCTGTTTGAGGCACAGATCAAAAAGGGCGGCCCCGTCACCCTCACCGATGCCAATATCGAGCGCTACTTTATGACCATCCCGGAGGCGGCACAGCTGGTGCTGCAGGCCGGTGCGCTGGCCGAGAGCGGCAGTATCTATGTGCTGGACATGGGCGAGCCGGTCAAGATCATGGACCTTGCAAAACAGCTCATCCGCTTCTACGGCTATGAGCCGGGCGTGAACATGGATATTAAGATCGTGGGTCTGCGCCCCGGCGAAAAACTCTACGAAGAGCTGATGATGGACGAGGAGCAGGACAAGATGCGCCGCACCGTCCACAATAAGATCTTCGTGGCTCCGCCCCGGAACATCGACCTGGGCGAGTTCTACCAACAGCTCCAGGAGCTGGCCGTCGCCGCCGAGCACAACGACGACAGCGTGGTGGAGCAGTTGGCCAAAATGGTGCCTACCTTTACCCCCACCCGCGAGAACCTCAAGCTGTAAAACCGCTGGCTGCACGGCACCTTTGCTGTGTAAAAATATATGAGAGGGATGTACAATCATGGAAAAGAAACCGTTTTTGACTGAGTCGATGGCTCAGGACATCATTCAGGACGTACCCACCCCCTTCCACGTCTATGACGAGAAGGGCATTCGCGAGAACGCCCGCCGCATCAACAAGGCATTCAGCTGGAACAAGGGCTTCCGCGAGTATTTTGCGGTCAAGGCTCTGCCGAACCCCGTCATCCTCCAGATCCTGAAGGAGGAGGGCTGCGGCGTGGACTGCTCCTCTCTGACCGAGCTGATGCTCAGCGAAGTGTGCGGCTTCAGCGGCAGCGACATCATGTTCTCCTCCAACCAGACCCCTGTGGAGGACATGAAGAAGGCTTACGAGCTGGGCGCTTATATCAACCTCGATGACGCCACGATGGTGGACTTCCTCGACCGCGTGGCCGGTGTGCCGGAGAACATCTTCTGCCGCTACAATCCGGGCGGCACCTTCCAGCTGGGCGAGAGCAAAGAGGGCTTCCAGGTCATGGACAAGCCCGGCGACGCCAAGTACGGCATGACCGAGGAGCAGATGATCGACAGCTACAAGAAGCTGGCGGCAAAGGGTGCCAAAAACTTTGGCATCCACGCCTTCCTTGCCTCCAACACCATTTCCGACGCCTATTATCCTGAGCTGGCAGGCATCCTCTTCCAGCTGGCTGTCCGCGTCCAGAAGGCCACCGGCGTACATATCGCCTACATCAACCTGTCCGGCGGCGTCGGCATCCCGTACCGCCCCGAGCAGACGGAGAACGACATCATGGCCATCGGCGAGGGCGTTCGCAAGAAGTTCGAAGAAATTCTGGTCCCCGCCGGCATGGGCGATGTCTCCATCTTCACCGAGATGGGCCGCTTCACCACCGGCCCCTACGGCGCTCTGGTAGCTACTGCCATCCACGAGAAGCACATCTATAAGGAATACATCGGTCTGGATGCCTGCGCGGCCAACCTGATGCGCCCCGCCATGTACGGCGCTTACCACCACATCACCGTGCTGGGCAAGGAAGACGCACCCCACGACCACAAGTACGATGTGGTCGGCGGTCTGTGCGAGAACAACGACAAGTTTGCCATCGACCGTATGCTGCCCAAGATCGACATCGGCGACATCGTGTATATCCACGATACCGGTGCGCACGGCTCTGCCATGGGCTACAACTACAATGGCAAGCTGCGCAGCGCCGAGGTCTTGCTCTGCGAGGACGGTTCTCACCGCCTCATCCGCCGTGCTGAGACTCCCCGTGACTACTTTGCAACGCTGGACTTCCTGCCCTTCATGAAGCCGCTGCTGGGCGAGTACAACGACGACTGAGCGCGCTTCTGACTCCATCAAACCAGAATAAAGCGAGGAACGACGCAGATGTTTTTTGGATTCCAACTCACCTGTGGCCTGATGCTGGTCTTTTACGGCTATTCGGTCATGAAAAATCCACGGGTCTGGGGCGACCAGGGCCGTCAGGCCGTCAAGGCCGAAAACTTCCCCGAGTACTGCCGCCAGAACGGCCTGTTTTTCCTGAAAGCTGGCTTCATCATGGCCCTCATTGGTGCGCTGGACGCGCTGGTAACGCTTTCGGGTCTGCTGTACGTCCTGTTGTACCTGTTCGGGCTGGCGTTTGCGTTCTATCCGCTGACCCGCTGGTGCAAGGAGAACGAGGGCTTCTCGTGGCCCTGGCCCCGCGTCGAGAGCGAGAAAAAGCGCATCAAGAAACTGCGCCGGCAGCAGGAGGCCGAAAAGGCGGAACGAGAAGAAAAGTAAATAGCAAAAAATAAGAGGCCGCTGTAAAAGCAACCTCTCAGTCTCACTTCGTTCGACAGCTCCCCTACCGAGGGGAGCCTCTGGCGAAGAGATTGGGCTTTCTGCCATGCCAAAGCCTCCCCTCGATAGGGGAGGTGGCACGGCGAAGCCGTGACGGAGAGGTTGAACACAGCGGCCTCTTTTTGTTTTCTTAAATCAAGCCCTTTTCCAGACAATAGTGATAAATACCATCCTCTGCACAGGTGCCGCAGACCTCGCTGGCGATGGCTTTCAAATCGGCAGAGGCGTTGCCCATGGCAACGCTGTGACCGACAGCCTGAAACATTTCTATATCGTTGTTGCCGTCACCGAAAGCCATTGCATCCTCAGGCGTCAGGCCGTAATAGGCCAGAACTTTCCGGATACCGGCTCCTTTTCCGCCGGAGCTGGGGATGATGTCCACCGCCCTGTCCCACCAGGCGGCGATCTTTGCGCCGGTGGTGCCCTTGAGGATGGCGGGCCAGTCCTGCCTGCGGCAGCCCATCAGCAGCTGGAAAACTTCACCTCGGGAGACTTCATCGAACTTATCGGAAATGACCGGTGCTCGTCCGCCGATGGCGTAATATGCCGTCAGATCGTCATCCGTTCCGTTGGAGAGCAGCTGCGTCCGTCCTGCAACCGACACCGGACGACCAAGCGCTGCGGCGTTTTGGATCAGCGTCTGCACATCCTGCGGCGGGATGGGGCTGGCAAAAATATCTCCGCGACGGTCGTAGCAGTAGGAGCCGTTGTAGGTGAGAAAGACGTCGAACTCCACGCCGTCGAATTTCGGCACAATGAGCGGAGAACGCCCGGTGGCGACGGCCAGCAGGATGCCGTTTTGCTGTAAGCGGCGCAGAGCGTCCAGTGTCCGTTCAGTAATACGCTTTTTCTCCATGTCGATGAGGGTGCCGTCGATGTCGAAAAAGATGATGCAGGGCTTGTGCATGGTGCTGTACCTCCAATGCAAAAAGAGGGGAGAGACTTACCTGCGGGTTTTGTGGTCAGGATACATCAGAATGCCTCCTTATAGTGCGTCGATGTCGGCCTGTAGTTTCTCGTAGAATTTCCCCAGATGGAGACCGTCGATGAAGCGGTGATTGACCTCCACCGACATCCCCAATTTCTTGCGGCCATTTTCCTCGCCATATCTGCCCCATGTGATGCGGGGGATATTGTCGTCCCGGTCAAAATCCCGCTCGTTGGTGCAGCCGGTCAAATCAAACCACGGTGTGCAGGAGATATAGATGAGGTTGTCGTTCTCTTCGTCCTGGTCAAGAAGGGTCTTCTGGGCAGCGCTTCTCGCCTGTGCAGAGGCACAAAACTCCGCAATGCCGCCGACTTTTGGCAGGGTGACGATGTGAAACTGCTCACTGCCGGGTTTCAGGTCGGTCAGACTGGGAATGCGCTCATCCAGCAGCCACACCCCGCCGTCCCGGATGGCGTAGCGGAAATTCTTCACGCTGTTCACGGCGTCCGTCACGAGATACCCCATCGCGTAATAAAACGACAAATGCCGCTCCTTGACATAGCGGTAAAGGTTTGTTACATCCACCCGGAAGGTGACGCTGTAAAAAGGGTGGGAAACAGCGGAGAAAAACTCGAACAATTCAGCCCGCTCCCAGTGGGTCCTATCGACTTTTTCCATCTTACTTCTCCTCGGCGGGGGCCTGCTTATTTTTATCCAGCGTGTCGAACTGCTTTACGATCTGCGGGTCTTTCAGTTTGATGACCTTGCCGGAGAGGTAGTGGAGGGTATTTTCCTCGGGGATGTCGAGGAAGCTGATACGGACGGCGCAGAGGGCCTGCGTCTTAGTGCCGGTGCGCTCGTTCATCTTCCGGTTGCCGTACTTGATGTCGCCCAGCACCGGCTTGCCCAGATAGGCCAGATGAGCGCGTATCTGGTGAGTGCGGCCGGTGATGAGGCCGATGCGGCAGAGGGCGAAGGGGCCAGCCGTCCGCAGCACGTCCACATCGGTGATGATCTGCTTGCGGCGCTCGTCCTGGGACTGGTGGGCGTGGATGCTCACCTTGTTGTTCTTCTCGTCGTGCTCCCACCACGCGGTGAACCGTCCGCTCTGGGGGATGCCCACCGTGATGGTGTAATACTCTTTTTTGAGCAGGTCAGTGCGGATGATCTCGTTCATGTCCCGGAGGGCGGCGTAGCTCTTGGCCGCGATGACGAGGCCCTCAGTGCCGCGGTCGAGGCGGTTGCAGATGCCGGGCTTGAAGCGGTTCTCGCCCTGGGGGTCGTACTCGCCCTTCTGGGCCAGATACTGGGTGAAGGCGTCCACAAGGTTTGCGTCGCCGGTGCGGTCGCTGTGGCAGAGCAGGTGAGAGGGCTTGTAAAGGACGGCAATGTTCTCATCCTCGTAGATGACCGTCACCTTGGGCTGGTTCTGCTGCTTTTTGGGGGCGGGCTTCCGGGCGGGCTTTGCACCCTCAGGCGGGAAGAATTCGTCGTTGATGTAGAGCTCGATGAGGTCGCCGGCCTTGATGCGGTCTTCGGGTACACCCTTTTTTCCGTTGACTTTGATGCGCTTGTTGCGGAAGCTCTTGTATAAAAGGCTGGTAGGGAAGTCACGGGTCACGCTCTGGACAAAGCGGGAGAGGCGGACACCCTCGTCGTTGGCGGTGGCAGTGTATTGTTTCATGTTCGTTTTCCTTATATAAAAAGTATCTGATACATCTATAATAATCTACTCTCCCCATGAAGTCAACGCAGAATATTTTCTGTCGGCTCTTGTCTTTTGCCGAAAATGGGGTACTATAAAAGAAACGACTACAAACAAAGGAGCGCAGCTATGGCAGGACAGAACATAAGCCACGAGGGTCACCGGCAGCGGATGCGCGCCCGGGTGGAGCAGTACGGGCTGGAAAGCCTCGCACCCCACGAGGCACTGGAATATCTGCTCTACATCACCAACGCCCGCCGGGATACCAATGGCATCGCCCACGCGCTGCTGGAACGGTTCGGCAGCTTTGCCGGTGTGCTGGAAGCCAGTGAAGAAGAGCTCTGCCGTGTGCCGGGCGTCGGCCCGGCCAGCGCCCGGATGCTGCATCTTCTGCCCGAGGTGAGCCGGTACTACGAGCACAGCCGCACCAGCACCGAAGGTGCGCTGACCACCATCGAGCGGCTGGCGGCTTACCTGAAACCCCGCTTCGCCGGGGCAAAACAGGAGAAAGCCCTGCTCCTTTCGCTGGACAGCCGCAGCCGGGTAAAGAGCGTGTACTGGCTCAAAGAGGGGAACACCCGGATGGTGAGTCTCGAGGTGAAGGACGTCGTCTCGGCGGCGCTCCGGGGCGGGACGGAAAGCGTCGTGCTCTGCCACAACCACCCCAACGGTGTGCCGCTGCCCTCCCGCGAAGACCTCGCCGCCACCGAGAACATCGTCCGTGCGCTGGGGCTGGTCAAGATACGCCTGCGCGACCACATCATCCTCGCCGAAAACGACTACTTCTCCATGCGGGAATCCAACCGCCTGCCTTTCTACGACTTCGAGACCGGCGCAATGTTACGCCCATATGGAAGAGAATGATTTACATTATAAAATAATTGTGGTATAATGGCTGAGAGATACAACTAATCGTAGTTTTGGAAAGGAGGGCTTTTTGTGGCAGAGGAAAAATTCCATCTGGTGTCGTCCTACGCCCCCACGGGCGACCAGCCGCAGGCCATCGCACAGCTGGTAGAGGGGGTAGAGCGGGGCGACCGCTGCCAGACCCTGTTGGGCGTCACCGGCAGCGGCAAGACCTTCACGATGGCGAACGTCATCGCCCAGTGCAACCGCCCGACGCTGGTGCTGGCCCACAATAAGACGCTGGCCGCCCAGCTCTGCACCGAGTTCCGCTCGTTTTTCCCGGATAACGCCGTGGAATATTTCGTCTCCTACTACGACTACTACCAGCCGGAGGCCTATATCCCCAGCACCGATACCTATATCGAAAAGGACAGCGCTATCAACGACGAGATAGACCGCCTGCGCCACTCGGCCACGGCGGCGCTCTCGGAGCGGCGGGACGTCATCATCGTCGCGTCGGTGTCCTGCATCTACTCGCTGGGCGACCCCATCGACTATCGCAGCATGGTCATCAGCCTGCGGCCCGGGATGCAGATGGAGCGGGACGAGTTGTGTGAAAAGCTGGTGACGCTGCAATATGAGCGCAACGATGTCAATTTCATCCGCAATAAGTTCCGCGTCCACGGCGACATCGTGGACATCTATCTGGCTTATATGAGCGAGCTGGCCATCCGGGTGGAGTTCTTCGGCGACGAGATCGACCGCATCACCGAGTTCAACCCCCTCACGGGCGCCAAGCAGAACGTGGTCAAGCACGTTGCCATCTTCCCGGCCAGCCACTATATCGTCAGCGCCGACAAAAAGGCTGCCGCCATTGAAAAGATTCGCGCCGAGTGCGACGCGCAGGTGAAGCAGTTCACCTCGGAAGGCAAGCTCATCGAGGCCCAGCGCATCCAGCAGCGGACGAACTACGATATTGAGATGCTGACCGAGGTGGGTATCTGCAAGGGCATCGAGAACTATTCTGCCGTTCTGTCGGGCCGTGCGCCGGGCAGTATGCCCACGACTCTGCTTGACTATTTCCCGGACGACTTCCTGCTCTTCGTAGACGAGAGCCATGTCACCCTGCCGCAGGTGCGGGCCATGTACGGTGGCGACTACGCCCGAAAAAAGACGCTGGTGGAGTACGGTTTCCGTCTGCCGTCGGCCTTCGATAACCGCCCCCTCAAGTTCGAGGAAGTGGAATCCAAGCTCAACCAGATGATCTTCGTCTCGGCCACCCCCGGCGAGTACGAGCGGAAGAACAGCACCCAGGTGGCCCAGCAGGTCATCCGGCCCACTGGTCTGCTGGACCCGCTCATCTCGGTGCGCCCCGTAGAGGGGCAGGTGACTGACCTTCTGGGCGAGATAAACGCTCGCATCGAGCGGCATGAGCGCGTCCTGGTCACGACGCTGACCAAGAAAATGGCCGAAGACCTGACGGATTACTTCACCGAGCAGGGGATAAAGGTCAAGTATATGCACCACGAGGTGGATACCTTCGAGCGGATGGAAATCATCAAAGACCTCCGCCTCGGCACCATCGACGTGGTGGTGGGCATCAACCTGCTGCGTGAGGGCCTCGACTTGCCCGAGGTCAGCCTTGTGGCCATCCTCGACGCCGACAAAGAGGGCTTCCTCCGCAGCGAGACGAGCCTGATCCAGACCATCGGTCGCGCCGCCCGCAACGCGGAAGGTCTGGTCATCATGTACGCCGACGAGGTGACGGACAGCATGGACCGTGCCATCACCGAGACAGAACGCCGCCGCGCCATCCAGATGGCCTACAACGCTGAACACGGCATCGTCCCGAAGACTATCGTCAAGGCCATCCCGGATTCGATTGAGATCAGCGACAAGGCTGAGAATGCCAGGATGAACACCCGGCGGATGGGCAAGCTCGAGCGCGAAGCCGCCATTGACCGCCTGACCCGGGAGATGAAGGAAGCTGCCAAGCTGCTGGAATTTGAGCATGCGGCCTTCCTGCGCGACCAGATTGACCGCCTGCGCCGGGGCGAGAACCCCACTGTGGATTCCTCGGCAGAGACGGAGCGGAAGCAGAACCATGCACAGACACAGAGAAGAGGGAGAAAGTACCTTGGCAAACGATAAAATAGTCATCAAGGGTGCGCGGGAGCACAACCTGAAAAACGTAAATTTGACCCTTCCGCGTGAAAAATTCATCGTTATGACCGGCCTGTCCGGCTCGGGAAAGTCGAGCCTTGCCTTCGACACCATCTACGCCGACGGCCAGCGCCGCTATGTCGAGAGCCTGTCCAGCTACGCCCGGATGTTCCTTGGCCGGATGGACAAGCCCGATGTGGACGAGATCACCGGCCTGTCTCCGGCCATTTCCATCGACCAGAAGACCACCAGCCACAACCCCCGCTCCACCGTGGGTACCGTGACGGAAATCTACGATTATCTGCGCCTTTTGTACGCCCGCGTGGGCGTGCCGCACTGCCCGGTGTGTGGGCGGGTCATCAGCCAGCAGAGCGTGGATGAGATGGTGGACGCTGTGCTCAAGCTGGAAGAGGGGACGAAGTTCCAGGTCCTCGCGCCTGTCGTCCGTCAGCGCAAAGGCACTCAGCAGAAAGAGCTGGACGCCGCCCGCCGCGCCGGTTACGCCCGCGTAAAAATCGATGGTAATATGTACGACCTCGACGAGGAGATCGCGCTGGAAAAGAACATCAAGCACACCGTGGAGATCGTCGTTGACCGTCTTGCCATGCGCAAGGGCATCCGCGGTCGTCTGGCTGACTCGCTGGAAACGGCGCTTGCCCTCACCGGCGGCGTGGCTGAGGTGGATGTCATCGGTGGCGAATGTATGACATTCAGCCAGAATTTCGCCTGCCCTGAGCACGGCATTTCCATCAGCGATTTGTCACCCCGGCTCTTCTCCTTCAATAACCCTCTGGGTGCCTGCGAGAAGTGTACCGGCCTCGGCACCTTCATGCGGGTGGACGAAGAGCGCATCCTGCCCAACCGGGACCTCTCGATTCGGGAGGGGGCTGTCAAGGCCAGCGGCTGGTACTACGCCGAAGGCTCTGTAGCCGAGATGTATTATCTGGGACTGGGAAAAAAATACGGCTTTACGCTGGATACGCCCATCAAAGAAATGAGCACCGAGGCCGTCAACGCCCTGCTCTACGGCACCAACGAAGAAAAAATCGAGATGCACCGCACGAATGAGTTCGGCAGCGGCGTCTATTATAATACCTTTGAGGGCATCGTCGAGAACCTCGAGCGCCGCTTCCGCGAGACGAACAGCGAGTGGATGAAGGAGGAGATCGGCAGCTTCATGTCGGGCGTCGAGTGCCCCGACTGCCATGGTAAGCGCCTGAAACCGGTGGTGCTGGCTGTGACCATCGGCGGCAAAAACATCAGCGATTTCTGCGAAATGTCGATTCGGGATGAGCTGAAATTCATCGCCGACAATGAGCCGAACCTGACCGAAAAGCAGAAGCAGATCGGCGGCCAGATCATGAAGGAGATCAAGAACCGCCTGCAGTTTTTGCAGAGCGTGGGCCTCGATTACCTCACACTGGCCCGGTCGGCAGGCACCCTGTCCGGCGGCGAGAGCCAGCGCATCCGCCTGACCACCCAAATCGGAAGCGCTCTGTCGGGTGTGTTGTACGTGCTGGATGAGCCGTCCATCGGCCTGCACCAGCGCGACAACGATAAACTTATCGCAACGCTGAAAAATCTCCGCGACCTCGGCAATACGGTCATCGTGGTCGAGCACGACGAGGATACCATGCGCAGCGCCGATTATATCGTGGATGTCGGCCCGGGCGCGGGCGTCCACGGCGGCGAGATCGTGGCCGCAGGCTCCGTCAAGGACATCTGCAAGGCCAAGCGCAGCATCACCGGCGACTATCTGTCGGGCCGCAAGCGCATCGAGGTGCCGCAGACCCGCCGCCCTGGCAACGGCAATTTCCTCACGGTGAAGGGTGCGCGCGAAAACAATCTGCGCAACATCGACGTAAAATTTCCGCTGGGCGAGTTCGTTTGCGTGACGGGCATCTCCGGCTCGGGCAAGTCGAGCCTCATCAACGAGATTTTGTATAAGACCCTCGCCTGTGAGCTGAACAGCGCCCGCTCCCGCGCTGGCAAGTGCGATGGGGTAGAGGGCCTCGAGTTCGTGGATAAGGTCATCGGCATCGACCAGCAGCCCATCGGCCGCACGCCCCGCTCCAACCCCGCCACCTATACCGGCGTGTTCAACGACATCCGCACGGTCTTTTCCCAGACGCAGGACGCCAAAATGCGAGGCTACGGCCCGGGACGGTTCAGCTTCAACGTCCGGGGCGGCCGCTGCGAGGCCTGCGAGGGCAACGGCATCCTCCAAATCGAGATGCACTTCCTGCCGGACGTCTACGTTCCCTGCGAGGTCTGCAAGGGCGCACGCTACAACCGCGAAACGCTGGAAGTCAAGTATAAGGAAAAGACCATCTCTGACGTGCTGAATATGACCGTGGAAGAGGCGGTCGTCTTCTTCGCCAACCAGCCGAAAATCGCCCGCAAGCTGCAGACGCTGTTGGACGTGGGCCTGGGGTATGTCACGCTGGGGCAGAGCGCCACGACCCTTTCGGGCGGCGAGGCGCAGCGTGTCAAGCTGGCCAACGAGCTGGCCCGCCGCAGCACGGGTAAGACCGTGTATATTCTCGACGAGCCGACTACCGGCCTCCACATGGCTGATGTCCACCGCCTCATCGAGGTGCTGCAGAAGCTGGTGGATGCAGGCAACACCGTCATCGTCATCGAACACAACCTCGACCTCATCAAGTGCGCCGACTACATCATCGACCTCGGCCCCGAGGGCGGCAGTGCCGGCGGCATCATCGTCGCCGAGGGTACGCCGGAGCAGGTGGCCGAGGTGCCGGGCAGCTTTACCGGCCAATACCTCAAGCCCTTGCTGGAAAAGGACGCGAAACTCCGCGCAGAGGGCAAATAAAGCAGTATAAAACAGAGCCGCAGTCTCCCAAAAGACTGCGGCTCTGTTGTTTGCAAAAGTTCCAGATATAACAAAAAGCTCTTCAGTCTCTCGACTGAAGAGCTCTGGTCCAGCAAGACTGGACAAATCCGAACTTTTTTCCTCCGCCGAATCAGCGGTCAAAGTGTCCTCAAAACGGACGGTTTGGGTGCCATTCTTGTAGTTGAACGTGATCAGCATCCGGTCATCGTACAGGAAAATGGCATTCACAAAAATTTCAATCAATGCTTTCCGCTGTTTTTTCTGCGAAATATCGAATTTTCTAAATTTCAGCAGCCAGAACCGGATGAAATCTTCGTTGAAGCTGGGCTTCTTCAACTTTTCATCTGCAATTTTTGCAGTCAGCTCATCCTTCTGAATTTCCAGCGCTTCCAGACGTTCTTTCGTTGTCCGGGTGTATAAGCCGTCCTCGATGGCTTTCATCAGGTTGTCCAGCTTCTTGTCTACTTCCCGGAGCTGCTTTTCCAGCAGCGGAATCGCGGTGTTCTCCTGATTCTGGACATCCATGACCAGTTGAACGATCTTGTCGATCACCGCATCGTCCTGAATCAGCTTCATGGTCTCCCGGACGACCAGATCTTCCAGCCATTCTTTCTGCACGGTCTTTTTGTTGCAGCCCTTGCGCCGCTTGACGTTGGCGCATTTATAATAATAGTAGGTGCGTCCGGTGGCACTGGTTCCGCTTTCGCCAAACATCAGCGCACCACACTTGCCGCAGAACAGCTTGGTGGTCAGCAGATATTCCTCGTCTGCCTTGCCACAGGCAGGGGCACGCTTGTTCTTATCCATACGCTTCTGCACCCGGTCAAACAGGTCTTTCGGAACGATAGCCGGAATCGCATCCGGCGCAACGATGTCTCGAAAAGACAATTCACCAATGTAACGACGGTTCTTCAACATGGTGTTCACGCTACTGTGGGTCATTTTGCCGCCCTGCATATTGCGGACGCCTTTGTCGTTGAGGAAGTTTACGATCTTCACCATCTTATCGCCGTTGTCATACCGTTGAAAGGCTTCCAGCACCAGTGGCGAGGTCAGCGGGTCAAGGTGATAAAACTTTTCCTCGTCGATTTTGTAGCCAATGGTTCCTGTGCCGCCAGTACACTTCCCTTTCAGAGCATTTTCGGTTTGGCCTCGAATGACCTTTTCGGAAAGTTCTGCGGAATAGTATTCAGCCATACCTTCCAGAAGGGTTTCCACCAGAATGCCCTGTGAGCCCTCGGCAATGGGTTCCATGACGGAAATCAGATGAACGCCGTTCTTTTCCGCATAGTCCGTGCATTCCCGAATCTGCCCTTCGATGGATTCTTCACGCTGGTTGTCCAATGAATAGCGGGCGTAGATCACAGCGGTCATAGACTCACTTCCTTTTTCTTATCGAACAGACGGGTAGCTTTTTGCGTACTTGTAGATCTGGCGCGCACAGTCGAGGCTCATCTTGCTGGAATCGTTGTGTTTGAGCCATGCATTCACGTTGCCCGGATTCAGCTTCAAGTCTGTGTAAAGGCGATAATTCGTCAGTTTCTTTTTTCTGCAGGTCTATTACGCTCGCATTACTGAATTTCTGCGTTTCCAGCCATCTCCATTGCAGCGTTCGATTGACACAGGTTGAGTTATCGGCAGATACAGCAAACACAACGGGCGGCTCTGGTAACAGAGCTGCCCGTTGTGTTCGTTTATGAAAAGGAGAACTTAGATCTCATACCACTTGATCTCGTTGGCATCCAGATGCAGAGCAAAGCTGCTGCCGTCTGTGGTGTAAACGATGGTGTCCTGCGGCTCGTAGGTGTTGTTCACCACGCAGTACTTGCCGTTCTTGACGTAGGCGTGAACTTCTACATTATAATTGGAGCTGAACCATGTATGCAGTTCCTCCTCGCTGTGGGCACTCCACAGGATAGCGCGGTAAAGGGTGCGGCTGTTGGCAAAACTGTAAGGCACACCGCTGATGTACACGGCACGACCCTTGCCGAAGTCGTGTGCCGCCATCTGCACTTCCTTATTCCGCTGCACCAGCACTTCCGTGCCTTCCAGGGCATAAATGTTCTTCTTTCCCTCACCGAAGTCGATGGGTTTGTCAGCATCCTGCAAGATGAAATGATTCGGATGCTCTTCCCAGTTGTACTTGTCGTAGTTGAGGGTAAAGCCATTTTCTTCCTCCACGCCCAGCACGCTGGCAAGCTGGAGAATGTGGCCCTGATACGGGTGACCGGAAGGCTCACCCACGCCGATAAAGCCGCCGCCGTTCCAGACGAACTTGCGGATAGCGGAGGAGATCTCCGGGTCTTCCCACCAGATGCCGCCGGTGTGTGCGGTGTCGGCATCGCCGACATTGATAATGACATCCAACGAATCCAGCAGATGCGGGTCGTTCTTGATATCCTCAAAGCTGATAAACTTCACATCAAAGGGCGCACCGGACAGCATCTCAATGACACCGGCATAGCTATAATTCTGCTTGTAATAGAGGGCGTGATGCACCATGTGACAGCCCCAAGCCCGCATTTTACCCCAACAGTTCAGCACGGCCACTCGCTTGACACAGTAGGGTGTGGTGCCCTTGATGTTCTCGTACAGTTCGCGGAACTCGTTGCAGACGCTCTCCACGTAGTCCACGAACTCCGGGAACTGCAAGGCCAGTTTCAGATAGCCGCCATAGCCGATGCGGTCGATGGGCTTGCGCAGGATAGCGCGGCGGGCTGTGACCCAGTTTTCCTTGGCTTCTTTCACCGGGTCGCCGCCCTCGTGGAAGGTGTCGGGGAAGAAGTACGGCAGGAAACGGCCCTCGGTGTACTTCACGCCCTCAATGTCAGAGATCAGGCGCAGGGTGGAGCCGTTGCCCACGCTGCCCACCACGGCATCCAGACCAATGGTCTTGAACTCCGGCATAAAAGGCTCGGTGCCGATCCAGTGATCGCCCAGGAACATCATCGCCTCGCAGCCGCACTCGTGCGTGATGTCCACCATTTCTTTGGCCAGCTTTGCTACTTCGCGCCGCTGGAACGCCTGAAAATCACGGTATTCCTTGCTGGGCACACGATACTGGTTGTTGTAGTAGCCCTGGTCGATGATATATTCCGGGCGGAACTTGTAACCCACTTCCTGCTCAAACTGATTGAGGATATAGGGGCTGACGGAAGCAGAATAGCCATACCAGTCCACGAATTTTTCCCGCTTGAGTTCATCGAAGATCAGGGTGAACTGATGGAAGAAGGTGGTGTAGCGGATGACGTTCACATACGGATGCTCTGCAATGAATTTCCGCAAACGCTCCATGGAATATTTGTGGGTTTTCGGCTGGCGCACATCAAAGGTGATCTGATGCTCGAAATTCGTCCAGCCGTTGGTGGTGGCATTGTACATATGCACCGGGTCCCAGATGAGGTAGGCAAGGAAGCTCACAGTATACTCATGGAACGGCACCGCCTGCACGGTCACGCTGCCATCCGCATAGCGCCACTGTTCTGGCGGCACAGGCTGACCCGTGGAGCGATCCATGACCTCCCACCAGCGGGTGATGTCATCGTGATCGTTCACTTTCATCAGCTCCGGGCTGATGCCTTTCATCAGAGGGATGGTCACGGTGTTGCCGGGGGCGGTGTAGAAGCCCGTCATAATGTAGCACTGCTGCACCTCGTCCGGGTTTGCTTTGGCCCATGCGTTATCCTTGCGCGTGGTATAATAGGTGGAATAGATCTTTGCATCGGCGTTTTTCAGTTCCTGCGGAAAATCCGTACCATCGCAGTCACGGATGGCATCCGCACCCCACTTTTTCAGAATCTCCAACGTTTCGGGCACCACATCCAGGTCGGTCGGAATGGTAACACGCCCGGTCTTGCACTTATCTTCCATAGTTTTCCTCTCTTATCCTCAATCCTGATAGGTTGCGTTGTAAATGGCCAGTACCGCCAGCAGCAGTGCCACGCCTACAAGCATGATGCCAAGCCCTGCCAGCTGTCCGGTCATTTTCCAGCCTGCCACAACCAATGCAATGGACAGCACAAACAGCACGATCATCAGCACGATGCGCAGGGCAGGATGCGTTTTCCAGAATGTTTTCATGTTTTGTCACCTTATCCTTTCAAGCCGCCCACCGTCATGCCCTGCGTCAGCTGCTTCTGCACACAGATGTACAAAATCAGAGTAGGCAGCATCACCAGCACAAGACCTGCGTACATGGTGCCGTACTGCGCAGCACTCTGCTGAGCCTGCATCAGATTCAGCAGACCCACCGGCAGAGTACGGGGTGCGCTGGTGGAACTCATAAGGGTCATGGAGATGATGTACTCATTCCAGAAAGACAGGAAGTTGAACAGAATAATGGTGATGATAGACGGCTTCGCCATTGGGAAAATGATACGGGTCATTGCAGAGAAATAGCTGGCACCGTCGATGTAGGCTGCTTCTTCAAAGTCGTGAGGCAAAGTGGCAAAATAGCCCGACAGCAGGTAGATGGTAAAGGGCAGCGCGGTGGCGGCGTATACCACCGCCAGCACCACCAGATTGTTCAGCAGAAAGCTGCTGCCGATATGGTTTTTCAGCCACACATCACCGTCACGCAGCATCAGGAAGATGGGAACTACGATATAGTTGACATTGATGAACAGACCTGCCATAAACAGGGTGTTCAGCAGCTTGCTCCCCTTGAACCGGAAACGGGACAGGCAGTAAGCTGCCGGAAGCGCAATCACCAGCAGCAGCACCAGAGCCAGTGCTGTGACCAGAACGGAGTTGAGCATATATTCGCCCATCTTGGCTCCATTCCATGCGTTGACGAAGTTCTGCCAGTAGAACCCGGCGGGCAGTGCCCAAGGGTTGCCGTAGAACTCTGCATTCTGCTTGATGGATGCCATAAACACCCATGCCACCGGCACAATGATCGTCACAGCCAGCAGGATCAGCACAAAATAGATGAAAAATTTGTACAGGCCCTCCGCCGAACGGGAGGATTTTTCTTCCGTTTTCTTCATGTTTTTCCTCCTTAAAATTCCAGCGGTTCACGGCTGGTGGCACGATTGACACAGGCAGACAAAGCGAACGAGAACAGGAAGATAACCACACCGATTGCCATGCTGTAACCGTACAGACCTGCATCTTTCTGGCTGTACATATAGTTCAGGGCCACATCCGAGGCACCGTTCGGCCCGCCGCTGGTCATCGCCTTGACGAACAGGAACGCCATATTGATGGTGGAAATGATAAAGAAGGTCAGGGTGGTACGGATATTCGTCCAGATAAGGGGGATGGTGATCTGGAAGAACTGGGTCAGCCGCCCGGCACCGTCCAGATTGGCGCTCTCGTACAGGCTGATGGGCACGGCAGACATGGAAGCCATATACATCACCATATAGTAGCCTACGGCCTGCCAGACCATTGCAATGATGATGGACGAAATGACCAGCTTTTCGCCTTTCCAGAGGATAGGGTCAGTCATATCCCGGAATAGCCCGATGATGCTGTTCAGCATACCATTCTCCGGCTTATAGATGGCAGAGAAGATACCGGAGATGACGACCACAGACAGGATGTTCGGGATGTAGAAAATGATGCGGAAGAAATTCTGCCCCTTGATTTTTTCGCGGGTCAGGATGGCTGCAAACACCAGCGCAAACGCAAAGGTGATGATGGTAACGACCACCACCAGCAGGATCATGTTCTGCATGGAGCGGATGAACTGGGTGTCCTTCAGCAGATGCTGAAAATTTTTCAGCCCGACAAAGGTTTCGTTTGGCGAGTAGGCTCCACGCTCATACAGGCTCATGCGGAACACATTGAGGGTTGGCAAGATCATAAAAATGAAAAACAGGATGGTGGCCGGTGCCACACAGAGGAACACGAACCGTTTGCGGCTTTTGTCAGATTTCATAGACAAACCGTTCCTTTCTACTGGAATCCAGAAACCCAAAAAAGCGGAGGCGGTAAAAACCGCCCCCGCTGGGCAGGGTTTAATTACTCGATGATGTTGGCGCGCATCTGGTCGCTGGCGGACTTGATGCCATCGATCCACTGCTGCTCGGTCATGCTGCCGGACACCAGAGAGTTGACAGGGTCGAAGAACACGGTGCGCACTTCCACGCCGGGGATAGCGGTGAAGGAAGCAAAGTTGCCCATAGCTGCCTTTGCGCCGTTGTCGTAGATGGAGTAGAACATCTTGTTGTCACCTTCCAGACTGTCGGCGATGCCCAGCACAGGCTGGATAGCGCCGCTCTCGGCAAACAGCTTGCAGGCTTCGTCACTGTACAGGTAGGCTACAAACTGCTTGGCGGCATCCTGATGCTCGGCACCGGCGGGGATCCATGCCTGCTCAAACCATGTATAGCTGTACTGATCGCCGCCAGCCTTGACTGCAGGCAGAGCAGTCATGCCCCACTCGAAGCCATCCGCGCGGGGAGCTTCGCCCATTTCGCCCACGATCCATGTACCGTTGGGCATGAACAGAGCCTTGTTATCCAGCACCAGCTGCTGATTCTGGGTAAAGTCCTGATCGTTCGCCTGTGCCGGAGTGATGGGGTTGGTGTAGGAGGCCAGTTTGGTCACGATGTCAAAGCAGGTCTGTGCTTCGGCAGTGTCCCAGATGCCTTCTTCATAATGGGTCGCCTTGTTGAAGAAGTCGGGGCCGCCTGCTGCATACATCAGCGCATAGAAGAACGCATCAAAGTAGCCGGTGGTGGGGTAAGTGAACAGGTAGGTGCCCTCCGCAGCCGCCTTGTCACCCAGTTCCCACATTTCATCCCATGTGGTGGGCACATCCCAGCCTTTTTCTTTCAGGAACCCTGCGTTGTAGAACAGACCGCAGGGGCTGTAGAACATGGGAGCCAGATAGGTCTTGCCATCGCCGTAAGGGTTGGTAAGAGAAGTATCGGTAAAGCCGCCGGCGATCTTCTCGCTCACCTTCTTGCTCTCGCCGGGCACGGTCATGCTCAGCACATCGGTGATGTCGGCGATCAGGTTGCCCTTGATGAACTGCTCGGTCAGGGCAGCTTCACGGCCGGTGGCCAGATGGACCACGTCGGGGTAGTCGCCGCCCTGCATGGAGGGGCCGATGACGTCCTCCAGCTTTTTGTCGGTGGTCAGGTCCACCTTGATGCCGGTCTGGGCGGTAAAGGCCTCGGTGACCTTTTTCCACATCTCAGCACCGTAGCCGGTCTCGATGGCAGCAACCTTGATGGTCACGTCCTCCGCAGGCGTGGCAGAGGCAGCAGCCGAAGAAGTTGTGCTGGAACCGGTAGAGCTGGAAGAACTGCCGCAGGCGGCCAGCCCCAGTGCAGCGGCACCCACGCCAGCCACCTTCAGGAAATTGCGACGAGAAATGCGTTTCATAGTGTATCCTCCATCATAAAGATTCCGTTCAAAACCACAACCGGGACAAACAGGTTTTGTCCGAGAGGGTCGTGTGATTTATTGATTTCAATATAGAGGTTTTCACCCTTTACAACAAGATGTTTGTTGTTTCGTTTTTTATAAATCTTGCTTTTTAGAAATTTCTTTCAGCAAAAGCGCTAAATTCGTCCCGTCTGTTTTGGTACATTCTTCCCGTTTGTAACCGGTTTGACATATTTTTATTCTTTAACGGCATCAAAAATATTTATCCTGTCCAAAATCAAGGCTTGCATTTTTTCTTCTTTGCCCCTATAATGAGAAAAACGCACGATTCAACGCATCGGTTTTTGCGATTATATTTTTAGTCTCTTGTTTTTATTTTTATGTTTATTGCGTTTCGCTGTAAAGGAGCCTGTTATGAGCACCGAACGCTTTGATATCCGTCATGCTCCCGCTCCCCGTGAGTCCTTTCGCTTGCTGTACATCAGCAAAAGCAAATTCGGCGGCGACTGGAACAGCACGGCTCACACCCATTCCTGCACGGAGCTGTTCTATTGCCTGAGCGGAGAAGGTCAGTTTTATTTAAGCGGTCAGCTTTATCCGGTCAAACCGGATGATATGATTATCGTCAATCCGCAGGTAGAGCATACTGAGTTGAGCCTGAATGCTTCACCGCTGGAATACATTGTATTGGGCGTTGCTGGCATTGAGATCTTATTCGGCAAGGCTGATTCTTCTTATGCTATCTTCAACTGCCGTGAAAACCGGGAACGGATGGTCACTCTGCTGCATATGCTGCTTGCCGAAGCCGACCGCAGTCTGGATGGCTGCGAAACCGTCTGTCAGGACTTGCTGGAGGTGCTGCTGATCTGGCTGGTACGCTGTACAACGCTCTCTTTGCAGGTGGAAGAAACGCCACGGTCTGACAGCCGGGAGTGTGTAGAGATCAAGCGATATCTGGACAGCAACTTCCGGGAGGACATCTCACTTGACCGTCTGGCAGAGATCGCACACATCAACAAATATTATCTGGCCCATACCTTTCAAAAGGAGTACGGCATCTCTCCCATCACCTATCTGAATCGCCGCCGCATTGAGGAAAGCAAATATATGCTGGGCAATACAGGTTACAGCTTGGCTCAGATCAGCGAACTGATGGGCTTTTCGTCCCCCAGCTATTTTTCCCAGTGCTTCCGCAAAGCAGAGGGGCTGACTCCCAACGAATACCGCCGTCAGGTACGGCAGGGACAACGCCCTCCCCCGGCAAAACGGCATGAAAGATAAAAAGAAACATTGATTCTGAAGGCAATGCCTGGAGAGCCTATGATTTTGTAGAGAATACCGTCTGTCTGCAACAGGTCGGCTGTGAGGCAGACTTCCGCACTGTGGCAGAAACACTGGGCAAGTTCCAGAACCAGCTGGCCGATTATCCCGCTTCTACCCTCCACGAAACCATTGCACGTTTTCACGATACGCCCAACCGTTACGCAAACTTTGAAAAAGCCCTTGCAGCCGATGCACTGGGTCGAGCCAAAACCATTGCACCGGAGATTGCTTTTATCCATGCACGGGAAAAGGATTGCCACGTTCTGCTGGATCAGCTGGCCGCTGGCGAGATCCCGCTGCGTGTCACCCATAATGATACCAAAATCAACAATGTGCTGCTCGATGAAGCCACTGGCAAAGGCATCTGTGTCATTGACCTCGACACCGTGATGCCGGGTCTTTCGGCTTATGATTTCGGTGATTCCATCCGCACCGGTGCCAACGACTGCGCCGAGGATGAACCTGACCAGAGCAAAGTCCACTTTGACCTGCATCTGTATGAAGTGTTTGCCAAAGGCTATCTTTCCACTGCTGGTTCCACCATGCACACAGCTGAAAAAAAGAGTCTTGCTTGGGGTGCTAAGCTCATGACACTGGAATGCGGCATCCGTTACATCCTGCTCCGTTCGGACGGTTTTCCCACGCTCCACATCGGTAAGCGGATGGTCGTACCCAAAGACCGCTTCCTTCAGTGGATCACGGACAGCGTAAATGGCTGATCTGACATCCTTGATTCAAGAGGTTTCTTTTTCTATACTATTCACGAAACGACTTGACATCAGGAAGGAGGCAATATGCCAAGCAAACGTTCACACGGCGAGGGTACGCTTCGCCACCGCA
>ENA-UERU01000014-UERU01000014.1-human-gut-metagenome-genome-assembly--contig:-NODE-14-length-162615-cov-8.619535_pt1 | contig 162615 bp, 132 predicted proteins | sample MGYA00242988_ERZ507989 | MGnify/ENA primary metagenome ERZ507989 (study PRJEB26167, sample SAMN06115519) | human gut metagenome | host: Homo sapiens | place: China:Hunan | collected 2015-08-21...
ACATCGCCCGTGTAGTGAGTGTCGAGGAGCAAGGCTTTCGGCCTGAGGACTCGACGCCATCAATGGGAACCATCCTCAGTCCGCGCGACCGCGCGGCCTAAGGAATCCCCGCCCTTTAGGGCGGGGAGGAAGTCAACAATGACGGGCGCTCTTAGGCGACAAACGTCATCGGAATCATCGCGACGAAGCGCTGATGGTCGATGATGCCGCGCAGATACGTGTCGGCCGTGACGCCCGCAACGCCGAACTTCGCCACGTCGTGCGCGCGGAAGGTGAAGACCCATTCCACCCCCGAGGGCGTTTCGACGCGACGCATCTCAAGGGGCGCGGCGGGTTCGTTCACGCCGGGTTTCGAAGTGGAGAAGCCGGCGCTCCAGAGGATCGACTTCGCGTCGGGAACGCGCATCGCCATGCCCGCGGGGACTTTCAACGTAAGTTTCACCGTGGCGGCTTCGTCCGAGGCGCTCAGTTCGCTTCGGCTCGCATGCGCTTCGAAATGATTGATGTCGGCGAGGATCGCACGGTAGCGGCGGTCCGCTTCGGCGCACATTTCGCACGTGAAGCGCCCGAGCGCCGCACGCTTCGTTTCCGCATTCATCTCGGGGAGCTTGGCGCGCAACTTTCCGAGTTCTTCGCGGAAGTACGCTTCGAGCGCATCGCGCTCGGCGTGCACGCCTGCGAAGAGACCGCGGTTGAAGTTGACGAGTTCGCCCAGAACGGCATAGGTCCAGTAGCTGCGTTCGAAGTTGAGCGAAATGCTTTCGGGGCGCACCGCGAAGTGCTCCTTGCGAGCGGTTTCGAGGTTCATCCACTGGTACCCTTCGGGAATCGTACCCGCCAAGGGGAACCAGGGAACGTAAACCCCCGTATCCTGATAGCTCGAGCAACGCCACATGACCGTTTCGATCGGGTCTTCGGCGATGTTCGCGACCCAGCTCTCGCGGGTGTGCGAGCGGGAAATGTCGACGGCGCTCACGTGGAAGGCGTCGGCGCGACCGTCACCGCGCGTGGCATAGGTTTCGGGGTTGGTGATGCGAAGCACGCGCATGACGTCCTGCACGCCCATGGGTTCCTTGGGGGAGAGGAGTTCCGGGTAATGGAGTTCGTCCGTGCACCAGACGCCCGCAATGTCGAGCCATCCCAGACGCATGCGTTGCGACTTCGTCGGCGCGTGGCGGTTTTCGTCGCTCTGGTAGGCCGCCGCAAAGTCGAAGTCGCCGTAATCGCCCGGGGTCTTCGGGGTGTAACGTCCCATTTTGATCGCGTATTCGATCAGGTCGTCGCTTGCAATCACGTTTTCTTTGTCGTTCAGGTCGACGTGACGGATGGCGAGCATGTTCGAGATGAGCATCACCTTGTCGTCGGGTACGCGCTTGGCGACGAAGTGGTGGCCCTTGACGATGTTGATGCACCAGGCTTCGTTCTTGTCGGCGACGGTGTAGTTGCGCGCCGGGCTCCAGTAGCCGTACTCCTCGACGAGCGCCTTGCAGATCATGACGGCCTCGCGCGACGTGCGGGCGCGCTCGGCCATGAGACGGCGAACGAGAAAGCCCACGCCTCCATCTTTGAGAGCGAGGCTCGATTCGTCTTCGAGGTCGCCGTCAAAGCTCGTGCCGCCGCCGTTCGAGCAGATGACGAGGCCGGCTTCGTTGGCGAATCCCTGGTCGAAGGAGGAGCCCTTGCCCGGCTCCAGCATGTTCGACCAATACGTGGCGAGGGTTTCGCTCGCCTGAGGGACGGCGGCTCGACCGGGTTCGGCCGTCACCGTTTCGCCCGGGGCGTGGTGCCCGGCCGGGCAGTAGAACTGTTGATGCAGCGTGCGGCCGCCCGCATCTTCGTTGTGGCCGACGATGACGCGGCCGGTCTTGGAAACGTTTTTCCCGACAATAACGGTGGTGCACATGGGTCTAAAGGCTCCTTTGCGTTATGGTGTTGGCCGAAGGGATCCGGCGCTCCTTAAGCGTTTTATGCTATCGGGAATTCGGCGGAACGGCTTGAGAGAAAACCCGTTCACCCCGTTCGTTTCGTCCTTTCGGAGCGCCCGCGCGCAAAACGAAAACCCCGGTCGCGACGGGCGCAACCGGGGTTGTTCAGTCAGGAGAGATTCTCGTCGATCGGGTTACTTCTGAGCGAGGACCCATTCGAGCGAACGCTGAAGGTCGGTCGTGAAGATGCGGTCGTGATCGACGTACGGCACCACCGTGCGGTAGGAGGCGAGGAGCTTCGAGGTCCCTTCGCCCAGAGCGCGCTTTTCCGTACGGGTGCGGATGTCCATGGCCTGCGTCGTATGGAGGATTTCGTAGGCGAAAACACCCGCCGTGCATTCGGAGAGACGATCGAGGCGGTCCGCGGCGACGTTCACGTTCGAGAAGGTTTCTTCGATCCCGATCGAGGTCGGCACGCCGTAGCCCATGACGCTGTTCGTGAGCGCCATGCCTTCCGCATAGATCCCGGACATCGACTGCGCGATGTTTGCGAAACCGTCGCCGCCCTTGTTTTCAGGGGCAACGAGGTAGGTCGGGAGCTGCGTGCGGTGGCTGTCGACCAACTGGGTCGTACGCCAGGCGGAAGCGTGCATCACCTGGGCGAGCGCGCGACCGACGCTTTCCAACTGAAGTGCGAGCTGCGTGTTGTCGAAGTTCGCGCAGGAGTTGACGTGCGCCGTGGGCGAACCGGCTTCGTTCATCACGACGGCGGGAAGCTTCGAATACCAGCGGTCGGTCTTCACTTCGGTATTGACGATCGGGTTGTCGGTCGTGTGGTTGATCGCGGTGGTGAGAAGCAACTTCGCCTGATCGACTTCTTCCATGGCGGCGGCGAGGATGTAGCCGGCACTACGGAAGGAGAGCGGGTCCTGGAGGTAGCGCTTTTCGTCCTTTTCCCAGAGGTAGGAACCCTTGAGGTTCTCGAGAATGGCTTCGGACGCTTCGTGTTGCATCGGCCACCCCTTCGTCTCGACCGTGTGCCAGAGGAAGGGCGTGACGTTGCCGTTCAAAGCTTCGAGGCTCGTCGCAACGAGTTTCGCGTTGAAATTCAGGAGGTGCTCGACCTTCTTCACGGCCGTGACGGCCTGCGCTTCGCCGACGTTCGAATTCGAGAGAATCGAAATGCCGTCAAGTCCGAACGGGTGGAAAGGCTTCAAACCGAGTTCCTTCCGGACGTCCGCCGCCTTGCGGCGCTCGCCCTTCCACATGACATCCCACTCGCCCATGAGCGCAAGCCCGATGTGGGTGGCAAAGCTCAGGTCGTTCGCACCTTCGGAGCCCTTCGAGGGAATCAGGGGCGTCACGTCGTTGTTGACGTATTCGGCGTAGGCACGAGCGGCATCTTCGCTCATCGCGGTGTAGCCCGCCGCCATCTGGTTGAGGCGGATGACCATGGCCATCTTGGCCGTGCGCTCGGGGAGGAAGGGCTCAAAGCCCGCGGCCTGAATGCGCATCTGACGTTCGTTGAAGGCGATCGAGGCGCTGCGGTTGGGTTCTTCTTCAACGCCCGCCTTTCCCTTTTCGCCGTCCGTGACGCGCTTTTCTTTGAGGGCGCCGTAATTGACGGTCAGACCGTAGATGTCACGGCCGTCTTCGGCGGCGATGATCGGCGCTTTGTAGCCGGCACGCAGGCGCTTCATGCCTTCTTCGGAAATTTTGACGGTTTCGCCCGGAGCGGAAATCGCCCACAGTTCGTCGACCGTGAGCGTGCGTCCGTCGAGCACGTGCTCGGCGGCATTGGCCGCGGCAGCACCGATCGCAAGGACGGCAACAAGAGTGAGCGGGAAGATATGACGGCGGTTCATCGGGTTCTCCAAAGTGCTCGCAAGAGACAGAACGGCAAAGGTGGTGTGTGTGATGTGGTCGCGGCGGGTGCGATGCTTCGCGGCGTGATCGCTCCTTTCGGGCGTCACTCTTTATCCCAACCGTATAAATTCATGCTACCCGTGGGATGATCTTTAAACCATTGGGTTAAATACGGTCGAGATTGTTACAAGTTTGGAGGCCGATGCGAACGCAAATAGTCGCGGTATGCCTCCGAGGGGGCAACGGGGCGCAATGTCGGGGGTACTTTCGGGCGGGGGGCCGTCCGCCGCCGCGCCCCGCCGCTTCCGCGTGAAAATGCGATAATTCCTCATTCCCGTCGGGCGCCCGACCGATGGGTGTACGTTGAACCTCATTCTTATTGCGCGAAGGATTTCGAGCGTGACCACGAAGAAACCCCTCTGGAAGCCCGACGTCGACGAGATGTCCGAACCCGCCCGAAAGACTCCCCGGCGAACCCGCAGTACGGAAAAGTCGACCGGGACGCCTTCGTCGCCCGAAAAGAAGTCGAAGAAAGCGGCGGGCGAAGAAAAAAACGACGTCGCCCGTACGCTCGAAGTGCCGATCGAACTTTCGACCGAGAAGCCGACGGACACGGTCGAAGAAGTTGCACCTCTTTCCGAGGAAGAGCGCCGTGCTGCGGAACTCGCCGCGGAACTCGCCGAAATGGAGCGGATCACGGCCGAATGGCAGGCGCTCGAAGCACGCGGCGAAATCCCGACCGATCCCGACGAACCCTTTGTGCCGCCTTTTGTTCCGGCCTTTGCCGACCGGAAGACGGAGGAAGCTCCCGAACCCGTCGCAGAAGTCGTTCCGGGAACAAACGTCCTCGAAACCTCCGAAGCCGTCGAAGCGAAGAACGAGAAGACCTCCGAGTCAACCGTTCGCGAAACGAGCAATGTCCTCAAAACCGACGCGATCGACACCTCCCGAGAGGTCGAGGTGCCGGGGCTCGTGCCTTCGCCCGACGCGGTGGCTGCGGCCGCCGACGAGAAGGCCCCCGTCTATCGGCCGTCGCCCTTCGGCATGCAACGCTCCCCGGTCGCCGACGACCTGCGCGCCCTCATTGCGGAAGCCGCCAAGGCGCCCAATTCGCCGATCGGCAACATCGACGACATCGACTTCGACCATATTCCGCCCTTCGGCTTTTCGTTGCAGAAACCCGATCCGAATCTGCCCGCCACGGAGCCTGCGAAGCTGCCCGATCTCGAACTCGTCGACAAGGCGATTCGACTCGCGCAGGAAGAAAAGGAATTCAAACGTCGCGTGCGCGAATTCGAAGCAAAGCGCAACCCCAAGGCAAAGCAAACACCTCTGGCCGCGCGTCTTCTCGGGCTTGTGCGCGATGCGCTCGAAGAAGCCGCGGACGAGCTTGTCGGGCGCAATACGGAAGAGTTCGTGTTGGTGCCGCTTAACCCCGTGCGCGTCATCGTGGCGCTCTCGGGCGGGCGCGACTCGATGGCGCTTCTTGACATCGTCGCGCGCCTTTACAAACAACGCGATCAGGCGCTCGTTTCCATGGTGACGGGGGTCTACGTCAATCACGGGCTCTCTCCCAATGCGGACGCCTGGGAGGCGCACTGTCGCGCCGAATGCGAAAAGCGGGGCCTTCGCTTCGAAGCGCTTCGCGTGCGCGTGAACGCCAAGGGGGACGGGCTCGAATCCGCCGCCCGGGACGCGCGCTACCGTGCGCTCGTGCGTTTCGCGCGCTCTTCGGGCCACGACATTATTCTCACGGCGCACCACGAAGACGATCGGATTGAAACTTTCCTCTTGCAGTGGATGCGCGGTGCGGGTCCCGAAGGACTTGCCGCCTTCCCGAAGACGCGCGACCTGGGACGTCTGGGCTCGTTCCCGCTTCAGTCGGGTGAGAACGGAAACGTTCCCGTGATTCTGCTTCGTCCCTGGTGCTCGGTGGTGCGCGCCGACATCGAACGTTACGCGCGCTCGCAGCGCCTCAAGTGGGTCGAAGACGAATCGAACGACGATCTGCGCTTCTCGCGCAATCGCGTCCGACACGAAGTGATTCCGATGCTCGAATCGCTCCGCCCGGGGTTCCGCCACGCGGCCGCGCGCAGCGTCGAACTCATTGCGGAAACGGTCGACGTGCTTCGCAGCGTCGCCGCCACCGATCTCGAACGGTGCCGCTCGGAAAAAGATCCGCGAGCGCTCAATATCTTCCGACTGCTTGAACTCATTCCCGCCCGACAGGCCTGGTGTCTTCGCGCGTGGTTCGCGCAGTGGGGGTTGAAGGCTCCCTCGAAGGCGCGCCTGACGGAAGCGCTTCGCCAGATTCGCGAAACGCACAGCGACGACGCTTTTGCGCTCCGACTCGGTCGCAAGGAAGTGCGCCGCTGGGGGAGCGATCTTGTGGTGCGCGATGCCGTGAACGAAGGTCGCAGCGACCCGGACCGCGACGCGATGCTCGTGTGGACGGGGGACGACATCAACCTCGGCATCTGGAGCGGTACCCTCAAGGTATTCAAATGCAAGGGAACGGAGCCGGGGGTCTCGCGCCTGCGGCTCGAAGAGGGGCTCCTTGAAGTGCGTTCCCGTCGCGGCGGCGAAAAGCTCAAGCTCTGGGCCAATCGTCCGACGAAGACTCTCAAGGCCCTCTACGCCGAAGCGGACATTCCCGCGTTCGACCGGGCGGACCTGCCGCTCATCCGTTTGGACGGCGAAGTGATCTTCGCGGCGGGTCTCGGAATGAACCTCAATGCGACGGACGACCCCGCGACGAATCCCCAGCGCTACCGCTTCGTCTTCGAGCGCGAATCGATGGTGTTCGGCAAACACGCCGTCGGCAATTTTGCCGACCTCTCCGACGAGGAGCGTACGCGCCTCGTGCAGGAGATGAAGTCGGAAGCTGCGGAGCGCCGCAAGAAGACCGCGGCCCTGCGCCGTCAAGGCTGACACGCCGCAATCCGTCCGCTCCCGTCGCCCGCCCGAACACGGCGGGCGATGTCGTTTTCGAGGTCGAAAGTCGGTCCGGGAACCGTGTTCGTTTTCCGATCCGCGGCCGAATCCAATCCGTTCCCGAGACGCGGAACGCCGTTCTCTCTCAATCGCTTGAGACGTCCCGAGAACGGCGGCCGTGCGTTGTTCTCTTCGAGTGCTTCTTTTTGACGGAACAATTTGCCGCCGAACCCCGGCCGGGGCTCCGGATATCCGTAGCCGCTCTTCGGCGTCCATCGAAGCCGTTCGGTGTTCCCGTCTTCCGCAGCGAAGTACGCCTGCGAGTTCCGGGAACAGTTCTCCGAAAGTCTTCTCGACGCCGTTTGACCGCCGTTCGTTCCTCGGTGAGAGGTCTTACGGTTGAGGGCCGATTCGTCCTGTTCGGATCTCGTCGAGCACGAGCTCCTTTTCTCCCTTTCGGACATAGGTCCAGAAGAGGCTTCTGAGCCACACGAAGGCGGGGTCCGCACTGCTTCGGTGGTGCCAAATGAGAGAAGGTTCGAGCGAAGGTACGCTCGACGCGCGGCCGAGCACCACGACGGGTAGGAGCGTCGCCAGGTTCTGCGCGGTTCGCCACGGGAACGTGAGCACCGCATCGGTCTTGAGCATCAGGTAGTAGGCCGACATCCAGGATTCCGTCCAGAGAGTAGTCCCCGATGTGGACACGGGAATGACGGCGGGACCGGGCGTACCTTCCGCAGTCGAATCCGTATCGGGATGCACGACGATCTGGATCCGTCGGTATCGGGCGGCTTCCGCGCGCCAGTCGTCGGTACCGCGCTCAAGGAGCGCTTCGAGCGGATGCCCAGGACGCACGAGGTGCACGTACGGGGTTTTGACGAGCGGCATGTGCTCGAACTCGTCGGGAAGGTTCGCGGCGGGAAAGAGGGCGAAATCGAGGTCCCCGGCTCTCAGATGACCGAGCGTCGTTTCGGAATGCGTTCTAAAGGCAAGCCCCGCCTTGGGAGCCGCTTCGTGGAAGGCCGCGAGCATCGGTTCGACGAGCATCGGGAAGGCATTGTCGAGGCAAGCCCCGCGAAAAACCCGATCGAGCCTTGCGGGCGCAAAGACCGCATCGACCGTCAGGGCCCGCATGCCTTCAAGCACGTGCTCGGCACGTTCCGCCAATAGGAGTGCGCGGTGTGTGGGCGTGAGACCGTGCCCGTGCCGCACGAAGAGGTCGTCGCGAAAAACCGTGCGCGCTTCGGCAAGCAGGCGGCTTGCGCTCGGGCCGCTGATCCCGAGCCGCTGTGCGGTTTGCCCGAGGTGACGCAGTTCGGCGAGCGTCGTGAGAAAAACGAGAAGCTCTTCGGTGATGCCGTTTTTCATTTTCTAAAGAAAATTCTTTCTCGGACCGATCCCCAAAGGCGGGAAGGTCGGAATGGTTCCTTGAGGTACGAAAGTCTACCATTCGGGTTGTTGAGAAAACGCATGACGCACACTCGGGTTTACGCGTGCTTCCTCGTAATTTCCGGGCGTCTTCCGGCCCGTCGGTTCGACGGGGTTCGTGCGTTTTTCAGATTGACCGTTCATCGACTTCGCGGAGTCGCTTTTTCGGCGGCTCCCGGGCATTCGAAAAAAAAAGGAGAATCTCGATGCCGCATTTGCACCGTACCGCGCTCGCCGTTGCTGCGGTCTGCACCGCCTTGCCTCTCGCCGCTTTCGCCATGGGAGGTGCCTCCGGCCCGAAAACGACCTACGAAACGCAAGGGCACCTGGGCGAAATCATCGTGAATCCTTACAAGGTCGCACCCTTGACGGCCGTCATCCGTAACGGCGGCTATGTGATCGAAAAGGCCAAAGTGACGGTGCTCCCGAAGGCCGGCGGGATCCCGATTTCGTACAACGTGAGCCGTCGCATGCTGCTTACGCACGGCGGCGTGCCCGTCTTCGGACTTTACCCCGACTACGTGAACAAAGTGCGCGTCGAATACACGCGCGTCTTCAACGGCAAAGCCGAAAACTTCGACGACACGTACGACATTTATGCCTCGCCCATGTACGGCGAAGCGCAGGGGCTGCGCTTCCAGAAGTCCGCGTTTCCCCGCGTCAAACCCGTGAAGGTCGATCCGAAGTTCAAAGACCGTCTTTACCTTCTCAACAACGCCGCGGACCTCGCGGGGAAAGCCGCGCGCATGGTCTGGAACAACCCGATGGGCGGCGCGCTCGAATGGAGTTTCTATCCGCAAAACGGCATCGTCGACACGACGGGCGAATACCGTTGGTACCTCTTCGCAGAACCCATCTACGACGTCGGCAACCCCTTCTGGGGCGGCGACATGATGGGATTCCGTCAGACGGCGGACGGTGCCTTCACCTGGGGCTACGGGCAGCGCTACGTGAAGTACGACCTCATGGGGCGCGAAATCTGGAATCGTCCGCTCCCGATGAACTACAACGACTTCTCGCACGCACTCGATCCCGCGCAAAACGGGCATTTCTTCCTGCGCGTGGGGAGTTCCAACCTGAAGCTTCCCAACGGCAAGAACGTGCGCACGGTTCGCGACGTGATCGCCGAGGTGGACGCGGACGGGTACGTCGTCGACGAATTCCGACTCTTCGACATTCTCGATCCGTACCGCTCGGACGTCATCAAGGCGCTCGACCAGGGGGCGGTGTGTCTCAACATCGACGCGTCGAAGGCCGGGAAGACTCTCTCCGAAGAGGACATCAAGGCGCTTGACGCTTCGGACCAGTTCGGCGACATCGCCGGCACGGGGGCGGGCCGTAATTGGGCGCACGTCAATTCGGTCGATTACGATCCGACCGACGACTCGATCATCATCTCCTCGCGCCACCAGTCGGCGGCGATCAAGATCGGTCGCGACAAGAAGGTGAAGTGGATCATGGGCGCGCCGCGCGGCTGGAAGGGCGAATTCGCCGACAAGGTTCTGAAGCCCGTCGACAAGAACGGCAAGCCCGTCTCCTGCACGGACGCCACCTGCGAAGGCGGTTTCGACTGGACCTGGACGCAGCACACGGCCTGGCGCATCGATGCGAAGAGCAAGCCCGGCATTGTCTACCTCTCGGTTTTCGACAACGGCGACGCCCGCGGCATGGAGCAGCCGGCGCTCCCCGAAATGAAGTACAGCCGTGCGGTGGTCTACAAGATCGACGAAAAGGCGATGACGGTCGAGCAGATCTGGAGCTACGGCGAAGAAGCCGGTCACGACTGGTTCAGTCCGGTGACGTCGCTTACCGAATACCATGCCGACAAGGATTCGATCTTCGTCTATTCGGCCACGGCGGGAGCCTCGTTCGACCTCGCGACGGGTGCCTTCACCTCGGCTCCGAACCCCTACATGATGGAATTCAACTGGGGCGAAACGGAACCTGCGGTCGAAATGCGCGTCGAATCGACGACGGGTTACCAGGCGATGCCGGTCGACATCTCTATCGCGTTCGAGAAGTGATCGAACCGAATCGTCGGGCCGCGACTCGACCTTAACCGTGCCGGCGGGCGCTTTTCGTTTCTCCGAGCGCCCGCCGAACGCGAAGAGCCGTCGTGCAGTCCGATTTTGTCCTCAACCGCGCTCCGAACCTCACGAGGTCGGGGCGCGGTTCGCGCATTCGATGTGCGTTATGCTTGAGGGCGTCGGGTATTTACCGTGTCCGGGAACGCTGCTCACGCCGACACGGGACCTCGTTGCTTCCCTTTTTTGCAAACACGATCATGCCGAACCTGCATCTCATAGCTACCGACATCACGACGCTCGCCGTCGATGCCGTGGTGAGCGCCGCCAACCGCACGCTCCTGTCCGCCGGAGGTGTGGGCGGCGCGATCCATCGTGCGGCGGGCCCGAAGTTGCGCGAATTCTGTGAGACGCGCGGGCCCATTGCGTACGGCGAGTGCGTGATGACGCCGGGTTTCGATCTCCCCGCGCGCTTCGTCATCCATGCGGCGGGTCCCGTGTGGCGCGGGGGAGATTGGGAAGAAGAGGAGCATTTGGCCTCCTGCTACCGTCGGGCGCTCGACCTCGCGCGGGAAGCGAATCTTGCGAGCGTGGCGTTCCCCTGCATCAGCACGGGCGCCTACGCGTTCCCGAACGAGCTTGCGGCGAGAATTGCGGTTGAGACCGTTCGCGTTCATCCCTTTGCGGGTGACGTTTGGTTCGTCGTTGCGCGCGAAATCGACCTGCGGGCCTATGAGGTCGCATGGCCGAAGGATCTTCCCTTTTCCGTCGAAGGCCTCCATTAAACACGCGTGCGGAAGCGGGCGGTTCGGCAAACGCGGTGCTCGTCGAAGATGCTTCGGCTGTCCGACCTTTTCTCAAAAAAAAACAAAAGTCGCACGGTTTTCGATCCGATAAAATTCGTCCGTTGGGGGCGAATGCCGTACGGTGTTCGACCGATCGCATCGAACGAAATTTTAAGTACAGAGCGGATTCATGGCGGGCGGGAAGAAATACGGTTCGGCGGGGATTCCCCCGTGGGAAGACTACGTCGACGAGAACACGGCTCCGCAGGCGCCGGCTGTTCCGAATGCCCGTACGACTCCCGCGAAGGTCGCAAAATCTTTCGTTTCTTCTTCCGCGTCAAAGCCCGCAGAGTCACAGCCCGAATCGCTCCGACGCTCTTCGGTGACGTCCGACAAACAAACGTCCGTGAATGCCGCGGACGTTCCGCCGTGGATTGCCGTTGATGGGGAGAAGGATTTCGACGCTCTCGAAATCCCGCCGAGCGCACCGCAGACGGTCGCGCTCATTTCGGCGGCGGAACCAGACGGCCCGAAGACCTCCCCGTCCCGTACGTCGCCCGATCCTCTTGTGGCGTCGCTTGACGCTTACGACATCGACGATCCGCTCGAAGAAGCGATCTGGGCCGTGTACGCCCCGTCGGGCGCCTCGCTTTCTTCCGCGTGCCGTACCTCGTCCGGAATTTCGTCCCGTACGCCGAAGCATCTTTCCTCGGGCGTGCATTACGACCCTGCCGAGCATTCCGCCCCTTGGGAGGAGAGTCCGGCGGAAGCGGGGGTTGCGGTCGACGTCGCAGCCCGTGCTCCGCACGCGCCCGAGAAGGGGCACGCACGCGCTCGTGCGACAGTTCTCGGAACGGATCCCGATGCGGATCCCACGGAGGCTCCTTCCAAAGTCTTCGCGAAAAAGCCCGATCCCGCGCACGCGTCGACTTCGGAACCCATGCCCTCGAGCCCCCGACTCGGGCATGCCGCGCATGCGGAACTTTCCCCGTTTGCGACCGACAAGACCGAAGCCGCACCGCGCTCCCTCACGAAGGAAGAAGAGCACCGTGCCGAGGTCCTGCGCTTTTGGGCCGCCCTCGAACTCTTTTCGCCTCCGGGGTTTTCGGAGATCTCAACGGAGCGCTCCGCCGTCTGTCGGTGGCGTCCCGGCGCGAGCGACGTTCGGAGTCTCGAAGCGCGCGCCTTTTGGGAGGGCGAATTCTGGCCCGAGGGCACCGTTCAGATCGACACGAAAGCCTTGCCGCGTGAAGAGGTGCGCGGGGCGGTCCCGTACTTCACGGTGTACCTGGGAATCGTCCCCTTGCGCACGCTCTTTTCGCACGTGTTGCGCGTTCTCGAAGTGCCCCTCGGTTCGAGCCGCCCGGCGGACGACGCGCTCTATCAGCCGGGCGCGGCACGCCGCGGGGTGCTTGCGGAAAATCCGGGACTCGAGCCCGTGCTCGCCGAAGCGTCGAACATTCGGGGAACGGCTTTTCTCGCATGCTTTGAGCTCAATCCCTGGGGGAAGCTCGTTCCGGATAGCTTCCGACTCTCGGACATCGTGTCGGCGCTGAGCCTTGCGGTCCGGAAAAAGCGCGGGGCGGCGGAATTGCGTCGTCGGGGCGAACGCGTCCCGAAGGACTTCTTCGCCGTTCCTTTCACGATCGAAGACGCCGCCCGACGAAACGGCTTCTATGCGGAGCACTTCTTGGAATACGCCCGAAAGACGCTCGGGACGGATTCGCCGCACCCGGGCTACAAGCGTACGATCGATCGCGACGGGGTCGTGACGATCACGGATCCGCAGGAAGACGCAAAGCATGCGACCGCCGACTTCATCGAATACGTTTCGAGCCGTATCGCCTCGTGGATCGGGTGGGGGGAAGTTTTCGACTGTGCCGTGCGCATTACGAAACACGACGCCCGTTGGGAGCCCGCAGTCGAAGACGGCGAATGCCTCGGGAGCTTCTACCTCAGGGACTTGCGCCGTCTTTTGCGCCTTGCGGAAGCGGGCGAGCCGCTCGGAAAACCCCTGGAAACGCTTCTCGGTCGGGCGAGTCGCCCCGAAGAGCGCCACGACCTTCTGCGCGAAGCCGCCACCGTGAAGGCGGCCCTCAACCCGGAACGATTCCCCCTCGGACGGTGGCCGAGCGACGCATCGCACCACCTCTACGCCGCGCAGCAGGCGGCCGTCAACATCGTCTGCGCGCCGCTCAGTCGCGGGACCGAATTCGGAAAGAAGGGCGGCGAAGAGGGCGCTTCGCCCTCGTTACCCGTATCGGTCGACTTCCATCCGTCGCTTCTTTCCCTCAACGGTCCTCCGGGCACGGGGAAGAGCTGGCTCTTGCGCGACGTCATCGCCGACATCGTCGTGGCGCGTGCCGAGGCGCTCGCCGGACTCGAACAATCGAGCGACGTTTTCGATTCCACCCGTTCCGTCACGGGCGAAACAAACGGCGGGCCGATCGACATCCGTCCCGTGCGCTCGGACTTGACCGCGCCCTTTACGATCGTCGTCGCCTCGAACAACAACGCGGCCATCCGCAACATCACCGACACGCTTCCGCGAAGCTTCTCGCTCTCGCGCCGTAGGATCGATCCCCGCACGGGTCGGGAAACGAAGAGCGCCCCTTTCGGCTACTGGCGCGATACGGCCTTGAAGATGTTGCGGGGGCTCGAATTCTTGAATGGCGGCACCGCACCGGGAGGTAATCGCACCGCCCGAGCCGGAGTCGATCCGACGTCGGCTGCGGCCGGCACCCTGGAAAAGAGTGTCTGGGGTCTCGTTTCCGCCACGCTCGGTCGGCGCGCGAACTGCAAGCGCTTTGCACTTGACGTCCTTACGACGGCAAAGCCCGAACCGGAAGCGTTGCCTGCGGAAGGGCGCGATCCGATGGCGCCGAGCGCCGCAAACGGCACGAACACTTCGAGCGGCGAAGCATCCGCTCAATACGACGCCTCGTTGCCCGCGCAGCTTCTCGAAGAAGCGCGCTACCTGGGTTTTACGGGGACGTCCCCGGAAGAAAACTGGATTCGTACGCGCGATAGGTTTCTCGCGATTCGCGAGCGGGTCCTGAAGCGAATCGAGCGCTATGCGGGCTCGTCCATGAAGCCGTCGCTCTTTACCCACTCCTTTGAGGACGACCCATCGCAACACAAGACGAGCCTCTGGGTTGACGAAGCGTTCGAGCGGGACCGCTCGGAACTGTTCCTCGCGGCACTTTCCTTGCATGCGGCGCTTCTCGTTGCACAGGCCGACGCTTTTGCGAACAATTTCACGATGGTGGGGCGCTGGTTGAAGAGCGGACAGACGGGATTCCGATCGGGGAGCGTGATCGACCTCTTTCGGATTCTCTCGCTTGCCGTTCCCGTCGTCTCGACGACCCTTGCAAGTGCCGAGCGCCTTTTCAGCGGCGTGCAACGCGAAGAAATCGGCTGGCTCTTCGTCGACGAAGCGAGTCAGGCTACCGCCTCCGCGGCGGCAGGGCTTCTTGCCCGCTCGAAGCGTGCGGTCGTGCTCGGCGACCCCCGTCAGCTGATGCCGGTCGTGACGATGCCGGAACCGCTCGTTGAGTACCTGCGCGAGCGGCTTGCCCGCGGTCGGGCGGTCGACCCCTTCTGGGGGCCGTTGCGCTCGTCGCTTCAGTCGCTCGTCGACCGCACGATGACGGTGGGGGCGGCCATTCGCGATGCCGAAACGCAGGACGAGGTCTGGACGGGGCTTCCCCTTCGAACCCATCGACGCTGCGGCTCCCCCATGTTCGAAATCTCGAACGCCGTGTCGTACGCCAATCAGATGGTGCAGATGACGCCGCGCACGGACGACGGTCGGCCGCAACTCTCGCGCTGGATCGACGTCGTACCGCGGTCGGTCGCGGGCGTGAACCTTTCGAAGGCGTCGATGGCGACCGCCGCCGTTCACACGGCTTCGGAAACGGGTTTCGTCTCGAAGCGCGACCCGAAGATCGTCGGCGAAGAGCTCGAATGGATGAGTCGCGAACTGCGAGCGCTCGAGTCCGACCGACGGTTCCGTCAGGCGACGGTGTTCGTGCTTTCGCCCTTCAGAAGCGTTGCGGATGCGGCCGCTTCGGTCGTGCGCAGCTTGAGGTTGCGCTCCATTCTCGTTCGCGCCGACACCGTGCATGCTTTCCAGGGTCAGGAAGCCGACATCGTCTTTCTCGTTCTCGGGAGCGCCCCGGGCGAGGCGGGACGGAAACAACGTCGTTGGGCGGCGTCTCCCGTGAATCTCATCAACGTGGCGGTGACGCGCGCGCGGCGTGATCTCGTCGTGATCGGGAACTACGAAGAGTGGACGGCGGAACCCGCTTTCCGACTCGTAAGCGAACACCTGAAGCGCGAAAAAACCGAACCCGTCGAGGTGACGGTCTTCGAGAAATCCGCCCGCAAGGCGGAGGAAGAGGTGCGCGAAGCGGATTTGTTCGATGCGTATGCGGATCTTTACGCGCCGCTTCCCGAACCCGATCTGCCGCCCGCGCCGCCGATCGATCTTGAGAGCGATCCCGAATCGACTACCGATCTCGGTCCCGACGGGGACGTTCCGACCGAGCTCTCGGAACCCGGTTGAGGCGACGCGGAATCGACGGCAGTCTCCCTCGCACATACATTCGCACACATTTTCCGAGGGTGCGAAACAATATGGTTTACCGAAGGTTCTTCTCGACGAAGGGTGATTTTGCTACCATGAATTCGGCGATCCGGTTCTGCGGGGGCGACGCTCCGGACATCTCGGGAAAGAGGGCGTTGCGACGGGAAGAAGAGACGGATCGCCGCTCTCCATGATGTTGTCTCCGATCCAGAAGAAAGCCCGCACGGCTCAAACCGCGCGGGCTCTTTTTTTCTTCGGGATCGGGGGAGCGGAGGCCGGTTTGCTCCCTTTTGCGTCGACGCCCGGCTTCGCCTTTTTCAGTCCGCCGCGCTTTCGGAGGCGGCCTTCTCTTTGTCGTCGTTTTTGCGTTCGATCGTGCTCGTTCCCGTCAGATCCGTCATCAGAGCGTACATTTCTTCCTTCGTCTCGACGGGAATCGAGTCGACGCCGAACTTGTGCGCGTAGAAGCACCCTTCGAGCGCCATGATCACAAGAAGCATGCGGCCGCGGCGGCGCTTCGGGAGGCGTTGGATGCGCGCGAAAAGCCGCGCATACCAGGCGCGTACGGGTTCGAGCAGTTCCGGATCGTGCGCCTGCTGCGAGAGGAGCTGCACGCCTACCGAGGCCCAGCCGCGGTTGTCGCTGCTGAACTGCTGAAACCAGGAGACGAAGCCCGGAATGAGCGTTTCTTCGGGGAGCCCTTCAAACTTCGCCTCATGGCGCCGGAGCTCCCGATCGAGGTGCTCGGCGTAGTCTTCGATCAAAGCGGCTTGCAGGGCGCGCTTCGTGGGAAAGTGGTACATGATGGCGCCCTTGCTCACACCTGCCTGCTCGGCCACGCGGTCCATGCTGAGGCGCGCGATCCCACCCGAAAGGAGCACCGCACGGGCGGCTTTGAGAAGGTCGGCTTTGGTTTTCTGAGCTTTGAGCGACATGGCGGGATCTATCGGAAGGAGCGTTCGGACGCTTGTCGGAAATGCGGTTGCAAATAGCCGAAGCGCCTCGGGCGCGGAGATGAAAAAAAGGGGGCGGCCGTTTCGGCCGCCCCCCGAATATTAACCGAGAGGGGGAAGGAGAGGGGAAACCGCACTCCCGCCCTTCCGGTTCTCTTTCGAGGTCGTGCGTTTGCAGCGAAGCAAACGATCGGACGATTACTTCGCAGCTTCGGCGGCGGCCTTGCCGGCGATACGACCGAAGACGATGATGTCCGTGTAGGCGTTGCCGCCGAGGCGGTTCGTGCCGTGCGTGACACCCGTCACTTCACCCGCGGCCCAGAGGCCCGGAATGACCTGGCCGTCCTTCGTCAGAGCCTGCGCCTTTTCGTTGATGCGAACACCGCCCATCGTGTGGTGGGTGGAGGGCACCGCCTTGATGACGTAGTACTTGCCCTGGCTCATGTCGACGAGGCCGCTGCGGTGGTTGAAGTCCTTGTCGTTGCCCTTGCCGGCCATCGAGGTCACGCGATCCGTCGTGGCCTTAAGCTGATCGAACGGGATCTTCGTGAAGTCGGCGATGCACTTCAGGTCGTCGCAGGTCTTCATGATGCCCTGCTTCGTGAAGGCTTCGTATTCGGTCGGGTGAGCCTTGACGGTGTTGGAGATCGCACCGATCTTGTCGTTCCAAAGAACCCAGCAGTAGGCGCCCGTCTGTTTGAGGATGGCTTCGGAGAGCACGTCGCGACGTTCGAGTTCTTCGACGAAGCGCTTGCCTTCCTGATTGAGCATGATGGCGCCGTCGAAGCGGGCGTCGGCGATGAGTTCGATCACGCCCGAGATCGGGTCGCAGATCGGGTACGTCTGGATGTAGCCCATGTTGACGAGTTCGGCCCCGGCACGTTCGGCCATGTAAAGGGCTTCGCCCGTGGTGCCCGGAGCGTCGGTCGTCTTGAAGCGTTCGTCGATCTTCGGGTTGTACTTCTTCACCATTTCGGGGTTGGCACCGAAGCCGCCCGTGGCGAGCACGACGCCGCCCTTGGCATTGAAGGTGTAGGTGTTGCCGTCCATCGTGGCCTTGACGCCGACGACGCGACCGTTCTTGTCCTTAACGAGCTCTTCGGCCTTCATGTTGGTGATGACCGGGATGCCGAGTTCGTCGGCCTTGGCCTGGAACTTCGCGATGAATTCCGTACCGGTGTGGCCGACCGGAATCAGGGCGCGCTTGCGGCTGTGGCCGCCGAAGAAGAAGAGGTTGTCGTCTTCGAATCGGACGCCGAGGTAGTCGCGGCACCAGAGCGCGGCGTCGAGAGCCTGATGGGTCATGACGTTGATGACCTTCATGTCGCCCTTCTTGTCGCCGCCCTTGAAGGTATCTTCGGCGTGGAGTTCGGGCGAGTCGTCGGTAATGCCGAGCTTGGGCTGGACCCAGTTCTTCGCCACGTTCATTTCGGCGCCCGAAATGAGGGAGTTGCCGCCGACGGCGGGCATCTTTTCAAGGAGGACGACGTTCGCACCGGCGTTCTTCGCTTCGATCGCGGCCGAGAAGCCCGCGCCGCCCGCACCGATCACGACGACGTCATAGGAGGATTCTTTCGGGAGGTTGACGGCGGCTTTCTTGATGGCCTTCTTGTCGGCCTTCGAGAGCGTCACGCCCGCCTTCTTGGCGGCGTCCTTAACGGCGTCGAGGAAGCCCTTCGAGGAGAAGGTGGCGCCCGAGATAACGTCGAGGTCCGCGGAGTTCGACTGAATGACGTGGTCCTTCATTTCCGTGAAGACCTTCTTCGCGAGAACGGGGTTTTCCTGGTTCTTCACGATCTTGATGTCGGTGATGCGGCCTTCGTCGAACGTGACGGCAACCGTAACGTCGCCGTGCTTGCCGACCCCGGTGCCTTCCTGGGTGACGGGGGCGGCAAAAGCCGTGACGGCGAAAAGACCGCCGATCGCGGCGGTAAGAAGCGTGGTACGCAACTTCATGATGTTTTCTCTCCAACGTGGGGTCCGAGCGGCGCTCGGGTCCGTTCTTAATTCGGAAGTGATTCTAGACGAAACCGACTGGTCGGTACGGTAGTACTTTCACCTACTCGAATCGGAAGTTGGAAAGGGAAATCAATAAAAAACAAAGACAAGCAAAATTTCGACCGAGTGCTCTAGGGGAAAACATCAGACCGACTGGTCGGACTTTTATGTATGATTCGGTTCGCACGCCGGATTGAATTCCGGTCGACGAGCCACGGGCGACGCGCCCGAGCGGTCGGCCGAACGCGGCGCGTCGTTTTTTTCGGAGGTTCCGCCCGCGGACCGTTTTCGGGCGGAGATTTCCTCCACGGAGTTTTCGAACTTTCGACCGTACAAAGGACACCGTACAATGCAGCTCAAACCCATCGTTATCGGACTTGCCATGTCGCTTGCCGCCCTTTCCGCCAACGCCACCGTGACCCTCACCGGGAAGACGCTCACCCAGGACGAAGCCTGGCGCGTTGCCGAAGGCGAAGAAGTGGTCATCGCACCCGAAGCCTTGAAGCAGGTGACGGATTCGAACCGCCTCGTCATGACCGCCGCCCGCCAGGGCGTTGAAATCTACGGTCTCACGGTGGGCGTCGGTCTCAACAAGGACCACAAACTCTTCGAAGCCTCGGGCGAAATGACCGAAACCGCCCGTCAGGCGAGCATCGATTTCAACCGCAACATTCTCCGTTCGCACTCCGTCGGCTACGGCGCTCATCTCCCGAAGGAAACCGCGCGTCTCGCGATGGTCGTGCGTCTCAACACGCTCCTTACGGGTCGCTCGGGTGCTCAGCCCTACGTGGCGGAGCTCTATCGCGACTTCCTCAATAAGGGCATCACCCCCGTCATCCCGACCCGCGGCTCGATCGGCGACGCCGACATCACGCTCGCTTCGCACGTGGGTTCCGTCATGATGGGAGAATGGCGCGCCGAAGTGGACGGCAAGGTCGTCTCGGGCGCCGAGGCTCTGCGCATGAAGGGCATCCGTCCGCTCGTTCCGGAAGGGAAGGACGGTCTTGCGATTCTCTCCACGAACTCCGTCGGCATTGCGATGACGATGAGCGCCATGCGCGAAATGCGCCGCGTTCTTGAGCTTTCTCCCGTCGTCTACGGCCTCACGCTCGAAGGCATGAACGGGAACGTGGCTCCCTTCCTTGCTCAGACCGTGAAGAGTCATCCGCTCGCGGGCCTCTCGGAAGCCGCGACCGAAATGCGCGCCACGCTCAAGGGCTCCTACCTCTGGGAAAAGGATCCGACCCGTGCCCTCCAGGACCCGCTCTCCTTCCGTACGACGATCTACACGATCTCCGAAGCCAAACGCGCGCTCAATGACCTTGACGAACTCGTCAACGTTCAGATCAACAGCTCCGACGACAATCCGGGCGTGATCCTCAACGCTTCGAAGGAAGACCTCGAATCGAGTCAGGTCGCGCAGTACTTCGTCAAGGGCGAAGGTCTCGAAGGCGCCATCATCCCGAGCGCGAACTTCGAGCCGCTCCCGATCGCGATTGCCGCCGAACGCGCCGCGATCGCCCTCGGTCACGTCGCCCACAATTCGCTTCACCGCACGCTGCGTCTCGACGAAGATCGCTTCTCGGGCCTTTCGCGTTATCTCGCCGGTCCCAACAACACGGCCGGTCACTCGTTCGGCGCGACCGAAGACTCGATGGTCTCGATCTACGCGGAAAACGTCGAACTTGCGAACCCCGTATCGCTCGCGAGCACGCCGGTTGAAGGCAACATCGAAGACTCTGCTTCGAACCTGCCGCGCGTTGCGAATCGTCTCGAACGCAGCGCCTCGAACCTGATCGACCTCTACGCGATGGAAATGCTCCACAACACCCAGGCGATCGACCTGCGCAAAATGAAGCGCTCCGACGTGAAGCTCTCCGAAAAGACGCAGGCCCTCTACGACGCCTACCGCAAGGTGGTGCCTTTCGTTGAAAAGGACCGTATCTTCTCCGAAGACCTTGAAGCCGGTATCAAGCTCTTGAAGAGCTACGACGTGAAGTAAGGCGCTTTTCCCCGCATCGACGACTCCGGGGAAAACGTCCGCGGGGAGCCGCTCTTGCGGTTCCCCGCATTTTTTTGTAGTCTTTGGCCGCTCGACCGCACCACCACCCTCGTCCTCATGACCGCATCGCGTTTGCGTTCCGACATCTTCGTTACGATCTCGGGCGCCGGCACGCCGTTTCTCGACGGCTTTTCGACCGCATCCGCCGCTTTTTTAATCCTGCTTGTTCCCGGACTCACGGCGCTTGAAACCGCGCTCATGACGAGTCTTTTTCTTGCGGGGTCGTTCGCGGGCTCGCTCGTGGCGGGGCCGATTGCGGATCGTTTCGGTCGGCGCGGGCTCTTTGCGGGAGCCGCGGCGGGGATCCTGGCGCTCACGCTTCTCGCGTACGTCCTTCCCGAGGTGAGCGTCATTCTCGCGATGCGCTTTTTGACGGGGTTTTTGGTCGGGGGCGACTACCCCGTCTCGCAGGCAATCGTCACGGAATCCGTGTCGCCCGAACGGCGCACGCGGGCGCTCGCCGTCATGATGCTCGCCTGGAATGTCGGCGCTTTGGCGGCCGTGGTCACGGCGCTCCCCGTACTTCTTTCCGACCGTTCGTGGCTCTTTTTCTGGACCGTACAGGCCGCGGTGGCGGGGATTCTCCTTCTCATGCGGCTGCGCGTTGCGGAGTCCTCCGAATGGTTGCGGGAGCGCGGAAGAGGAAAAGCGGGTGAAAGGGCGTCCGAAGCGTCGCTCGATAGGGAGGCCCTTACTGCCGAACATGCCGGAGCCGAGCCTTCCGACAAGCGTGCCTACCGCCGCAATCTCGTCTTTTGTGCGGGTTTCTGGCTCTGCCAGACCGTGCCCGTCACGGTGATGATGTTTTACGCGGGCCGCATCATCGAAATGCTTACGGGCACGAGCGGCCCCGTGACGCATATGCTGCTCCTTTACGGGTTTTTCCTCGTCGGGGCGATTCCGACGCTCTTTCCCGTCGTCGCCTCCCGCCCGAGGATCGTCCTCTTGACGACGTACGGCGCGATGTTTGCGGGCTTGTCGCTCGTGGCTTTCGGCGGCAACGACACGGCGGCTTCGGCGGGGTTCGTACTTTTTGCCTTTGCCTACGGGTTGCAGGCGCCGCTCGACTTCGTGTACCCGAATCTCCTTTTCCCCACGGCGATTCGCGCTCGGGCCGTGGGGCTCGTGACAGCGCTCGCGCGCGTCGGGGCGACGGCGTCTGCTTTTGCGTTTCCGCTCCTTCTCGAAGATTTCGGAGCTCCGACGCTTTTCGCGGGCGGCCTCGGGCTCCTAGCCTCGGGGTTTTTACTCGGAGTGCTCCTCGCGCCCCGAGATCGAGCCTTCGGTGCGGGTACGGATCTGAAAGATTGACTTCCTCCCCGTTCTAAAGGGCGGAGATTCCTTAGGCCGAAAGCCTTGCTTCCCGACACTCACTACACGGGCGATGTGCTTTTTGTCGTGTGCACTCGGAGCTGTCCGGCCTTGGCGGACGCCGTCATGTTCCTTACCTTCAGGTCCTCGACGTACACGCAACCGTACTCTTGCGCGAGCGCATGCGCCGTCTTCCTGTAGAAATCTTGTCGAATGCAACGAATCTTACGGAATAAGCCTTGAATCCTCTCCTAGAGCCGAGGCCGCTTGCAACTCGGCTGCTTCTTATCCAAAGGCTTTGCCCGTTCCAATTTTGCAAGCTTCTTCCGCGACTCTTGGTTGAGCGAGAGCTTGCGTTTCACGCGAGTATCATGGCACATTGTTTTCGCGGGTGTGTGCCTTTTCCGGCAAAAGGTCCTTGGGCCTTATATCCTCCCCATGAATGGAGAGGTTTTACGGCCCGTCGGATAAGACATACGACCGTCTCGTTTTTTCTTTCGGAGGCCCCATGCTCGAAACTCTCTTCGCCGTCTTGGCGTTTTTCGTCTTCGGCGCACTCTTCTTCTGGATTCTTCCGTTCCTGCTCGGTCTTTTATCGATGTTCTGGACCGTTTGCGTGGGGCTCGTAATCTTCGGTGCCGTGTGCTTCCTCTTTCCCGCCGTATTTGCCGTGCCGCTCGGGTTGATCGGGATCGCGCTCGTGCTTTTCCCGATTCTCTTCCTTGTCGCGGTGTTTCGCGATTGAGGCGGCTCGGAACGGTAGAGAAAAAAGCGGGCACCGAAGTGCCCGCACCCTCACTGCGTCGGACGGATCGGCCGTCAGAGCGCCGTGCCGCGACTTTCGAGAGCGTCTGCCGTGCTCCCGGTATCGGCTCCGTTCGGGAGGGGCTTGCGGTAGGCGGCCGTGCCCCAGAGCGGCACGGTCGACAGGGAGTGTTTGAAGCTCCCCGACGTTTCTTTCGTCGAGTAGCTCACGTAAAGGAGCGTCTGGTTTGCTTCGTCGTAGATGCGCCGGATCTTCATCGTTTTGAAAAACACGCTCTTCGACTTGCGGAAGACCACGTCGCCGTCCTTGCCCTTCGGAATGGCGGCAATCATCTCGGGCGTGATTTCACCCGTCTGGCGGCAGGAGACGGAGCTCTCCGACGGGTCCGAGAACTGAAGCGGCGACTCGATGCTCGTGACGTGACACGTGACGCCCGTGACCACCGGGTCGACAAAGGCGTTGGTGGTTATGTTTTTAAAGGTGAAGACGCCGAGCGAGACTTCGGCGACTTCGTCGTTCGAGCAGCCTGCAAGTGCGATGACCGCGGCGCCGAGCGCGCCGCAAAGGCGAAGAGTGCGAGAGGTCATTGAATTTTCCGGAGAGTTCGGTTTTCGAATCGTCATCATACCCAAGGGCGGGTCCGAGCGTGACGGACCCGTTGCAACCGTCTTTTTCAGCCCGAGTTCTCGTCGGGTTTACGGGTATTTTTGAGAACAAAGAGAACGGATTCCGCGGTGTCGGCGGAAAGCGACCCGCAAAAAAACACGAAGGCCGACGGCCCGAAGCAGGGCGCCGGCCCGCAGCATCGTCAGGTCCCTTCTCGGGCGGCGACGATCCGATTATTTCACCTTGTCTTTGGTCGGATTCTTGGCCGTACTTTGGGCTCGAGGCTGCATAGCGAGGAAGCGGCGGATGTCTTTGTCGAGATTGATCATCCAGTTGTTCACGTTGCGGTGCGCGCACACGACGTCCTTGTCTTTGCCGCAACCGCGTTCTTCGTTGAGGCCGCGACTCGAGACGTACTCGACGCGGAAGTTGCGCGCATCGTAATCGACGCGAACGATTGCTTCGAACTGCTGAGCTTTGGGGCCGGCGGGGTAGGCGAGCGTCATGACGCCCGGATCGTCCGAGACGATGCGCCAGTAGCGCAGTTCGGCGGCGCGAAGGACGGCTTCGTGCACGGTGGCAACGGGCGTACCCTCCGTCACGTAACCCTGCGACATCGTGCGAACAGGAACGGTGGTGCCGCAACCGGCGAGAATGAGGGGACTCGCAACAGCGAGAGCGAGAAGAGAAGAGCGAATCGGGTGTTTCATGGCGATGTGTCTCCGGAAAGCGGTTGATCTGTTCCCATTGTACGAAGTTCCGTCGGGCGTTTTCCGTGGGTTTTATCGAAGGAGTTCACGTACTTCAAGGCTTGAAAGTCGTTCGGATTGAAGAAGATCGGCCGCTTGTTCGGGCGTGATGCGGGTCAACGCCGAGACGTCGATCGTCACGTCGGTACCGTGCGTGACGTTCGTCGAAAATTCGACGGCATTGCCGAACGCCCGGCCCGCAAGGTTGACGAATCGCGTGAGCATCGACGACGCCGTGCGGCTCTCGGAAAAGCCGAGCGTTACCGTGTCGACGTGATACGCGGCTCCGAAAAGGTCGCGCTTTCGGAGTTTTCCGCCTTGCTCGGGGAGGTCGGCGTGGCTTTCGAACGTGACCGACGCGGGTTCGAGACCCGAGAGAAGGGCGAGCGTCGTGATCGCCCGAGCTTCTTCGGGCGAGAGACGTTGCGAACGTACCGTGCGGGCGAGTTCGACGAGGCGTTCCTCAAGCGTTTCTCCCGTGAACGTACAGACGGTCGACTTCGTAGCGCCCACGGTACGGCCCGAGGTGCGCGAGTCAACGCGGGTGTAGGTGTTGTCGACCCGCACGGCGACCGCTTTGTCGACGGAGGGAAGTTCTCCGTTGGCGAGTCCCGCCACGACTTCGAGGGCCGTTTGCGAGACGGAAGCTTTGGCCGCGAGTTTCACTTCGCCCGAGAAGGCGTATTGCGTTTCGCGCGTCGTCGGCGTTTCGCACACGGTGCGCGAGCCCGAAACGGCACCCGAAATCGAAACCGAGGCCGAGGCGGAGCTCGAACCGAACTCCTCGAATTTCACCTCGGGTTCTTCGGTCAAGGGGGCGCTCCATGCGACTTCGCGCGTGCGTTCGGTTTCGGTGCCGTCGGGGCTTTCAATCGTGACGGTGGTCGAGGACGAACGGTCTTTCCGGACGATTTCGGTGGTTTCGACGGAGCCGTCTTCGAGCGTACGCTCGGTGGTGACGGCCGCGGGGTCGCTTTCTTCGTCGTCGGATTCAAAGCCGAGCTCGAGCGCGGCCGAGATTCCTGCGGAAATTTCGACGGCAAGCCCCGCATGGTGCGAGACCGTCACGCGGTTGAGGTCCCGCGCTTTGAGTTCGCCCGAAATCATGCGGTCGATGAAGAAGGAACACTCGCGTACGGGGAGGCGGTTTTGAATCGTGAACGAGTAATCGACCGCAAGGGACGCGGAGACGGAGGCTTCGATCTTGAGACCGACTTCCGCGGGCTTCGCTTCAAACGACGTACCCGCCGAGGCGGAGGCCGATGCGCTCGCCGTGAGTCCGGCGGCCTTCGCGACGCTCACTGTGATGAAGCCGTCGGAGCCCTTCGTAAAGAGGACGCCGTCCGAAAAGTCGGCGCCGAGCTCCGCGCTGAGGGAGGCCCCGGCCGCGTTTTTCGTACCGTTTTTCGAGACCGTTTCACCGACTTCGAGCGAGATGCCGATGATCTTGATGTGTCCCGTTTTGTCGATCGCAATGCTCGCACCCGGTTCCATTTGCGCAAGGCATTCGCCGATCGCGAGCCGTCGCCGGTCGCGAAACGCGGTCGTGCGCATGGTTCGTTGCGCCCGGAAGTCGCTCCATTCTGCGGACGTTCGGATGTCGGCAAGCAACCCCTCGAAGTACTTCGTCGTACGCAGGATGCGGTTGCGTCCGAGGAGAGTGCGGCTTGCCGCACTCGCCCCCGAAGCGTCGTTCGCAAGAAGTGCGTCGACGTAGGCCGAAGCGGTCGATGCGGGGAGGAACTCTTCGAGGTTCGCGCGCATGAGTTCGGCTGTCGTGACGGTCCCGTCGGGACCGCGCGACTCGAGAAGCTCTCGAACGGCGGGTTTGTCGGATGTGACGGATTTCGCCGCATGAACGCCCGACCACTTGGGGTCGGTAAGCGCAAGTCTGTCGACCGACTTCCCGATCGAGGCGGCCGTGCGTTCCATCGCACCATGACAGGCCGTTACGAGCGCGAGTCGCGAGTCGCCATCGAGCGTTCCGAGTTGTTCGGAAAGGCCGAGGGTACCGACCGTTCCGTCTCCCGCGAGTTTCAAGCGCGCGAATTCGCCGAATTCGAGCCTAGAGGCGCGCTCGAGGGGGCGCAGGACCGACTCGGGCATCGCTTTTCGGGGGAGTTTCTTAAGAGCCCGCTCGAAAGCCGCCGTAGCGGACGGGTTTTCCGTGTCCGCGACCTTCGAGAGGATCACGTAGCGACCGCGGTTGAACCGCTCGGCGGTGAGAGCCGAAAAGAGTTCTCGCTTTCGGTCGGAAAGCGTGTCGCTCGGACCGGAAGCAAGTTCCGCGGCAAGATTGTCCCAGGCAGTTTTAACTTCCGTGCTCGTTACCGCACTCGGATCGGTTCCCTGCATGAGGGTCTTTTCCAGCGCAGGCTTTCGAATGGTCTCGAGAACCGCAACGGCGTCGCTTTCGGGAGCGCAAACGAGCGACGCGCGTCCCGTCCGCACGTCATCCGTCGAAGCCGCCTGGCTTTCGTAGGCGTGCCGAAGCGCGGGAGCAGCCAGTGCAAAGCGTTCTGTTGCGAGCGCGAAGTTTTCGAGTGCAGCCGACCGTTCGTCGTCCGTAAGCCCGAGGAGCGATTCGGGCGAGGGCGGAGTCGGCGCGAGCGCCTTGAGAGCAGCCTCGTAAGAGAGCGGCACGCCCCCGTCGCCCGCACGCTTCATGAAAGCGTTGAGAAGCACGGCGCACTCGCGCTCGTAAAGGGGGCGCGAGGCGGCCTCAAGAATGCCGCGACGCAATTCGTCGAGGGAGAGCTCGTAGTGTCCGCCCTGCGCGGCCCGAACTCCTTGGGCTCGGGTGCGTGCGGCACCTCCGATCAGGTCCGAGAGAACTTCCGGAGCAAAGTCGTCGACGTTGTTGAGAAGCGCCTGATCGAGTACGAGCAACCCCGTGCCGGCCGTTTGACCGAGCATGGACGTCGCTTTCGCAACGTCGGTTGCCGGGTTCGAGAGGTCGACCCCTTTTTCGATGCGGCCGATTTCGTCGGGCGTGACGCCGAGGGCCGTCATGCGTTGCGTGAGGTAACGGTGCGCCGCCGTACGCGCGGCCATCACGTCGCCGGAGACGCTTTTCGCGAGGTTTTGAAGGATCGGAAGCGCCGCCGTCGACTCGCGAAAGCGCGCCGTGAGGGTCGCGAGATCGGCGGGTTCCGACGGCGTCGTCGCGCCGGCGGTGTTGCCGCTTGTGAGCGCCGCGTGGCGTCGCAGCGCGCGGGCGATGTTGAGGTCGGCTTCACCTCCGAGCGCGGCGATGATCTGACTCCTCCCCGTGTGGGCGGCGGTCGCTTGGAGCGAAGCGAGCGCGAAACGGGTCGCCGCATTGCGGCTCTCCCCCCGAATGCCGTCGCGCATGAGCGCGCGGCATCGGCCGGCCGTCCCGGCGGGGAGCGTGTCGAGTTTTGCGAGGAAAGCCGCGTTTTCGGGGGCGTCGATCCGAACGTTCGTGGGATCCGCGAGCCCGGTCTCCAGAGCGTAAAGCGCGTGCGCACCGTAAAAGAGCACGTCGGTCGAGGCTTGCAGGATTTCAAATTGCCCCGTCAGGTACTCCAGGTCGTCGCGAAGCCGCGTTTCAACGGCCGCCTTTTGCGCGGCGTCGGTTGCAGGATCGAGCCCTGCGAGCGCGGAATCGATCCGGTCCGAGAGCGCCCTCCGGAGGGTATCGGGGGCGGTCGAGCGAAGGGCTTTGTGAAAGGCGACGAGCGTGTCGCTTGCGGGGTTCTCGGCGAGCGCCAGGGCCGCATCCGAAAGCGCCGCCGCCTCGGGGTGCGCCGTAGGGTCGAAGTCCGCCAGCGTCAGGCGCTCCGCGGGGTTTCCGGGGAGTTGCACGCCCGCGAGGAGTCGCGCGTAGCAATCGTTGTAGGCGAGGGCCCCGAGGTAGTCGCAGGCGAGGGTGACCGCCTTGAAACTCATGCGGTCCGAGGGGGCAAGCCCGCCGAGGCGCTCCGCGAGTACGCCGATACGCTCCAAGGCGGTACGGTTCGCGGCGTTCTCGGAGAGCGCGCGTCGGGTGCGCGAGAGCAGTTCGGGGGCGGTTCCGCTCGTTCCCTGCATATCGGCGGCAATCGCTTGCGCGATGTCGGCGCCGAAGAGATCGGTCGCCTCATCCCAGCTCGTCACGGAGGCGGCGACGGTGAGGAGCGTTTTAAGGGCGAAAAACGCCGCTTTTCGATCGGTTTCCGCGGCGGCTTTCACGAAATCCGTACCGAAGTTGCGAATCGCCCGAGCGAGGTCGGGCGATTCGCTCTCGAACCCCGCGGCGAGCTTTTCCGTCATTTCGCCCAAAACGACGGGCGGAAGGTTTGAAGAGAAAACGCGCCCGTCGGGCCCCGTTTCAGGTGCAAAGCGGTTGAAGGCAAGACGCGCCGTCAACGCTTCGAGTCCGCCCCGAACACCCCCGCGGGGGTTCGCGTCGTCGATCCCGTAGCGCCCGAGGAGTTGTTCGGCTGCGGCCACCGCTCCGGCATTTTTCGCTGCCGTGCGCGCGAGGTCGTTTCGCAGGAGGACGAGCGCTTCATACGCGGTGCGGGCGTTCCCGGGCGAATTCGGGGCGATGCCGTCAAGCTGCCGCTCAGCTTCTTCTCGCGTTTCGGCGGAGACGAACGGGGACTGAAGGAGTGCGTGTGCGAGCATCTCCGTTTGCGGGGTCGCGACGGGTCGCAAGAGTTCGAACCGATCGGGGTCGATTTCGCCCGAGGGGAGGCGACAGGCATCCAGAAAGCCGTCGACCGCCGTTTCGAGAGTTTGGAGGGCGTTCCCGCGCACGGCGCAAAGTGCCGTCCAATCGGCCGCGGCGCCGAGCGCCTTGCCCGCTTCGCGGGGTGCGGCTCCGTCGGGGACGCATGTCGGATCGATCCCGAGCATGCCCGAAACCGTTTCCAGTCCCGTACGGCGTCCGAGCTCGGCCAAGGCGGGTTCCATCGCCCGTGCGGCCGATCGGTTCATGCGAGCAAGGTCCCGGGCGCTTTCGCATGCGGCTTGCACGTCGCCCGAGGCGACGGCTTCTTCCACGTCTTTCACGGCTCGATCGATGCGGGCGGCCTCCTTGTCGCGCGCGTCCGCGACGGGCGAAATCGTCCCGAAGGGGCGCTCGGCTTCGAGGTCCTTCGCCGCGAGGTGCCCGCACGCGTCGGGTGCGAAGGTCGCGTCTTCAAGCGTGAGGTCGGCCGAACCGTCGGAACGCAGGAGCGTCCGGTCGTTTTGAAGGAGCGCCCGGGTTTTCCCGTCGGCGAGATTTTCGGTCGCCTCGCGAAGCACCCGCGCCGTCTCCGTCTCTTCGGCATTGCCCGGTTTCGCGAAGGTTTCGAGCTTTTCGAGAAGTTCGGTCGTGCGACTTCGGGCTTTTGCGAGCGCTTCGCTCGTGCCGGCGGCCGCCGTGTCGAGCACGGCTCGGTAGAGGTCGTTCGCAACGATGCGTTGCGCGCGTTTGTCCGAGAAACGTTCTGCGGCCGTCTGAACGTGCGCCGCAAAGTGCATGACGGCGACGGACTGGGCGGCGGAGTGCATGCCGGCCGCTTCGTCGGAAATCGCTCGGAGCGTGGCGGCGAGGCCCGCCGCGTCGCGGGCGGGTGCCTTCACATGCGCGGAGAGGACGGGGTTGAGCCGCGCGAATTCCCGCGAGTTCGGGGACTCCGAGGACGCGTCGGCGGCCTCGGGCGCGAGACCGAGCGGATGACGGGCCGCCCCGTCCGCAAAGCGTTCGAGAAGGTACTCGACCCCCGTCGAGCCCGCGGCTTGCGCGGCAGCGGATGCCGGACGCGAAGCGAGCGCGCGCGTCCGTTCGAAGGGAAGACGCCCGTCGAGCTCAAGCTCGATCGCCGCGCCTTCCGCGCTCGCGAGTTCCCGCACGATCTCCAGTGCCGCGAGCGTCGCAGGGTCGTGGGAGTCCGCCAGTGCTTGGGATTCGGGCGTCGGGCGGCGGGTGCCGGAGGTGCGGCCGGTGCCTTCGGTCGGGGCCGAGGGCGCACCGGCGGTCGTTCCTGCGGGAGTGTGATGGGCGTTTCCGATGACGGGGTCGTGCATGGTGTTTCGGTGCCGAAGTTCGAACGTTCGCAACCGTGCGAAAGAAAAGCGAACCGCGGCACCGCCTCCGAAAAAGAAAATGCGACAAATGGGAATCGGTCCGACTCGAAGCGCCTTCCGGGCGCCCGGAGCAAAATGCAGCCGTTATCCCCAGAGAATGCTCGGGTTCGCCATGAGGTTCGAGAGTTCCTCGCCCGAAAGCTTTTCAAGGGTTTCGAGGGGTTCGGCGGGGCGGGACGCTTCGGGAGTGCTTCGGGAAGATGCCGGGGAAAGCGTCGTGGAAGCGGAATTCGTAAGAACGCCCGTGCTTTCCGGTTCCGCCTTCGCCGCGGTGCCTAGACGCTCGAGAAGAGCCTTGCGTAACATCTCGGCGTGCTTTTCAAATCGCCCGAGCGCGTCGCGCGTCGGAACGGGGTCCGTCACGGCGATGCGGTCCGAAGCCCAGAAAAAGCGTCGTGCGGGGTCGATCCCGAGACGGACCGTACCGAAAAGGGCCCCCGGTCCGCTGAGGGCGAGAAGGCTGAGGAGAAGCCCCGCGTCCCCCGCGACTCGCTCGGACACGGGCGCGATGTTTTCGAAAAGCCGCAGGTACGCGACGCCCGCCTCGTCTTCGATGCGTGCAAAGAGCATCCCCGCGAGCGTCGGGGTGACGGAAAGTCCGTCCGAATTGAAGGGTGCGAGTTCAAGCGCCCGGTCGTCGATCCAACGGTTGAGCATGTTGTGGGTCACGGTATCGTCTCCGAAAATGTGTCGGGGCGTTCGGGCGAAAGTACTGAAAACGGTCCCGTCGAACGTGCCGACCACTGTAGCAGAAAGTATCCCGGGAAAATGCCGCGGGCGGTCCGAAAACCCGACCGAAGCACGCAATGAGAGAAGTATTCGGAAAAAACGACGGTGTGCGACGTGAGATAATGGCCGCACCGCGCCGCCCGAGGGACTCGATCGAGGACTTCGCTGGCGGATTTCCAAGTTTCCCGGACGGGTTTTCACGCAAATTCAGAGGATCATGCAACTCGGCAACCTTTCGCTTCGGGCCAAGTTGCTCGGCGCCCTCGCGCTCGTCGTGACGGCGGCGAGTCTTCCGCTCATTCGGATCGGCTACGTCGATACCTACGGCCACGCGCTCGAGGCCGCGAAAGGACGGTTCGACGACGTGACGCGTATCGTCGCCGACGAGGTGGAACGTTCCTACCTCAATCGGCAGACGCTCGTCGTTGAAAAGGCGACGATCGAGAAGGACGACATCATCGCGGAGCTCGATGCGGTCGAAGAATGGGTGAAAGAGAACCGCGTGGGTGCCATGCGGCCGACGCTTGACTTTCTCTACACCGCCTGGCGAACGAACGTTGCGGTCGTCAACGAATGGGGCGAATTTCTGACGCTCTCCCCGGACGTGCGGCGCGCCTGGGCGCTCGATCCCGTCGACAGTCTCGGGATTCGCTTTCGCGAGTACCTGCGCAATACGGGGCGCAACTTCGCCCGCGACGAATTCACTTTTCTTCGGTTGCGCTCCGAAGCGGGAGTCGACGAACCCTATCTCGTCGGGGTGAGGAAGGTTGCCGGTTACACCGTGGTGGTGCTCCAGATCCTCGACTACCTGGAGCCCTCCGAAGAGGCGCTCGTCGAAGAAGTGGCGCTCCACGCCAAGGACGCCGTGGCGTCCGTGACCGTCGATCCGAGGACGACGCTTCGAATCGTCACCGCTTCCGATCGGGAGATCGCGCGACGCGGTCCCCGAAGCAACTCCCGGAGCAACCCCGAAAGCGAGGTCGAACCGAACGCTTCCGCCGCCACTCCTTCCGACGCTCTGCGTCGCAAGGCCCGAACCGAGGGGTTCGCGTCGTGCATCCTGGACGAGCCTTCGGGCAAGCGCCTCGCGGCCGTTCGTTACATCAAGGTCCTTGACTGGTACGTCGAAGGAACGGTACCGCTTCGCGTCGTATCGGGTCCTGCGGAACGCTACGCCACACGGCTTGCGGGGATCGCCTTCGGCGTTTTTCTGATCGTGGCGCTGGCGGGGCTCGGCCTTGTCACCTGGTTTTTGCGCCCCTTGCGGCGCTTGGCTTACGCGGCGGAGCGTCTCGAGCGGATCGATCTGAGGTCGGACGACTCGATGAAGGAACTTGAAGCGATCGGTGCGGGACTTCCCGCCGACGTGAAAGACGAAGTGGGACTTGTTGCGCGATCCTTCGGCCGGATGCTTCGGGCGCTCTCGAAAAACGTCCTCGCCCTCAAAGAGTCGCTCGCCCGGCAGCACGGGATCGAAGGCGAAATGCGCGCGGCCCGCGAAATTCAAACGGGGATGCTCGCCGCGCCCGATACGATCTTTCGTTCCGAGGGCTTTGAAGCTTACGGCCTCACGGATCCGGCACGCGATGTGGGCGGGGATTTCTATGAGGTCGTGGAGCTTGAAAAGAGCCGCCGCGCCCTCGTCGTGGGGGACGTTTCGGGGAAGGGCGCTTCGGCCGCTCTCCTCATGGCGGTAAGCCTCACGCTTGTGAGAAACGCGCTTCTCGACGGGCTTGAGCCCGCGGCCGCTCTCAAAAAGGTGAACGATCAGATTGCGGCCCGCAATCCCTCCTGCATGTTCGTGACGATCTGGGCGGGCGTCTTTGATCCCTCGACGGGGCGGCTCGACTATGCGAACGGCGGTCACTGTCCGCCCTTTACCCTCACCGAAACGAGGGTCGGAAACGGGCTCGAAGTCCGTCCGGGGCGCTTGGAAGGCGTGAGCGGTCCTCTGGTGGGCGCGCTCGAAGGGGCGGACTACGTCGGCTTTTCGACGACGATCGCGCCCGGAGAAACGGTCGTTCTCTATACCGACGGCGTCTCGGAAGCGATGAATGCGAACCGCGAACTCTTCGGCGAAGAGCGTCTCGAGAAGGTCCTCATTGCGGATGTTTTTCCGAGTACGAAGGACGCGGCCCTTGCGGTGACCGCCGCGGTTGCCGCTCATCGGGGCGACGTGGAGCAGTCGGATGACATCACGATGCTCGTATTCCGTCGTACGCAATCGATTGAGGAGACCGCACAATGACGAACACCCTGAAAACCGTGACGTCGCCCGAGGGCGTTCGTTTTCAAGTCATGAGCCGTCGTACGCTCGGGCAACTCGTCGGCGCGCTCGCGCTTACGCTCGGAGGTCCGATGCATGCCGGGGCCGCTCAGGCCGATGCGGCGGAGGAGCCCGACGCCGTTGCTCCCGTCCCCGAATTTCCGCTCGGGCGCCCGGCCAACGCGATTCTCGTCGCGGAAGGCGACTGCAAGGCGTTTCGCGACGTATTCCGGGCGGTTTTGAAGGGATTCGAGTCGCTCGGACTCACGAACCCTCCGGCGTCTCCGGCATCCGCCGCATCGCCCGAGGCTCCGAGCCTCGCCCGACTCTGGAGCGATGCGGTCGCGCGCTCGGAATCGGAAACGGCTTCCGTTGCCGAGCGTGCCGAACGCTTGCGGTTTCTCCCCGACGGGTTGTTCGACTGCGGGTTCGATCCCCGCCGCGCGGTCGACGTTCGTCGGGCCGTCTCGGAGCGGATAGCCGATCCGGGTGCCGTGGATCTCATTTTCGTTCTCGGGGAGCTCCCGGCGCGTGAACTCCTTCCCGTTGCGGGCGGCATTCCGATGGTGGTGCTCTCGTCCGACGATCTGGAGGCGGGTTTCGGCGCCGAGCACGAAAACCTCCACGTCGCGCGCGTCACGGGGCGCTTTGCCCGTCAGACGGAAGTCTTTCATGAGGTTCGTCCCTTCGGACACTTGGCGCTCCTCGCGTCCGAAGCGCGTCTTGCCTCCGCGGGCGAAGACGAAATCCGCGAGGCGTGCGAACGCTTGGGGGTTCGCTTTGAAACCGTGACTTACCCCGAGCGGGGCGACGGCTCCCGGGGCGATTTCGACGCCTTCATGCGGGGTCTTGAACGCGTGCGCGACGCGGGGTGCGACGCGGTCGTCCTCCCCTGGTTCTTTGCCGAAGACGACGACTTCCCGACGGTCGTCGACTTTCTCGTTCGAAACGGGATCGTCGCCTTTTCGCAGGCGGGCGGCGACTTCGTCGCGCGCGGGATCCTGTTGGGGGCGGGCACCGAGAGCGTCGAAGGTTACGGGCTCTTCGAAGCCGACGTCGTCGAACGGATTCTTTCGGGGGAGACCCCCTCGAGCATTCGACAGACTTTCACGCAACGCGGGCGCCTCGTCGTCAACCTCGTCACCGCCATGCGGATGGGGTGGCGGCCGCCCTTCGGACTCCTCGTTTCGGTCGAACGCGCCTATGCGGCGCAGAGCCGCTGAGGCGCTCCAAGGCGCGCTACTGCGATTCCTTCGAACAAACAAAACCCCCGGGGGTCGTCCCGGGGGAGGCGAAGCGGAAGTCGTCGACTCAGATCCGAATGCGCGCCAGCGGCTGCACCGAGATTTCGGGCGTCACTTCCTGATAGGCCATGACGGAGAGCTCGTAGAACTTCGGCTCGATCAACTTTCGCACGTACCGGCGAATGTCCATGCTCACCATCAGGACGGGCTTTTGGGGGTTGCGTCGGTAGGGACCCGCCGCGCGTTCGACGGCTTCGAGAATCCGTTGCGACGACCCGGGGTCGAGCGACAGGAAAGCACCCGCGGACGTTTGACGGATGGCCTTTCGAATGGTTTCCTCGACGGCGGGCTCCATCAGGATGACGGGGAGCATGTTCTGTCCCTTCGAGTACATGTAGCAGATCTGCCGCTTCAAGGCCGAGCGCACGTATTCGGTGAGCATCACGACGTCCTTTTCCTTCGGGGCCCAGTCGATCAGGGCCTGAAGGATCGTGCGGAGGTCGCGAATCGAGACGTGCTCCTGAACGAGTCGTTGCAGGATGTCGGCGATGCGCTGCACGGGCAAAAGGCGCGTCGCCTCGCGCACGAGGTCCGGCGCGCGTTCTTCCATCTTGTCGAGGAGATACTTCGTTTCCTGCATCCCGATGAAATTCTCGGCGTGCCGCGTGAGAAGGAGCGACAGGTGGTAGGCGAGGATCTTCGAGTGGTCCATACAGCCGATCCCCGCTTTGGCGAGACGCTCGGCCGAGGATTTCGGCACCCAAAGGGAGTCGATGTCGGGGAGAAACGGTTTTCCTTCGAGCACGTCGATGCCGAGGAGTGCCAGGTTCTCCTTTTTCTCGCGCACGATCACGCGGTCGCGCACGAGCTCTCCGGTGGCGAGCGGAATTTCGTTCAGATTGAGGATGTAGGTTAGGCCCGTCAACGCGGGATTCGGGCGGATGTTGATGCCCGGGAACGGGACGCCCAAGTCGAAGTAGAGCGCGCGGCGCAATTCCGCGAGCTCGGCGTTGAGTTCCGCATAGACCATCGTCTCGCCGATCCCCGGGGAGATGTCGAGAATAATCGGTACGGTCGGAAGGAATTCGTCGCCCGCAGGTGCCGCACCTCGGCGGCGCGCAGGGGTGCGCACGACCGGGGCGAGCGTCTTTTCGAGTTCCGCTTTCGCGTCGGGTTCGGCCGGGGCCGCGTTGACGCGCGTGAGCACTCGCCCTAGGAGGAAAACGGCTGCCGCCATCGTGAAGAGCTGCGGCTTCGGGAAGCCCGGAATGAGAGCGAGAAGGAAAATGAGACCGCCCGCCATTTCGAGGGCGCGGGGCTGGTTGAAGAATTGCTTCCCCACCTGGGCGCCCAAGTCTTCGCGCGTGTCGCCCGAACGGGTGATGAGAATGCCCGCCGAAATCGAAACGAGAAGCGACGGAATCTGGGAGACGAGCCCGTCGCCGATCGTGAGAATGCCGTAGAGCTCAAGCGCCGCACCCGCCGACATGTCGTGCTGCATGACGCCCACGATCGTGCCGCCGATGATGTTGATGGCGGTGACGACCATCCCCGCGATGCTGTCGCCTTTTACGAACTTCATCGCGCCGTCCATGGCCCCGTACATTTTGCTTTCCATCTGCACGGCGTTGCGGCGCCGTTGTGCTTCTTCCATGTCGATGACGCCCGCACGCAGGTCCGCGTCGATCGACATTTGTTTCCCGGGCATCGCATCGAGCGTGAAACGCGCGCCCACTTCCGCCACGCGCTCCGCTCCCTTGGCGATGACGAGAAACTGCACGATCGTGAGGATGAGAAAGACGACCGCGCCCACGACGAAATTGCTCCCCGTGGCGAATTCGCCGAAGGTGTAAATGATTTCACCCGCGTCGGCCTGCAAAAGAATGAGGCGCGTCGTCGTGATGTTGAGCCCGACGCGAAAGAGCGTCGTGAAAAGGAGCATCGTCGGGAAGGACGAGAATTCCAGGGGCGACTTCACGTACATCGCCATCATGAGCATCATGAAGGAGATCGTGAGGTTGGCGCCGATGAAGGTGTCGACGAGTGCCGTGGGCATCGGCAGGATCATGAGCGTGACGACGATGACGAGAAGCGCCACCATCGCAAGGTCGCTGTGGCGTGTGATCGTATCGGCGACGCGTCCCGCTTTCCGAAGGAATGTCATGGTCAGGAGTCCTTGCGCGTTCGGGTGGAGTTCGTCGTAAAGAGCGAATCGGTCGCGGAGCCCGCTTCGGCCGAACGCGGCTGAAGCGCAGCGCCTCCGAACCGCTCGTAATCTTCGAGCGCCGCGCGTGCTTCTTCGGCGCGACCTTCAAGCCACAGGGCCTGGGCTTTCACGAGGTGAAGCGTCGTTGCGCGCGTCGAAAGAGGCCCCGAGCCGAAGGCCGATTTCACGTGCCCAAGAGCTTCGCCCCCGTCGCCCGATTCGAGCGCGACGACCGCAAGTCCCGCGTGAGCGGCGCGGCTTTCGGCGGAGTTTTCGGGCGAAAGGGCTGCGAGTGCTTCGTAGACGCGTCGCGCGGCCTCAAGCCGACCCATGCGGTAGTAGAGAAAGGCGAGAACCGAGAGCGTCGTGCGCTCGCCGGTCGTGAGTTCGGTTGCGTCGCTCACCTCAACCTCCCACCATGAGATTGCGGTAGGCGGTCAGGAGAAGGCCGTTCACCTGCAGAGGTTCGAGGTCTTCCTTCAAGAGCGCGGCCGCTTCGGGCGAGGTGTCGGCGCGTTTTCGCAGCTTCTCGGCGAGGGACGCGAGATCCTCGCGAAAGCCTTCGGGCGTCACCGTCCGACCGTCTCCGAGCTCGGGGCAAAGGAGCCGCTCGAAGGCGGTGCGGGAGTTGACCGGTCCGTAGAGGGTCTCCAACGTCGACTCGCGAAGAATGCTCGCCGCGAGGTCCTTCGCCTGCGGCAGAAGGTCCGCCTCCGGGGCGGGCAGGAGCTCGTCGATCCCGAGCGCGGGATTGAAGAGGGTGTTGTGAACGGAAGAGGGCATGGGAGTTTTGATCGAAAGGAATCGACAAATAATTCGGAGGATTCGTAAGGCGACGGAATCTCGAAAGAAATCGATAAAGGATGCGATAAATTCGCAAGACAACGAGATTCGAATCTGTCGGTCCGATAGCGCCGTATCATCGACATCCCGCCGCATCGATCAGGGCGCGCAGCCCGTTTTCAAGGTCCGCGCCCGTCACCCGCGTTTCGTCGTAGTTGAGGGCAAAAACGACTCGCCCGTGGAAAACGCCCGCGTGAAGCGGAAGATCGGGCGAGGCGTCCCAGCCTGCGCGCTCAAGTATCGCGCCGACGTCGGGGATCTCGCCCGGGCGTTCCGGCAAGGCGAGCGCAAGGAGAAGCCCCCCTGCGGCGGGACTTTCGCCCGGCACGCGCTCGATCGTCACGGAGCCGAGTCCGTCGAATTCGAGCGCCGCGCGTCCGAGCTCGTCGAGCGCGAGGTCCGCGAGGCCGAGTCGTCGGCCGAAGTCGCTGATGGCGTCGTTCGTCGTCATGATGATGGTGTCCGTTTTCAGGATTCGTCAAGCGAGGCGAGCCACTCGTCTTCTCGCGCGATCGTCGCGTCGACGTGGCTTTGAACGGCATCGAGCACGCTCATGCGGCCCGCGTCGTCCTCGAAAAGTGCCGGCGGGAATTTGCGTACGGCGGAGAGCAGCTCCTGCGCAAAGAGCACCTCGTGCTCGATGTCGGAGGGGCGGGCTTTCTCGCAGATCGCCTCGACCCGCCCCGGAGCGATTCGACCGCGCTCGCGCAGGGCCAAAAGGTCCCCGAGGAGCGCGGTCGCATCAAGACTCGTCTTTTCGCCGTGCACGGTGCTCCAGCGCGTGAGGAGATCTTCGCAGATTTTCCAGCCGCTTTGCGCGAGCCGCACGAGGCCGAGTTTGGCATGCACGCTCTCCAGGTGCGTGCGCCCCATGCTCGGCGTTTCGGAGGCGATGTCGGCGCCGATCGCCGCGAAGAGAAAGTCGAGCGCCGCTTCGAACCGGTCCCCGTACTTCGCGCGGATTTCGGCATAGACTTCGGAAACGCTCGAAAATTCCCCGACCGTTTCGCGGTAGAAGTCCCGCGCTTGGTCGACGGAGCCCGCTTCGGGGAAGTGTTCCGACGCGAGCGCCGGGGGAATGCCGAGTCGGATGGCAACGGCATTTTCTTTGTAGTAGCGCTCGGAGAGCGAGCGCAACTCCGCCGTGAGGTGCTCGGGCACTGCCGGGTCGCTCTCGAAAGCGTCAAGGGCCGATCGCATCGCGGTCCAACGATCCGTGGGGTCGGGAAACGCTTCTTCGAGGGTGCGCTCCAAAGCCCTGCGGTCGTCCGCATGCTTGAGGTGCTCGATCAGATCGTTGAGTTTTTCACTCTTTCCCGCCTTTTCCATAAGGAGCCGACAGAGTTCGAGGAGGCGCTTCGCGTCGTCTACTCCCGAACGCTCTTTGCGGCGTTCGAGCTCGTAGTCCTTCGTGCGGTCGACCGAGAATCCGAGCTCTTCGGCCGCGTCCGCGAGAAGCGATGCGGGCGAGTCGGACACCTTCACGGCGTGCCCGAGAAAGACGCCCGTCGTTTCGCCCGAGCCTCGGCCCTTCACGCCGTGCGCGTCCGGGAAAGTCGCGTTCGCTGCCCAACCCGGGCCAACGGTATCGATCGTCGACATAAACGAAAAAACTCCAAATCTTCATGAGGGCCGCGTTCGGCGCAACAGCGAAAGACGCCCGTTGTCTCGTCCGAACCTCTGCCCCTCGCACCCGCCGAACGGAAATTTCCCCAAGTCTACCAATCGGCACGCGTTTTCGGCGCCGACTGTTTTGCCGACGGGCGTTCGGATGGTATAGGATTATCTGGCCGGATTCCCAGTTTTTCAGGCGGAATCGGCGAAAGACATCCGGATTTCAATTCACCACGGAGATACAACGGATTATGGCTCACGCAGACATCCGCAAGCAGCGGGAAACCCTCGCGCGGCTCGCCGACGAGCTTGAACGACTCAACGGTCGATTCGACGAAATGAAGAAGGCCTGCGGGCTTGCCCTCGACCAAGAGGTCGTCGCGGGTTCGGACCCCGTTCCCGAGGCGCTCGCTCGGGCGATGGACGTCGCCCGAGCCGACGCGGAGCGCGCCGGCCGCAACGCCGCCGCTTCGCTTGAGGTCGAGACGAGCGCCGTCGAAGCACCCCGTCGCGCGCGCCGGGGCGCCATCGCCGTCTGACCCCGGACGGTCGACGCGGTTTTTTCTTTCTCACACGAACCCTCAGAAGAAGATCGAAATGACGCAAACCAACAACATTTCGGGCACCTCGAGCCTCAACGAGATTCTCAACGAGATCGATCTCGGGCCGGGCAGCGGCAGCGTGCAGTTCCTCTTTGCGAAGCTCCAGCTCGCGCAGGCGCAGATCTGCAAAAATTCCGCCACGCAGTACCTCAAAAGCATCTCGGAGATTCAGGAGGATCAGGCGAAGGTTGCCGAAATGATCGAACTCGCACGCAAGTGCAAAGAGGAAGCCGCCAGCAAGGACTATGTGGCGATGCCCGACGAAATGAAGGCGTTCTTCGACGAAAAGAAGCTCACGCCCTGCCCCACGGGCTCGAAGGGCACGTCCTACAACAAGGACGCCTGGACCTACAACCTTGAGTCGCTCACGAACTATCAGGAAACGCTGAGCAACAAGACCCAGACTCAGATGGTCTTCCTTCAGGACTTCATCTCGCAGTACAACTCCTACCTTCAGGGGGCGAATACCGCCATTCAGGAAGCCTCGCAGGTCTTGCAGTCGATCGCGACCGGTCGCTGACATTCGGGCAGAGATTACCCATGGAAAAAATCATGTTGAGCGAAACCGAACTCAAAACGCTCCTCGAAGCGGTGATGAAGGGCGTGCCCCTTGCGAAAGCGGCGGGCCTTTCCGCGGAAACCCTCGAAGGACTCTACGCGCTTGCGCGCGAACTCTACGCGAGCGGAAACTTCAAGGACGCGCACACGCTCTTTCAGGCGCTCACCCTCTACGACACCCGAGATTACCGTTTCTGGATGGGCTTGGGCGGTTGCCGTCAGGCGCTCGAGCGCTACGAGGAAGCGATCGACGCCTATCAGATGGCGTCGATCGCGACGAACCTGAAGAATCCCGAACCGCTCCTTTACGCGACGAAGTGCCTCTTGCGCCTGAATCGCAAGGACGAAGCCGTCACGGCCCTTCAGGGGCTCCTGGGTGTTTCGGATGCCGAAAATCCCGACTACGCCGCCGTGCGCTCGAAGGCCGAAACGCTTCTTGAGCTCCTCCGCTCGGGAGACGCGTCATGACGTCGATCGACCGTGTGACGGGCGGAACGTTCGTTTCCGGAACCGAAATGACAGAGGGTGCCGCGTTCGGTCGGACCGGGGAGGCGGGCGGCGATACTCCCGCCGCGTCGCGGACGGGGCGCTCGATTGCGGCCGACTTGGATTTGCCCGAATTGCCGCTCGCGCTTCGTGGGATTTCGATTGAGAATCTCATGTCTGCGATCTCCGATGAAATGCGCAAGAGCGGGGTTCGAAGCGCCGTCGACGCTTTGGAGAAGCAGGGCGACGAGATGGCCGAAACGAACGCCAAGCAGCTCGAAGAGATTGCCAAGCAGATCAAATCCGTGAAGAAGGAATCTTTCTGGGACAAGTTCTGCAAGGTTTTCAAGATCATCGGTGCCGTGATCGGTATCGTCGCTTCCGTGGCGACGATTGCGGTCAGTGCCGTGACAAACCCCCTCATGGTGGCGGGCGGCGTTTTGGGCCTCATCATGTCGATCGACGGGATCGTGAGCGCCGCTACGGACGGGAAGGCGAGCATCGCTGCGGGTTTTTCCAAATTGGGCGAAGTCTGCGGGCTTGATCCCCAAAACTCCGTCTGGGTGGGCTTTGCCGCGAACATGCTCTTTACCATCGCGGGTACGGCACTCACTTTCGGTGCGAGTACGATGGCTTCCGCGTCGAAGGCCGCGTCCGATGCAGCTCTCAACATCTGCACGAAGGCGGCGACCTTGGCCTCGGTTGCGCAGGGCGCGGCGGGCGTAGTCGGTGCGGGCGGCGAAGTCGGTCGTTCCATCGCGCACTATGAAACGGAAATGTCGCGCGCACGTTCGGTCGACATCGATGCGATTCTGGAAGCGTTGCGCGAGGCGATGCAGACGAACAAAAAATTCATCGAGCACGAAATGGCAACGAGCGCGCAGCTCATGGAAGCCGTTCGCGACATCGTCGCCGACTGCGGAGCCGCGTCGAACGCGATTCTGACCGTATCGGCCGCACCCGCCTGAGGACCGATCGCAAACGTTTTTCGAAGGAATTGTTATGGGAATCCACGGAATCGACGCCCCGCAGGGGCAGAGTCTTCTTGTCGCGGAAGAGCTTGACACCGCCGGTGCTGCTTCCGAGACGCGGGACGCAGTTGTTCATTCCCTCAACACGGACGGGCGGTTCGACGCGAGCTTTGTCACCGAAGCCGACACGCAGAGCGTGCTCCCGCCGCCCTCGCACAAGGGGGCGCGCGTCGGCAACGATGCGGCGCAGGTTGCTTCGTTGCTCTCGGACGGTCCCGACTTCTCGGCGGGCATCCCCGAGCTTCCCGCCGCGGCTCTGGAAGGTCTTTCGGCGAGCGGGATTCCGTCGCTCGGGGCGTCGACTCTGGCGCTCATCGAGCAAGTGTCGGACGACATGCGTCGCGCCAATGCGGAAATGCGCAAAGAGGCGACTCGTGCGACCGTCGAGGAAATCCGCGGTCAGGCACAGAAGACGCGCGAACAGGCCGTCTTGAATCTCGCTCTCGGGATTACGAGCGCGGCGATTTCGGCCGGGATTTCGCTCGGTACGAGCCTGCGCTCGGCGTCGCTGATGAACGCGGCGGGCGGCCCTTCGGCCAATCTCAGCGCCGGTCAGGCGGCAATCTTGCAGGCCCAAAACGCTTCCATCGAGGCGCAGGGGAAAGCGCTTCACGGGGCGGCCGATGCGGTTGACGCCGTGAAAAACTTCCTCAACGCCTCGAACGAAGCCGCCATCAAAGAGGCGGATGCTCGCATCGAAACGTTGCGAGCTCACCGTGCGGCGCTCGAAAGTCTCGACGAGTCTGTGAAAGAGGTGATCAAGAAGGCTCTTGAAGCGCAACAGGCCGTCGCCGAATCGATGAACCAGACGCGCACCCGCATTCTTACCTGAGAATGTCATAATGCGACTCAACCGAAGGTGGCGTCCGGCGCCTCCTTCGGCGTCGTAAGAACCGGACCCAATACGGAAAAGGAATGGCGATGCAGTTTCAGGACGCGCTTCGAAGCGTCGAAGAGGCGGCAGGCTGGAAGTCGGGCCGCGCCGATGCCGACGGAATTTTCTCGTTCGAACTCGACGAAGGGCCGGGCGTGCGGTTTGTCGCGCCCGACGCACGTACGCTCGTCCTTTTCTGCGATCTCGGCCCCTTCCCCTCGGAAGAGAAAGACGAGGTCGCGCGGGAGCGAATCGGCGCTCTGGCGCTCGCTGCGCTTCGGTTCGAACGATCGATTCTCTCGGTGCGACGCGGTCGCATCGAACTCCATCGCAGGCTCGACCTTGCGGGCGCACAACCCGCCGACGTCGTACGCGAAACGACGGAACTCCTGAACGACGCCGCGCGGTGGCGGGATCGCCTTGAGGGCGAAAGCGCCTTCTCGGCCTCGCCCTTTTCCTTCAATTCTTTCGGCTCGTTCGGGGCTTTCGGCTCATTCGGATCTTTCGATTCGACGAATGCGTTCGATTCCAATGTCCGCCCCGCTCCGGGCGACATTCCCGTTTGAGGACGCGCGATCCATGTCGACCACGCTTCTTCTCCCGTCGCTCGTACGACGGATCTTCGATTTCCGACTCAAGGCCCGAGCCGCGGCGCATGCGGCCCGTGCGGTCTCGGTCCTCCTTTTCGCGTTCGGCCTCAACGGGGCCGCGGCCTTCGAGGCGCTTGACGTACGGCAGACCGAGCCGCAGGGCTACGCGTCTTCGTCGGCTCCCGAGGTCTTTTCCGGGGCCGTGACGCCCAAGGCCATGACGCAACCCTTCACGCACTATGCCGACGGCAGCGATGTGAAGGCCGTACTTTCGAGCTTTGCCCGCGCCGAGGGGTTCTTCCTTGACGTCGACCCCGCCGTTGAAGGAACGGTCTCGGGACGTTTCACGCGCGTCGCGCCCGAAGCGTTTTTGAGCGCCATGGGCGAAGCCTACGGGCTCGGTTGGTACGTTTTGGGGGACGTCTTGTACGTCTATCGGCTCGCCGACGTGCGTCAGGAATTTCTGACGATCCCGAAGGGCTCGAGCGCGGACATGCTTGCATCGCTCGCACGGTCGGGGTTCGTTGCGCGGGAGTTGCCCGTGCGCTCGAACGAGCGCGGCGACGTGCTCGTTTTCCGGGGTCCTCCCCGCTACGTGGACGCGATCCGTGCGGCCGCGGACGCGCATTTGGCCCTTCAGAGCGAAAAAATCGTCATGCGGGTTTTCCCGATCAAGCACGCGTGGGCGGACGACATCACGCTCGACTCGATGGATCGGTCGGTGACGGTGCCGGGTGTTGCCACGATTCTGCGCGGCATGGTGATGGGCCAAACCGTGAGCGGTCGCACCGTTTCGGACCGCCGCAGTCCGACGAGCGTGCCGTCCGTTCCCGCACTCGGCAATGCGGGCGTTTCGCGTCAGGGCGAATACCGCGAGCGCGAAGCCGCCAAGGCACAGGCCTCGGTCGAAAATCCCGTTGAAAGCGGGACCGTCAGCATCATGGCGGACCCCCGCGTCAATGCGGTACTCGTTTCCGACGCGCTTTACCGCATGCCCTATTACGAAGAGGTGATCCGAGCGCTTGACAAGCCCGTCGAACTTGTGGAAATCCACGCGGCGATCGTCGACGTCGACGCGAACGCGTCGCGCGAACTCGGCGTGGATCTGAGCGGTCGCGGCGGCTCGGGCGGCAACTGGCAGGGGGGCGGATCACTCGGCGGAGGCGGCTCCGGCGACGGTCCCTCGGTGCCCGTTTCGGGGACCGGAGGCGCGCTCATTTCCACGATTTACACGCACGGTACGGACTACTTCATGGCGCGCATCAACGCGCTTGAAGAAGAAAACGCCGCGCGCATGTTGGGGCGTCCGTCGGTGCTTACGATCGACAACGTCGAAGCGGTCCTTGAAAATACGACTTCCTACTACATTCCGTTGCGCGGTACCGAAGCCGTGGATCTCTACAAGGTCGATTCGGGGACGGTCCTCCGCGTGACGCCCCACGTCATTCGCGAAAACGGTCGTACGACGATCAAACTCGCCGTCAACGTGCAGGACGACCAGAACGATTCTTCTGGCGGCTACCAGTCGATCGGGGGCGAAGATGCGGGTGAAATCACCGTGAACCCCATCAAGCAGACGCGCATCAACACGCAGGCGATGGTGGCGGCGGGGCAGTCGCTTTTGATCGGCGGCTACTACTACGAGCAGGCCTCGGCCACCGAGTCGGGCGTACCTGTTCTGAAGGACATTCCCGTTCTCGGGCGACTCTTTCAGACCTCCTCGAAGTCGGGCCGCCAGATGGAGCGCCTCATTCTCATTACGCCGCGCCTTGTGACGGCGGACGGCGAGAACGTGCCGCAGCGCGTCAAGGAAACGCCCTTCCGCCGCAGTCCCACGGATCCCGAGGGGAACCGAACGGCCCCGACCGTCACCAAGATCGAACTCTCCGACCTCTCCGAGGTTTGGCCCGAAGGACGCGGGGACGCGTCCGACGTGTTGCGCCTTGAGGCTTCGGCCGACGACCGCAAGGGGGTTGCACCGTGAGTTCCGCGATCTTTCGTATCCTCACGGGCGTTCATGCGGGGGCCGAAATCGAACTCGCCGAAGGTACCTGGATCTTCGGGCGGGACGATTCGGCGGACGTCATTCTCGCCGACAAAGGGATCGCCCCCCGGCACGCGGCCTTCACGGTGGACAGCCACGGGGTCGTTCGCGTCGAAGCGCTCGACGGAACGGTCACGCCCGCGTTGGGCGAGGCGAATGCGACGATCGGAACCCGAGACGCTTCGGGCACGATCCTGCGTGCGGGCGAACTCCTGCGCCTGGGGACGGTCCTCTTTACCTGGGGTGCCCCGGAAGCGCCCGACGCGTTTTGGGAAGGGGTCGGGCGGGAACTGAAGACGCATTTCGAGCGCCTTGATCGGGCGGTCGCTCCCCAAAAGGGCGAGAAGACCGCTGCCGGAGAAACCTCGAGGGGAATTGTTGCCGACGAACCGGTCGGATCGTCTTCGTCGGCCGAAACGATCGACGGCTCCGAAGCCGAGGATGCGGTCGCGGAAGGCCGGACGACATCCGCCGAGCGCGCTTCCGGTTCGAAAACCGCCGAAATCCTCGCAGGAGTCGTACTCCTCATCCTATTTCTTGCCGCCGTGGTGCTCGCGAACGACGCGTGGCGCGCCCGAGCGGTCGGGCTTCTCGAAGCGATTTCGCCCGAAGGGGCGGCGGCCGTCGAGCAGTTTGCTTCGGGTGGTCGCAGTGAAGCCGAAGTCGAGGCCTCTCGCCTCGCACGCGTTGAAACTTTGCTTCGCGAGGATAAGCTCACCGAAGTGCGAGCCGAACAGCAGGGGCGCGTATTGCGCTTTACGGGTAGCGTCGCGGACGACGCCGCCCGCGGTCGGTTGCTTGCGCTTGCGCGAACGCTCGACGTACCCGCAGTCCTCGACGTGATGGTCGAAAGCGACCGCGTAGAGCCCCTGCGCGCCGCGTTTTCGACGCTTGGATTCCATCCCGAGGTGCGGATCGTCACAGAGGCGACCGGCGTGAAGAATAACGAACGGGACAAAGAGCAGGGCGAGGTGCTTCGTGTTTCGGGTTACATGCTGTCGGGCGCCGTCGAAGAAAAGGCTTTTCTCGAAGCGCTGAATCTCGTTCCGGCGCTCTCGGGGGCGACGAGCCCCCGGATCGAGCGGCGCATTCGCCATCGCGCCGACGTGGAGCCTATGATCCGGAAGGCCCTCGACGAGCGTGCCTTGAAGGACGTTGAGGTCGAGTATTTCCCGGGGAGCATTCGGTTGCGTGCGATCCTCACCCCCGAGCGCGCCGATGCGCTCAAGGGGGCGCTCGATGCCGTGCGCGCCGCGTGCGACGTGCCGCTCTCGATCGAGATCGCGAACGAAACGCCTGTCGAGCGATCGAATGCAAAACCCGCGATGCCTGAGACGCCCGCAAAGCCCGCAAAAGCGGTTTCGACGAAGTCCGCGGCCTCGGGTCGGACCGATTTCAAGGTTACGTCCGTTTCCTCGGGGGCCATTCCTTTTGTGACGCTCGCCACGGGCGAGCGGGTCTTCGCGGGCGGGCGACTGCCCGGAGGCTACACGCTCGAGACGATCCGTTCGGATCGACTCGTGCTCTCGAAAAACGGGCGCCGCACCGAGTATCGGCTCGAACTCGGGCAGGCCGCCACCGACCGGAAAACCGGCAACAACCACTGAAGAGGCTGTAAATGACTGAATTTATCTCGGCTTGGGATGCGGCGGAAGGTGCATCCTATAATGATCAGAAGGTCGTGCGCGACGAAGTCGCCGATATCCTGTTCCGTCTTCGCCGTGCGATGGACGCCGGCCTGACGCCCGAGGAAATGAAGACCGTGCGCGCGGAAAAAGAAGCCGCGGAAGCCGCGGAAACCATCCTCGAAACGCTTTTCAAATAATCGACCATCGGGAGACTCCACCATGACGCAAGCGGTCGGCGGATTCAACGTGAACGAAATGTTCGCCAAGATCTCGGAAGCCATTGAAACGAAAGGGAGCGAACTGCAGGACGCCATGAGCAAGATCGACGGCTCGCAGATGAGCGACAGCGACATGCTCAAGATGCAGTTCCTCGTGAATTCCTACAACACCATGCTCGAAACCGCTTCGTCCGTGACGAAGTCGCTCGTCGACGAAGCCAAGCAGATCGCGCAACGCGCGAACTGAGCTCGGTCGGGATTGACATTACGCCAAAGGAAAGGACATCATGCTCACCGATTCCGAAGTGAAGCGCCTGCTCGACATTGCCAATGCGGGCGTGAACAAAGGGGAAATCGCCGCAGCCCGCCGTATTTACGAGGGGATCCTCGCGGGGCGCCCCGATCACGTACCGACTCTTGTGAGTTCGGCTCTGAGCCGCATCGCCGCGGGCGAATACGCCGAAGCGGAAGCGCTCTTGAAGGACCGCGTTCTCGCGGATCACCCCGACGATGCCGACGCGCTCGTTTACCTTGGGCTCTCGATGCACCTCTCGGGGCGTCGCGACGAGGCGCTCGAGGTCTTTGCACGCATCCCCGAAGGGACCCCCGCGAAGACGCTCGCCGACAACCTCGTCGCCTCGGATCGCTGAACCTTGAAGGCGCCCGAAGCGGGCGGCCTTTGAGAGGAGCCCCGGCCGCGTCTTTCGCTCTCGCACGATGATCGATTTCGAAGCCACACGCCGTCTCTGGGAAGCGCTTGAAACCTCGCGCCTGGTGCCGGGCGAAGGGCTCGCAAGCACGAGCCGCTCGCCCGTGCCCGACGAGGTCGCGCAGGCGTTCCGGGGGCTGATGGAAAGGCCTGTGGAAGCGCCCGAAGAGGTGCAAGGCATCTCGAACGTTTCGGACGTTTCAAACGTTCGGGACGCGTCGCCCGCCGCCCGCCCCGAGCGCATCGATTCGCCCGAGCGCCCCGCGATGCTTGACCCTGCGGAGGCCGTCACGATGAGTCCGACGGAACTCTATCGCCTTCAGGTGTCCGTGAACATGCACGCGCTGGAGACCAGGCTCATGACGGGCGTACGGGATCGGGCAAAGAGCGAACTCGAAACGGCCGTGAAGTCGACGAGCTGACCGACGCATTCCGCGTGCAATCCATCCCAAACCACGAACCAACCGCACACCACCATGGCGATCCACTTTCCCTCCCTTGTCGCTCGGGCCAAGCGCCCCTTGCTCCTTGCGGCTCTCGCGACGCTCGTTCTTGCGGGTTGCAAGACCGAGGTCTATCAGGGGCTCACGGAGCCGCAGGCGAACGCCATGATCGCCGTGCTCCTCAAAAACGGCATTCCTTCCGAAAAAACGTCGACGAAGGACGGCTTCACGCTCTCGGTCGAATCGGACCACGTGGCGGCGACGCTCGAACTCATGCGGGAAAACAACCTCCCGCGTCCCGCCTACGAGACGATGGGGGACATCTTCTCCGCGAAGGGAATGATTTCCTCCGCCACGGAAGAAGAAGCTCGCATGACGTACGCCCTCGGACAGGAACTTTCCGAGACGCTCTCGCAAATCGACGGGGTGCTCACCGCCCGCGTGCACGTAGTGCTCGCGCGCGTCGATCTCGCGTCGGGTCGTTCGACGCCCGCTTCGGCCGCTGTTTTTCTGCGACACACCCCCGATTCGCAGGCCCCGAATCTCGTCGCGCGCATTCAGGAGCTGACCGCCAACGCCGTCCCGGGACTCGACAAGTCGAAAGTCTCCGTGATGCTCGTTCCCGTGCGCGACACCATGACGGTGCCGATGCCGGAGAGCGCCGCGCGTACGGCGTCGCCCGTCGTTTGGATTGCCGGGGTGAGCGGGGCCGCGATCGTCGCCTTCGGGGTGCTTCTCTATCTGCGTCGACGCCGCAAAACGGACGTCCGCAGGGACGCGACGCCTACGGAAGGCGGTGAATCGTGAGTGCGGGTCTCTCTCAAGAGGGCTCCGGCGCAGGGCGTCAAGAGGCCCCCGGGGATCGGACGGTTGCCGCCCGAAGGCCGGCGGTCGACCCCGCACACGCGTTTTTTGCGGAGTTGCTCGACGAAAAGCCCGACTTGCTCGCGCGCATCGTGCGCTTCAATCGCGAAAAGTGCGAATCCGAACCGTCGGAATCGCCGGAATCGTCGGTTGCCCTCTCTCAACCCGTGGCCGACGCGCTTCGTCGTCATCCGGAGCTTGAGCGCGCTTTTCAAGAGCACCTTGGCTTCGAGCGCACGAAGGGCGAGTCCGAGCTCGAGCCCGAACACCAGGTCGACGGTTTCTGGAATTTCGTCCGCCCGTCGGAGCGCCTGGCGCTTCTTCCCGCCGATCGACTCGTCGACCTTGCGTTGCGTGCCGCGGCGTCGCTTCTCGCGGAGGACTGTGCCCGGGTGCTCGACCGCGAGGGCGTAAGAGCGTTGCGCGAAACGGTCGGGCGGGAGCGGTTGGAGTACGCGCTTTTGCGCGGTCGCTGGCTGGCGGGGGACATCAGGCGCGGAGCACTTGCGCCCTTTTTCCCCGTTCCGGGTATTGCGCCCGAAGCGCCTGCGGGCGAACGCGTTCGCGTTTTGGGGCGCCTTCTTCTCGATGCGCTTCGCGTCGACTGGGCGCCCGAGTTGCGCCGTATGACGGAAGCGGACTTCGCGAGGTTGGCGTTGCCTGCGGCGCCCGTTCGCGTCGACCTCATTTTGAAGGGCCCCGAGCGGCCGGCCGCTTTGCGCGCGCTCCGTCATTTTTTCCTGAAACTCATCGACCGGGAGCTTGATTCCGAATGGCCGCCCTTATTCGATTGACCTCCAAGGACCGAACGGATCTTCCGATGCCGCAGGCTGGAACGAAAATCCTGCGAGCAAAGGAGCATGCTCGACTGCTTGAAGCCGCCGACATCATCGAAGCGGTGCGCGAGCGCGCCCGAGAGATCGAAGCGCAGGCCGAAGAAACGTACCGTCGCCGCTATGACGAAGGATATGCCGACGGCCTCGAAGCGGGTCGAATGGAAAACGCCGAAAAAATGATGGAAACGGTGCTCGCTTCGGTCGAATTCATCGAAGGGATCGAAAACACCGTGGTCGATGTCGTGAACCGCTCGATTCGCAAAGTGATCGGCGACATCGACGCCGAGGAGCGGGTGCGCCGCATCGTCGGCACGGCGCTCGCGCACGTGCGCGGCGAACAGAAAGTGACCGTTCGGGTGTCGCCCGCGGACGAGCCCGCCGTCTCGAAGGCGCTCGCCGCCATGACGTCGGGCTCATACCTGAACGTGGTCGCCGACCCGCGTCTGAAGCGCGACAGTTGCATTTTGGAAAGCGACTTGGGCGTGATCGACGCATCGCTCGAAACGCAGCTTAAAGCTCTTGAGCGGGCCTTCTCGGCCAAGATCCGCAAGTGAGGGACTCGCGCATGGCGTTCGAATACATCGGTTCGCTCCTCGACGAAGCCGTCCAAACGACGACGGTCGACGTGCGCGGTCGCGTCGATCAGGTGGTGGGAACCATCATCCGAGCAGTCGTGCCCGGCGTCAAAGTCGGGGAACTCTGCATTCTCAAAAACCCCTGGGAAGAGTTCGAACTCAAGGCCGAGGTGGTGGGGTTCCTGAAAAACGTGGCGCTCCTCTCGCCGATCGGGAGCTGCCAGGGGGTGTCGCCTGCCACCGAAGTGATTCCCACGGGAGAAATCCTGTCGGTTCCCGTCGGCCCCGAGTTGCTCGGACGCGTCGTAAACGGCATGGGCGAGCCCATCGACGGCGGTCCCGAGTTGCGTTGCCGCACGCACTACCCCATCTATGCGCCCGCGCCGAATCCGATGACCCGCATGATCATCTCGAAGCCCCTGACGCTCGGGATTCGCTCGATCGACGGGGTGCTCACCTGCGGCGAAGGACAACGCATGGGGATTTTCGCCGCCGCCGGTGGCGGGAAGTCGACCCTTCTCTCCACGATCATCAAGGGCTGTACGGCCGACGTGTGCGTACTCGCTTTGATCGGCGAGCGCGGTCGCGAAGTGCGCGAATTCATCGAGAAAGACCTCGGGCCCGAGGGGCGCAAAAAAGCGGTGCTCGTCGTCTCCACCTCGGACCGCTCCTCGATGGAGCGCCTCAAAGCCGCTTACACGGCGACGGCCGTCGCGGAATACTTCCGAGATCAGGGCAAGAGCGTCTTACTCATGATGGACTCCGTTACGCGTTTTGCCCGCGCGCAGCGCGAAATCGGTCTCGCGGCGGGCGAGCCCCCGACGCGTCGCGGTTATCCGCCGTCCGTCTTTTCGGAGCTTCCTAAGCTCATGGAACGTGCGGGCAACAACGACAAAGGGTCGATTACGGCGCTCTACACGGTGCTCGTCGAAGGCGACGACATGACGGAGCCCGTTGCGGACGAAACCCGCTCGATTCTCGACGGGCACATCGTCCTTTCCCGCAAGCTCGCCTCGAAAAACCACTACCCTGCGATCGACGTGCAGCAAAGCGTCTCGCGCGTCATGAACAGCATCGTGACGAAGGAGCACAAAGCCGCCGCACAGCGTCTTCGCCGAATTCTCGCGCAGTACGAATCGGTCGAGCTCCTCTTGCAAATCGGAGAATATAAGAAAGGGGCCGACGCGGCGGCCGACGACGCGATCGCGCACATCGACGCCGTGAACGCGTTCTTGAAGCAGGGCCTTGCCGAACGGAGCACGTTCGAAGAAACCCTTGAGCGGCTTGAGGCTGCGGTGCGCTGAGCGGCGCATCAAGGACGGAGAGCGTACCGTGACCGCCTATCCCCTCGAAGCCCTTCTTTCGGTTCGGCGTTTTCGCGAAGAAAGCGCGGCTCGTGCCTTGCGTCGCGCCAACGACGCCGTGCGTGAAGCGCGTCGTGCGCTCGACGCGAGTCTCACGGCGCTCGAGGACTGGCGAGCGCGTCTTCCCGAAGAAGTCGATCGACGCTATCGGGCGATTCTCGGTCAAACGCTCTCCACCGAGGATCTTGCGCGCTTTCATCTGGGGCTCGCGGAACTTGCCTCGCACGAAGTGCAACTCGCGGCCGAAGTCGACCGGTGTCGCTCGGCGTGCGACGCGTGCGAGCGCGCGGCGGCCGAAGCCGAAAAAGCCGTCTCGAGCGCACGGCGCAGTACGGCGAAAATCGAAAAGCACCGATCGATCTGGGCGGAGGATCGGAAAAAGGAAGCGGAGCGCGCCGCGGATCTGGAATTCGAAGAATTCCGCCCGCGCGGTCGACTCGGCGAAACCAACGACAACACGGCCGCCTGAGGCGACCGAAACGCATCGGGAAATCAACATGACTACGGGACGCATCGACGCTTCAATGACAAACAGGATGGCCGATACCTGCACGGACGCCCCGAAGCCGCTCGGGGAGGCGGCTCCCGACGACGTGCGGGCTTTCGAATCGGTCTTGCAACGCGTCGGGGAGGAGGGCGCCCGGAACGGTCAAAACGGGCCGAACGACGCCCCCCGGAGTCTTTTGACTGAAAACGACCCGAACCGCAGTCTCTTGAGTGCGGACGACCGCGAGCGCCCGAACCGTGCGAATCTTTCGAACCTTTCGACTGAAAAGGATCCCGCGGGCGCGAGCCTTCTTTCGGCGCGCGAAAGTGCCGAAGGGATGAAAGAGAAGACGACTCCGACGCCCGAAACGAACCTAAAGAGCGTACCGAGCGAAAAGGGTGAAATGAGCGCATCTGCCTCCGACGAACCGCCTGGGGCCGACGCTTCGGATGCCGAGCGCTTCCTCGCGTCTCTTTTCCGCCAGGCCGTCCCGCAGGCGGGCGGCGGAAGTACGCCCGACGCGCTTTCGATTTTGAATGCACAAGCGGCCGACGGAGCCGCCGCTCCCCGAAAGCTTGAGACGGTGCGCCTCGAAGCGCTTGCGGAGCAGATTCTCGTGAGTTCCCGCGACGCGGGAGAGGCCGAAGTGCGGATCCGCCTTCGTGACGGAGTGTTGCCCGATACGGAAATCCGCCTCACCCGAGAACTCTCCGGCCGACTCGTCGTGCGCGTGGTGACGGGCGACCCGCAAACCTTCCAGACGCTCGTTTCGGCCCGAAATGACCTCGCGGACGCGCTCTCGGCGACGGAATCCCGGGGCGTTGCGGTCTTCGTGGACCGAAACGGTCCCGACGACGACGCGGCGGGTCGCCGCTCGCGCGGGCTTGCGGACGAAGACGGGCAGGATGACGACAACGTCGCCCGGCCGCGCTCGCTTTTCTGAAGAAGGCGCCTGCGACTCGCTACAATCCTTTCGCATAGAACGCAAACGACGCACTCGGACGCACCATCATGGTCACCAATTCCACGGCCCCCACCCAAACGCCGACAACGCTCCCCGCACTCGCACTTCCGGTGCGCGACCGGGCGACCGTTCGGCTTCGCAACGCGCTTTCCGCGCGCGGTGCCGAACGACGCTTTCGGCTTGGCGCCGTCGATGCAACCGCACGGCTTTTGCCTGTGCCCGCCGACTTTGCGCCCGAGGGGGCGATCGACTTCCGCGTGGCGGGCGTGCCTTGGCGGCTTCTTTTTTCGCACCGGATTCTGTTGCGCGCGCACCCTTTTTTCGCCGAACCCGAACTGAGGGGGACGACACTCGAAATGCTTCCCGAGGGTCTGAGATCTGCGCTTGCCGAAAAGCTTGCGGTCCCCGTCTTCCAAATGCTCTCGGAAGCGCTCGGCGCGGCGGTCGAATTCGAAGGGTGGCATTCGCTCGACCCCCGAAAGAGCGGCGAGAACGACGAGGGCGGCGTTTCGCCCCGGGTCGTGGAGTTCGAACTTCTCGCTCCGGGCTGCCCCGTCACGACGACGGCGGCGCTCGTTCCCGTCGGGCAGACAGACGCAGACGAAGCCGTAGATCGACTCGTCGCGCTTCTTGCCGCGCTGCCGCGGGGAGAAGAGGGCCTTTTGGCCTCGTGTGCCGAACGGATTCCCTTGCGGCTTTCGACCGTGGCGGGCTCGCTCGAACTCACGCACGAGGAGGTGCAAAGCCTCGCGGCGGGTGACGTGTTGCTCCCCGAGTGGCTTCCGCAAAAGGGCGCCGTGAAGCTCTTCCTATCTTCTTCAGGCCGTACACTTTACGAAGCGGACGGGGGGCTTTCCGAAGCCGACACCGCCGTAACCCTAGCCTCGGCGTTCCGGGGCGTTTTGGAGACGCAAACGATGATTTCCGCCGACGACATTCCGGTGACGCTCACTTTTGAAATCGACAGCCGCACCATCACGACGGGCGAATTGAAGAGCCTTGAGGCCGGGTACGTGTTCCGCTTGGGGTGCGACCCCGCGGCACCCGTGACGGTGCGTGCGAACGGTCTGGCGGTGGCGCGCGGACGCCTCGTCGACGTGAACGGCGTGCCGGGCGTCGAATTGACGGAAGCGATCGGTGCGGGGGCCGCTCCCTCGATCCCGCAAACGGCTCCGCAACCGACTCAGGCGGCCCGGGCGCCCGAAAGCACCCCCGTGCCGTAAGAGGTTTCCGACCATGCTCGCGATCGATCCGATCTGGCTCATTGCGCTCACGGCGGGACTCGGGCTCGCGCCGCTTTTTCTCATGATGACGACCTCGTACGTGAAGATCGTGGTCGTCCTGATGCTCGTTCGAAATGCCCTTGGCGTACAGCAGATTCCGCCTCAGATGGTGATCAACTCGCTTGCGATGATCCTCACCGTCTTCATCATGGCGCCCGTTGCGAGCGATACGGCAACGCTTCTCGAGCGCGAAACGACAACGGTCGAAACGATGCGTCCCGCGGATGCCGCGGGGGTGTTGGAGCGGATTTCGCCTCCTTTGAAATCGTTTCTGGTCAAAAACACGGACGACCGCGTCTCGACCATGTTCGTTTCGACCGCCCGGCGCATCTGGCCCGAGCGCATGCACGAGAGCATCTCGAAAGACAACTGGGCGGTGCTCGTACCGTCCTTTACGATTACGGAGTTGACGAAGGCCTTCCAAATCGGGTTCGTCCTCTATCTTGCTTTCATCGCGATCGACCTCATCGTTTCGAACATCCTCCTCGCGATGGGGATGATGATGGTCTCGCCGATGACGATTTCGCTTCCCTTCAAGTTGCTTCTTTTCGTGACGCTTGACGGGTGGCTCAAAATTACGCAGGGCCTCCTTCTCAGTTACGAGTAACGACTCCCTCGCATTCGGAAATACAGAAAGGAAATCGATTCATGCAGCTCACCTTGGACGTTTGCTCGGACGCAACCCTTCTTCGCGTGGCGGGGAGCTTCGACGCCGTAACCGTCGCCGACTTCGAAGCCGAGTGGAAAAAGGCGGTCGACGCGGGTACGACGAAGCTCGTCGTCGATCTTTCGGGCGTCGACTACATCTCGTCGGCGGGTTTGCGGGGCGTACTGCTACTTGCGAAAACCTCGAAGGCCCGCGGTTTCGGGCTCGCATTTGCGGGTCTCACGGGCATGGTGGCGGACATGTTCAAGCTCTCGGGCTTTCTCACGATCCTCGCCGTTTATCCCGATGCCGACACCGCTGCGGCGGCGCTCTGAGGTCAGATCTCGACGGTCGGTCGAACCCCCGTCCTCTCAAAGGAAGTATCGACATGCCCACCATCACGGTTCCCGCTCGCATTGAAAATCTCACGCCCACGAAGGAATACCTTCAGGCCGAGATCCCGCCCGCTTTCGCGGTCCAAACGTCGAACGTACTTCTCGTGGCCGAAGAGTTGCTCGTCAACGTCTTCAGCTATGCCTACCCCGAAGGCACCGAAGGCATGGCCTCGGTGTCTCTCGAAACCGAAACGGTCGACGGAGTCGAAAAGCTCCTTTTTACCGTTCGGGACTGGGGCGCCGCATTCAATCCCTTCGAAGAGGTGCCCGACCCCGATCTGACGCTTGACATCGACAGTCGTCCGATGGGGGGCTTGGGTATCTTCCTCATCAAGCAGGTCAGCGAAGCGCAGAGTTGGACTTACGAAGACGGTTCCAACGTGATTCGCATCCGGTTCGGTGCGACCCCGATGCCGCTCTGAGCGTCGCTGCGGACGGACTTATTTTAAGGAGCCCCCTCATGAACGGGATGGCGATGGAATACGCGAGCGAGTGTCTCTACCTCGTTCTCATGATTTCGCTGCCGCCGATAGCGATCGCATCGCTGATCGGCATTCTGCTGAGCCTTTTGCAGGCGGTGACGCAACTTCAGGAGCAGACGCTTGTTTTCGGCGTGAAGCTTCTCGCGGTCGTCGGAACGCTTTTCGTCCTGGGAGGTTGGATGTCGTCGGAAATCCTGCGTTTCGGCTCCGAAATTTTCGAGCGCTTCTATCTCCTCTGAGGCTGCCGGATCAAAGAGCTGCCGCAAGGTAAGTAAGCACGATGATCGACTACTTTCTCGGGTTCGACTTTCAGACGCACGCCGCGGCCTTCGTGCTCGGGTCGACGCGTCTTGCGGTTTTTCTCACGATCGCGCCCTGCTTCGGCGGGGGCGTTCTCCCCGCGGGCGTGCGCGCGGCGCTTGTGGCGGCACTCTATGCGGTGCTTCACCCCGTGATGTTGGAGGCGGTCGCGGGGTTCATGCCCGTGACGGGTGAAACGGGGCTTCGGTTGGGGGGGCTTCTTCTCAAGGAAGTCTTCGTCGGGTTCGTGCTCGGGTGGCTCTCGGGGCTTCTATTCTGGGCGATCGAAGGAGCCGGGATTTTCATCGACAACCAGCGCGGGGCCGCGGTCGCGCAGGAAACCGATCCCCTTTCGGGGAATGCAAGTTCTCCCACGGGCTCCTTTCTCTTTCAAAGCACGGTCTACGCGTTTTTCGCATCGGGGTGCTTCCTCACCTTTCTCGTTCTCCTCTACGGGACCTATGACATCTGGCCGCCTGCCGAGTATCTCCCCGCACGGTTTTTCACGGAGACGGGATCGGCGCTCTTTTTCGGCGAGGCGCTTGCCGACTTCATGACGAACGTCATTCTCATTTCGGCACCCGTCGTGCTCGCGTGTCTCTTTACGGACGCGGCTCTGGGGCTCGTGAACCGCTTCGCGCCGCAGTTGAACGTCTATGTGCTCGCCATGCCCGTGAAGTGCGCGCTCGCGAGCTTTCTGCTCATCATTTACTTTGCGTTGCTCATGACGGACGTTCCCGAGCGGTTCGCCGCAATCGGGGTCGACTTCGCGAAGCTCGGCGTCTGGATGCGGTAAGGAGAGCGGCGCATGGCGGAAAAAACAGAACAACCGACCCCGAAACGACTGCGAGACGCCCGCGAAAAAGGGGATGTCTGCAAGGGGCAGGACGTCTCGTCGGCGGCAACCGTACTCGCGATTGCGTTTTATGCGATCGTGCGGGGCGATTCGATCTTCGCAACCCTCTCCGCCATGATGACGGCGACCTTTGAGGCGATGCGTCTTCCCTTTCGCGAGGCGCTCTCGAAGTGCGTCGAGATTGTGGTCGACGGGTCGGTGTCGATCGTCCTTCCTATTGTCGTTCTCGTGATGGGCGTTGCGCTCGCGTCTCTTCTCGCGCAGACGGGCTTTTTGTTCGCGCCCAAGGCCGCCGCTCCGAAACTCGAAAACCTCTCGCCCGCGAAGTGGTTCCGGAAGGTCTTCTCGATGAAAAACCTCTTCGAGCTCGTCAAAAACATCGTGAAGGTATTCATTCTCTGTGCGGTCGTCTATTACGTCCTGAGCCGCCACGCCCCCGATCTTTTTCGGGCGCCCGAAGGCGGGATCGGCGCCGCGTGGGCGCTCATCGGCTCCGCGATCGGGGAGCTCCTTCTTATTTCGGCCGGGGCCTTTGCGGTCGTGGCGGCGATCGACTACCTCTACCAGCGCTACAAATGGAACACCGAACACATGATGAGCATGGAAGAGGTCAAACGCGAATACAAGGAAGACGAAGGCGATCCGGAGATCAAGAGCCGCCGCAAACAGCTCCATCGGGAACTTCTCAACCAAAATACGCTCGGCAACGTCCGAAAAGCGAAGGTGCTCGTGACCAATCCCACGCATTTTGCCGTAGCCATCGACTACGAAAAAGACCGTACGCCCCTGCCCGTCATTCTCGCAAAGGGCGAAGGGGAGCTCGCGCGTCGCATGATCGAAGTGGCCGAAGAAGAGGGGATTCCCGTGATGCGCAACGTTCCGCTCGCTCGCGCCCTCTACGCCGAAGGTACCGAAAACGCCTACATTCCCAAGGATTTGCTCGCGCCCGTGGCGGAGGTGCTCCGCTGGGTCGAAGGACTCAACCGCCACTGAGCCTCGGGAAGCCGAACACGAGCCCGATCGCGATGGAAGCGCGGGGCTAAAATTCTTGAAATCGCAACACGTCCGCCGGGCGGCTTCGGTGCTTGAAGTCCGAATACCCGAACTCCGCCCGGTCACCCCCGAAAAAAGGAATTTCACGATGGCTGACAAAACTCTCTCTCCGACCGACGCCGCGCTTGAGCGCGACCGCAAGGTCGCGGAACAGCTCACCGAAAAATTGAAGCTCGACGACGCTTTCCCCGTCTTCGATTCGTCTGCGGATGCGGTCGACTACGTGCGCGGGGCGCTCGCGACGATGCCCGCGGACAGCCGCGCCGAGGCGGTTCAGGCGTTTCTCGCGCAGCTGAAGCCCGAAGAGCGTGACCGCCTCTTTACGGCGCTTTTGACGAACGCCGCGCGCAAATTTAAAAAGCTCAAGAACGAGGTCTCGAATCTCTACGAACTCTCCGAAGGCTACGGCCGCGGCGAGTATCCGTACAAGAACCGCTACCCCGCGGGCCTTTACGAGAAGGAGCTCTACAACCTACAGGTCGAATTGCTGAAGCTTCAGGAATGGGTCAAGAAGACCGGCAGCCGTATCGTCGTCGTTTTCGAAGGGCGCGATACGGCGGGTAAAGGCGGTACGATCCGGCGTTTCACCGAAAACCTCAACCCCCGCGGTGCACGCATCGTGGCGCTTTCGAAGCCCACCGAAGCGGAAGCCCGTCAGTGGTACTTCCAGCGCTACGCGGCGCAGCTCCCGAATCCCGGGGAAATCTGCTTTTTCGACCGTTCCTGGTACAACCGCGGTGTCGTGGAACCCGTGATGGGCTTTTGCACGCCGGAGCAGACGAAGCTGTTTCTCTCCGAAGTGGCGGGCTTTGAACGGAGCCTCGTCAATTCCGGCATCATCCTCGTCAAATTCTGGCTTTCCATCAGCCGCGAAGAGCAGCTGCGACGTTTCCGCGACCGCCAGACGAACCCCCTGAAGCGTTGGAAGCTGTCACCCGTCGACATTGCGTCCATCGACAAATGGGACGACTACTCGAAGGCGATGCAGGCGATGTTCCTTGCCTCCGACACGCCGTTTGCGCCCTGGACCGTGATTCGCAACGAAGACAAGCGCCGCGGGCGCTTGAACGCCATTCGCACGCTTCTGCGCCTCGTCGACTACGACGGTCGCAACCTCGAACACGTGGGCTCGGTCGATCCGCTGATCGTGGGCCGCTCCGAGATGCTCGTCTCCCAAACCGCCGACATGCGGCTTGAGTGTGCGTCGGGCGGTCACGCCGAAGACGCCGCGAAGGCCCGCCGCATCCGCGAGCTCGAAGCCCAAGTTAAGGAACACTATCGCAAGCTCGACTGAGCGCGGAAAACGCAAGGAAGCAAAAGGCCGCCCGACGAAAACCGTCGGGCGGCCTTTGACATCTTCCGTTGGAAGAGGAACTTCGTCAGCTTTCGCGCTTCCGGTCGAACCACCCCGATACCTTGCCGGTTACTTCCCCCGTGAGGCCGGGGAGGCGTTCCCGGAACGTCTCGGTAAGGGCCGTCAGGAGCGTGTCGAGCGCCGCGCGGGCCGTGTCGGCGTTCCCGTCCGCATCGAGTTGCAAGAGGGTGCGGTTTGCTTCGGGTCGGCGCAGTCGGAAGCCTCGTCCCTCACGTGCGGGATGCGCCTCAAGGAACGCTTCCGCCTTTGCAAGGAGCGCGAGTTCGTCGCGCGACGGTCGTACGCCGTAGGGATAGCGCGTCAAAAGACAGGGCCGGGCGGCCTGTTCGGGGTGCGCAAAGCCGAGTGCCCGACCGAGAGCGCGAATTTCGTCCTTTGCCACGCCCGCTTCCGCGAGCGGCGACCGGATGCCGAGTTCGGAGAGCGCACGAAGTCCCGGGCGGTAGAGTCCGAGGTCCGAAGCGTTCGTGCCGTCCGCAAGAGGCCGGGGCGCCGAACGGTCGCAAAGCGCCCGAAAGAGGATCGACTTGCAGACGTAGCAACGCTCGGCTCCCGCCGTGAAAATCGCATCGTTCGCGAGGGGATCGAGCCTCAGGAGTTCGATCGTACGGTCGAAGGCGCTCGGAGGTTCTCCGCGATTTCCAACGCGCTCGAACCCCATGGCGCGTGCCGCCTCAAGCGCCGCACGCGATTCCGTTTCGGGAACATGCGGACCCGTCACGTGAAGGAGCCGCACGGGAATCCGAAGGTTCGACGCGAAAAAGGCGAGAAAACGGCTGTCGAGCCCGCCCGAGTAGGCAAGGGCAAAGCCCCCCGCGAGGCGGGCGAGGTCTTCGAGTACCGTGCGAAGGTCGCGCGCCTTGAGGGCGAGCGGTTCGGAGAGCATCCCGAGGCGCTCTTCGAAATCCGAGACGTCCGAGGGGGCGGCGGTTTTCGTCATGTGAATTCCTTCGGGAGTTCGGTCCCCCACGCCCAGAGGGAGCCGTTCGGAACGTCCTCGAATTCGCGCGGCGTAAAGACCGTGGCGCGCGTTTCAATCGTCATGGCGGGCCAGGGACCGAATTCGGCGCCGAACCCCAAGAGGACCGCGAGGCCCGTAGGCGTAACGGGTTCGCCTTCACCCCCGTAGGGGCGCACGGGAACGCCGTCGAGCATTGCAAAGAGGGCGGGCGCGGGGTAGGGGATCGCGCCGTGCGCGCACTGAACGGTGCCGTCTCCCATGGGAATCGGGCTCGCCGCCAATCGGGGCGAACCGAGATTCACCCAGCATTCGGCCGCAAGGCCGATCGAGAGAATGTTTGCCATGCGTCCCACTTCGTGGAAGTGGACGTCGTCGAGCGTCGTTCCGTGCACGCGCGCTTCCGCTTGCCCGAGCGTCTCCCAGACGCGGTTGCAGATCGCACGCGCTTCGGGACTCAAGCGACTTGCGTCGAGAATACGGGCGATGTCCGAGAGATGACGGTGGACGTGCCCTTCGGCGACAAGCGTACGCGCGGTGTAACCCGCAATCGACCGAACGCTGCGCGGACCGAAGTCGATTCCCGCCTCGACCTCGGGAAAGAGCTTCGCGAGAAAGGCGCTCGCCGTTCCCGACGTCTGCCCCGTGAGGGCGAGAAGGCCCGCCAAGAAGGCGTCGGCGTTGAAGCCCGCATGGATGCGGACGGTGATGATCGAATTTTGCATGGGGAAGTACCTTTGAAAAAATCGTTCGCTGCCGGAATCGAATTCTTCGCACGCCCGAGGTGATGCGTTTCGGGCGTTCTCAGGACGCGTTCAGAAGGCGCAGGACCCGCGCGGCCGCGCACGCCGCGCCGTAGCCGTTGTCGATATTCATGACGGCGATGCCTGGCGCACAGGAGGCGAGCATCGAGGAGAGGGCCGTCCGACCGCCTTGCGCGATCCCGTACCCGACCGACGTGGGAACGGCGAAGATCGGGCGGTCCGTAAGGCCTCCGAGCACCGAAGCTAGCGCCGCATCGAGCCCCGCCGCCACGATCACGACGTCGCAGGCGTTGATCTCCGCAATCGCCGCCTGGATGCGCCAAAGGCCCGCGACGCCGCAGTCTTCGAAAAGCCGCACGTCGTACCCGAGGTATTCGAGCGTGCGTGCGGCTTCTCGCGTCACGAAAGCGTCCGCCGTTCCGGCCGACACCACCGCCGCGCACCCCGACGCATGCTTCGGACAGGTTTTCGCCCACGCCGTGCGCGAAAGGGGGTCGAAGTCGTAGGCCGCCCGAAGGTCTTCGGGGAGTGCCGCGAACCGCTCCGGCGCCACCCGCGTGAAGAGAATCGGTTTTTCGTCGGGGTCCGCAAAACGCGTGAAAAGCGCGAGCAACGCGTCCTCCGACTTTCCCTCCGAGAAGACTGCTTCGGGCAGTCCGATGCGGCGGTCGCGCTCGATGTCGAAACGAATGCCCGGGGCGGCGTGCGGGGTTCGGGTCACGGGGGGATTCCTCCTTACTCGGTGGGTGCGTGGGTTGGGCGGTTTGCGGACTTCGGCGAACGTTTTTTCTCAGGACTCGATGCGCGGCACCGTAAGGCTCCCTTCCGGCATGAGAATGACGGAAGGATGTTCGCCCGTATAGGTTTTGGCGATTTCGAGGGCTTCGGGGACCGTGTCGACCGCAGCCGTAAAGAGCATGTCGTGCGCGAGCGTTTTGTCGAGGCTCGTAACGAGAATGTAGTGGGCTTTTTCCAAGGGGCGCGTGATCGCGTAGGCTTTGTTCGCGCCGATGCGGAAATTCGTTTTGAGTTCCGCCTTGATGGCTTCGGGGGTCTTCAGGCGCCGGAAGGTTTCTTCAAGCACGGCGGATCCCGACCCTTCGACGCATTCCGCCAGGAGAATCACCACGCCCCCGTCGCGCACCGCGCACGAGGCGTTTTCCATTGTCTTTTGCATCTGATAGACGTTGATGTCCTTGGGGTAGCCGCCGCAGGAGGCGATCACGAGGTCGGCCGCCTTCGGAATCACGGCGCCGTAGACGCGGTCGACGAATTTGCACGCTTCGCGGTGGGCGGCGCGGTAGTCGCCCGCGAACATGCCGACGAAGCGATGACGGGCGTTGAGGACCGCGTTGAAGAGAAAGAGCGAGCGGCCCTTTGCAAAGAGCGCTACCCCTTCCATCTGATCTTCGTAGCAGGGGTTGCCGTCCGTAACGCCGAGCTTCGCATGTTCGTCGAGCATGAAGCTGTGGTTGACGCGCACGGTTTCCATCGCTGCGCACCCGGGGAGAATCGCCTTGCGCCCGCCGCCGTAGCCCGAGAAGTAGTGGTGCACGATCGTGCCCGTCAGAATGACGTGGTCGACGTTGCAGAGCTCTTTGTTGATCCAGACGGGCGTACCGCGCGAGGTGGTGCCGAAGTATTCGAAGTCTTCCGTGCGGGTCGAAACCGAGTTGTAGGTCTTCAGGCGCCCCGCAACGTCCGCACCCACCTGTGCGACGATTTCTTCGTCGGTCATTTCGCGGTGCGTGCCGAGGGCGAAAACGATCTTCATGTTCGCGTCGGGAACGCCGAGTCGGTTGAGTTCGTTCACGAGAACGGGCATGAAGTCGAAGCTGTTCGCAACGCGCGTCGGGTCGTTGCAGATGAAGGCCACGGTGTCGCCAGGCTTCACGATCTCTTCGAGCGCGGGCGAGCCGATCGGGTGACGTACGGCGTCGAGCACCGCTTCGGGGATGTTCTCGATAACGGGAAAGTCGGCCGTGCGCACTTCGGCAAGCACGTCTTCGTCGGGAACGGCAAAGGTCTTGGTGCCGCGTCCGTAGGCAAATTCGCAGATTCGATCGGTCATGGGTGTCTCCTTGAGGTCGGTCCGAGGCCCCGGGAAGCGAATGCGGGTCGGTGGATTCGCTTGGCGGGAGCGCCCCTTCGGCTTCGGTCGCATCGGGGCGTCCGCAAATATTAAACGGCCGTCCGATGTCACCGAGTGACGTCGCTCATGCTCGGCCGTCCTTTTGTCGGCACCTTTGGCGCGGATCAAAACAGCTTGTCCGCTTTGCAGTAGTGCAACCTTGTATACCCGCCGTTCGTTTGCGTTCGATCGTGTTCGTTCTTTCGAGGGTAATGCACTCCGTCGGGCGCAGATTTTCCGTCCCCGTCCTCTTCTTGCCTCATCGTGCCGGTTCGCGCGGTTCCCGGGTGACGTCCTTTTCCCTCCTTTTCGGCTCTTTCCTCGTATCCGAGGGAAACATCTCCGAGGCGGTGTTTTGAAAATGCTCGCGGGCGGTCGCGGAGAGGTTGCGGAGAAGCCACGAAGGACGGCTCTAAAATATTTTCCAGCGACTCTTGACAAACCGCCGAATTCCTGTAAAATTCGAAATCTCTTCGGTGCAGGCACCAAGAGCAGACGGTGGGTGTAGCTCAGTTGGTAGAGTCCCGGATTGTGATTCCGGTTGTCGTGGGTTCGAGTCCCATCTCCCACCCCAGATTCAAAAGCCTCGAGATTTCGGTCTCGGGGCTTTTCCGTTTTTGCGTTCGAACTCCCCGAATTGGAGGAGAAATGCCCGAAGCGACATTCGCAAAATTCGCGCCCGTCGAGAGCCTGCAATCCACGGCCTACGTCGTCGGACGTTGCGACGAACTCTGCGTCGCTCTCAACATCACGAAGCTCCAAAAGCTCATCTACTGCTGCTACGGCACGGTGTTGGGGAAGTTTGGCATGCGGCTCGTCGACGAGCATCCCGTAGCGCTCCGATCGCTCCAGTTTTTCGGCATCGACGCTTTTCGCGGGAAGGCCGCGCCCGAAGCCGAAGCTTTGCCCGCAGCCGTGCGCGCGGTGATCGACGAGACGCTCGAAAACTTCGGAAAGTTCGGCGCCGAAGAGCTGTCGCGCTGGACGCGCATGACGGGCTCGCCCTGGCACAGGGTGACGAAGGGCGGCGCGTCGCCGTACCGCACCCTGTGCGACGAAGACATCCGGAACTACTTCCGGGCGTACGTACTCCTCTGAGGGCACGAGCCCGAAATGCAAAACGGGCGAATGCCCGATCTTTGAGAATCGTGCATTCGCCCGTTCGATTCCTTGAACCTTTCGATTCGGAACGATCAGCCTTCGTACGAGAAGCCGATGTTCATGTCGAACGTTTCCGGATCGGGACCCGTGCGCGTACCCTTGTGGAGGGCGTTGAGGCGCGCGACGTCTTCGTCCGTGAGGGCGAAGTCGAAGATGGCCGCGTTTTCACGCAGGCGCTCGATCTTCGTCGAACGCACGACGAGCGCGACGTCCGTCTGGATGTCCCAGCGCAGAACGATCTGCGCGGGCGTGCGGCCGTAGCGTTCGGCCATTTCGAGGACCACGGGGTGCTTCAAAACGGCGCCCTGCATGAGCGGCGACCAGGCCTGCGGCACGATCTTTTCTTCACGGCAGCGAACGAGGAGGTCCGTCTGCACGAGTTCGGGGTGGCGTTCGATCTGGTTGACGACCGGCATCACGCGAGCGAAACGCTTCAGTTCGTCGAGGTGACGGGCATGGAAATTCGAGACGCCGATCGCCTTCACGGCACCCGCGAGGGCGAGGTCTTCGAGCGCCTTCCAGTTGGCTTCGAAGGAGCCCGTGCCCGGCCAATGGATGAGGAAGAGGTCGAGGTAGTCGAGCCCGAGAAGACGGAGGCTGCGTTCGTAGGCGGCGATCGTGCCTTCGTACGACAAATTGTGATTCCAGACCTTCGACGTCACGAAAAGGTCTTCGCGCTTCAGACCGTTTTCGGCGAGCGCGTCGCGGATCCCTTCGCCCGTGCCGGCTTCGTTCTGGTAGACGGCGGCGGTGTCGATCAGGCGGTAGCCCGCGGAGACGGCGGCGCGCACGGTGGCGGGCGCTTCGTCGTTCGAGACGAGGAAGACGCCGAGGCCGAAGGCGGGCATCGAGGTGCCGTTCGAGAGTTCGATGCGGTCGGAAAGCGAGGCGATGTTTTGGAACATGGTTGTGTTTCCTCACACTGCAAATGATAGAGATTCGCAAGTTTAGCGAAAAACCGGGCGGGCCAACTCGACCTTGGGCGGTACCCGAACGGCGTAAACCCTGAGGCCGTAGGTAAACTCGGAAAAACTGGCCGAAAATCACCCCCTGAATAACGCGGGGTTGTAGCTCCGGCCGAAGCATCGCAGAATCGTAGTGTCGGAGAAAAGCGCAACGTGCGGCGACCGATCGCCTCAAGGCGACTTTTCCCGGAATACGACCCGTAAGGAGAGAAAGATCATGGACCAAAAGAGAAGAAATTTCTTGCAGGGTTCGTTGCTGGCCTCGGCGCCGTGCTGGCGGGCGCGGTGGAGGCGGCCCCCGAACCCCCGAACCCCCGAAGGCTCCGAAACCGCCGAAGCCCCCGAAGGCCGAAACCTACGACGTCGTGGTGGTCGGTGCGGGCTTTGCTGGCATGTGCGCGGCGCTCGAAGCCGCGGAACAGGGTGCGAAGACCGTGCTCCTTGAAAAGATGGGGCGTCCGGACGGCACGACCGTCTATTCGTCGGGCTGGATTGCCGCAGTCGGCAGTCGCTTCCAGAAGAACCACCCCGAAGACTCAAAGGAAGCGTTTTTCAACGACATGGTAAACAACTCCTGACTGAAGTCAGAAGCCTTATTGTCACCTCGCAAGCGAGGCTCAACATTCGGAGCTGGTTTACTTCAGCTCTTGGGCTATCAGCAGGTAACCCAAATCACGCAGATTCCGGGCGCTGTTGACGTCCGAGTGCGCGCGATTACCACATTGACAAACGAGCGTATGCTTACGCCGCTTGGCAATTTGTTTACACGCGTTGCAAGTCTGGCTCGTAAATCGAGGATCGACCTTGATGGTCTCGATTCCGGCTCGCGCCGCCTTAACAATAATCATTTCCTGAAGCTCATGGAAGGACCAGCGGTGCAGGCGAGTGCGCACACGCTTTCCTGCCTTGATGCGGTCACGAATGTGCGTGAGGTCTTCAAGGCAGATAACGCGGACGCCCTTTTTCCGAGCTTCTTCGACGATTTGTTTGCTGATGACGTTGTTGACGTGCTTCACGTGACGCCTTTCTCGGCGAGAAGCCTTGCGGAGGTGCTGTTTGGCACTCCTTGAGCCGTTGCGCTGAAGGCGTGTGCGATTCGACAAATAACGGTCGCGTTTGTTCTTGAGTTTTCCTCCCTTCCAGATATGCGAGGTATTGGCGGCGGGATTGTTCTCGCCGACGTCGACGCCCTCGACCTCTTCGGGTTTCAGGTCGTCAAGATTGATCTTGAGAGTCGGCTCTTCAACGGTGATGTGCAGCGCCCAGTAATCCGGCCTGCCGTGCCGCCGCTCCTTGTGAAAAACGAGGTTGCTCTCCTTCCACTTGCCCGATGCAAGGATCTGCTTTTGGAAGTCCCCGGGGCAAAGCTCAGCCTTGATCCGCCCTCCGAGGGTGTAGATCGACGCAACGGTCTTGTCCTTGCTGAAGCTCACCGTGTTCTTGTCGAGATGGACGACGGGGTGCGAGAACTTGAACTCCGGCAACTCCATCGTCTTGTCCGTGACGAACTTCGGGTTGTTTGAGATCCAGGACTTCGCGGCGGAAGAGACGGCCCGAACAGCGTTGCAGACCAGCTGAGAGCCGATCTCGGGGACGGCGAGGCGAACCGAGGCGTAGCCGGCACGGTGGAGATTGAACCTCTGCCAAAGACGCTCGTTGCGGTCACCTTTGCGGAGAATGGATACGAGCACGTTGCAGGCTTTGCCAAAGAGATTCTGCGTTTCATGCAACTTAAGCGAATCTTCGGTCGATACCTTGAGGCGCACCACGGCCGTTCGAACCAACTTCGTGAGCCCGACGATCTTACCGGCGTCCCTTGATGTGTTCAGTCCTTTCGATGTACTTGCGGATGGTTTCTGCGCTGACATTTCCAGCAGTTCCAACGTAGTAGGACGGCGACCAAAGATGCCCATCCCAAAGGGTCTCTTTCAGCTCGGGATGCGCGACGAAAAGCTTGCGTGCCGTAGCTCCCTTCAGAAGACGCACGACATCGGCGATCGAGTGGGACGGCGGGAAGCTCAGGAAGAGGTGAACGTGGTCCGGTTGAATTTCCTTGGACAGGACAACAAAGCCCCGATCCGAGCAAATCTCGCCCAAAAGAGCATCCAATGTTCGAGCGACCTCGCCCGTCAAAATGCTTCTTCTGTACTTAGGGCACCAAACCACATGGTAAGCAGTTTGATACACACAATTCCTAGAAAACACGACCTCAACCATGTTCAAAATTATACCACATAGTTATATTGTTTGGAGGGTGCGCGATTCCTCTCGCGACTGAAGTCGCAAGTTTCCTCGCGCAGTCTCTATGAAATTCGCGAAATTCGCGCCCGTCGAGAGTCAGCAATCCGTGGCCTACGTCGTCGGGCGCTGTGACGAACTCTGCATCGTTCTCAACATCACGAAGTTGCAAAAGCTCCTCTACTGCTGCTACGGCACGGTGTTGGGGGGTATCGGCCAGCGGCTCGTCGACGAGTCCTCCGTCGCGGGCCCCTACGGCCCTTCTTTCCCGCAGCGCTCCGCTCGCTCCAATTCTTCGGCATCGACGCTTTTCGCGGGAAGGCCGCGCCCGACGCCCAAGGGTTGCCCGAGGCCGTGCGCGCGGTGATCGACGAGACGCTCGAAAACTTCGGGAAGTTCGGCGCCGAAGAGCTGTCGCGTTGGACGCGCATGACGGGCTCACCCTGGCACAAGGTGACGAAGGGCGGCGCGTCGCCCTACCGCACCTTGCGCGACGAAGACATCCGGAATTACTTCCGGGCGTACGTGCTTCTCTGACGGCTCGGACTCCGAAATGCAAAACGGGCGAATGCCGATCTCTGAGATCCGTGCATTCGCCCGTTCGATTCCTGGAACATGGTTGTGTTTCCTCACACTGCAAATGATTGAGATTCGCAAGTTTAGCGAAAAACCGCGCGGGCCAACTCGACCTTGGGCGGTACCCGTACGTCGATTTGCCTGTGCCCGTAGGTAAACTCTTGAATCCGACCGAAAAGTCAACCTATGAATAACGCGGGGTTGCGGGTGGGATCGTGCCGTCGCAGAATCGGTCTGTCGGGGAAAAGCGCAACGTGCGGCGACCGATCGCCTCAAGGCGACTTTTCCCGAGATACGACCCGTAAGGAGAGAAAGATCATGGACCAAAAGAGAAGGAATTTCTTGCAAGGTTCGCTGCTTGCCTCGGGCGCCGTGCTGGCGGGCGCGGTGGAGGCGGCCCCCGAACCTCCGAAACCTCCCAAGGAACCCAAACCCCCGAAAGGCCCGAAGCCCCCGAAGGCCGAAACCTACGACGTCGTCGTGGTCGGTGCGGGCTTTGCCGGCATGTGTGCGGCGCTCGAAGCCGCGGAACAGGGCGCGAAGACCGTGCTCCTTGAAAAGATGGGGCGTCCGGACGGCACGACTGTCTATTCGTCGGGCTGGATTGCCGCAGTGGGCAGTCGCTTCCAGAAGAACCACCCCGAAGACTCGAAGGAAGCGTTCTTCCAAGACATAAGACATGATGAAGCTCTCGGGCTATCGGAGCGACCCCGAACTCGTACGCGTCTATGCGGACGAAGCCGGGGACGGCATCGACTGGCTCGCGGACCACGGAACGCCGTTCTTCCTTTGGGAAAACCTTCCCGCTCCCGAACTTTCGCGCTGCGTCATCAGCCCGGGCGAAGGAATCACGGGCGGTTCGAAGTTGCTTCGTTGCCTCATGGCGGCCCTTGAAAAGGCGGGCGTGCCGATCGTTTACAACACGAAGGCCGTGCACCTTCTGAAGAGCCCGAACTGGGACGTCGAAGGCGTGCATTGTCTGACGCCCGAAGGCCCCAAGGACTACCGCGCCACGGGCGGCGTTATTCTGACGACGGGCGGCTTCGGTGCGAACGAAGCCATGGTGGGTCAGTACATCGGCCCCTGGGCCGCCAAACTCATCGTGCGCGGCTCGCCCTGGATCACGGGCGAAAACATCCTCATGGCGCAGGAAGTGCAGGCGCGCCTCGTCAATATGGATCAGTTCTACGCGGGCCCGATCACGCCGACGGGTCATGCGAACCCGTCGCCTCTCATGCACGCGGGCTACGGCATCCAAGTCGGCACGAACGGCAAGCGCTTCGTGCCCGAAACGTGGTTGCAGGTTCCGAAAGCGAAGGCGATCGCGCAGCGTACGCCCGACAATCGCAGTTTCATGCTGATCGGGGAAGACGCCAACGCGAACGACAACATCCTCTCGGCCACGATCGAACGCTTCGCGCGTTTGGGCTACCACGTTTTTAAGGGCGAAACCATCGAAGAAGTCGCCAAGGCGGCGGGCGTGCCTCCCGATGCGCTCGTCGAGACGGTACGCGTCTTCAATGAAGCCGTGAAGGCGGGGAAAGCCAAAGAGCTCGATCCTCCGTACGAATACGAAACGCCGCACGCGCTCGAGACGGGTCCCTACTACATGATTCCCGCCGCAGGCGGCATGGCGAGCACGATGGGCGGCCCCAAGATCAACAAGTTCGCTCAGGTCGAAAACTTCGAACGTCGGCCGATTCCGGGTCTCTATGCGGCGGGCGCCGCCGCGGGCGGTCTCTGGTACCAGGACGATATTGGCGGCAACCAATTGGGCGGCGGCATGGTCTTCGGTCGCGTTGCGGCACGACACGCCGCTCGGCGTGCGAAGGAGGCGGCGGCTCGCAGACCGCCCGAACCTCCGAAGCCGCCGAAACCCCCGAAAGAGCCGCATGAGCCCGCGGGCCCGAAGCACGGTGCGTGAGAGGAGGAATCGTTATGAAAAAGTCACTCGTTCTTGCGATGGTGCTCGCGGGCTTTGCCGCGACGTCCTTTGCCGCGGAACCCGCGTTTCTCGCCGACCGTCACGTCGCGCGCGGTGCTCCCTGTGAAAGTTGCCACGGCGTGAAAGCCCCGACTCCGGGCGCGAAAGTGCCGTCGGCCGCCTGCACGACCTGCCACGGGTCGCTCGACAAGGTCGCCGAACGCACGAAGGCGAAGGTGCCGAATCCCCACTACAACCATCTGATCGGGACCGATTGCCAGGAATGCCACAAGGGGCACGCGCAGAGCGTGAACCTCTGCGGTTCCTGCCACAATCTCGACTGGAAGGTGCCTTGAGCGTAGCAGGGAACATCGGATCGGCGGCCCCGATTCGTGAGTAGAGCCGCAGACCCGGCGGGCGAAGAACGGTTTCGGTTCTTCGCCCGTTGTTTCTTATGGTTCAGTGCGTGCCTTCGATTTCGTCAAGGCGTCGACGCTCGGTGCCGACGAGACGCAATTCGAAAATCGCCCCGACCGAGACGTTCTCCGTCTTCTCCAATTCCGCAATGCGCTCGGCCGCTTCCTTCGAGAGGTCCGGCAGCTCCTCGGGAGCGCGAAGCGACAACTCCCATCCGCAGCGTCGCGCGAGACGCGCGGCGATCGAAAGTCCCAATCCTACGCCTACCACGCCTTCGTCCGCGGCCTTGGTGCCTGCACTTCCGCGACGGTACGCTTCGAAGATATGCGGGGCGTCGCTCTTTGCAATTCCCGGTCCCGTATCGACGACGAGACACCCCGAGGGAGTTGCAACGAGCATTACGAGGCCCGATTTGGTGTAGACGACGGCGTTTCTCAGCAGATTGCCGAGCACCGTCTGAAGGTAGAGTGCGGGGTATCGAGGTTCGGAATCCGGATCTTTTTTCGGGTCGTGTCGGTCGAACCCCACTTCGACAAACGCCAAACCCTTCGCCTCGGCGCGCGGCTCCCAGTGCCCGCGAAGCGTCTCGGCCACGTGCCCGAGCGTCGCGCCGCGGTTGTCGGTTCGAGGTTCGATTCGGGTCGCGATTCCGTTTTCCGGAGCCGCTTCTTTCGCCCCGTGCTCGTTTCGGGCGAGCTCCAGAAAGAGCGAGAGCAGACTGCGCATCGATTCCGAGGCCTCGAGAATGCGCGCGACGAGCTCACGCTCTTTGTCCGTTTGAACGGAGAGTTCCAAAAGTTCCGCCGAGGTGCGGATGATCGTGAGGGGCGTGCGCAATTCGTGGCTCACGTCGCCCGTAAAGGCCTTTTCACGCTCCAGCGCTTCGTGCAGGTCCCGTACGGCCCGATCACAGAGCCGCGCGAGTTCTCCCACTTCGTCGTCGGGAATCGCGACGGGAAGCGGTACGTACCGATCATCCTGCGACTGTACGCGGACGGCGGCCGAGAGTTCTTCAACGGGCCTCAACACCGCTCGCGCCATCGAGCCCCCGACCGCAGCGGCCACAAGCACGACGCCGATCACGCTCAGGATGATGAAGAGTTCGATCCGCCGCTCTTCGTTTTCAAAAGCCTGCTGATCGAGTTCGAGCGCATATACGTTCCCGCCGCGGGTTTCCTTCATGAGAAAAACGACGGGCGACTCTTCGAATTCCGAGAAGCCTTCGGGGGCGTTGATCGCGTAGGCGGGGAGGGGCTCCAGAAGGGGTTCGCGGGACGCGGTTTCGAGCTGCCCGTAGAGTCGGTAGCCTTTCGGCAACCTCGGGACCCAGCCCGCTTGGATGGCCGTTTCCGACCGGGAGATTTCTTCGTGCATGACGCGCGTCATGAGGCCCCGCTCGGTGTATTCGAGCGTGGTGATGATGGCCGAGGCGTAGCAGACCGCCACGACGGCGATGAAGAAGATGAAGGAAAGAAGTACGCGCTGACCGAGACTGCGACGACTCCAGTAGTTCCGGCTAAGGTACGAAAACATGGGATTCACCGGGCTGAAATCGACCACCCGAGGCCGGGGTGCGTGCGTATGAGTGCCTGATCGAAGGGCTTGTCGACCGCCTGCCGAACGAGGTAGAGGTTCGATCGCAGGGAATCCGAGTCGGGCGGGCTTGATTGCCAGAGGATGTCTTCGAGTTCCCCGCGTTCGACAACGTTGGGGGAACGAAGCATCAGCGTCTTCAGAATTTTGAGGCCCGTCGGGTTGAGTTTGATTTCGGTTCCGCCGCGCGTCACGCGTTGCGCGGCTACATCAAAGACCAGGTCCCCGACCGTAAGGCGCGCCGCGTTTCCGCCGAAACTGCGCCGCAGGTGTGCTTCGACGCGCGCGGCGAGCTCTCGAAGCGAAAAAGGTTTGACAACGTAGTCGTCGGCTCCGCTCGAAAGCCCTTCCACGCGGTCGTCGATCGAATCGCGCGCCGTCAGCATGACGATCGGCGTTCGCACGCCCTGAAGGCGCACGTGGCGGCAAAGCGTAAATCCGTCCGTGCCCGGCAGCCCCACGTCGAGGACGATCAGATCGTAGGGCGCTTCGGGCCCGATGCGTTCCGCGGCGGCCGTACCGGAGGTGGCGGTTTCGACCGTCCAGCCTTTCATCTCAAAAAAGTCGCGAACGTTCGCGAGGATGTCGGGATTGTCGTCGACGACGAGGATTTTGACGGACACGGCGAAGGACTCGAAAAGAGAAAAGGGTGGATCGACGGCGGGTCGGAACGGTTCGGACCGCCCCGCATCCCATTGTGGCGCGCTCGCCCGACGAGCGACGCCGTCCTCGGGTGCTTTTCCCGAACGGGCGAACGAAACCCGCTCGTTTTCTGCGTGAGCTCAAGCATTTTGACGCGTTCTTCACGTTTTATTGACGGGATTTTGATTCCCCACCGAAATACTGGCACGGTCCGAGGCGGGTCGCTTCGGACCGGACGCCTACCGCGGGCGTTCGTCCGCCTCAACCGCAACGGTGAAGCCCATGTCCGACGCCTTTATCCGTACCGGCTCCGAATCCCCGACCGCCCGTCCCTGGTCGCCGCTCCTTTGGTTCTGGGGGCCGGCGCTTGCGCTCCTCCTGCTCGCGCTTTTTCCGCCGCACGTGTTAGATCGGGCGATTTCGTTGCCGTTTTTCGACGGGGCGGGGTGGCCCTGGCGTACGGACCTCATCTTCGGCTGGGTGTTCTATCGGCTGACGAAGATCGTGCCCGCCTTCGTCGCGCTTGTTTCCTTCGGGATTCTCGGTGCGTCCTTCTGGCGCAGGTACCGCACGGGGGCCTATCCCTTCGAGCGGAAAGCGCTCCTTCGACACCTCTACATCCTGCTCGCGATGGGGCTTTCCGCGGGGCTCGTGTGGTGGCTCAAGACGACGACGGGCGTTGCATGTCCGTGGAGTCTCGCGGAGTTCGGGGGCAACGCTCAATTGACGAATCCCGTTTTCGGGTTCGAGACGCTTCCCGGTCGCTGCTGGCCTGGCGGGCACGCGGGCACGGGCTTTTGCCTTTTCGCGCTCTATTTCGCTTTCCGAGACCGTTCCGCCATGGCGGCCCGCCAAGGCTTGTTGCTCGCGATCTTCTTGGGGTACGTTTGCGGGATGAGCCGCGTCATGCAGGGCGCGCACTTTTTCTCGCACAACGTCGCGACGATGCTCGTCGACTGGCTCGTCTGTGCGACGCTCTACGTGGTGATGTTCGACCGTAAGGGTGCGCTGAAACGCATGATTTCCGCGCTTGCCCGTCCGCTTCCCGTCGCGTCCGGCATCGTTTTTACGGCATTCTGGTGGACGCTTGTCTTCGACTACCCGCTTTTCCGCTCGATCCTCGCGAAGGATCCCTCGGGTCGGCTCTTTTTCACGCTTGCGGTGGCGGCCGCGTTCTTTGCGGTGGCGCTGGGGTTTCTTGTGCTTCTTTCGCTTCTCCCGAAGGTGCTCTTTCGCACGACGCTTGCGGTGCTCGCGCTCGCGGGCGGCACGGTCTTTGCGGGGTCGGAACTTTACGGCACGGTTTTTACGCCCGACATGGTGCGAAACTTTCTTGCCACCGATGCGCGCGAAGCATCCGCATACCTTTCGATCGGCACGATCGGGACCTTCCTCGTCGCGACGCTTCCCGCCCTGTGGGCGGCGTTGCGCATCGAGTCGCCCGGGAGCCTCGATTTTCGCGAGTTCCGCGATTTCCACAACTCTTCGGCCTCGGTCTTCGGTCGGATGCGGGGGGAGGGTGCCGCATTCGTCCGGCGGCGCGCGGGCGTTTGGCTTCGCAACGGCGCCTATGCCGTGATGTGTACGTCGGTCGGGATCGGGCTTTTGCTCGTCAACTTCCAGTCCTTTGCGGGACTCATGCGTGAAGACAAGACGCTTCGCTACGGGATCGCTCCCGTCGGGATCGTGTATTCCTTCGTGAGGACGATCGCGACGGACAACAGCCCCGACGGCGTCCGCGTCCGACGTGCGGTCGATCCTGCTCCGAAGGCGACGGTTGCTTCGGGTCCCGCGCTCTTCGTCGTGGTGGTGGGCGAAACGACGCGCTCCGCCGACTGGGGCCTGTCGGGATACGAACGCGACACGACGCCGCGCCTTCGCGCGATTCCCGACCTCATCAGCTACCCGAAGGTGCGTGCCTGCGGTACGTCGACCGACGTTTCGGTCCCGTGCATGATGAGTCGTATCGGACGGTCCGATTACGATCGAGGCCGGATTCTTTCCGAAGAGGCGCTTCCCGCGCTCCTGCAACGTGCGGGACTCAACGTCTTCTGGATCGACAACCAGTCGGGCTGCAAGGGCGTGTGCGCGGGCGTCCCCTCGCGCGCGGCCGAACCCGATACGGAAAACTGCCCCGACGGACTCTGCTCGGACACGGTGCTCGTCAAAGAAGTGAAGCACCTCCTCACATCGCTCGATACGAGTCGCCCGACGGTAGTGTTCCTCCATATGTACGGTCAGCACGGGCCCGCCTACTACAAGGGGTCTCGCAAGGAAACGAAAGCTTTCTCGCCCGAATGCGAGGCGGCGGATCTTGCGAGTTGCTCCCTCGAGTCCGTCCGCAACGCGTATGACAACGCCGTTCGCGAAACGGATACGGTCCTTGCCGACATCATCGAAACGCTCCGACGCGCCGACGCGTCGGGGGTGCCGACGGGGATGCTCTGGGTGTCGGACCACGGCGAGAGCCTCGGCGAGAAGGGCTTGTTCCTTCACGGAGCGCCGTACTTCATGGCGCCCGACGAACAAAAAGAGGTCCCGATGGTGATGTGGATTTCGGATGCGTTTGCGTCGACCTTCTCCGTCGACCGTACGGCCCTCGTGCGCGCGAGCCGCGGTGAGGCCTCGCACGAGAATCTCTATTCGACGGTCCTCGGGTTGTTGCGCGTCGAGAGCACGACCTATCGGTCGGAGTACGATCTCGGGCGAATCCGGTGAGATTGCGGACGGGCGAGTCCGGGGCGTTCATCCATCTAGCGCTTCGAGAAGTCTTTTTTCTCGGGCGCTCTAAACGTGTTGAAGAAGGACCGGACAGCCCCGAGTACAGCACATCGCCCGTGTGGTGAGTGTCGGGGAGCAAGGCTTTCGGCCGGAGGACTCGATGCCATCAATGGGAATACATGGTCAGCCCCCTGATTGCAACGAGGGAAGCAATTCACATTGGCCTCCGAAGGCGGGCAACGCCCGCCATCGGGGACCAAATACAGGTCAATGGTATTCGATTCGGATTGTCATCGTTTTGAGAATCGTGCCCGTTCCCACGACGGCCTCGGGCGAGGTTTTCGCCAGCGAGGCCGAGACCTTGAAGTCGATTTCGGTCGCATCCGAAACGAAGGCGGTGTCGGGGAAGTCGACGAGCCCCCCGTTCGCGGCAAAGTCGACGGGCTTTCCTTCGAATTCGATCGGGATCATGAGGCCCGGAATCCCGGAGTCGAGCGCCGAGTTGCTCGCGGCGGAAACGCCCGAGTCGGCTTCGAAGCGCAGTTGCAGTCGACCGAGCGCCTCTTCCGAAGAACAAGTGAGCCGCAGCCCGATCGCGACGGGCGGCGTCGACGCATGCTCGTCGAAGTACGACTTCGAGTAGCTCCCGAAGTCGATCGACTGGAACGCGGCGTCGGACGCAAAGGCGCAACCGCCCGCAAGAATGAGGCCGCTCACGGTCACTTCCTGCGTGCCCGCGGAGTAGTTTGCCGTGACGACGTCTTCGGCCCGCGGTTGGGCGACGGGCAGCAGGGAGGCAGCCGAGAGGAGGGCGATTAAAGTCTTCGCGTGCATCAGTCCACCCAAGCTTCGATTTCTACGACGGTACTGAAGGCGCCGGCTTCGAGCGGCCCGAGCGCGCACAGCCCCCAATGGAGGGTGCCGTCGTTCGTTCCCGAAACGTCGAGCGTACCGACGGAAATTTTCGTGTTCCACGGGCGGCTTGTCCCGTAACAGGTCCGGATTTCGGAGTTGGTCAGACCGTAGATGAGCCCCACGGAATCGTTGCCGGAGAATTTCGCCACGTTCGGGGCTTCGCTCAAGACGCCGTCGTAGGGGCGAAGGCTGAGGGCGGTCGAGCCGCCCGCGAGTCCGGGCCCGCAGGTGATCGAAAAGTCGGTTTGCGTGCGGTCGATGACCGACCCCGCCGTGACGGGAGCCGACGCGGCGATCGTGCGGAAGACGGCCGAATTGGAGCTCAACACGAACGTGCACGGGGTGACGAACGAAAAGGTTTCGGTGCCCAGGAGGTTGAGGCCCCCCGCGCTCGAGCCCGCGCCGTTGCTCGAAGTCCGCAGCACCGTAAGCCTCAGGGCCGGCGAGGTGAACGTATCGAGCGCGCGTAACGCGGCGACGTCGCACCCCGACGTCGGGCAGGCGAGCTCGATGCGTACGTTCGAGGCGGAAAGGGTGGCGGAGAGGGGCTTTCCCGCATCGGTCGGAATCGCCACCGAAAGGAGGGCGGGGCTCCCGCCGACCGCATCGTCCGTGAGGGCGGTCGCAGCGTCTTCGAACGTGTGTGTTCCGGTAACGGCGCGCCCGTCCGAGAGCTCGACCCGCAGCGCGAAGGTGCCCGAGAGACGGTAGCGGGTCCCGGCCGCACCCGTTTCGACGGGGAGCGTCACTGGTAGGTCCGACCCGAGACCGAGGCCGAGCCCCAATGTAAGGGGGATCGTTTCCGAATCGAGGGGAAGGGTTTCCGTGACGTTCGAAAGCGTCGTCTCCCAGAGGACGAGGCTCGTCGGATCGCGCTGCGAGAGGTCGATCTGCGCGGCCGAGGCGTTCCCGGAGAAGAGGGGGGTGGCAAGCGCCGCGAGCAAAGTGAAGGCCGTGAGTACTGCAAGCCCGCGCGGACGAAGGGCGGAGCCCGCGAGCGGCGGATATTCGTTTCCCGCGCGCCGACGCGCGGAAAGGTCTCGGAGAAAACGACGTGGATCTTGACTCATGATCAGGGCTTCGGCAGGATGGTCGTAATCGAAGCGGCGGTATTTGCTTCGGGTTGCGGGGTCGGACGGCAGGCGAGTTCGACCTTGTAAATCATTGCATCGTCCTTTTTCGCCGTGAGGGCGTAGGGGGCGCGGCAGGCGAGTTTCGTCGAAGTTTCGTCGCGCCAGCTCACTTCGAATTCTCCCTTTTCGGGCACGGCCGCGAAATACGCCGTACCCGTTTCGTCGAGCATGCTCTCCGCCCCGATGTCGGGTCGACTTACGAGCCGCACGAAACTTCCGAAGGGCGGAGGACCGTCCTCGGTCACGAAATTGACGAGGAGCTGTTCGCCTCGGAAGGCGTCGAACGTGACTTTGAGGACCGCATCGTCCGCGGGAACGACGCGCTTCGTGTAGAGCGGCAGGTAGACGTTCGGGGGCAGGTCGTCCACGGCGAGCGCAAGTTCGTTCGATTCGTAGTTGCGCAAGCCCGTCGAAAAGACGCCGCCCGAGACCGAGGTGCTGCGGGCGCGGTTTTGGAGTTGTGCCTCGGGCACGTCGACGATTTCGGCGAAAACGGTCGGGCCGTCCGCCTCTTTGGTGAGAAAGACCCCGTCCTTGAGCGCCACGACCGCGCCGTTGACGCTCGCGGTGACGCTCTTTTCGAGCGGCCCGGCGTTGGCCGAAAACCGCAGATCGGCGCGGTTCGCGCGGTACTGCACGGAGCCGTTCACCTGGGTGTCGCGCTCCGCGCCCGAGTGGGTCGTTTGGAGGGAGTAGGTGAGTTTGTTGTCCTCGAGGGCGCTTCCCGAAAAGGAGAGGCGTTTGTCGAAGTGTCCGTCGGACGTGCGGGTAAGGCCCGCACCCACGGTCTGGGAGCCGATCGAATCGCCCGTGACGACCGCGAGCGGAATCGTCACGTTGACGCTCGCCGTGAGGTCGTCCGTCGTTTCGCCCGACGCGTAGTGGCGCTCGGACTTCTGCACCGCCACCGTGAGGTTCGTGCGATTGACGGACGTCGTATAGGAGGCGGCGAGCGACGTGTCGGGGCGATTGTCCCCTTCGCGCTTGCGGCGGTTGTAGGAGAGATTCAGGTTGCCGAAGCGCCCCATCGACTGCGACACCGAAGCCTGCCACTCTTCGAGCACGGCCCCGTAGGGCACGCGCCCCCAGGCGTCGCGAAGTCCGTAGGCTTCGTCGATCGAGGTGAGCGCCCCGGAAATCGCCCGCTCGTAGCGCAGCGTCAGGTGCGAGCCCGTCTGTTCGACGTAGCGCGTAAAGGAGAGCGCCAGGCCCGAGCCGAGGCCCTCCGAAGGTCCCTCCGTGCGGTCGTCGATTCGAACGTACTCGATGTTGAGGGCCCCCGTTCCCGGAACCATCACGCCGAGACCCGCACGGACGTTGTAGTAGGCGTCCGTGAGAACCGCGCCCCCGTAAAGGGTCGTGTTGAAGGGAGCACCGTACCCGCCGTCAAAGGCCGCCACCAAGGGCGTTTTGTCTTCGAGAGCGTCTCCCGCCTGACCGTAAATGCCGACCGCCGCCGACCAGCGGCTTTTCCCGCGGCGCAGCTGCCGGGCGTTCGTCGTGAAGGGAACGACGTAGGAGGATTCCGTACCGTCCGCTTCCGTGACCGTCACGAAAAGGTCGCCCGAATTCCCGATGTTGGGGAGGTTCTCGAGCGTAAAGGGCCCCGGCGAGACGTAGCGCTCGTAGACGATGCGACCGAGCTGCCGCACGGTAACGCGCGCTTCGCTCGCAGCCGTCCCCGTAATGACCGGGACGAAGTCGAGCGAATTGTCGTCGAGCATGTCGGGTTCGACGTGAATTTCCGCCCCGCGCATGTTCGTGGCCGTCGTGAAGTAGGAGGCGGTCGTGAATTCGCCGAACTTCACGCGTGTTTTCGATTCGGGAAAGACGCGCGTTGCGAAGAGTTCCCGGCGCTCGAATTCCGTTTCGCTCGGCTCGCCCGAGCGGTTGTCGGCGGAGAAGTTTCCGCCCCCCAACACGCGCCAGGCGCCCGCGTTGAGGCGGGCGTTCACGTTGAGGTTGAGGTGAGCGGCCGTGCGCTCTTCGGTGCGTGCGGCACCGGCCTGCAGGTCGTAGTTCGCGACGATTGCGTTTTCGCCCCAATCCCAGATGCGGTCGGGCGCGATGTTGCCGCGGCGTTTCGAAAACCACGAAGGAGGAATGACGATTCGCAACTCTTCCTTGACCGGGGAGAGCCGTACGGTCGAGCCCGGGAGCAACGCATTGAGGCCGTCCGTGCGCAGCGTTGACTTCGGGTCGAGCTCGGCGATCGCACTCGGAATGTCCGGGTTCGACATGTCGAACGGAAGCGCCGAGAGCACCTCCGCGGGGATTTCCGCAACGTACCGACCGTTCTCCTCCAAGACCGTAATACGGCGGCGTTCCGTGAAGCGTTCGTTGACGTAAATGTCGTACGTGCGCGGACCCGTCGCAGAATTGCGATCGATCTCGGCCATGCCCGCGAGCGTGGCGTCCGGGCCGAAGAGGCTCTTGAGGGTCGCTTCGTCGAAGGCCCCCTTGAAGGCTTCGAGCTCTTCGGCGGAAAGGGGCGCGTCGCCCCCCTCGACGGGGGCGGCGGGCAGGGCCTGCGCGACGCCGAAGAGAAGGAAAAACAGCGCGGACGCAGCGAGCCTCCGAAAGGCCGCCGCGGACGGCGAGAGAGGGGAGAAGATGCGAAGTTTCGTCACGGTGCCTTCGCCCCCAATTCGATCGGTTCGGAGGGCGTCCCCCGATCCGTGAGAATGCTGAGCGTAAGGCGATCGGGCGGGGCGGTGAGGCGTGCGGGCAGCACCGCGCGCCCGCCCGTCGGAGCGAGCACGGGGCGGCGGGTGTCGTCCGTGACGAGGGATCGGCCGTCGGCACGCAGGTCGGCGACCGTCAACCAATAGGGCGTGGGATTGAGGAGTTCGATCGCGTCGCCCGTTGCGCGCCAACGGAGCTTTTCGGCGGCGCGCTCGAGCGCCTCGGGCGCTTCGAGAGCGGCCGGGCGGTAGAAGACCTTGAGAAACGTCGTGAAAACGGTCTTCACCCGGCCGTTTTCACCGCCTCGCTCCGGATCCTTTTCCGGAACAAGCCGCAGCTGCAGCACGTAGGCCGACTCCCGGTCGCGGGGGAGGTCTTTTGCGACGCGAACGATCCGCACGGGCGTCGAGCGGTTCGCATTGAGGACGGTGAGGCCCGGGGCCGCGACGAAGTCGGGCGTTCGTTCGCCCGCGCGGACGGGGTCGGGCTCGAGCGTGAAGAGGGCGGCGGAAAGAAGACGTGCTTTTTCAGAGCGGTTTTCGACGACGACGTGCGCCGTGCCGCGCGTCTCGTGAAAGACGATGCGGCTTGCGCTCACCGAAAAGCCGTCGCGCGCGAAGACCTCCGAAAGCTCGGGGCGCTCGGAGGCGGGCGTTCCCGAGTACGCCCACCCGGAGGGTAATGCGAGCGCGAGGGCGAAAGCGGACGCCCCGGCGGCGAATACGTTTCTGACTGTCCCAAGCACGTCGGTTCGATCCTACTCAGAGGTGTCTTTCCGTCACGACGACGGCTCCGTAGTCGTTCACGCACCCGTACTGAAGTTTGCCTCGACCTGCGGGGAGCTCGGGCACTTCGATTCGCGCGGACTCGAAGGGCTTTACCACGAGGGGTGTCTCAAGCACCGCGTCGCCCTCGAACGTGACGCGCGTGATGCTCACGTGCACGGGCGTGTCGTTCGTGACCGTGAAGCCCGCAGCATCGCGCTTCCAGACGAGGTGCTCGATAGCACGGTTCATGTCGGCGTCGATCCCCTTGGGGCGGTAGTAGACCTTGACGGTGGTGGCGATGTTGATGCGAACGCTGTTTTCGGGATTCCGGCCGTTCGTCACGGTGCCCGGAACCGCAACCGATTCGTACAAAAAGAGCGACTCCCGATCCTCGGGCAGGAGATCGGGACGCGTGACGGTGGCGGTGACGCGCGATTGCCGCCCGGGCGGCAGCAGCATCATGGGCGGCGAAATCACGGCGGCCTCGGCGGGCCGGCGCGTGAAGTAGTCGAGGAGCCGATTGCGGGAGACGTAATTCGTCTGAGAATGGTTGCTGAAAAGGAGGCTCCCCGAAGAGGCGTTTTTATTTTTCGCGTCGATGATGATGCGGGTGAGATCGACGCCGAGGCCGCGTTTGCCCGAAGAGACGGGATCGGCCGCCGAGGCCGTGCCGAGCGCGAGGAGTATTGCGGCGAAGAAGCCGAGAAGTCGACGGAGAAAGGGGGAAAAACTCATGAAGGTCTCGAAACTCGATCCAAGAAAAAAAGCGGGACGTCCTTCGAACGACGTCCCGCTTCCTGAGCGTCGTCGCGCTCCGCACGACTCAAGCGCGAAGCGAATTACTGCTGATTGATGGCGATCGTCATGTCGGCCGTGAGGTTCCCGGATTCGGTGAGCGAGCTGCCGACGAGCTTCGGCGCGAGCTTGAGCTTTGCGACCGGGGTTTCGAGAGTGGCGACGAGCTTCGAGAGATCCGTCGTACCCGAGCCCGAGGTCATCGGGATCTTGGTGCCGTCCTTGTCCTGCACTTCAAGATAGACTTCCGCGGACTTCTTGGCACCGATCTTGACGCCGACGCCGTCGTTCAGGCCCGCATTCGTGCCGTCCGTGATCGTCACCTGCACGGAGCTCGCGGCCCAGGCGCCGTCGGTCGCGGTCGTGCCGAGCGTGCATTCCGTGATGTTGAGCGTGAGTTCCTTCGCGGCAATGCCACCAGAGAGGAGTTGGGCGTTCGACATTTGATCGAAGGCAACGGACGTGGAGGACGCGTCGAACTTGCAGGCGGCCGACTGCACGGTACCCGTGATCGAGACGGTGACGGTGTCGGTCCCGGCAGCTTGAACGGCACCCGAAGCCAGAAGAGCGGCGAGAGCAAGGGGTGTAAGGGCGTTAGAAAGACGCATAGGTGATCTCCGGAAGGGTTGAATGCTCCTTTTCGGGAATCCCGCCGAGACGCCAGATCCGACGCCGTTCGACGAAACTCCTCGAGTCCGTTGAGAGCGTTCAACGGAGGAAGCGGGAAAACAACTTTTAGAAGCGCGCGAAATCCGAAGGACGGCTTGGGAAGTCATCCCCTCAGACAACCACGGCATTCGGGGTTGAATGCCGGAAGGTACTCCGTATTTTTTCAATAAAAAAGGCATTCCGACATTCTTTCGGAAATAAGCCTACGTCTCGTTGAATTCTCATGTCAATAGCCGATATATTTATCCGTTCGGTGGAAAATTAAAGTCTTTGAGGTGTATTTGATACGTGGTTATTTTTTGCAATATATTGTTTATTACGGATAAATATCCAGTATGTTTTCAAAAAAGTCGGATGGGCAAAAGACGATTTAGTATCTCCGTTGAGGGATAGTTCGATATTTTTATTGGAATTGCTCCTTGTTTTTATGGTCTGATCGGTAGGCTATTTTCAGCCTTCATGCTATTTCATTTCATCCGAAAGCCAAAAGAAATGTTTTGCGAAAGCCGTTTTCGTCCGCTGCGGGTCGACCGAGTCTTCGGTTGACGGGCGAGGTGGTCGGGCGGTTCTTTTTCGTCGGCAACCCGCGGACGATTCGGTGTTTGTTCCGGAGTTTCGCGATAAACTGACGTCATTTCGATGCGGCGGGACGAACGCGATGCGGAGGTCGGGATGAGTGAGGCGGAAGGACGGCGAGGGGAGGCGGCGGTCCGCCCGGAAACGGTGTTCGGCAAAGTTCGGTCGGCATGTGTGTCGCTCTCGCTCTCGGCGTGCGCATTGCTTCTCGGTGTCGCCTGCGCGTTCTCGGGCTCGGAGGCGAGCGCCGGTGCGCTTCCCGCCGAGCTCATTCGTGTCGGACTTCTCGACATCGAGAAAGAGGCGACCTATGCCGAAGACGGCAACATTCGGGAGACGACGCTCGAGTACCTCCGCGAGGCCGTTCCCGACGTGCGGTTCGAGACCAAGGTATACACGATCCCGGAATTGCGGGCGGCGTTGCGGCGCGGGGAGGTTGACCTTTTCATTTCCAGTTCGGGATTTTTCGTCGAAATGTGGCCCGTGGGCGTCAAGGATCTCGCGACGCTCGTCTCGGACGACTTTCCCGACCCGAACCGGTGCGTCGCGGGGACCTTCTTCACGCGCTCCGACAGGCGCGACATTCGAACGCTGGGGGATCTGAGGGGAAAGCACCTCGTGACGACGAATCCGTCGAACTTCATGGCCTATCAGATCGGCGCGGCCGAAGTGGCGAAGCTCGGGGTCGATCCCGATCGGTTTTTCGGTGCGGTCGACTTCACCAGGAACGACATTCCGGAAGTGTTGCGGCGGGTGGCCGACGGGCAGGCGGACGCGGGCGTGCTGCGCTCCTGCATGCTTGAGGCGATGCGCTCGAAGTACCCGGAATATCGGGGCCTGTTCCGGGTGGTCGGACCCGTGAGCACCGAGGGTCGTTGCGCCTATTCGACCGAACTCTATCCGGGCTGGGTCGTGGCCGCCACGAAGCAGATCGCGCCGCAGGCGGCTGAAAAAATCGTCAAGGCGCTTTTTGCCAAACCGCCCGAGGGCTCGGGCGCCTATCGATGGTCGGTGGCCACCGATTACAAACGCGTCAACGATGTTTTCAGGCGTCTCAAGGTCGGCCCCTTCGAGCACCTGAAGCACCCGACCGTGAAGGACTTGGCCGAGCGCTACTGGCCCGTGTTGGCCGCCCTCCTTTTCGGCGCGCTTGCCTGGATGCTTCATTGGGTGCTCTTGAAGCGTCAGGTGCGGCTGCGTACGGCGGCACTCTCGCGGGCGCTCGGCGAGCAACGTCGGCTGCGCGAAGCGGCGCTGCGTTCGGGCGAGGAGGTCGAGCGGCTGACGCGCCTCGGGATCGTGAACGAACTCTCCTGCATCTACGCGCACGAGATGGCGCAGCCCCTGACGAGCATCGGGTATCTCGCCAAAACGCTCGAACTTCTAACCGAGCGGGAGGCGCCCGACCGGGCGCTCTTAAAAAACTGCGCGACGCGCATCGGGACGAACCTTCGGTCGGCGCAAGCCATTCTCGAGCGTGTGCGCGGCTACGCCAAGGCGCCTCCGAGTCGCAGTGCGCCCGTCGATTTGCGCGTTTTGCTCGACGACGTGGCGCAATCCGTGAAAAATCTCGCGCCCGACGCGGATATCCGGATCGAGGCCGAGTCGGCTCCGGTGAGGGGCGACGCGCTCGAGTTGCGCATTCTCATCCTCAATCTTCTCCGAAATGCGGTGCGAGCCGTTGAAAAGCCCGTTCGAGGGCGGTCCGACCCGGTCGTTCGGGTGCGACTTTTCGTCGAGGGCGATCGCGCGACGCTCGAGGTGCGCAACCGCGCCGCTCGGCCCAACGTCGAAACGATTGCCGGACGGCTGCGCTTTTTCTCGGACGATGCGCTTGAGGACGAACGAGCGCGCGGCTTGGGTATCGGTCTTCTGATCGTGCAGACGGTAGCCAAAATGCACCGAGGCGAATTTCGGTACGCGTACGTCGAGGCGACCGAGGAGGCGGTGTTCCGTATCGTACTGCCCGCTCTGCGGGACGAGGCGCCTGCGGGCGAGACTTGAGTCAACCGTTTCGACCGTTTCTTCCGATTGCGCCCCGTCCCCGCGGTCCTCTCGGGCGCCCTGGGAGGGGCATTCGGGCAAAAAAACGGCCGAACGTCGATCGTCGAACGTTCGGCCGCGGGCTTGGAGGAAAAGCCTCGTTTCGGAAGCGATTTTCAGAAGCGATGGATGAGACCCGATTCGATCGAGGCGACGTTCGCGTCCTCGGCGCCCGTCTTCGAATACGAATCGAACCCGTAACCCGTCGTCGCGTAGAAGCTCGTACGCTTCGAGAAGCGGTACTGGTAGCCCGCAATCAGGATGCCGCGGTCCATGTCGATGTCGGAATCTTCGGCCGATTCGGCATGCATGTAGCCCGCGCCGAGCTTCACGGCGTGCTGCCCGAAGGGGATGTGAGTCGAGAGAATCGCACCGAACCCGTCCGCATACGTGATGTCGGGGCTCGTTGCGCCCTTCGTGTCGTTGTAGGGCGAAATGGTCGGCTTGGCGTCCTTGAAGTACTGCGCCGCCGCATGGAGCCGGAAGGTACCGAAGTCGTAGTTGCCGCCGAGGCTCACGGTGTAGGCGTTTTTCGGCGTTGCGCCGGTACCGCCTTTGGCGTAATTGAGTTGGTCGACGAGCGCCACCCATTTGAAGGCTTTCGTCGTGTGAACGAGCCCCGCTGCGGCATAGCGGTCGACGTCCGACGTGTTTTCACGCTTCGACGTGTCGGTCGTGCCGTTCGTGACGACGTTGCGACCGGTCGAATACTGCAGGTGCAAGGCCGTGTTCGCAAACGAGGGCGTCACATACGTGATCGTGTTGTCGTGTTGCGAGAAGACGCCGCCCATGACGGCCTTGTGGTTCGGTACGTCGGTTGACTTTGCGGACGGGAAGGCGGACACCGTTCCGCCGAAAATACCCGTCGAGCCGAGGCCCGACATCAGGGCGCCCATGCGTCCGAGTTTGAGCGTGCCGTAGGTGCCCGAGAGGTTCACCTGCGCTTCGCGCCCGAAGAGGCGACTGCCGTTGCCGAGCGCGCCCGTATCGACATCGAACCCGTTTTCGAGAACGAATCCGACCGTGAGACCGTCCGAGATTTTTTCGTTGCCGCGGATGCCGAACCGGGACTGCGAGTTGGGTCCCGACTTCATCGTGAAGGCACTCGACGTGTCGACGCCGTTGTCTTTGTGCGTATAGGAAAGCGCCGCGTCGATGAGACCGTACATCTCGATTTCGGATGCCGAGACCGTACCTGCGACGGCGAGAAGGGCGAGCGCAACGAGGCGCTTGGAGTTCCTTTGCATGATCCGCTCCTTTTTTCGATCGTGCGAATGTCGTACGTCGCCCGCTCGAGCCTGGGTCGGGGCCGAGCGGGGCGCCGTACGGCGGTTGAAGCAAAGAAAAACGCCCGTTTTAAGCGGACTTTTCGTTGGCGGCGTTCGTGCCGGCAATCTGCCCGTAGACCATGCAGTCGAGGAGCGCGTTGCCGCCCACGCGGTTCGTGCCGTGGATGCCGCCCGTGATTTCGCCCGCGGCGTAAAGACGCGGGATCACGGCGCCCGTCCAGTCGAGGCACTGCGCCTTCGTGTTGCAGTTGAGGCCGCCCATCGTGTGGTGAACGGTCATGCCGGTGTAGCAAGCCCAGAAGGGACCCTTTTCGATTTTCTTCGTGAGGTTGCGTTCCGCCTTGCCGAAGTCCTCGTCCTTCTTCGCGTCGACGAAGCTGTTGTAGCGCTTCACGCCCGCTTCGAGACCGTCGGGGTCCACCCCCATCTTCTCGGCGAGTTCGCGAAGCGTCGGAGCGGTCCACGCTTCGTTGATGGCAATGCCTTCCTCGACGCTCTTATGAACGGCGGAGTTGTACTTTTGGTACGTCTCATTGTCAACAACGGTGTAGGCGTAATGTTCGGGTGTACCGAGGACGGCGTCGCGAATGACGTCGCGGCGCGAGCCTTCGTCGACGATGCGATTGCCGCGTTTGTCGACGTAAATGGATTCGGCCACGCGCGAATTGAGAATGATCTTCATCTTCTTGCCGGAGGGAGCGCCCGGGGTGGACTGGATGAAGTCCATGCCGACCAAGTAGCCGCCCACGCGCACGGCCGCCATCATCACGTCGCCCGCCGTTTTGTTCGGAAGGTTGTCGGTGCCGAGACCGGTGATGCGCGGATCGTGTAGTTCGCGCAGGTAGGTGTTCGCGCCGAAGCCGCCCGAGGCGAGCACGACGCCGCGCTTGGCCCGCAGATACTTGGAGCCTTCCTTCGTTTCGCAAAGCACGCCGCGCACGTCGCCCGAGGTCGGCGTGTCGCGGATGATGTCGGTCACGCGGCAGCCTTTCTTCACGATCACGCCGCGTTCTTGAGCCGCCTTCAGAAGGACGTAGGTGTAGCCCTTCCCCTTCGGAACCTTCGGCTGATGGGCGCGCGGATAGAGTCCGCCGAACATCTGGAAGACTTCGTCTTCGAAAGCCATGCCGAGGCTTTCAAGCCAGGTGACGGCGCCGTAGGCGTTCTTGCAGAGCACTTCGGCGCGTTCTTTGTTCGCGCGGAAGTCACCCGCCGCGAGCGTCTGCTGCGCGTGCAGTTCCCAGCTGTCCTTAATCCCTTGCTTGGGTTGGCGCACGGGGTCGGCGGCGTTCATTTGGCCTTGTGCGAGCTGCGTGTTGCCGCCCGTGAAGAGAAGGCGTTCGAGCACCGCCACCTTGGCACCCGCATCCGCTGCCTTGACGGCGGCCGCGAGGCCCGCGCCGCCCGAACCGACGACGATGACGTCGTACTCTTCATCCCACTTGGCGGGGAGCATCGAAGGCGTCGGTTGAGCTTCGGCCTTTTGGGCAAGCCCGACCACCGTGAGGCCCGCAGCGGCCCCTTGCAACAAATGACGACGATTGAGGTCCATGTCATTCTCCTTTGGGTTGGTTGACGTCTTTCATCGTATCGGTCGTTCTCGCGAAAAACCTGCGCGCGTAGGTTGCCCGAACGCAACAACCATGTGTCGGAGAATCGGCGTTTTCCCTCGGTCGGGCGTTGCGGGCGTAAGCTGTGCTCCGGCGATTCGTTTTGCATTTCCGCTCGCGCGTTCGTATTCGGTACGATGCTTTTCGTTTCTTTCTCTTCGCTCGAGGCTTCGCATGATCGACATCGATTCCGACCGCACTCCGGTTCTCTACGACAACACGCTCGTACGGATCGTGGACGACGACGATGAAATCGTCGACACGCTCTCCCTCATGCTCGGCGTTGAAGGCTGGCGAACGGTCGGTTATCCGAGTGCGGAAGCTTTCCTCGTAGGCGACACGCCTTCGGAGCCGGGCTGCGTACTCCTTGATATTCAAATGAACGGCATGTCAGGGATCGACCTGCAACTTGAGATGGTTGAACGCGGATACGTGCTTCCCGTCATTTTCATCACCGGGCACGCTTCGGTCGAAACGGCGGTCGACGCCATGCGGCGCGGAGCGTTCGACTTTCTCCAAAAGCCCGTTGATCCTGCGCGGCTTCTCGAATCAATACGCCTGGCTTGTGGCAAGAGTCTGCGCGAAAGTACGCACGATCCCGAACCCGGCGACGTGCGTCGTGCGGCGGACGAACTGACCGAACGGCAACTCGACATTGTGCGTCGGCTTCTGCGCGGGGAGAAGACGCGGGAAATCGCCGACGCGCTAGATATTTCGCTTCGTACCGTACAGGGACACAAACTCGCGATCTACCGCAAGTTCGGCGTCCATACGGCGGCACAGTTTGCCGAGCTCGGTCCGATGCTCGGCGTTGAATCGGGTTCGGAAGCTTGAAACGGGAGCTGAAGCGCCTGTTTTCGAAAAGAATAAAAAGCGAGCGAAGGATCCATCGATTCTGCATTCGATCCTTCATTCCGACCAGGCCGGCTCGGGCGGTCGATTCGTTCAAATCGCCCGCCCGAACGCATTGAGAATCTCAGGCTTTCTCGGCCGCAGCCGATTCGGCGGCGATCTTGCCGAAGATCACGGCCTTTCCGACCGACGTTCCCGACATATAGGCCGCCCCGTGAAAGCCCCCCGTGCCTTCGCCCGCGGCAAAAAGCCCCGGGATCGGCTCGTCGAACACGGTGCGCACCCGGGCGCGCGCGTCAATTTTCGGTCCGCAGTAGGTCGAAAGCAGGCAGGCTGTGGCGGCAAACGCATAGAAGGGCGGGCGTTCGATGGGACGGGGCTTGCCGCCCCCCGCCGACAGCGACGTGCGCCCGAAGGGGTCGGCGCCCGAGGCGATTCCGCGGTTGTAGGCGGCGACGGTCTCGGCAAGCGTCGCGGGTGGAACGCCGATCTTTTCCGCAAGCGCTTCAAGCGTATCGGCCGAATGGAGTTCGCCCGCCGCTTTCAGTCGGTCCGTCTTCGCGAGCGGATCTTTTTGGGCTTCCTCATGGACGGCAGCATCGTAGACTTGGTAGCCGATGCCCTCGGGTTGCATCATGACGATTTCGCCCAATTCCTTGTAGGGGCGCGACTCGTCGGCAAAGCGCAGGCCTTCTTTGTTGACGATCACGGCGCCTTGATACATGACAAAGGCGGAGGTTTTCGTGACCGGATTGAAGCCGTACGTCGCCTTCGTGTAGGAAACGTCAAGGAGGTCGGCGCCGAGCGCCCAGGCCATCTTGGAGCCGTCGCCCGTATTGCCGAGGCCGCCCAACTTCAGGGCCTTTTCGGCGGCGGGTGAGAAGCGTCGCAGGAGGTCTTCCCCGCGTGCCCAGCCGCCCGCGGCGATGACGACGCCGCGCTTCGCACCGAAGGTGCGGGTCTTGTGCCTCGCGCGAGCGAGAACACCGACGACACGGCCCGAGGCGTTCGTGACGAGTCGCTCGGCGGGCGTGTTGAGATGAAAGACCGCGCCCTTCGAACGGGCGAAGTCCTGAAAGACCTTGAGCATTTGAGAGGTCTTCGTCATGTGTTGGCGCGGCACGCTCATGCCCGCACCGGTAGTGGGCGTCCCGAATTCGACGCCCAGGCCTTTGCTCCATTCGTAGACCGGGAGACACTCGGTAACGTACGTCCGAACGAGCTCGGGGTCGTTGACTTTGCCCATCGCAAGGAGTTCTTTTTCGAAAAGCTCGGGAGAATCGTCGATCCCGGCCGCTTTCTGGAGGTCGGTGCCGCAAATGGCGAAGCCGCCGTTGCAAACGGCCGTCGAGCCGCCCGTCGTGCGCAGCTTTTCAAGAACGATGACGGAGAGACCGAGTTGTGCGGCTCGGGCTGCGGCGGCGGAACCCGCCGCTCCGGTGCCGATAACGACGAGGTCGGCCGTCTCGTCGAAAACGGGCGACGTTTCGGCGGCGGAAAGCCGAAGCGGAGCGAAGGCTGCGAGCGATGCGGCGCCTGAAAGTGCGGCCGCGCGTTTGAAAAAGTGCCGTCGGGATGCGACGCGGATCGAGTCGGCAGCTTCATTGATGGGTTTGCGGGCGGTGGTCATGGTCTTTTCCTCCTGTTTCCTTTTTCGGGCGGTCTTGCGAACACACGGCGATCTGCGGCAACGCGTGCGACCGGTTCTTCAAGTCTATGTCCGAGCCGTCGTAGGGCGCCCTCGGGTTTTCTACGGGCGTCCTTGATCCGTGCCTCTCGGTGTGACCGGAAAAGTACCCGATCGGAACGGATATTGGTTCTCGAGTTCCGTCCTGTAGACGATTTGTTGATCTTAGGTTTTCAAGGGATTGTTTTGCGATTTGCTACCTCCAAGAGTAGGTAGTCGGGTAAAAAGCGTTTGCGGGAAAATTCGCGGGAAAAAAATGAAGCGGAGTTCCTGCAGGACTCCGACCGAACAACATTCCATTTGTTGGAGGGGAAAAACCATGAAGCAGACTCTCGTTGCTTTTGCGACGCTCGCCGCTCTCGCGGCGGGCTCGGCCTGGGCGTCGCCCGCGTTCAAGGCGGGCACCTACACCGCCCGGGCCCAAGGCATTCACGGTCCCGTTGTCGTTGAAGTCGCCTTCTCAAAGGATCGCATCGAGTCCGTCAAGGTCGTGAAGCAGGAAGAAACTCAGGGGATCGGCACGCGCGCCGTTGAGCTTTTGCCTTCCCGCATCGTCGACGCACAGTCCTCCAAGGTCGACGGTATCACGGGCGCCACCATCACCTCGAACGCCATTCGCACCGCTGTGGCCGACTGCGTGAAGCAGGCCGGGGTCGATCCAGAAACGCTCGTTCCCGTTGTCGTCAAGAAAACCGCGAAGAACGAAGACTTCGCCACCGACGTCGTCATCGTCGGCGGTGGCGGTGCGGGCATGTCCGCGACGATTCGCGCCCGCATGAACGGGCTCGACGCGATCCTCGTCGAAAAGATGCCGTTTATCGGCGGTGCCGCTTCGATTTCGGGCGGCCAGGTGGTGGCTCAGGGATCGAAACTCCAGAAGGCCTTCGGTTCCACCGAAGACAGTCCCGAGTCGATGATCAAGGACTTTCAGGCGAACGGCCACAACCTGAACGACATCTCGAAGCTTTCGCTCTATGCGAACAACGTAGGCGCCACGATCGACTGGCTCCATGAAAAGGTGGGCGTGAAGTTCGTTCCGAACGACCTCCCGTTCCTCGCCGAATACTCGCACCCGCGCGCCCTTGAATTCCAGGGCGGCGCAGGAACGATGGCCCAGCACCTCCGCGAAGTGATCGCCTCGAGCGGCGCGAAGGTCCTCTACCAGACGCGCGTCAAGGAGCTCCTCGTTGAAAACGGCGCCGTCGTGGGCGTCAAGGCCGAAGACGCGAACGGCGTCACCTACACGATCCGCGCGAAGAAGACGCTGCTGACGACGGGCGGCTACGGGAACAACAAGGAAATGCTCTCGCCCGAACTCAAGACGGCCCTCTACTACGGCCCCGTCTCCTCGACGGGCGACGGTCTCAAGATGGCCATGGGTCTCGACGCGAAGACGCAGCTCCTTCAGTACGGGAAGCGCTATCCGAACGGCATCGAAGTTGCCCCGGGGATCGCCAAGTCGACGATTTATGCAAACGTCGGCGCCTTCGACCAGGCGGGTATTCTCGTTGACGTCGACGGCAAGCGCTTCGTGAACGAAAAGGCCTCGAACCGTCACATTCTCGACCCGATGCTGGAGACGAAGAACAAGCAGGCTTACGTTTTCATGGACCAGAAGTCTTGGGAAGGCTTCTACAAGCGCCTCCCCGAAACGGGCGTTTCGCACGAAGATGCGGACAAGTACCTCGCCGAAAACGGGAAGTCCCTCCCGCTTTTTGCGAAGGGCGCCACGATCGTAGAAGTGGCCCGCATCGCGGGCGTGAACGCCGAAAACCTCAAGGCCACGGTCGCGCGTTACAACAGTTTCGTGAAGGCGAAGAAGGACGCCGACTTCGACCGTCCCGCGAAATACATGGCCGCGGAAATCTCGGCCGAGGGCCCGTACTACATCGTCGAACAGAAGCCCCGCTTCGCGACGACGATGGGCGGCGTCTGTACGGACGATCGCCTCAACATCGTGAAGAAGGACGGCTCGACGATCCCGAACCTCTACGCCGCGGGCGAACTCGTGGGCGGCGTGATGGGCGACGACTCGCCCGCCGGTGCGAACGTCGGTTGGGCGCTTACTTCGGGCCGCGTCGCAGCGGACGCGATCGCCGAAGCCATCAAGGCCGGTAAGTAATCCCCGCGAGGAGCCGGTCGGTCGAACCGGCTACCTGCGGAAGGCTGATTCCGCAGGCATACGCCGCACAAAGCAAAGGCCGCGCTCCGAAAGGGCGCGGCCTTTGTCTTGGAGATCTACGAACCGGTCGGTCCGAAGTCTTCCCTTATTCGCCGAGGTAGGCGACGACCTCGATTTCGCAGCGAAGCCCCATGGGGAGTTCCTTCACCGCGAAGCACGAGCGCGCGGGCTTCGAGACGAAGTGCTTTTCGTAGACCGCATTGAAGGTCTTGAAGTCCGCCATGTCGGCGAGGAAGCACGTCGTCTTCACGACGCGCGAGAAATCGGTGCCGGCGGCAGCGAGCACTTCGCGGAGATTCGAGATCGCCTGTTCGGCTTGCGCGGCGACATCTTCGCCCGCGGGGCGACCCGTTTCGGGGACGATGCCGATCTGGCCCGAGGTGAAGACGAAGTCGCCCGCACGGTAAGCCTGTGAGTAGGGACCGATGGCGGCGGGGGCCTTGTCGGAATGGATCTTCTGCATAACGGGATGTCCTTTGGGGGCTCGGGTATCCGGCCCGGTTCGTGAAAGAGAGCTTTCGCCGTCCGGGCGGCGTCAGCGAAGTTCGCCGAGGACGGTTCCGATGAGTTATAGCACGGGCTTGGTCACATCGAAACGTCGATCTTATGTCGGAGGGGCAGGGGAGCGCGTGGAATCGATGCCGATGGGTTGTTCCTGATCCCGTGTCGTGCCTGAATCAGGGGTAACGCTGAGATTTTTTTCGTAATCCGCCAATTCGAATTATCGTGATTCACCTCACGACCGTTCTCCTGGCCGAATTTCGACTGATGTCCGACAGTGCGTGGGGAGGCTTCGCGACACTCGGAAGGTAGGTCCTGCGCCAGATTCCATTCGGTCATAAAAAGTTCGCTTTCCCGTCATGAAAAGTTCTCTATCCCGTCATTGTTCGTAAACATTCCGTTGATAAGCTTGTCGCGTTCCAAGTCTGAAGGAGGCACGCGATGCCGAGCTCCGTCACCCTCGAATGCGTCCGAAAAGTCGCCGGGGATAAAGTCATCCTGAACAATGTATCGCTTGAGGTTCGGTCCGGAGAGTTTCTCACGCTCGTTGGTCCCTCTGGTTGCGGTAAGTCGACGCTTCTTCGACTCATCGCCGGCCTGACGGATCACGCTTCGGGGCACGTGCGCATCGACGGTTGCGACGTGACGGCACTTGCACCGCGCGAACGCGGCGTCGCAATGGTTTTTCAGTCCTATGCGCTCTATCCGCACATGACCGTTCGCGAGAACATCGCGACGCCCCTTCGCATGAGCGAGCTCGGCCCGCTCGGACGCATGCCGATCGTAGGCCGCTTTTTCGAGCGCTCGACCAAAGATTCAATCCGTCGGCGTGTCGAAGAGGCCGCACGTTCGGTCGAACTCCTTCGCGAACTCGACCGCAAGCCTTCGCAACTTTCGGGCGGCCAGCGCCAGCGCGTGGCAATCGCACGCGCCATGGTGCGCAACCCCGGCGTCTTCCTGATGGACGAACCGCTCTCGAACCTCGACGCCCGACTCCGCGTTCATATGCGCGGGGAAATCTCGAAACTTCACAAGACGCTCGGATCCACCATCATTTACGTTACGCACGATCAAACCGAAGCGATGACGCTCTCGGATCGAGTGGCCCTCATGATGGACGGTGAAATCATCCAACTCGGAACGCCCCGAGAGCTTTTCGAGCGACCCAACGATATTCGCGTGGCGCGCTTCATCGGGAGTCCCGAAATCAACTTGATCGAGGGCTCTCTTTGCGACGGAGAACTGCGTCTTTGCGGCAAGTTGCTCGGCATTTCACTAAGCGGTGCGGTCCCGGAGCGCGTCGTCCTCGGTATTCGACCCCAACACTGGCGCGGTGTCGTCAACGACGATTGCCACGTGTCGTTCTCCTTCCGGGTCGAACGTGAGGAATCCTTGGGCGCCGACATGCTTCTCTACGGACGCCTTGCAGGAGAGGCTGAAGGTTTGTCGGAGCGAGTGGCTCGTCTGCCGTTCGAACTCGCGCAAGACCTCAAACGTGCTTCGCGCGAATGGGCTGCTCCCGTAACGCTTTGGATCGACCCGAAACGGATTCTCGTCTTCGACGCGAGTACTGGGCGCCGCATCTCGCACACTGGCAAAGCGTTGCTCGAATCGACGGACGAACTCGAACGGGCGGCGTAAAAGGCCCGGACAGGAGAGCAACATGAACCACACCTCCCGTACCGAGAGCAATTCCGTAACGTCCCGCTGGTGCCCGGACCGCTGGGCCTATGCGTTCACGCTACCCGCTTGGGTCCTGACGGCGCTCACGCTTGTCATCCCCATCGCCGTCGTAGTGCTCATGAGCTTCACGGACTATGCGCTCGGGAACACCGAATTCGAGTGGGTGGGCTGGGCGAACTATGAAGCGCTCGTGTTCAACGAAGACTTCCTGCACGCGCTTCTCAACACGCTCGGTTACGTGCTCCTCGTCGTGCCGGCCTCGGTGGCGATCGGGCTCCTGCTCGCCGTACTGGTCGAAAACATCCGAGTCGGCAAGCGCCTCTACCGCACGATCTTCTTCCTGCCCGTCGCCTCCACATTGGTCGCCATGGCGATCGTGTGGAAGTACCTCCTGCACGACACGATCGGCCCGGTGAACCTGCTCTTGCATGCGCTCGGCTTCGAGGGATTCGGCTTTTTCTCCGATCCCGACATGGTGCTCGAGTCGCTCGCCGTCATCGGCGTCTGGCAGCTGGCGGGCTTCAATATGGTGCTTTTCATGGCCGGCCTTTGCGGCATCCCGTCCGAAGTCAACGACGCGGCGACGCTCGACGGTGCGGACGGCTTTTGGCGGCGGCTCGTCACGGTGACGCTCCCGCTTCTCTCGCCTACGATGCTCTTCGTGGTGACGACGAGCTCGATGACCGCCTTCAAGCTCTTCGATACGGTGGCAGTGCTCACGCGAGGCGGCCCGCAGGGCGCCTCCGACGTGCTTCTCTACAGCACGTACCGGGAGGGCTTCGAAAACCTCAACACCGCGGGCGCGGCCTCCATGACCGTGGTGTTCCTGATTCTCATCGTCACGGGCTCGTGGTTGCAGGCCCGGCTCTCCGAAAAAAAGGTTCATTACCGATGACCAACGTTTTGACCATGCCTGCGTCGGGTGCGGACGCTACCACCGGCGTTCGCCGTCGGGGATTTTTCTTCCCCTCGAAACTCTTTCGTCGCGGCGGGGTGCTCTGCGCGACGCAGCTCGTCGCTCACGGCGTGCTCCTTGCGGCCGCCTTCGCGGTGCTCTTTCCCTTCTACTGGATGGTCGCGACCTCGTTCAAGGCGCCCGACGAAGTTTTCACTGGCAGCTTTCACTGGTTACCCGAAACGTTCGTCGGCATGACGAATTATGTCGCGGCGCTCGAAAAGGCAGATCTCGCTCTTTTCGCTCTGAACGGCCTCGTCGTGTGCCTCGGAGTGCTTCTCGTGCAATGTGCCGTCGCGCTTCCTGCGGGTTGGGCGCTCGCACGCTACGACTTTCGGGGAAAGCGCGCCCTTTTCGTGGTCGTGCTCCTCGGACTCGCCGTTCCCATCCAAGCGCCCGCCATTCCGCTCTTTCTGGGACTGGCCGAATTCGACCTGCTCGACACGTTCTTCGCATTGATGTTCCCATTCTTCCTCTCGGTCTTCGCAATCTTTCTCTTCCGACAAGCCTTCATGAGCTTTCCTGAGGAGATCGTGCTCGCTGCGCGCACTGACGGCGTTTCCGAAGCCGGAATCCTCTGGCGCATGGCGGTCCCGTCGATTCGCCCCCAAATCGCAGCCTTCGCGGTCTTCTCCTTCGTTGCGCATTGGAACGATCTTTACTGGCCGCTCATCGTCGTGACGACTCCGGAGATGGTGACGCCGCCGCTCGGACTTGCGCAGTTCGCGGACCCCGAGACCGGTACGAATTTCGGTGCGCTCATGGCTGCTGCCACGCTGATGGTGCTCCCCGTCACGATCTTCTTTGCGATCTTGCAGAAGGATTTCATGGAAGGCATGACGCACGCCGGCGTGAAGTAACCGACGAATCGGGAGCTCGCTCTTTTCAATCGTTCACAAGCTTTTTTCGTCCACTTGACAACCGACCGGGGTTCGGCGGACCGGGTTCCCGTCTCTCGCCCGAGCCGCCGGATCCAACCCATCCACCCCTGCATCCTTCAGGATCCTATTATGATCTTCATGCAACGTCGAACGCTCCTCAACAACGCCGCGCTTGCCGCAACCGCCTTCGCTGCCGGAGCTCTTCCCCATGCGGCCGCACGCGCCGCAACGTTCGAGCCCGAAAAGGAAGTCGTGCTCGAACTTCTGCACGCCATGCCGGGCCAGGACGCCTACTACAAGGAAGTGGCCGAGGCGTTCACCGCCGAGCACCCGAAGATCCGCATCCGCTTCCGCGCCTCGCCCCAAAACTATCCGGAAGCGCACCAAACCATTCTTCGCGCGGCCGTCACGAAGAAGCTTCCCGACATCTATCATCCTGCCTGGATCTACTTCCACGAAACGGTCAAGCAGCTACAGAAGCGCAATCAAATCGTCGATCTCACCGAGATGCTCCGAGAAGAAGGCGAGGCCTGGCGCAACGAAAACTATTATCCGAGCATGCTTGAGATCGGCCAGGTGGACGGCCGTCAATACGCGCTTCCCTTCGCCGCCTCGACTCCCGTTTTTTTCTTCAATCTCGACCTCGTGAAAGCAGCGGGGGGCGATCCCGAAAACCTTCCCACCGACTGGGACGGCTTCATCCGACTGGGCGCTCGGATCAAGGCCCTCGGCGGCGTGGACGGTCTAGCCTACGACGTTCACGCCTGGCCCGACGATTGGCTCTGGCAGACGCTCGTTATGGAGCAGGGCGGTTCGCTCATGTCGTCCGACGGCAAGCATTGCGGTTTCAACAACCAAATCGGTCTCAACGCTCTGCGCCTGTGCACCCGCATCATGCGCGAAGCCGGCATGACGATGCGCGACTACGAACAGTCGCGCCAGCAGTTCGCGGCGGGCCGTATCGGGATCATCGCTTCTTCTCCCAACGCCGCACGCGCCTTTACCGATCTCGTGGGTGGCAAGTTCCGTCTCGGTTGCCAGATTTATCCGCGCATGAACAAGGAACTCGGCCGTCTTCCCACGGGGGGCAACGGCGGCGTGATTCTCACCCGCGACCCGATCAAGCAACGCGCCGCCTGGGAGTACCTGAAATTCGCCTGCGGCCCGAAGGGACAGACGATCGCCGTACTCGGCTCGGGTTACATGCCGACGAACCGCAAGGCCGAAGAGCCCGAATACCTCGGCGACTTCTATAAGAAGAATCCCTTGTGGTACACCCCGGTGTTGCAGACACCCGTCTCCTCCGCCTGGCAGGGCTATACCGGCAAGAACGGCGTGAAGATCTGGTTCAAGCAGCGCGACATCATCGGCCTTGTCATGCGCGGCGAATTGTCCGAGGCGGAAGGCCTCAAGCGAATCGTCGCCGAAACCGAAGCCCTCTTCTGAGGACGATGTTCATGGACATGACGACGAACTTGATTGCCGCCGCACCCGTTCGGCTCCTGATTCTCGATTGCGACGGTGTCCTCATCGACAGCGAACCGCTCGCCGCGCAGGCCGATGCCTTAGCGATTCGGAAAACGAGTCGAACCGGGGTGCGGCCGAGCGCGGATGAGCTCATGCGGCGCTTCACCGGCAAAAGCAGCGCCGCCATGGTCGGCCTGCTCCGAAGCGATTACGGCGTTGAAGACGTCGGTGCCTGGGTCGAAGCGAAAGCGCGAGTGCTCGACGAACTCTTTCGACGGTCGCTTCGACCGGTGAGGGGTGTCCTCGAAACGCTCGCTGCGTTCGACGAAGCAGGCCTTGCTTTCTGCGTGGCATCCAACAGTGGCCGTACACGCCTTCGCACGGCATTCGAAGCGACCGGTCTCACCGACCGTCTTCGCGGCCGATGGTTCAGCGCCGAGGAAGTGAGCGAAGGAAAGCCCGCCCCCGATCTTCACTTGCATGCCGCCGCTCGTATGGGCTTTGCGCCTGAGGAGTGTCTGGTCGTCGACGATAGTCCCACGGGCATTCTCGGTGCCAGGCGCGCCGGGATGCGCGCCTGGGGGTTCACGGGTGTCAATCGGCTTGGTGCCGCTTGGGAACGCGATCTCCTCGACGCTGGAGCCGAACGGCTCGTCTCCGACTTCACGGTTCTGCTAGAGCTTTGCTCAGACGCGGACCTTTGTAACCGCAACCTCGACGACCGTCGAGTCGTCGTGTAAATTCATCATGAAGCTCAGACCTTTCCACACCGAATCCGAAGCCGAAATGCTTCGCGGGTCTCTCCACGCCCATACGAATGTCTCCGACGGAGATCTCTCACCCGAAGCGCTTCTCGACGCCTACCGCGCGCAGGGCTACGACTTCGTGGCGATCACGGACCACTTCCGCTCCGAATTCGCATTCCCCGTCACGGACGGCACACCCTGGGCGAAAGACCTCACGCTCATTCCTTCGGCGGAACTTCACCACGGACTCACTTCGACGGGCTGGCTCTGGCACTTTACCGCGAACGGTCTTCCCGTCGACTTCGAACCTCCCCGCGAGGAGGAAACCACGTCGGATCTTGTTAGGCGCGCGGTTGAGGCCGGAGCCTTCGTATCCATCGTTCACCCCGGGTGGTACCAACTCACGCTCGAGGATGCAGACGGTCCGCTTGAACTCGCGCACGCCGTCGAAATCTACAACGCCGGCTGTCAGGCCATGCACGATCGCGGAGACGGCGCCTATCTCGTCGACGGACTTCTCGATCGAGGCCGCCGCATTCTCCTCACGGCCGTTGACGACACGCACGGGCATCTGCCCGACCTCGGGCTCGCGTGGGTGAACGTCCACGCGAAGGACCGTTCGGCGACCTCCGTCGTCGAGGCGCTCAAGGCCGGGGACTTTTACTCGTCGCAAGGTCCCGAAATCAAGGCGTTGGAATTCGACGTCGACACGCACCGACTCCGGATCCGAACGACCGCAGCGAAGACGATCCTAGTAAACGGCCAGGGTTACGCAAACGCATTTTGCACGGGCGTGAACATCACGAAAGCGGAAATCGATTTGAGCCCCTTGGGCGACAGTCCCTGGTTCCGCGTCACGGTGGTCGCTCAGGACGGGCGTCGGGCCTGGACCAATCCGTATTGGTTCGACGAACTCCGCTAAAGAAGAAAAGGAGGCGCGTTGGTCGCCGGGGCGAACCCGAGCCTCCTCCTCGTTCTCAGCCTGATGGTTGATAAAGAAACGCCGAAATCCGTATATGCGGGTTTCGGCGTTTTCCTTTTCGATTGTGGTGTTACAACATCTGAATTTGCGGACGGCCGTCCTCAAGGAACGTGATGCAGCCCGAACGGCCGGCGCAGTTCGTGTTGTCGAGTTCCCAGTCGGGGAGTACCCAGCGCTCGATCTTGGCGCCCACGTGCGCGGCGGGCTTGTGGGTGTGACCGTGAATGACGAGATCGACTCCCGCGGTGCGGGCGGCTTCGGCAACGGCCGACTCGACCACGTCCATTTCAGCGTCGGTCTTCATGCTCTTGTCGCCTTCGCTCTTCATGCGGGCTTCCTGGGCCATGGCGATGCGTTCGGGGACGGGCTTCGAGAGGACGGCGGCCTGCCACTGGGGATTGCGCACCATCTTGCGGAAAGCCTGATACGTTTCGTCGCGCAGGCACCAGGCATCGCCGTGCGAGAGGAGGATCTTGCGACCGCGGATCTCAACGGCGATCGGGTCGGCGATAAGTTCGGCACCGCACGCCGCGGCAAAGCCTTCGCCGAGCATGACGTCGCGGTTGCCCTGCATGATGAGAAGGCGACGGCCGGAAGCCGTGTAGAGCTTCAGGGTGGCGACGATCGCCTCGGCGTCGCCCATCGCGTCGTCTCCGATCCAGAAGTCGAAGAGGTCGCCGAGAATCACGAGTTCGGCGTAGCGGGGGGCCACTTCCTTCATGAAGCGCAGAAAACCCATGATGGTCTTGGGTTTCGTCGGGGTGAGGTGAAGGTCCGAAATGATGACGGGGTTCGAGAGCGGAGCAACGCTCGCGAGACCCGCAAGGGCGGGTACCTGCATCGATTCCATGGTGATAGGTCTCCGGAGAATGAGTGTTGGGCGGGCAAAACGTGCAAAACCCCCGCGTTCCCGCGGAACGTCGGGGGCTTCGGACGGGCGAAAATCAGTCGGCGACGATTTCGGCCTTTTCGATCACGACGTCTTCGACGGGAACGTCGCCGTAGAAGCCGCGGGTCGAGGTGCGGACCTTGGCGATTTCGTCGACGACGTCTTCACCGGCCACGACGCGGCCGAAGACGGCATAACCCCAGCCCTGGCTCGTCGGAGCCGTATGGTTGAGGAAGTCGTTGTCGGCGACGTTGATGAAGAACTGGGCCGTGGCGGAGTGGGGGTCGCCCGTGCGGGCCATGGCGATCGTGTAACGGTCGTTCTTGAGACCGTTGGCGGCTTCGTTTTCGATCGGAGCACGGGTTTCCTTCTGGATCATGCCCGGAAGGAAGCCGCCGCCCTGGATCATGAAGCCGCGGATGACGCGGTGGAAGATGACGCCGTTGTAGAAACCGGACTTGACGTATTCTTCGAAGTTTTCGCTGGTCTTCGGAGCGTGTTCGTGGTCGAGCTCGATGTCGATCACACCCTTGTTCGTGGTGAAACGGATCATGGTGATGCTGTCCATGCAGTCGGACCCGGGAAAGCACGCGGGGCGCGCCGTCGCCGGGCCGCAGGATAAGAAAAAATCGGGCCCCCCGAAATGTGCTCCGAGGGGCGTGGCCCCCAATTGTCGCATAAGCGCGGACAAATCGGGCCGCGAGGAAATCGAACCCCGACTCGGGATTCGGTCCGATTACTTCACGACTTCGGCCTTGAGGATCTTCACGGTCGAGACGGGCACGTCGCTCATCCCGGCCTTGCGACCCGTCGCAACGGCGGCGATCTTGTCGACGACCTCTTCGCCCTTCACGACGCGGCCGAAGACGCAATAGCCGTTGCCGTCCTGAGCGCGGTCGGCGTTGAGGAAGTCGTTGTCGGCGACGTTGATGTAGAACTGGGCGGTCGCCGAATGCGGGTAGGAGGTGCGGGCCATGGCGATCGTGTAGCGGTTGTTTGGCAGGCCCCCGCGCGCCTCAAGCGGAATCGGTTCGTGCGTGGGCTTTTCCTTCATCGCTTCCGTAAAGCCCCCGCCCTGAATCATGAAGCCCGCGATCACGCGGTGAAAGATCGTGTCGGTGTAGTGGCCTTCGTTCACGTAGCGCAGGAAGTTCTTCACCGTGATCGGGGCGCGGTCGGGCGAGAGCTGCACGACGATCGTACCCATCGTGGTTTCGATCGCAACGCGCGGTTCCGAGACGGGCGCCGCGTTCGCAAGGCCCGTCGAGAGGGCGAGAGCGGCGGGAAGAATCGATGCAAGAAGTCGACGACGAAGCATGTGTCAGTGTCTCCGAATGGTGTCGTTGTGGTGGTGTCTTGTATGAAGCGGGTTCGAACCGGGGAGCTCTTTGCCGAAAGCGGAAGCCGGTTTCGGGTCAGACCCCGTCCTTCGTGATCCGCTTCAGGGTCTTCAAGCGCGACTGCAATTCGGCGTTGCGCGTGAGGACCGCGGCGGAACGTTCGTAATTTTCAACGGCAAGCGCCAGGTACACGTCCCCGAGGTTCTTCTGCGCGAGGGCGAAGTTCGGGTTGATGGTGAGCGCCTTGCGAAGGAGCTCGGCCGCATGTTCGAGGTTGCCGAAACCCGCCTCGATCACGGCGAGGTTGTTGTAGGGATCGGGAATTTCGGGATACTCGCGAATGAGGGCGTTGAGGCCCGAGGCGGCTTCTTCGCGCCGCCCGAGCGCGTCGAGAGCCACGGTGCGCATGAAGCGCAGTTGTACGTTGCGGGCGTTGCGGGCTATGCCGATGTCGGCCAACTCCAGAGCCTGAGCCGCGTTGTTGCTTTTGAGCAGTCGCTCGACGTGCGTGGAAAACTGCGAGTCGTGCAGCGTACGGGCGAGGTTTTCCATGTCGCTGGCCGCCGAGACGGGAAGCGACGTTGCGGTACCGGCCGCAACGAAGAGGGCGGAGAGAAGAATGAAAAGCGAGCGGCGCATTGTGGAGGGCTCTGAGAGAAAAGACGTGCGGAGAAGTGCGTAAGGGACGGAGACGGGAAAGCGACGCGGGCTCCGTCGGGTCGTCGAAGACCTTTGCGGGAAGGGCTTCGGGCTCCCTCGACGGGGGCACCGAAAGGCGGCCCGAGGGTTTTCGAGGGGTTTCGACGGGGTATCGGCGTCATCGGCCTTTTGCCCGACGCGGCAAGCGCGTCCGGACGGCTATACTTTCCGGGATTCCGACTGTCGGGAATTTTAGCCGCTTCGCGGCGGGGTCGTCCGAAGGACCTGTACGCACCTGTAACAGGTCCCCGCGGTCCCTCGCGCAGCCCCGACCGTTCGGCCGGGGACGGGGCGACCCGCACCTCGGACCAAGCGATTCGATTCGTACTATTCGCAACGAGCCCGTACCCCGCGCATGACGACGTCGGGGCGCGCGGGCCATCAAAGGAACGTCATGGCCCTTTCGATTTATTCGACCCTGAGCCGCGAACAAAAACCGTTTGCGCCTTCCGAACCCGGTCACGTCCGCATGTACGTCTGCGGCGTTACGGTCTACGACTATTGCCACATCGGCCACGGGCGCACGTTCGTCGCGTTCGACGTCGTGCGCCGCTGGCTCGAAGCTTCGGGCTACCGCGTGACGTTCGTGCGCAACATCACCGACATCGACGACAAGATCATTCGCCGTGCGGCCGAACGCGGCATCACGACGGACGAACTCACGACGGAATTCGCCCGCGCGATGCAGGAAGACATGCTCGCGCTCGGGTGCCTCGCGCCCACGCACGAGCCGCGCGCGACGGATTACATCCCCGAGATGCTCGATCTGGTCGGGAAGCTCGAAGAAAAGGGCTTTGCCTATCAGGCCGCGGACGGCGACGTCGACTACGCCGTGCGCGCCTTCAAACCCTACGGGCGTCTCTCCGGCAAGTCGATCGACGACCTGCAGTCGGGGGCGCGCGTTTCCGTCGCTCAAGGGAAGCGCGACCCCTTGGACTTCGTCCTCTGGAAGCGCGCGAAGCCGGGCGAGCCGCACTGGTGCTCGAAGTGGGGCGAAGGGCGCCCGGGCTGGCACATCGAATGCTCGGCCATGGCCCGGAAGCTCCTCGGCGACGAAATCGACATTCACGGGGGCGGTCCCGACCTCATCTTCCCGCACCACGAAAACGAAATCGCCCAGAGCGAAGCCGCTTCGGGGAAGACGTTTGCGAAGACCTGGATGCACTCGGGTCCCTTGCGCGTTCGCAATGCCGACGGCACGGAAGAAAAGATGAGCAAGTCGCTCGGCAACTTCTGGACGATCCGCGACGCCCTCAAGGATACCGAAGCCGCTTACGGCAAAGGAAACGGCGCCGAAGTGCTCCGCTTTTTCCTCTTGAAGAGCCACTACCGGAGCCCCATTTCCTTCTCCTCGGGGCTCATTGAAGACGCCCACAAGGGGCTCGTTCGCCTCTACGGCGCTCTGAAGGGGCGTGTCGCCGACCGCGCGGCGCTCGATTGGTCGGAAACGTACGCCGCGCGCTTCAAGGAAGCGATGGACGACGACTTCAATACGCCGCAGGCCGTAAGCGTCCTTTTCGAACTCGCGAGCGAAGTGAACCGTACGGGCTCGCCCGCGCTCGTTCGTCAGCTCCTCAGTCTCGGTCGCGTGCTGAACCTTCTCGGGCGCGATCCGGAAGCGTTCCTCACGGGCGGTGTCAAGGAAGACGACGCGGCCCGCATCGAAGGGCTCATCGCCGAGCGCGCCGAAGCGAAAAAGGCGAAAAACTACGCCCGCGCCGACGAAATCCGCAAGTCGCTCCTTGAAGAAGGGATCGAACTCATGGACGGTCCTCAGGGAACGACCTGGCGCCGTCTCGTTTGAGGCGCCCGAGAGGCTTCAAGGCGCTTGAGGGCCGACCTCGTCGGCCCTTCCCCGAACACACCATTTCACACGCATCATGGCCAAGAAAGTTTTTCTCGACTTTGAAAAAGACATCGAGCTTCTCGAATCGAAAATCGACGAACTGCGCGCGCTCGAAGACGAGGGCGTCGAAGGCACGAAGGCGGTCAGCGTCGCCTCCGAAATCGCTTCGCTCGAATCGAAATCCTACGAACTCCTCAAGAAGACGTACGCGTCGCTCACTCCCTGGCAGACGTCGCTCGTCGCCCGTCACCCGAATCGTCCCTACACGCTCGACTACATCGAAGCGCTCTGCACGGATTTTCACGAACTCCACGGCGACCGCGCCTTTGCGGACGACGCGGCGATCGTCGGGGGGCTTGCGCGCATCGCCGACATCAACGTCGTCGTGATCGGCCATCAGAAGGGCCGGTCGCTTCGCGAACGCACGCAGCGCAACTTCGGCATGGCGCGCCCCGAAGGCTACCGCAAGGCTCTGCGCCTGATGAAGATGGCGGAAAAATTCGGTCTTCCCGTCCTCACTTTCGTCGACACCCCCGGGGCTTATCCCGGGATCGACGCCGAGGAACGCGGGCAGTCGGAAGCGATCGGTCACAACCTCTACGAGATGGCGACCCTCAACGTTCCGATCGTTACCTGTGTGATCGGCGAAGGCGGCTCGGGCGGGGCGCTCGCGATTGCGGTTGCCGACTGCGTGATGATGCTCCAGTACGCGACCTACTCGGTCATTTCCCCGGAAGGGTGTGCCTCGATTCTCTGGAAGAGCGCCGCGGAAGCCCCGCGCGCCGCGGAAGCGTTGGCGCTTACGGCCGACCGTCTCTCGGAGCTCGGTCTCGTCGACCGCGTGGTGTCGGAGCCGATCGGGGGCGCGCACCGCGATCCGAAGCTCATGTGCACGACCTTGAAGAAGGTCGTGGTGGATGAGCTGCGCGAACTCCTCGCACTCTCCCGCGAAGAGCTCCTCGCGCGCCGCGCCGAACGGATCGAGCGCTACGGCGACTTCGAGTACGTCGCAACGGAAGGGGCGACGCGTGCCGAAGCCGTTTCGTCCGTTTCAACTGCTCCTGCTGTTGCGGACCCCGCCCCCGCCGTTGCCGAAGCTCCGGTTGCGTCCGTTGCGGCCGAAGCGACCGCAACGAACGAAGCGAACGAAACGAAGGCCCCCTGACGGCGGCCCTCCGAGGCTCGGGAGGTTTCCCGGGCCTCTCAATTCCTTCGGAGACTTCCGAATTTTCTTCAACGCCCGACGCGTCCTTCCCGGACGACGTCGGGTGTTGTCGTTTCGGAGACTCAGCCGAAAAGCACGTCCGCGAGGAAGAGGTACGCGAGGCCGAAGTAGATGAAAACGCCCAGAAGGTCCATCACCGACGTGATGAGAGGCGAGGAGAGCGTCGCGGGATCGAGTCCGCAGCGCTTTGCTACGAAAGGCAGAAGCGCTCCGATCACACCGCCGGCCGCCGTGCAGACGAACATCGAAAGCGCGACGACGCAGAGCACTCCGGGCGCGGCATCCTTCGTCACCCAGGCAAGGAGCCCTTCGAGAAGCGCGACCACGGCTCCCAAGGCGCCCGAAACGAGGAGTTCGCGCCCGAGAACGCGCGCGAGATCGCGGCCGCAAAGTTGCAGCGTTCCGGTCGAGAGCGCCCGAATGACAAGCGTTGCGGACTGGCTCCCCGCGTTTCCGCCCATGTCGACGATCGGCGCGATGAAGGCCGCCAGAAGAATCACGTGCTCCAGCATCTCCGTTTGCGCGGCCACCGCCGTGCTCGTGAGCATCCCGAAAAGCGTCAGAAGCACGAGCCACACGGCCCGAACGGAAAAGAGACGCACGACGGGCGTACGGAGAAGATCGAGCTCGTCGAGGTTCTGCGAGGTGTTTGAAGAACGGGTTTCGGACGATTCGATGCGGGTGCTCTCCGAGGCGGGAGCGGCGATGACGGATTGATCGGGGCGGACGGCCGCGGTCGCATCGCCGAATCCCCAGGCGGGCACGGTCCGAAAGTGCGTGTCGGCGAGCGTCCAGAGGGTGCGCTCGGGCGCGGCGTGACGGAGTTCGAAAGCGGCGGTCGGGATGAAGCGGTTCATGGGTGGTCTCCTTCGAATGCGGTTTCTCGAAAAGAGCGAACGCGTACCGAGGGTGCCGGGACGTCGCGGGCGTCGAAGCCGTCGATGCGGTCGTTCGCGCGACGGCGCGCAAAGGTGCGTGATGGGCACGAAAGCGCACGACCACGACTCCGAATGCGGTTCGAACGCATGCGGGGAACGGACGGCAACGAGGCAACAGGCAACGGCGAACGACGCGCACGGAGCGAAAAGTCCGAAAAAAGCAACGGAAGCGGGGAGGGCGGAGCCGTGCGTGTTCTTCACGCACGCACGACCGCGCCGCCTCCGAGCATCTCGGGGCTGCTCAAGTCGGTTTGATCTCTCGCAACGGCGCAAAGCGGTTCGGTGCGGTTCAACAAGTTGTGTTCGCGAACGTCCCGACAAAGGTCGTGCCTTCGTGCGCTCCGGACGGCGAACACGGCGCATCAGGCGGCGCGTCGAACCGACGAAGGGGACATCCGCAAGCAAGTAGGCTCGGGATCCATAGAAATTAAAAGTGAAAAGAAAAAAAACGGCACGGGAGGAGGGGACCGTTCAAGGTGCGCTTTCCTCTCGCGACCGCGGCATTCTAGTCGAGGTTCGCACGCCAGGGCAAGGCAAACTTCGGAGACGGGACTTCCATCGACTCGACCTTTCGGTCCTCCGTCGGCTTAGAAAAAGTCCCCCGTCGACAACCCCGACGCATCCCCGCGAGTACCCCGCAATCTCCTCGAACGTCGGTCGGAATCGACCCCCATTCTGTGGGGTGTGCGCGGCCGCGCATCGCCCTAGTCGTGGGTCCTATGTGGGCGGATTCCTTAAAAATACAACATATAGTGGTTTTTAGTGTAATTGGGTACCCTCTTTGGTGTATCGATTCAATGGTATTGATAGAAAAATAGTATGTAACCCGAAAATCGAGATCTGAGAGGGCCCAAGCGACTTTCATCGGACCCGATCGGGAAGTCGGGTCGCGGCTCGATCTCCAACGGACCTCCAAACTGTGGTTTAATTGCACCCCTTGTTTCATTTCATCCGATGCAATCCGTTTCCCGAGGAGGAGGTTCCCATGCTGCAGGTCATCAAGAAGGACAACAACGTTGAAGCCTTCAACTCGCAAAAAATCGTCGACGCGATCCGCAAGGCGGCGTTCCGCTGCGACCGGGAGATCACCGTCCCGACGATGGAACGCATCGCCCAGGAGGTGCGCGAGCGTCTCGGCACGCGCAAGGACGTGACGGTGGCCGAGCTCCACGAGCTCGTCATCGCGGCGCTTGCCTTCTTCCAGTACAAGGAAGTGGCCGAAGCCTACGCCGAGTATCGCTACTACAAGACCACCTACGCGAAGACCTTCGAGCAACTGCGCCAGGACGCGGACGACGTTCTGCGTCTCGGCGACCGCGAAAACGCGAACTACGACAGCTCCCTCGTTTCGACGAAGGGGTCGCTCATCAAGGGCTACCTCACGAAGAGCCTCTACAAGCAGTTCTACCTCTCGAAGCGCGAAAAGGAACTCATCGAACGCGGGGACATCTACATCCACGACCTGCGCGACATGATTCTCGGTTGCATCAACTGCTGCCTCTTTGACATCGGCGCCGTCCTGAAGGGCGGCTTCGAGATGAGCAACGTTCAGTACACGGAACCGAAGACGGTCCTCTCGGCCCTTCAGGTGGTGGGCGACATCACGCTCGTTGCGACCGCGCAGCAGTTCGGCGGCTTTACGCTGCCCGAACTCGACAAGGTCCTCCTTCCCTATGTCCTGAAGAGCTGGAAGGCCGCCTACGAGAAGTACCTCTCCTTCGAGATGCCCGAAGCGCGCGCCCGCGAGTGCGCCGATCACGACGTCGTGCGCGAACTCGAACAGGGCTTCCAGTCGCTCGAATTGAAACTCAACACCGTGCCCTGCAGCCGCGGCGATTTCGCCTTCACGACGATCACCTTCGGGCAGTGGGATCACGAAAAGCTCGACGAAAACGAACGTCGCTGGCTCTCCGAAATCGACCGCATCATGTTGCGCGTGCGCCGCAACGGTCACGGCAAGGACCACAAGCCCGTCGTCTTCCCGAAGCTTGTTTACCTCTTCGACGAAAAGCAGGTGGACGGCGACCGTTGGAGCTCGATGCTCTTTGACGAAGCCGTCAAGACGAGCACGAGCTGCATGTACCCGGACTACCTGTCGCTTTCTTCGGACCGCGGCAGCGTCTCGAAGATTTTCCGCGAAGACCACGCAATCACCTCGCCCATGGGGTGCCGCGCGTTCCTCTCGCGCTGGGTGAACGAAGCGGGTGAGGCCGTGACGGTGGGGCGCTGCAACATCGGCGCCGTGTCGCTCAATCTTCCGATCATCCTCACGCTCGCGAAGATCGAGTCGCCCGAGAACTGGAAAGAGCACTTCTGGGATCTCCTCGACGAGCGTCTCCAGACGATCCGCGACTTCCTCAAGAAGCGCTACGACATCCTGCGCAATCAGAAGTGCTCGAGCAACCCGCTCGCCTTCACGCAGGGGGGCTTCTACGAAGGGACGAAGGACCCGGACGACGTCGTGGGCGATCTCGTCCGCTACATGACCGCGTCCTTCGGGATCACGGCGCTCGACGAAGCGACGTACCTTTGGTCCGGGAAGCGCCTCGTCGAAGAAGGCGGCGAATTCTCCGCCGAAGTGCTCCGTCACATGCAAAAGCGCCTCGACGCCTTCAAGAAGGAAGACGGCTACCTCTACGCCATCTACGGTACGCCCGCCGAGTCGCTTTGCGCGACGCAGGCCAAGCAGTACGACCGTTTCTGCGCGGAGCACCGCGTGCGCAACGTCTTCCGCTCGACCCCGCACTACAGCCCCGACTACTTCACGAACTCCTTCCACGTGAACGTGACCGAGGACATCACCCCCTTTGAAAAGCAGGAGAAGGAATACGAAAACTTCCACCTCTGCGAGGGCGGGCACATCCAGTACGTGCGCCTTGACAATCCGGAGAACTTCGACGCCGTCAAGGCGATCATCCGCCGCGGCATGAAGATGGGGTTCTACCAGGGCGTCAACTTCGACAGCGCGTACTGCAACCACTGCGGCAAACACTCGACGAACGTGCTCTTTACCTGCCCCGAGTGCGGCAGCAACGACCTCTCGGTGATCAGCCGAGTGTGCGGCTACCTCGGGTACTCGAACGTGAACGGCATCTCCCGCATGAACGACGGAAAGATGGCGGAAATCGTCAACCGCGTGAGCATGTAACGCCGCACGGGTGCCGACATCGACTTCGATTCGGCGCCGACGGCGCGCGAAGGGCCGGGCCTCCCAGGACTCGGCCCTTTCTCTTTTTCCCCGCCCCAGTCATCGGGTATCCTTTAGGCGCTTCAACCATCGAGGTAACTTCGTCATGCACTACATCGGTCTCAGCACCTGCGACACCGCCAACGGCCCGGGCGTTCGGGTTTCGCTCTTTTGTTCGGGGTGCACCCTGCACTGCAAGGGGTGTTTCAACCCGGAGAGTTGGGATTTCGAGGCCGGGAAACCCTTTACCGATGAAACGCTCGCGACGCTCGTCAAAGCGCTTGAGGAGCCTTATGTGGAGGGCTTGAGCCTCCTCGGAGGCGATCCCCTCGAACCCCGGAACGAGTCCGAGATGCTTCGGATCGTCAAGACCGTGCGCGAAAAGTTCGGCGGCACGAAGTCGATCTGGCTCTGGACGGGGCGCAAGCACGAGAAGGTGGCGGACTCGCCCGTCCTCGCCTACGTCGACGTGCTCGTCGACGGTCCTTTCATCGAGCACCTCAAGGTAAAGGAAAAGGGCGTCTGGTTCGGCAGCTCCAACCAGCGCGTGATCCGACTCGCGGAAGTGCGAAAGGACGCGCGCTACGGGGAATGAGCGCCGAATAAACGTCCGATTCGGAGGCGGCCGTGACGGGATCGAAGATACGAAAACAGAAAGGCGTCCCGTTGACGAGCTCGTATCGGGAAAGACACGGCATCTTTGACGCGCGCCGGCACTTGGGGATTTTTTCGACTCCCTGAGTGACGACGTGCCGAAAAGAGGGCTTTCGGGCGGGACGGCTTCGGTCGGCCCGCTCGTTTTTTCTTCGGTCGTTCGTTGGAGTCGGCACTTGAGAACCCCCGGATTTTCTTGGGAAAAGTCGCCGTTCCGGAGACGGAAAATTCAAGGTTGACCGCTTTTCTGCGTGTAGTCCGTTGGTTTTAACCGGACTGTTATCCGGTACAGGCCTCGCCAAGCGCGCTCGGACCGTGTATGCTGCCCGGATGATTTTCGCTCGACAGAGAAACGGGCGAACCGAATTCAATCGCCCCGACCGATGACTCCATTCGACTCGACTGCCGCTTTTTCCTTCGTTTCCGATACCGTTTCCGATTCCGCGCGAGACCCCGAGAGCGACATGCTCATGAGGGCGCTTGCCACGTCGTTCGTCGACGGCGAAGCCGATTCGGATCCGGGACTGCGGGCGGAATTTCTCTCGAACGACCCCAAGGCGGGAACGAAGGTCGTATCGGTCCTCGAAGAAGAGCTCGCCGCATGCGACCGCTTCTCGATGAGCGTCGCCTTCGTGACGATGGGCGGACTGACGCCGCTTCTCGAAACTTTGAGGGAGTTGCGCGACCGGAACGTTCCCGGTCGAATTCTCACGACCGACTACCTCCTCTTTTCGGAACCCCGTGCGATCGAGCACGTCTTGAACGAATTTCCCAACATCGAAATTCGTCTCTACCGCACTTTCGGCTCGAGCGCGGGCTTCCACACGAAGGGGTACGTCTTCGAGTCGGGAACGGGCTGCCGCCTGATCGTAGGAAGTTCCAACCTCACCCAAACGGCGCTTACGACGAACCGCGAATGGAATGCGCGTCTCGTTTCCCGCACGAAGGGGGCGTTCGCGGCGAAAATGCTCGCAGAATTCGAGGCGCTCTGGCGCCACCCCGCAAGCCGCCCCGCACGAGGCGAGTTGCCGTCGTACCGCGTGGCCTGGGAAAAGGCGCGCGACGTGCGTCGGCGCCTCACCGAAGTGGCGCAAGACGAAGAGGTGACCGAGGGCGTGACGGATCTGTCGCAAGAGCCTGCGGAGGCGGTCTTGCCGGCATCTCCTTCCGAGCCCCCCGCGCTCGAACCGGCGACGGCTCCGGAGATTCCGTCGGAAAGCGCTTCGGAGCCCTTTGCCGGGCTTCCCGCATCCGTTCCCGCGACGTCTTCCGCAGAGGATACGGGCGTTCCCGAGCACGGTTCCGAAACCGACGTCACGACGAACGCCGAAACCGCTGCACCGACGACCGTTTCCGCTCCCGTCGCACGTCCGCTCACCCGTTTCCCCGCGTTGAGGCCCAACCGCATGCAACGCGACTTCGTCGCGTCCGTTTTGAAGCTCGTGCGCGACGGGGCACGCCGCGCGCTGCTCATTTCCGCGACGGGTACGGGGAAGACGTATGCGTCCGCCTTTGCCGTTCGGGCGCTCCTCGGGAAATTCGAAGCGGACGAGCCCGAGAATACGCGCGCCCCTCGGGTGCTTTTTCTCGTGCACCGCGAACAAATCGCCCGCCAGGCGCGCGAAAGCTACCGCCGGGTGCTCGGAAGCGACGTTTCGTCGGGCCTTTACACGGGGGCCGTGTCGCGAGCCGAGCGCGAAGAAGCGATCGACGCGCGGATCGTCTTTGCGACCGTGCAGACGATGGAAAAGGCGTGTCGGTCGGAGGACGACGGGACGCTCTTTGACGTGCGGGACTTTTCACCCGAGAGTTTCGACCTCATCGTCATCGACGAAGTGCACCGCGCTGCGGCCGCAAGCTATCTGCGCATCATGCGCTACTTCGAACCGCGCTTCTGGCTCGGCATGACGGCAAGTCCCGACCGACCGGACGGCGAAGACATCTATGCGTTGTTCGATCACAACATTGCGTATGAGCTTCGCCTTCAGGGCGCGCTCGAAGAAGAGCTCCTCTGTCCCTTCCACTACTTCGGCATTCGGGAATTTTTGACGGATGCGGGGGAAGCGGGCGAACTCGCCGACTTCGCGCGGCTCGCCTGCGAGGAACGCGTCGACTACATCCTTCGGGAAGCGTCTTTTCACGGTTGGAGCGGCCCGCGCGTGAAGGGCCTCGTCTTTTGCCGAACGAACGAGGAGGCGAGGGCGCTTTCGGACGCCTTCAACCGCAGGGGGCTTCGTACGCTCGCTCTCTCGGGCGCCGATTCGCAAAGCGCGCGCGAAGCCGCCATCGAGCGGCTGACGGCGGACGAGCCCGTCGTGACGGGAACGGTCGGAGAGATCGGTCGGGAACGGACACCGCTCGACTACATCTTCACCGTCGACATTTTCAACGAAGGCGTCGACATTCCCGATGTGAATCAGGTGCTCCTCTTGCGCCCGACGCAAAGTCCGATCGTTTTCATCCAGCAGTTGGGGCGCGGCTTGCGCAAGGCACCCGGAAAAGAATACGTCGTCGTGGTCGACTTCATCGGCAACTACGAAAACAACTACCTCATCCCGATCGCGCTCTCGGGCGACCGCTCGTACTCGAAAGAAATCATGCGTCGCTACGTCGCGACGGGCTCGCGTCTGATTCCGGGCGCATCGAGCATTCACTTCGACCCCGTTTCCCGGGAACGGATCTACGCGGCGATCGACAACGCGAAGACGCAGACGATGAAGCTTCTCAAAGAGAGCTACCTCGAAATCCGTCGCAAGCTCGGTCGGATCCCGAAGCTCGTCGACTACGAGGCGCACGGCTCGATCGATCCGACGAAGTTTTTCGAAGCCCGCGGCTCCTACCACGGGTTCCTGAAGTGCGTCGAACCCGATTACGGACGGGTCTTCACGCCGGCCGCCGAATCGATGCTCGGCTATTTGTCGGGAAGGATCGGGCGCGGGGAGCGCGCGGGCGAGGCACTCCTTCTGCAGCTTCTGCTCGCGGACTATCGAGCTCGAAAAGCAGGCGGGGCGCTCGCCTCGGAGGGTCTCAAGGATGGCTTGAAAGCCCGCTTCAAAGCGGCGCTCGAAGCGCTCGAACGTTCTCGGGAACGTACCTCGGCGCCTCCCGTCACCGAAGCGCATCTCGCGTCGATTCGCCGCCTGATGACGAACGACTTTCATATTCGACGCGAAGACGCGTCGAAGTACCCGGCGTGCGTCTTCATCGAACCCGTGCCGCCCGAGAACGCATCCGAATCCTCCGCCGTTTACGCCGCATGCGTCCTTTCGGACGGCGGCCGGGCGGCAGACGAGGCGCTCCAGAACGAAGCGCGTTGGACGGGAGCCGAATGGCGGATGAGCAACGTCTTCGAAGCGACGCTCGACGAGAATCCCGACATCGTCGACGAACTCTCGGACCTCGCCGACTTCGTTCTGGCCCGCTGGGCACGCCTTTACGGCGCGACCTACCGCGAGACGCGCTTTTCGCTCTACCAAACGTACACGTACGAAGAGGTGTGTCGCCTGCTCGACTGGGAGAGGAACGTCAACGCCCAAAATATCGGCGGATACTTCTACGACCGCACGACGAAGACGATGCCCGTCTTCGTCAATTACGAGAAGGAGGAGGGAGCGATTGCCTACGCGGACAGGTTCCTCTCCGAACGTCGCTTTGTGGCGCTTTCGAAACGCAACCGGCGCCCGACCTCCTCGGACGCGGATCACATCTTCAAGCGCGGTGCCGGGGAGGCGCAAAACCGCATCTACCTTTTCGTGCGCCGCAACAAGAAAGAGAAGGAGGCGAAGGCTTTCTATTTCCTCGGCGAAGTGCGTGCGGCGGGCGAACCGATTTCCGTCGAGGTGCCGGGCGCAAACGGCGTCGATCCGGCTTTCGAAATCGACTATCGTTTGGCCGAGCCCGTGCGAAGCGACATCTACGCCTACCTCACCGCCTGATTTTTTACTCGTGTCACGGTTCCGTCCGGAGGGCAACTCCCGGGGGGCGCGCCGCGACGTTCAAGAACGCAACGAAAGAAATGACAGAAACGAACGATACGAACAATACGACCGCAACGCTCGTCTCCCCAACCGACATGCCCCGCAAACGCATCGAAGTCGTCGCGGCGATCATTCACCACGAGGGGCGGATTCTCGCCGCGCAGCGCGGTTACGGCGAATTCAAGGACGGTTGGGAATTCCCGGGCGGCAAGACCGAGCCCGGTGAGACGCCCGAGCGCGCGCTCGTGCGCGAAATCGAGGAGGAACTGGCCGTGCGGGTGAGACCCGAATTGCTTCTCACGACGGTCGAATACGATTACCCGACCTTCCATCTCACGATGCACTGTTTCCTCTCGACGATCGAAGCTGGGCGAATCGAAATGAAGGAGCACGAAGCGCTCCGGTGGCTTGCGCCCGACGAACTCGAACGCGTCGAATGGCTTCCCGCGGACGTCGAAGCGGTGGAGAAACTGAAAGCGCACCTGGCGGCGGACGCCGAGGCCGCGAAGAGCCTCTGAAGTACGCTTGCAAATCGGAAAAGCATCCGCAAAGGATGAGTCCGTACAAAGGCGCCCCGTTCGTTCGAGCGGGGCGCGTTCTTTTGAGGGGGGCTTGGGTCGAAAGAAACCGGCCGTTTCGGACCGTCGGTCGATTCGCTCCAAGCGATCAGCCGATGTCGACGAGCTCGTAGTTTTCCGCACCCATGCCGAGTTCGCGCATGTAGGAGAGCTGTCGCAAACCGTGGCGCGTTTCGATGCGCTCGACGAGATCGTGGTTGTGGGTCTGGTTGTAGACCAAGTCGACGCTCGCCTGATCGACGGCGAGAATGTCGGTTGAAGCGACAATCCCGATATCGGGAATGGTGGGTTCCGCGGCGGACGTCCCGGCGCAGTCGCAGTCGACCGACATGCGGCGCAGCACGTTGATGAAGACGATGCGCGGCGCAAAGCGGTCGACCACCGCTTTCGCGGATTCGACCATGTTTTCCATCAGGCGCTCTTTGGCGGGCCACTGATCCCAGGGCATGTTGACGTCGGTGACGCCGTGTACCTGAGCTTTGCCGATCTTGCCGTCGGCGCAGCCGATGGCGATGTTCTTCATCGAGCCGCCGAAGCCGCCCATGGCGTGGCCCTTGAAGTGGGTGAGAACGATCATCGAGTCGTAGTTGACGATGTGTCCGCCCATGGAGACCGCCTTGAAATGCCTGCCGCCCTTCACGGGCAAATCGACCGTCCCTTCCGAGTCGAGAATGTCGACCGGGCAGAAGGTCCAACCGTTCACCTCGAGGGTCTTCAAGTGCTTTTCGGTCGTGTCGCGGTCGCCTGCGTAAAGCGTGTTCGTTTCAACGATCGTGCTTTCGGGGACGGTTGCTTGGAAGGCCTTCACGAGGTCGCGCGGCAGAATGTTCGGACCGTGCCGCTCGCCCGTATGGAGTTTGATCGCGACCTTGCCGGCGATCGAGCCGTTCACGAGACCGTAGAGGCGAACGAGGTGTTCGGCGTCGATCGTCTTCGAGAAAAAGACCTTGGACTTGGGGCCCGTAAAGTCGGCGTCGACACGGCGCGACCCGACGACGGGCGCCTGAGGATAGGTTTTCGTGCCGCCCGTCGCAACCGCGGCTGCGGCAACCGCCGTTCCCGTACCGCCCCCGAGAGCGAGGCCGCCCAGAACGGTGCCCGCCGAGCGGAGAAATTCTTTGCGCGTGGTGTTCATTGTGCTTCTCCCGAAAAGACGTTGTCGCGCGGAAGCGAGCGGGCGCCGGGCGTTCATTGTCGGTCGACTTCGCTAGACAGGCCGGCGCACACGTTCGACGGACAGGTTCGACGCACCTGTCCCCGCGTACGAGAACGAGTATGCGCCCGTTCGTACCCGTGCGACAGGTGCGGGAAATGCGGATTCTTGCCCGAAATGCTCGAAACGCTCGGCGTGCTCGGAAGACCGCCCTCCAAGCGCAACCGCCCGGAGGCGGAAAACCGGCATGCGGCTCCTTCGCCGTTTCCCGGTCCCGCACGAGCGGCAGGCAAAGCGGCACGCAAAGGAGCATACTTTTCGTTTCCACCTCAAATCCCCGAAATCATCACCCGACTTCCGGAGAATCCCGTGCCTACTCTGCCGAGCACAGACCGTCGTCCGATCGATTCACAAGCCGTAGCCGTCGTCATGGCGCTTTGCTTCATTTGGGGCCTGCAGCAGGTCGCGATCAAAGCGGCCGCGCCCGAAGTGAGTACGATGTTGCAGGTCTCGGTGAGAAGCGCGCTCTCGTGCCTGCTTCTTCTCGCCTGGAATCGGTTCGTGTCGAAAGAACCCTGGACGCCGGGCGTGAAGCCCTTTCACGGCTTTCTGACCGGGCTCTTTTTCGCGGGAGAATTCTTTTTCGTGGCCGAGGGGCTCCGTTACACGTCCGCCTCTCATATGGCGGTGCTCCTTTATACGGCTCCGCTCTTTGCGGCGGTGGGGCTTGCGTTCAAGTTGCCCGAAGAGCGTTTGTCCGCCTTCCAGTGGGCGGGAGTAGGGATGTCCTTTGCGGGGATCGTGCTTGCGTTCGGCGTGCCCGCGCTCCTCTCGGAGAACGAACTCGGCGCCGACTGGCTCTGGGGCGACTTTTTGGGGCTCTGCTCGGGCCTTTCCTGGGGACTCACCACGATCACGATCCGTACGACGACGATGAGTCGCGCGTCCTCGGGGCAGCTTCTTTTCTGGCAACTCGCGACGGGTTTTGCGATTCTTTTCCCGTGTGCGCTCCTTTCGGGCGAGACGCGGTTCGAACCGGGACTCGTCGGTTGGTCGAGCCTCCTCTTTCAGGTTTTCGTCGTAAGCTTTGCAAGCTACCTCATTTGGTGCGGGATGCTGCGACGGTATCTGGCCGCGCGGCTCGGCGTGCTCGTTTTCGCGACGCCGCTTTTCGGCGTGGCGATGGGCGTCGTGATGCTCGGCGAATCGGTTGACGGCTGGTTCGCTGCGGGCGCGGCGCTCGTTCTGGCGGGTGTCGTCGCCGTGCAGTGCGAAACCCGCATCCGCGAATTTCTGGGTCTCAAGACCGCTTGAGGCGCGAGGTTCTCAACATACTGAAAGCTGAAAGGAGAATTTCCCATGCGAACCGATTTTCCGATTCCCGAAGACGACCTCGTACGTTGGCGCCGTCACGTGCACCGTCATCCGGAACTGAGCTTTTGCGAACATCAAACCGTCGCGTACGTCGAAGCGGAGTTGCGCGCCATGGGGATCGAAGCGATCCGTCGTCCGACGGATACGAGCCTCACGGCCGACATCGTCGGCACGCTCCCCGCGACGGGCCCCGTGCGCACGATCGCGCTGCGCGCCGACATGGACGCGCTCCCCGTCGAAGAGGCGGAAGGCCTGGAATTCCGCTCCGAGAACCCGGGCGTGAGCCACGTCTGCGGACACGACGCGCATGTGGCTATTCTGCTCGGGACCGCAAAGGTCCTGACGGTGCTCCGTTCGACCTTTGCGGGTCGAGTGCGCCTCATTTTCCAGCACGCCGAAGAATCGCTTCCGGGCGGCGCGCGCGACATGGTCGCGGCGGGCGTCCTCGACGGGGTCGACGCCTGCGCGGGGCTCCATGTCTGGAACGACCGTATCGGGCGCCTTTCCGTCTGCACGGACCGCGTGGCGACGACGGCTTCCGACGCCGCCTGGATCACGATTGAAGGACGCGGCACGCACGGCTCGATGCCGCACGCCGGGATCGACCCGATTTTGGTGGGCTCGGAACTTGTCGGGGCTCTGCACACGATCGTTTCTCGCAACATCTCGCCCGATCGGTTCGTCGTCGTCTCGCCCACGGTGTTCGAAGCGGGCAACGTCGTGAACGTCATTCCGCAAACGGCCCGCATCGGTCTCAATATTCGTACGAAAGACGCGGACGACCGCGCGCTCGTTCGCGAACGCGTATATACGCTTGCCGAACACGTGGCGGCCGCGCACGGCGCGAAGGTGAAGATCGACTGGCAGTCGGGTTACGACGCGATCGTTCAGGACGAAGGCATGATCGCGCGGGCGTTGCGCGTAGCGAAGGAGACGCTTCCCGAACAGCTCGTTGCGACCCGCACCGGGTGGACCGCAAGTGAAGACTTTTCGGCTTTTTCCAATCGCGTTCCCGCCGTGTACCTCTTCCTCGGCGCGGGCGGCCCCGAAGAGGGCTACCATGTCCAGAATCACCATCCCGCCTTCCGCGCCGACGAACGGTGCCTTCCCTACGGGGTGGCGGTCGAGACGGCGTTCGCGCTCGACTTCCTTGCGGGCGACCGCTGATCTCGCAAACGCATGAGCCGCTGCAAGCGGCCTGCCGACAAGGCAACACAAGAAGGCCCGGGAGCGGACGGCTTCCGGGCCTTGATCGTTTCCTTCCTCAGGGCTCTCCCGCAGACATGGCGGTGGCGGTCTCGAAACGTCGGAAGAGGGCGAGAAGCCCTACGTGGAGCGCACTCGTGTCGACAGCCCCCGCACGTCCTTCGGCGACGCGTTTCATGTGACGCGCCGTCAGCTCGTAGATCGTCGCATCGTTGCGACGAATGCGCGCGAGAAGCGCCCGACGGCGCGAGGCCGTGCGCTTGGGTGAATCGGCCTGCGCCCCGGGGCGCTCGCCCTCGAGAAGCCGCACGAGCATCTCGAGACCCTCGGACGCGCGCTGATGCTCGCGCAAGAGTTCTTCAAGCCCTTCGGGCGTGAAAAAACAGTGCTCGGCGCACTTTTTCGTCTCAAGCTCCGAAACGATTTCGTCCGCAACGTCAAGCGCAAAGGAGAGGCCCTCGTTCGCGGTGTGGATGTTTTGCCAAAAACGCGCTTCTTCGCCCGTCAAGACCGACTTGATGAGGTCGTTCAGAAATTGCTCGACGGCGACGCACCGACGCTTCAAAAGGTCGATGTCGTCGTGAAACGCAAAGAGAGTCCCTGCGGGCGGGTTCGTGCGTAACGGCGTATCAAGCCCGCGCCAGAATTTGAGGAGTCGCTTCGCCGTGATCACGACCTCCGACCGTGCGGCCGAAAGAGCCGTCACCGGAGCGAGCATGTTTTCCGGGGTTTCGAGCTTTACCTCGGCGGGAAGCTCGGGCGCGTCGTCGGAGGGCAACAACCGATCGGTCGCACGGGCGACGGGCCCCAGGATGCACAACCCCGCCGCACCGATTGCGGCGTTGAGGAGCAAATGAAAGTCGACGAGCTGCGAGCCCGAGTCGACGAAGCCCCGCAAGGGGTCCGCAAAGACGTAGAGGAGCAGGCCCGCGATCGTCACGCCCGCCGCCCGGAAAACGAGGTTTCCGGTCGGAGCGCGCCGTGCGACGGGAGAACCCGTCGCGGTTGAAACGGAAGCGAGGAGGGCGCTCCCGAGGTTTGCACCCGCCACGACCCAAAGCCCGGCGTAGGGGTCGATCACGCCCGAGGCGACGGCGCCCGCCGCCACCGCCACGACCGCCAGACTCGAAAAACACACGAAGGCGAGAGCCGCACCGAGCAGCCCCGAGAGGAGGGGATTCGCCCCGATCGTTTGGAGGGCGGAGAGCAATGCTTCGCTTTCTTTGACGGGTTCCGTTGCGGCGACGATCGTTTTGAGGGCCATCATCACGAAGGCGAGACCGAGAAGCACACGGCCGAATTGCCCGACGCGCGTGTCGGGCCTCCGCACGAAGGGAATGACCCCCAGGATCGTGAGGAAGGGAACGGCCGTCGAAAGATCGAACGAGAGAAGCCGCACGACGAAAGCGCTCCCGAGATCGGCTCCGAGCACGCAAGCGAGGGCCGTAGCGGTTGTCACCAGGCCCTTTTGCTGCAGGCCCGCAACGAGCAACGCCGAAGCGGTCGAGCTTTGCAAAAGGGTCGCCAACCCGAACCCCGCCGCAAACCCCTTCGCACGGTTCGTGAGCCGCACCGAGAGCCACGTGCGAAGCGAGTCTCCGAACGTGCGCAGGATCCCGCTTTTGACCATGTAGAGGCCCCAAACGAGAAGTGCCACGCCTCCCGCAAGCGTAATGAGTCCGTGCATGTATTCCTCCGATGCGACCCCTCAAAACCGAGACGTCATGCGGGCTTTTCGGTTTCAAGCGGAATCTTCTCCACTCGACGCATACCCGCGCGCTCCCGCCAGGCGGCGATCCACCCGTCGAGGATGACGGTGTCGTCCACGACGGCCTCCAGTCGCCAGGCACCGTCGGGAAGCGCCTTGAATGAGGTCTGTCCGACAAAGGGCGTCTCCTTCAAATTCCGGGCGGTCTCGGCGCTCGTGAATTCGAGAATCAACCGGATTTTTCCGCTGTTTGCATAGTTGAAGTGACGTTGCACGACGTAGCGGTCGAGGTCGAACCCTTCGGGGCGCTCGACCGGACAGTCCAGCGTTTCGGCGTCAAGCAGGCGGTGCAGCGCCAGGTGGCGCACGTCGTCGTACCCTTCGAATCGACACACCAAATAGAGACGTACGTCTTGCTGCACGAGTCCGAGGGGCGACACCGCCGCTTCGCACTCCTCGTCCCGGACGTTCCGGTAGCGGATCCGCAGCTTGACGTCTTTGTAGAGCGCCTCGCTTACGGCGTCGAAAATGCGCGGCTTGATGTCGGGGGGCACCATCGGAACGGTACTCGAAACAAAGGACACTTTCTTCAGCCAGGCGTTCGCGCGGGACGCTTCGTCGCGCGAGCTCGTCGCGTCGATCGCGGCGTCGAATAGGGGCGCAAGGGCGTCCGTCAGTTCGCGCGGCAGCTGGTAGCGCAAATGTTCGCGCGCGAGGCGCAACAACAGACCTTCGTGCGGCAGAAGGCTCGCAAAGGTCGTGTCGTTTCCGGTGTCCGTGCGCCGATAGCCGTAGGGCTTCGACTCCGTTCTGCATTCGACCCCGAGGTCGGGCCAGGAGCTCAACGCCTTCAGATAGCGCTGCAGCCGTCGGGGCGACATCTCGATTCCCGCGGCGGCGAGCTGTCGGCGCAGTTCCGTCGACGAAATCCAACGCGCGCGCGGAATGCGCCTCAGAATCGACAAGTAGATCAGGGTGTCGCTCGAGGGAGCGAGATCGTCGACGGGCATCGGGAAAGCCTCCGGGAAAAGGTCGAGTAAAAACCTATTGTAGACGGCTCGCGCGGGTGCCGCGATTCGGTGAATTTCGTTGCATCCCCTCGCAACCCGCGCCGATGGCGCATACTTTCCGAAGTCCCATCTTCAAAATCTTCGACCGACGTTCTTCTCGTCGGCCGGGAACGCACCGGAGAAACCACCATGATCGCAGGAAAACCCTTGATCGGCCTCACGCCCGCCCGTTTTCGCGAGGCGGGCGTTGTCGGAACGCGAGCCGGGTACGAAGAGAGCATCCGCGCCGCGGGCGGCGTGCCGCTCGTTCTTCCTTTTGCCGAAGAGATCGTGCTCGACGGCTTGTTCGAACAACTCGACGGACTCTTGCTCACGGGTGGTGCCGACGTCGACCCGAGGCTCTACGGCGAGATTCCGCTTTCCGCGTGCGGCCCCGTGGAGACGGAGCGGGACGAACTCGAACTTCATCTCATTCGCAAGGCCTGGGAAAAGGACCTTCCGATCCTTGCCATTTGCCGAGGGGCGCAGATTCTCAACGTCGCCTTCGGCGGAACGCTCTATCAGGACATCCCCTCGCAACTCGGTCTTCCGCCCAAGCGCCATTCGCGAAGCGATGCCGAATTCCATTGCGTGCACGAGGTCCGGACGGTACCGGGCACTCGGATTTCCGAATGGTCGGGTACGCAACTCGGCGTCAATTCGCTCCACCATCAGGCCGTGAAGATGCTCGCCTCCGTTTTCGTGCCCGCGGCCTATTCGGTCGAGGACGACGTGCTCGAAGGGTTCGAGTCGTCGGAGAAGCGCTTTGTCATTGCCGTCCAATGGCATCCCGAACGCTTGAGCGCCCGACGGAACGAAGCGGCACGCCTTTTCGACGAGTTCGTCAAGGAGTGCGCGAAGCCTTGACCGGAAGCCAACGGTAGACCCACAACACTTCAGCCGTCTCTCCGATACACGCTCCCGCACTGTCGTTCGGCCGCGGGAGCAACGTCCGAGGGTTGCATCGCATTGGGAGCGCGTTTCTTGCTATGCATTTGAACTGTATAATCGATGTTTGTATTGGTATTCGAAAAATTCCCGATGGCACGCCTCAAACCCAACTCACGCATCGATTTGTCTCCAAGCGGTGGGGCGCCGATCTCGACTCCGTCCCCGATATCGTCTCCGGGCTCGACATCCGAAGCCGCAGGGGCCGAAACAGGTAGGGGGAGAGTTGTAAACAAAGGGGTGCCCGACCGCTCCTTTTCCCCGGCCGGTACGGCCTCGATAGCGTCGGTCGCAGAGAGGGGCGTAGGGAAGGCCGAAGCGTCGATTCCCGACACGCTTCCCGATGAGGCCGACTTCTTTGGGGACGACGATGCCGCCGAAATCGGCCGCGCCGGATCGCGAGCGGCCGACTACCGTGCCAAAACCGAAGCGCTCAAGGAGCGTTTCCCCGGAGTCATCATCGTGCCGGGCGTCGAAGTGCTCGGCGACTATCTTCGTCATCACACGTGGAGTACGCTCGACTGTTTGGAGGTCTTCCCCTGGACGCGGTGGCTCTTTTCGAAGACGGCGATGCTCGAAGTGCCCTTCATCCTCAATACGGCCGAAGTGGCGAAGCGCTGGCCCGAGGCGGCGGCCGCCCTCGGAAAAACCGCGCGAAATGCCCGCATGCTCTTCGACCCGGAAGACCTTCATGCGTGGTTCGCGCGTCGGCTTCGGACGTCGGTGCAGCAGGTGCTTGTTCCCGTGTCGATGTTGGCTCAGCGGCCCGAGGCGCTGCGACAGCGGTTCCTCGAATTGAGAGACGAAAAACTCTCGGCCTTTTACGAACGTGACCGTCCGATTTCGCGCCGCAACGCGCGCACGGAGAAAAACCCCGCGTTTCTCGGCGGTTGGGGACTCGGCGATTGGGTAAAGCCCGATTATCGGGAGCTCCTCTGGACTTGGAAGGAGGAAAACGACGCTCTGGCGGAGCGGCAGGGCGTGAAGCCGAATCGGGTCAAGTACGAAAGCGTCGAACTTCCTTTTCCGACCGACAAGCTTCCCCGCATGCTCGGGCAGACGGCCGTCTCGAAGACGCGCGCCTACGATTCGAAAGACGTCGGGAATTCGACGATTCGTATTTTCGCCTGGGCCAAACACGAACTCGTCATGCCCGAAACCGTCGCACGACCCGAAAGTCGCATACCGCCCTCGGGCTTCACGCAAGGGATCGCCCTCGGGGGCGAACGCTTTTTCGAGGACTACCGCATCGGGCTCGTCGACTTGTGGTCCGCGCGCAAAGTGCTCGATGTTTTCGGTGAGGGCGCATTCCGCGAGGCCGACTGGCGACTCGACGCGAGTCTCTGCGCCTGGGCCAAAGAGGATGCGCGTTTCGGACCGGGACTTCCCCCAAAAGCACAGGCGGCGATGCTCGGGTTTGTTTGAGGGCCGCGGGATGCTAGCCGGTACCGGATCGGTGTCGGCTGCATCGGGCCCCCGAAATCGTTGAGGAGCAACCTCGTCAATTTCAATAAACTTACCTCTAAAAGAGTAGGTTATTTTAATTAGTGTTGTGTAATCGCAACGGTTTTTCTACTGAACCGGAATCAATCCAAAGGTTAATTTTCAAGGAAAACATATAGTTCATCGGAACTAAGGGTTAACCCCCCCCCTAGGACCAGCCGAAGTGCAAAAATTTCCGAGTCGCGATTCCGGAAACGCGCTCGACCAACCTTTTTTTCCCGCTCGACATTCCTTCTTTAAGACCTCAGATCTCGGGGATGTCGATTAGGAGGAGAAACAAAATGAATATGCGCACTTCGCTTCTTGCCGCCGCTCTCGTCGGCGCTTTCGCCGGTTCGGCTGCTGCCGCCGACGTTTCTCTCTACGGTCTCGTCGACTACGGCTTCCAGTACGAATCCGTCGATCAGGGTTCCGAACAGTACGAATCCGATAAGTTTCAGATGAAGTCGGGGATGAACTCGGGCTCGCGCTTCGGTCTCAAGGGTTCCGAAGAAATCGCCGCGGGCACGCAGGTCGGCTTCGTTCTTGAAAACGGCTTTTCGGCCGACGACGGCACGATGGACAACAACGGCCGCCTCTTCGGTCGTGAAGCCCAGCTCTTCGTTTCGGGCGAATTCGGTACGTTCTCTTTCGGTCGCGTCGGTCAGCTGATGAGCGCGAACGGCACGTACGGCCTCATGGGTAAGTTCAGCGTCTTCTCGGGCGGTTGGGGCAGTCACACGGGCGGCAAGTACTTCCACGTCGCCGACTGGGGCCGCATGGACAACACCATCACGTACGTTTCGCCCGCGGTCGCCGGCATCCGCGTCCACGCGCAGTACTCCTTCCAGCCCGACACGAAGGAAGTGCACGGCACCGGTACCGCCGTTGAAAACAAGGGTACGGCTGACCGCGTCGGGTCCTTTGCCGTCACGTACGAAGGCGCCGCTCTGAAGCTCATCGCTCTCGGTCAATGGAACCAGTGGTCGAACCTGCCGCGCGGCGCTCAGGGGACGAGCACCGACTGGCGCGAAAAGAAGGACGGTTACAATGTCTTCGTCGGCGCGAACTACGACTTCGACGTCGCCAAGGTCTATGTGACGGGCGAATACAACAAGCACATGCGCATCAAGGCCTCCGACAACAAGACCATTACGGGCATGGCGGGCGCCTTCTCGAACTGGATCAACAACACGGGCTACATCGACGGCTACGCCGCGACGATCGGTGCGGACGTTCCCGCCTTCGGCGGCACGTTCAAGGCCGACCTCGGGTACCGCTACGGCGAATGCGTTGTTAACAACGCGAACGACTTCAAGCAGGTGGCGCTCGGTCTCGGTTATACCTACGACCTCAGCAAGCGTACGACCGTCTACACGGGCGGTTCCTACGTCGACGGCACGCTCGGCAAGATCCATGCGGGTGCCGACACGCTTGATCCGACGGCCTACGAACTCTTCGCGGGCATGATCCATCGCTTCTGATTTTCGAACGTTCCAAACGGTTCGAACCTCCCGTACCCGAACGCGCGCCGTGCGTGATCGGGTCGGGTCTCCCGGGGAGACCTCTTGCGAGGCCTCCCTTTTTTATTTCTTTTCCGGCGGGAAACGCCCGCGTTTTACCAAAACCGACCGATGACCTCGGGTTTCTCCTCTAACATTTGTCTTAGGTGATAGGCACTATATCGGGGGTCGGCCGAACCGACGCGACGTTCCCTTTTTCGGGGCGAAGTTCTCCAGACCAAAGGACTTTCTCCCGGCTTCCCTGACTGCGAAGCATGCCGAGCGTCGGAATCTCGGACCGATGACCGCATTTCTAAAAGGAGCTTTGTATGCAATTCCGTACCTCGATCTTGGCCGCCGCGCTTTCGATGGCGATCGCCGGTTCCGCGCTTGCCTGCACCACCGTGGTGGTGGGTGAAGGAGCTTCCGCCGACGGGTCGTTCCTCATCGCCCGCAGCGCCGACAGTTCGGCGATGAAGGCGCAGCACATGGTCAAGCACCCGGCGCGCACCTACAAGAAGGGTGACATGTACCGTACCCAGGACTACAAGGGCGCGACCGACTTCTCGTACCCGCAGCCCGAACAGGCGATGGGCTACACGACGGTGCCGAACTGGAAGACGCAGCTCCACGGCGCGACGGGTTTCAACGACGCGGGCGTCGGTATTTCGGGTACCGAATCGATCTTCGCGCGTGACGACGCCCTGAAGCTCGACCCGTACAACGAAAAGACCGGCATCACGGAAGACGATATTCTCGACGTCCTGTTGCCTCGCGCCAAGACCGCGCGCGAAGCCGTCGAAATCCTCGGCTCGATCATCGAAACGACCGGCGCGGGCGAAGGCTTCGGCGTGGCGTTCGTCGACGACAAGGAAATCTGGTACCTCGAAACCGGCACGGGCCACCAGTGGCTCGCCCAACGTACGCCGAAGGACACCTACTTCGCTTCCGGCAATCAGGGCCGTCTCCAGGCGTACGATCCGAAGAGCCCCGACTTCCTCGCCTCGAAGAACCTCGTGCAGTGGGCGACTGAAAACGGCTTCTACGATCCGAAGAAGGACGGCGAATTCAACTTCTCGAAGGCCTACACCCGCGACGACGAACGCGACCGCGATTACAACGACCCGCGCGTCTGGCAGATCCAGAAGATGCTCAATCCCTCGCTCGAGCAGAAGGTGGGCGACGGCCGGAACTTCCCCGTCTATCTGAAGCCCGAAAAGAAGATCACGGTCGACGACCTGAAGGCGATCATGCGCGACCACTATCAGACGGGCGAACTTCAGTCGCACGACCCGTACACGAAGGGTCTGCGCGGCGACGAACCGTACCGTCCGATCAGCGTCTTCCGTACGTACGAAGCGCACGTGATGCAGGTGCGTCCGTGGCTTCCGGATGAAATCGGCGCCGTCACGTACGTCGCCATGGGCATGGCGGATCTCTCGGTCTTCGTGCCGTACTACCACGGCCTCAACGCTTATCCCGCCCACTACGGTCAGGGGACGGACAAGGCCGACAGCGAATCGCTCTACTGGAAGTACCGCAAGCTCCAGACCCTTGTCATGACCGACTATCCGAAGCTCCACGGCGTGGTGCAGAAGGCCTACGCCGACTTCGAACGTCAGACGGCCGAAGCCCAGAAGGCCTTCGAAGCCGAGTACGTCAAGGTCTTCAAGCAGGATGCGAAGAAGGCGGACGCCATGCTCGAAGACTTCAACCACGGCATCATGGCCAAGGCCGAAGCCCTTGCGGAAGACCTCACGAATCAGGTCTTCACCATCCGCACGAAGGACATCGAAGACGCCAACTTCTTTGCCAACCGTAGCAAGAAGGACTGACGGTTTCGACTCGAACGCATGAAACCCGAGGGCGCGCGAATCGTGCGGTGACCCTCGGGGCGCGTGCCGTTCGACGATCGAGCGTTTTCAGGAAAAACAAACGGCCGCTTTTCGGAGGGTGCCTCCGGGAAGCGGCCGTTCGTCGTTTCTTCCGGCTCGCGATGCCAAAACACGCATCGGGCGTTCGCCGTCAGGCGTCCGAACCGTTCGAATCGTCCGGCAGCCCGAAAACCCGAAGAAAGAGGCCTGCGGCCGCCCGATCGGCGATCGTGCCGAGGAGGGCAAGGGGAATCAGCAGGTCGAGCGCGAGCACCGTGTTCTCCGAAGGCTTCAATCCGCCCAAGGCGGGGAAGACCGAGAGGCTTTCGGGCCTCAGAAGGGAAAGCGCGAACGCCAATGCGAAAACGACGAGAAAGACGGGCGCTCCCGAAACGAGGATCGCGCGACGCGCACGGTCGAAACCTTCCGCCGCGAGCTTCCCGGCTTCTTCCCGCACCACTCCCGCGCCGAGCACGAAAAGGACCGCCGCCACGGCCCCCGTCTCGAGGAGACCGGGGGACTCGAGAACCCGTACTCCGAATCCCGCCGAGCCGCCAGCAATGAGACCCGAGAGCACGGTCGTGCGGGCTGCGGCGCAAAGACGCTTGGAGCGCGAAAGGGGATCGGGGACGAGCGCCGGCGTCGAGTCAACGGGCTCGGTCGTTTCCGTCGTTTCAGCCGTTTGCGTTGCTTCGTACGCATCGGCGGTTTCAACCTTCGGGGTGTTTCGAGGATTGCGTTCGGTAGGGGGCATGGCAACAGAGTCGTGTGGCGAGCGGGTTTCGATGCGTACGTTCACGCGTTCCTGCCGAATCTTTTTTGAGGACATGCGTCGGCGGAAAGTCGCGGTGCTCGCGCATCGGGTCGGGGCCCGGGAGAAGTTCGGACGGAGGCGGAAAGAGGTCGGGACGACAGTCCCGGGCGAGCAATCGTTCGTCCGGGTTCTTCCGGCCACGTTTTTCGTGTTCGGAAAGCCGAGCGTTACGCGGTGTGTTTTTCGCCCGTCACCGTATCGGTCGGGACGGGTTCAAGATCGGGGGAGCCGTCGGACTGTTCTCCGACTTCGCCCGCCGAATCCGCAGGTACCTCGCACGGACGTTCGGGCTTGTAAGCCGTCACGATGAAGTCGAGCGTCACGACTTCTTCGCAACCGTCCGCAAGACGCACGGCCGCGGGATAGGCCGCGCGGCAGCAGACGCCCCAAAGGTCGAGCGATTCGAGGCAGCCGATTTCCCAGTCGGGTCGGTTGCGGGAGGTCATGGGGAGGTCGCGGGCGATCTGCTCCATCACCGACGTGTCGACGTCGCCGAGGTACTTGGGATCGTGGCTTCGGGCCGCGTCGAGCGCGTTTCGCACGGCCTTGAAGCGCGAATCGACGAGGTGATTGTAGTGGTTGCCGTCCGCGATGAAGAGGGCACCGCCAGGGCGCAACACGCGTACCCACTCGGCGACCGCCGCCTCGGGGTCGGTCATGTTCCAGAGGACGTTGCGGCACATGACGACGTCGAACGACTCGTCGGGGAAACTCAAGCGATCGGCGGCGGATTGCGTGAAGAGAATTTCGCAGCCGGACGCCTGAGCGTTCACCTTGGCGGCTTGAAGCATTTCGACCGAGATGTCCACGGCCGTCACGTCGGCTCCCGCTTTGGCGGCGAGGATCGCGAGGAAGCCTCCGCCCGTACCGACGTCGAGCACCCGACGGCCCGAGAGCGGGTACGTGTTCGTAAGGTGGCAGGTCCAGCGGTAGGCTTCGGGTCCGTTGATGTCGTCGCGGGTGAAAAGACCGTAACCCGCGGCGCGGCGGTTCCAGTAGTCGGAGATCCGTTCAAGGAGCGCGGCTTCGGCCGCGGAGCGTGGCGTGTGCGAAGTCATTGACGGGACTATAAAAAGTTTCGAAAAAAACGTTTTCAAGACGAGCCGGGTCGGTCGGGTACCCGACAGATTACCCGTTTCCGCGGAGAGGGCGCGTGCCCGCACGCATTGTCGGTATCGCGCAGGTCGCATTCTGCCGCATTTTCCTTAATCTTCGATCGATCCGTCGGGATAGAGCCACATGCCGTCAGAGAGGTAGACGGGACCGCCGTCGCCGTTATCGAGCGCGTCGTAGAGTTCCCGCATGGAAGCAAATCCCTCCTCGTCTTCGGGACAGTCGACGTCGTTCGGATCCTTCTCGTCCTCGGAATCCGCAATCAGATCGACGATGTCGGGGTCGCAATCATCGCCGGGAAAGGTTCGGGGGTTCGCGTGTTCGACGTTCGGGACGTTCGTTGCAGACATGCCGTTCTCCTTTTGGGACTTTTATCATTTTTTCCGAGAACACCCGAACAGGCCCGGACGCTCGGGTCAAACCGAATCGAGTCTAGCCTAGACCTAGTCGAAGACGTTCTCCCGATCGAGTATAGGCGCGCGGAGGCCGGGTGATGCCGCTCGTTTGTACGGTCTCGAGGACCAAGGCTGAACGGAGAAGTCGATCGGTGAGCCCGGTGTCGTATCGGGCTCGGCTTGCACTGCCTTAGTGCTTCGGCAGTGTCGGGCAGATCCGGCTGCAGACCGCTTCTACGAGCGGCGGATCGTCAAGGTCTTGCCTTTGAGCGTCGGTTCCGCCGTGGTGCGGGTTTCATGGATCGTGATGCTCTCGCCCTTGCAAACGTGCGTCCGGCGGTTCCCGTGCGAAGCAGCGTCTTCGAGGCGATCTTTGAGGTGTGCGATGCTACCGAGGCGACCCGTAAGATCGCGCTCGTCTTTGAGCGTGCGAACGATCCGGAAGTCGTAGCGCGACGACGTGCCGCCTTGGTCGAAGATGTAGCGCTCGATGCCGCTTTTCGGATCTTTATCGAAGAAAATCCGGGTGTTTTTGTCGGTCGCGGCGACAAGACCCGGAAAAAAAGTGCGCAAACGAAAAGAGCTTTGGATTGCGTCATGGCGGGTCTCGGGTCGTGGACGGGGCAGAAAGAGGGGCCGACTGACGTGGTCGCGCCGATGTCGGTCGGGCACCTCGACCCGTCCCAAGTCTCATCAAAGAACTCGGGTGAATTTCATGGCGCAGTCCTCGTGTCCGTGGTCGGGCATGGTTATGGAACGGAAAGCGCTGTCCATTACATGGAACAGCGATTCTGTTCGGACCTTCAAAACGTTCGGAGAGGACTGCTCGAAGGTACCCGCACAAAAGAAACGGCGCCCGCCGTGTGTCGCATGTTTGAGTGCGCAGCGGGTGCCGTTCGGACGTTGGGTTCGCCGGAATCAGAGACGGTCGTTTTTCTTGAGGATGCGGCGAACGATCCAGAGCGCGAGCACGAGGACGAGAATAGACGAGGAGGTGAGGAACATGTAGAGGGGCTTCAAGTGCTCGACGTCCACCACGATATAACGCGCGACCGCCACAATGGCGAGTGCGATCGGGGTGTGGATCGGAATCTCACGAGTGCCGAGCGCGCCGCCCTTCACCATGGAGAGGATTTCGATATAAAGGAAGAGCATCAGCAGGTCGCCGAGCCCCACGGTTTCCTTCCCGATCATTTCCCAGATCGAAAGGCCGATGCCGACGAGGGTCGCGATGGCGATCGCCACGAGCGCGATCGACTGCCCGTAGGTGAGCCAACGGTTGAAACGCTGACTGAAATCGTGAAGCTTCGCTTCTTCGGGATCGATCGGCGACGTGAAGCCGCAAGTGCATTCGGTCGAGTCGGGGGCGTTCGGGGTTTTTGACGCGCCGGGCGCGCCGGGCGCGCCGGAGCCGCAGTAGGACGCGTCGGAGCGGTTCTTTCGGGTGAAGGAGGGATCGGCAACGCCGGGAATGTGATCGATGGGAGGAGGGACGGGCACGGTAATGCGAGTTCTCGAGAAAAGTTTCGAAAAATGTCGGTGAAGGGTCGGCGGGGCTTTGCCCCCGATCGAAGATCGTAAGGCCGAAACCGAATTATTCCTGAAGGCTCATGCGGCCGTTTCGGATATTTTGTAACGTTTTATCGAACATCGTGTTCGATATTCCTACTTTAGGATGAGGCGGAACGCCCCGTCGGGAGGCTGAATACGCCTTTCGGGGGGCGTATGTCCGTACCGAATTCCCCCGACGGGCGGATGGCGGGGAAGGCGCGGCGTCTCTATAGTGAAGTATGAAACGAAGCGCGCGTCTCGCTCGGGTTGTTCGAATGCCGTCCGACAACGGATTCTGGGCATTCGCCGGGAACCCCGATCGACACCGCTTCACCCGGGACCCTGGGCGCAGCCCCTTGGAAAAGCAAAACACGAGGGATGCGCGCGAAGAACCGGGAAGAACACACTCAAGAAGAAGCCCCAAGCGGCATCGGGAGGCCGACGGTGAACCGTACCTACGATCGTTCCAACGAAACTTCCAACGAAACGTCCGAAGAGAGCGCGGGCGAAAGCCTTGAAGACACGGCAGTAAAGCCCTGCGACGAAGTGACGCTCTTCGGGCCGGATCCCGGTCGCACGTACGAGCGCGAAGTGCTTGTGCTCGGGATCGGCAACATTCTCTGGGCGGACGAAGGCTTCGGGCCGCGCGCCGCGGAAGCGTTCCACACGGCCTTTCGGATGCCCGAGGGGTGCGAAGTGATGGACGGAGGGACCCTCGGCGGTTATCTTCTCAACGACATCACGGTGACGCGCTCCATCCTCGTTTTCGACTGCTGCGACTTCCACGAGGCGCCGGGGACCGTGCGGATCCTGCGCGGCGACGACATCACGCTCTGGGCCTCCACCAAGATTTCGCCCCATCAGCAAGGCTTCAACGACCTTTTGTGCTCGGCGGCGCTCCTCGGGAAGACCCCCGAGCGCATCGCCGTTGTCGGAGTACAGCCCGAACGGCTCGACGACTACGGCGGAAGCCTCTCGGACACGATCCGATCGAAGATTCCGCCGGCGCTCGAACTTGCCCGTGCGGAGCTTGCCGCCTGGGGCTTTGCGCCCGAAGCGCGCTCCGCCGACGAGGTTGTTCCGCCCTTGGACGTCGCGCCCGTGGCAATCGACGCCTACGAAACGGGTCGCCCCTCGGCGCTGGACGCCTGCCGCACCGGGGACGAACGGTTCCTCGTTCGCGAAGCGGGCGAAGCGATTCCCGACGCGGGTGAAAAGTAAGACATTCCGAAAGAAAGACAAAAGAAGAGAAAGGACAATCCGAGGAGGAATTTCCCATGTGTGTCGGCATACCGATGACGGTTCGAGAAGTTTATGGGGACGGTACGTGCCTGTGCGAACGAAACGGGAGCACGGAGCGGGTCGAAATCGGGCTTGCGGGGGAGGTGAAACCCGATGATCTCTTGATGGTGTTTCGAGGAACGGCGCTTCGTCACATGTCGGAAGACGAAGTTCGCGAGGTGAACGACGCCCTTTCGGCGCTTGCCGACGTCATGGCGGGGGACGCCACGGAAGAGACGATCCGAGCGGGCTTTCCCGATCTCGTCGATCGCGAACCCGAGTTGCCCGAGCACCTGAAAGCGCTTGTCGGCAAGCGCGCGGTCTGACCCGAATACCAATATTGCGAAGGAGTTCGTTCATGAGCAAATTCACTCAAGTCGCCCCGATCGACGTCGACACCCATCCGGGGTTCGTGCGTCTTTTCGGGAAAGAGGGTTTTCAGAAGATGGGCGAAGAGAACGTCGATGCGCTCCTTGCGGCGCGGGGACTTCAGTTCGTCGCCTTCGCCGACGACCCGATGAAGCAAAAGGAAACGCTCGACATCGTCGTGATCGCGCCCGAGTTGCGTCGCGCGCTAGGCGATGCCGTTGCAGGCGCGTGGTTCACGGACGTACGTACGGGACGGGCGCTTGCGGCCCGCTGGGGAATTCGAAAACTTCCCGCCGTGGCGCTTTTCCGAAGCGGTACCTACCTCGGAGCGGCCGAAGGCCTTCTCGGCTGGGACGAGTACCTGAGGACTCTCGCCGAGATCGGTACCCGCACCGAAGCGCCCCCGCGCCGCATTTCCCTGATTCCGAATAACGAACCCCCGACGTGCGGCTGAGCACGGAAAATCCAACGTAAAAAGCCCCGATCAGGAGGAATTTTCATGGCCGATCAATCGTTGTTCAACGCCGCCCGACGTTGGGCCGACGTTCCGAAACTCGACCCCGAAACCGAACGCGCCGCAGCCGAAGCGACCGTCGCCTTTTTGAAGGCCGTCGAAGCGGAAGTGACCGGACACCTCGGCAAAGTCGAAACCGAAGGCAAAGACGCTGAGGAACTCCATGTTGTTTGGGATTTCGAGGCGTTCGATCCGAGGCACCTCGACTTTCTCCTTGCGACGCTCGGCGAAGGGGACGTGCGCATCAAGCTCTGCGAGGGCGAAGTGAAAGTGGCCGACACGGGCGTCCCCGGTCTCTGGCGCATGCAGTCGGGTCGGGACGGGCAGGTGAACAGCTTCATCCTTGCTCGGATCCCGAAGGCCGTGCGCGCGGTGGCTTCGGAAGGGAAGGGGGCCGTCCCCGCCATCGTCAACGGGGGCGCCAACGTCTTTGCGGCGCCCGCCATTTTGAACGAACTCCAGCACACCCTGGAGACCACCGACCTCGAAACGCTTACGGACACGCCCGCTTTCATGGTTGAGCTCACCCATCAGCCGATGTCGCCCGGTGACATGAACGCGCTCTATTCGACGCTCGGGCGCGGGCCCGTTGAAGTCGAACTGCGCGGCATGGCGATCGGCAAGGTGAACCTCACGGGCGTTCGCGGGATCTGGCACAGCCAAATCCTCAACACGCTCGGGAAGACCCTTCTTGATGCCTACGTCGTGGCGGGAATCCCGCCCGAAGTGCCGCTTTCCGAAAGCGAGTGGGTGGATTGCCTTTCCACCTGCGCGGACTTGATCGCCTGGGTCGAGCACGACATCGAGCGCGGCACCCTCGGCGGAAAACCCGCGCAAACGCAGACGGTCGTCTCTTAAGCGCGGAAGCGCGACGACGGCGAATTTCCGTTGTGCGAGGACCGGCCGCCCGTGTCGGTCCTCGTTTCTCTTTCTCCAAAAGGTTCTATGACTATCGTGAAGACTCCCGAAACCGAACACGCCGTCCAAACCGCCGACGTTGCTCCGGAAACCGAAGCCGCTTCCGTCGAACTTCCCGCCACCGCTACGGGGGCGGAGATCACGGGGCTTCTCGACGCGCTCGCGCGCTCCCGCGTCGGCCCCGAGACGCGCATGCAGTGCAAGGTGTGCTGGTACGTGTACGACCCTGCCGAAGGTTGCCCCGAGTGGCAGATCGAACCGGGCACTTCGTTTGCGGACCTGCCCGACTACTTCACCTGCCCCGATTGCGGTCACCCGCTCTCAAGCTTCATTCCGGCGGAAGAAAACGAATGAAAGAATGCGCGCGACGTCGAACAAGAAGGCCCGCAGTTGCTGCAAAAGCGGGCCTTTTGTCGACCGAAGACCTGCTTACGGTTGACCGTTGGTCGGCCTGAGAATCCCTGAAAACAGGGAGGATGATGCGTGTAAAGCGTGCTAGTGGAAAGGGCGTAGAGCCGAGCGCCCGACCGCGTCTTCTCCTCGGGCATCATGTAGCCGTCGAGTTCCGAATCGGTTTCCGGGTTGCACCGCAGCGAATCCCGATTCGGATCGTCGATTCCCGAAACCTCGAGTTTCGCCCGGTCACCCGCGGGCGACTCGCTCTCGATTTGATTTGTAAGGACGCGCACACGCTTTCCCGCCGCTCGCTTTTCTCGACCGCCGCTCTTCTCGGAACCGGCCTCACGACGCTCGGATCCGCTCCCGCTCGCGCGACCGTTCCCGCTTCCGCTCTCGACGAAGTCGTTCCGACGAAGGCCGCCCCGATCGCTCTCAATTTCAACGAAAACTCCCTCGGCATGTCGGCGTCTGCCAAAAAGGCCGTGTTCGATTCTCTTGACAAGGCGTTTCGCTATCCCGACGACGCGAAAGAAGCGGCCCGCAGCGCAACCGCAGCCTTGCACGGCGTATCGCCCGAACTCGTGACGCTCGGTTCGGGCTCCTCGCAAGTGATTCAGGCGGTGGTGGCCGCTCAGGTTCAGAAGGCCCGTGCGGCGGGCAAAAAGGTGCAGCTCCTGCAACCCGTTCCGACCTTCGGCGTCGCGGAATCCTATGCGGTCGCCCTCAACGTTCCCGTGACGAACGTGCCCCTCAACGCCGAAACGCTTGAAATCGACGTGGAGGCCCTCAAGAAGGCCGCCGCCGATTTCGACGGCGTCACGATCGTCTACTTCTGCAACCCCAACAACCCCACGGGGATCGTCACCGACAAGGCGAAGCTCTCCGGCTGGATCGAAGCCTCGGCCGCCGCGAAGGCCCCCGTCTTCTTCCTCGTCGACGAAGCCTACGGAGAATACGTCGAGAATCCCGCCTTCGAATCGGGCGTCGTCCTCGTGAAGAAAGGCCTCGACAATCTGATCGTCACGCGCACCTTCTCGAAACTCTACGCACTTGCGGGCCTGCGTCTCGGCTACGGGATCGCAACGAAATCCGTCCTGACCGAGTGCGATCTCTTCGAATCGGTGGATAACATCAACCTCGCGGGTGCCGTCGCCGCCGCGGCGACGCTCGAAGACAAGACGTACCTTGAAACGTCGCTTGCGGCGACAAAGCTCTCGAAGGCGATCGTGACGAAGGCCTTCGACGAGCTCGGGATCAAGTACCTCCCGAGCGAAGCGAACTTCATCTTCCACCGGGTGAAGGGCGATTCCGACACGTACCGCAAGCACATGGCCGATGCGAACATTCTCGTCGGCCGTGCGTTCCCGCCCTTTACGGGTTGGAACCGTCTGACTCTCGGAACCCCCGGAGAGATGAAAGCGTTCGTCAAGGTCCTCAAGGACTTCCGTGCGAAGGGTCTCATCTGACCGAAAACGCGCGAGGACGGGGGATTACGTTCTCGCGTGCGGGTTGCGGCTCGTGCGACTGTCGGGGGACGGTCGCACGAATCAAAAGCCGTATCCCCGGAGAAACTCTCGGCCCAGAGCGCGGGCCGGGAGTTTTTTCCGTTTCGGAGTGAGCGTTTCGGCACGGGGAGCCGTTCCGGGGCGCTCTCTTCGGGCGCGATCGAGCCCCCGTCACCGCGGGATGCTTGGAGCACGGTGCACTACCCCGAGAGGACGGGCATTCTCCAAGTCCGATGCACGCAGCGCACGCGGGTCGACAAGTACGGCTTTCCGCGCGGTTATCCGACGGACAAAAAACGCGTTCGCGGGTTTGCCACGGGCGACACGGTGTTGTGGGCCGAGGTCCCTTCGGGGAGAAGGCGGGGGAGGGATGAGGTGTTTTCTATGAAGGAAGCGGCACGGCTGAGTCGGAACTTTCCGCCTTGAAAGCTGCCTCCCCTTGAATTCCCGCGAGATTGAGTGATCGCGGCGAGGGGCCCGCACACGTGAAAATCCCCGTCCGCGCCGGGCACGAACGGGGTTTCCCATGAAGCATCAAGCCCGGTACTTTTCCGGGAACTCCATGTCTTCGTAACGTACGAACTTCGTCTTCTTGACGAGCTTGTAGCCGAACCAGACGGCAAGGAAAAGGGGGATGCCGATGTAGGTCGCCGCCACCGAAGACCAGTCGATCGTGTCCTCGAGGAAGGCCTTGTAGTTCTGGCCGAGCATGATCGTCATGCAGAGAACGAAGGCGAAGATCGGGCCCCAGGGGAAAAAGCCCGAGCGGTAGGGGAGCTTCGAGAGGTCGCACCCCTTCAGGACGTAACCGCGGCGGAAGCGGTAGTGACTCACCGCGATCCCGAGCCAGGCGATGAAGCCGCACATCCCCGAGGTGTTGAGAAGCCACAGGTAGACGTCGCGATTGTCAAAGAGGGACGTGAGAAAGCAAAGCCCCGCCACCGCCGTGGTCGCGACAAGCGCGCAGCGCGGCACGCCCGAATTGGAAAGCCGCGCGAAACATTTCGGCGCGTCGCCTCGGAGCGCGAGCACGTAAAGCATGCGGGTGGCGGCGTAGAGGCCCGAATTCCCCGCGGAGAGCACCGACGTGAGAATGACGGCGTTCATGAGGGCGGCGGCCGACAAGAGACCGGCATGCTCGAAAACGAGCGTGAAAGGGCTCACGGCCACGTCCGCGATGTCGTTTTTCAGAAGACGCGGGTCCGTGTAGGGAATGATCAGGCTGATGACGAAGATCGAAAGGACGTAAAAGAGGAGGATGCGCCAGAAGACCTGTCGCACGGCCTGCGGGATCGCCTTTTCGGGGTTTTGCGTTTCGCCCGCGGCAATGCCGATCAACTCCGTCCCCTGGAAGGAAAAGCCCACGACCATTGCCACGCCGATAAGTGCCGGGAACCCACCGACAAAGGGCGCGTCGCCCGTCGTCCAGTTCGCAAAGCCCGCGGGAATGTCGTCCGTGAGGATCCCGAAAATCATCGCGCAGCCCGTGGCGATGAAAAAGACCACGGTGAGCACCTTCAGAAGCGCGAACCAGTATTCGGTTTCACCGAACCCCTTTACGGAGAAGTAGTTGAGGAGGAAGATGAATCCGAGGAATAGGGCGCTCCAAAGGGTTCCGGGGACGTCAGGAAACCACCAGCCCATGACGAGCTGTGCGGCGACGAGGTCGACCGCTACGGTGACGGCCCAGTTGTAGCAGTAGTTCCAGCCGAGCGCGAAGCCGAACGCTTCGTCGACATAGCGGCGTCCGTAGGTGGAGAAAGACCCCGCCACGGGTTCGTAGGCGGCGAGCTCCCCGAGGCTCGTCATGAGGAAGTACACCATGAGGCCGATCACGGAATACGCAAGGAGTGCGCTTCCCGGGCCCGCTTCGGCAATCGTCGCGCCCGAGGCGACGAAGAGCCCCGTGCCGATCGAGCCGCCGATCGCGATCATGGTAATGTGCCGCGACTTGAGGTCGCGCTTGAGGCCGGACGTTCCGCCGGCGTCGGTATCGGACATTCTTGGATATTCCTTCGGAAAAAGAGGGTTGCGGTCCCGTGCGACATCCATCGGTGTCGCACGAGGCCCGTATCCCTTCCCGAAGGCGTTGCGGGGCGGCTTTGAAAGCAAACCCCCAACGACGAACGGTGTGTTCGTGCCCGTAACGCCAGCCGACAGCTCCTCCGTCGCCGACCGAAGTGAAAGTCGTTTGAAAGTCGAACGACCGCTTCGTCGCGACGGGAGTGATGCGGATTTTCTCCGCATCCCCAACTGCCCTCCCGCGTCCGGCAGGGCGTTTCGGCGGACGGCCCCTTCGATCGGCTTCCTCGGGTACCCCCTCGGCCGTCTACTCATGCTCGTCCGCGCCTCTATCACGCATGGTTGCCGCCCGGATTTCGGGCGGCAAAGGACGCATTGTTACACAAAAAGGTGGACTTGTGGGTTTCCCTTAGGTAAAAGCATGTTCCGGAAAAAAATCAGCCTGCGGTTTCCGGCGTATCGAAGCCCGGGCGTGCTCAGCGTTCGAGTTGTTGTCCGGGAATCCGAACGTTTCGATGAACGTTTCCGTTACTCGTCGCGCGAAGTCCTACGTCCCAGAGGACGGTGCCCGTGCGATCGGTGAGTTTGTTGGCGCCGAGGATGCGGGCGCCCGGCATTTCTTTGAGGGCGGCCGCTTTGACGAACTCGGGGATTTCGCTTTCCGGCACGTCTTCTTTGGCCGAGAAAAGCGTGCCGTCGGGCCTGATCCGAAGTTCGACCTCGCGATCGCCCGAAAGTTCGAAGTCGGCCTCGAAGGTGCCCGTATCCTCATCGAAATCCCATTCGATGCGAGGGACGTCGCCGAAGGTTGTTTGTACGTAGGCACGAACGACTTCCGGTACGGCATCCGCCGTGAGGTCTTCGGCCGATACGTTTGAGGCACCCGCGAGAAGTCCGAAAAGGCAGGAAAAAAGTGTTGTTCGGGCGAGGTTTTTCATGGATCGAACTCGGAAGCTACGAAGCGTTGTCGGGACTCAGTTCTTCTCGCCGAAGAGCTTTTCCTTGAGCGCGGCACCCGCCTTGTCGATGCTCGAAAGGGCGTTGTCGTAGCCCTTTTCGAGGCAGGCCGAGGAGAGGGCCTTCGCCTTGTCGAGGCCTTCCTTGTCGGCGACTTCCTTAATGTATGAGGGCGAGCAGGTCTTTTCGTTCGGCGTGATCGACTGATTGCAACCGGCGAGAAGGAGCGCGGCGGGGACCGCCAGAGCGATGAGCTTAAGCATTGCGGATCGGTTCCTTATGGGTTTCTCGGGGAAACTCGTGTTACGGGTCGGGCGCGCCGAGCGAAAACGGCCGCCCGTCGGGCTCAGTATGCCAGAGACACGCGGCCGAGAGTGTGCGAATTCGTTACGTGCCCGCGCGCTCTGCTTGCGTCGCGGTAGGTCGATTCGAGCGACCGATTCGGGCTGGCGTTTCAGGTGACCTTGTGCCGGAAGAACCACGTTGCGGCCGGAATCGAGAGTCCCGTAAGGAGCAGAAGCGGCCAGAGGAAGGGGCGAATCGCGTCGAAATCCGCACCTTCGAAATAAATCATGCGTACCATCTGAATCCCGTAGCGTGCGGGGTTGAGAACGGTCGCCGCCTGCATGAATTCGGGCATCGCCCCGACGGGGGTCATGAGGCCCGAGAGGATAAGGGCGGGAAGCACGAAGAAAAAGACGAGGATCACGGACTGCTGATACGTGCGCGACGCGGCCGAGATGGCAAGCGCCAATCCCACGATGCTGAGCGAAAAGAGGGAGACGACGAAAAAGAGCAGCCCGATCGAGCCCGCAAAGGGAATCTCGAACCAGTAGCGCGCGACGGCGAAAATGAGAAAGCCCTGCGCGATGCCGATCACCAAGGGTGGAACCGCTTTCCCGACGAAGATCTCGACGGGGGTCATCGGCGTCATCAACATCATGTCGAAGGACCCTTCCTCGCGTTCGCGCGAGACCGCGACGCCCGCAAGGAGCATCACCTGCAGCATCGAGAGCGCGAGAATGAGCCCCGGCATGATGTTGTAGCGCGTGATCGCGTTTTCGTTGTAACGATAACGCTCGACCAAACGCACGGCGCCCGCGGCACCCTTTTCCGCGTTGAGGTTCTCGACGATCGCGGCCACGTAGCCCGTCGCGACGTTCGCGGTCGTGGTGTTGCGCGCGTCGACCGCCACGTAGATCGTCCCGCCCGTGCCGTCCGCTTGTCGCGCCGCGAAGTCGTCCGGAATCACGATCCCGATCAATGCGTCCCCGTGATCGATCGTGCGACGCACGTCTTCGATACTCCGCGGGGTCGCAATCGGCTCGAAAATCCCGTTCGATTCGATTTTGCGCGCCACTTCGAAGGAGGCTTCCGAGCGCGAAGCGTCGTAAAGGACGTAGGGGACCCGCTCCAAATTGAAGGTGGCCCCGTAGCCGAAGAGGACCGACTGCGCGATGACGGGTACGAAGAGAATGCGCAGCATCGCGGGGTCAAGGAGCAGCGTCACGAGCTCTTTGCGCACGAGCGCTCGAAGACGCAGGAATTTGAGGCGAAGAACATGCAACATCGATAGGCCCTCCGAGTCTCAATCCATACGCTTTCGAAGCACGGCCAAGGCCGCAAGCATGAAGCCCGTCGTCCAGAGAGCGAGAATGAGGACGTTTTCGAGGACGACGTCGTTTGCGCCTCCCGAGAGGAAGAGAATTTTTACGGTTTCCATCGCGTAGGTGGGCGGCATCAGGTGCCCGACCGCCGAAATCCAATCGGGAACGCTCCGGAGGTCGAAAATAAAGCCCGAAAGAATCAGAGCGGGCAGGTAACTCCCGATGACGGCCATCTGCATCGCGACGAACTGGCGCTTCAGAGCGGCCGACAAAAAGAGCCCGAACGCAAGCGCCCAGACGTTGTAGAGGAGAAAGACGCCCGCAAGCACCCAACCGCTTCCGCGCACGGGAACGTCAAAGAGCACGATGCTCGTCAGAATGGCGGTGCCTTCCCCCGCCGTGGCAAGGGCGAAATAGGCGAGAAACTTCGACGCGAGAATTTCGAAGGGCGACGCGGGCGTCAAAGCCAGCGTCTCCATCGTGCCGCGCTCCCACTCGCGCGCGATGACGACGCTTCCGAGAAAGCTCGAAACAAGCGTCATGAGCACGATCGTAAGGCCGGGCACGAGGTACCAGGTCGAGGTGTTTGCTTCGTTGAACCAGGCGCGCGAAAGGAGACGAACGACCGGAGGCGCGTCGTTCCCGGAGGTCGCGGCGACAGTCGCGACGGTCGCCCCGCGCTCCGCGTTTTTTGCGGCCGCAATTTGCAGGGTTGCCGCCACGTACGTTCGGATGATCGTCGCGCTGTTGGCATCAACTCCGTGAACGACGAGCCCGATTTCCCCCTTGCCCTGAGCGGCATCGCGCTCGAATCCCGGCGGAATGTCGACGATCGCTTCGATTCGGCGTGCGGCGAGGAGCCGCTCGGCCGCTTCGCGCGAAGCGGTCGGGATCGAGCGGAAGTAGGGCGAAGCGTCGATCCGCTCCGCGACGTTTTGTGCCTGCGGGCTCGATTCCCCGAGTACGACCGCCACGGGCACGTCCTTGAGGTCCATCGAAAGGCCGTAGCCGAAGAGAAGCAAAAGCACGAGCGGAAGGAAAAAGCTCACGACAATCACCGAAGGGTCCCGCCGCATCTGGCGGGCTTCCTTCCGAACGAGGGCGACGAGGCGCCGAAGACTTTCGAATCGACTCATTCGATGCTCCCCTCCTAGGCGGCCTTTTCGGCGGGCTTTTCTGCATTCTTCGATTTTTCGGCCTCCTTCGCACGGTTTTCGAGCACGATCGTACGAAACGCCTCTTCAACCGTAGCCGCGCCCGCGGAGCGCCGTACTTCGGCGGGCGACCCGAGGACGAGCACGCGCCCCGCGTCCTGAATGAGGAAGCGGTCGCAGTACTCGGCCTCGTCCATGAAATGCGTGGTGACGACGACCGTCGTTCCGTTGCGGGCGAGCTCGACGATCCTGCGCCAGAATGCGCGCCGCGCCGCGAGGTCGGCGCCGGACGTGGCTTCGTCGAGAAAGAGGATTGCCGGACGGTGCAAAAGCGCACAGGCCATGGCGAGCTCGCGCTTCGCGCCCAAGGGCAACATCCCCGCACGGCGCTCGAGATGAATCCCGAGGGTCGCGCCCGGGCCCGAGAGGAGTTCGCCGATCCGTGCATCAAGCGCCCGGCCCGAGACGCCGTAACACTCACCGAAGTAGCGAAGCGTTTGGTACACGGTGAGGCGTTCGTAGAGCGAAAACTTCTGCGCCACATACCCGATGCGGGCGCGGGCTTCCGAGGCGGAAGCAAGAAGGTCGACCCCGTCGATGCGAATATCCCCCGAGCTCGGAGGCAAAAGGCCGCAGAGCATTCGGAAGGTCGTGGTTTTGCCCGCTCCGTTCGGACCGAGCAGACCGAAAATCTCCCCGCGCTTCACTTCGAAGCTCGTGTCCGCGACGGCGACGAAATTCCCGAAACGCCGCGAAATGTGCTCGGCTCGGATGACGGGATCGGAGGTCGCGGCGGCTGTTTCGCCGGTTGTGTTGTGTGCTGTTTTGAGGGCGACCTTTGAGAACGCCCCGCAGGCCGCACCCGAACGGGCGACCGTTTCGACGCTCGCCTCTTCGGGGGTGCGTCCGTCGTCTTCGAAAGTGAGCGCGGCATAGGCGTCTTCGAGCGTTTCGGGGCGCTCGGAGAGCGTCGCGGCGAGGCCCGAGGCGGCGAGTTCCGAAATCGAGCGCTCGAGCGCCGCGCGGTTCGCTCCGGCACGTGCGAGGAGATCCACCCCGTCGCCGCGCGGAACGGCGTCGAGCCACGGCGAGTCCGCCCGTACGGCGGAAACACTTTGCATGAGGGTGCGTGCGAGGCGGTGTGCGGCGGTGCCAAGCTCGTGATTCTTCCCGTTCGGGCGGGGAATCTCCGTGGAAGTCTCTGCAGGTACGGCCCGCCACGTACGACCCCGCACCGTTAGGAGGAGCTCCGAGGGCGTTCCGCAGGCGACGATTCGGCCCTTTTCGAGGATATAGACGCGGTCCGCCGAAGCGGCCTCGTCGAGGTAGGCCGTCGAAAAAAGGGTCGTGACGCCGTCCGTGCGGCGGACGTCTTCAAGGACGCGTTGCAGTTCCCGTCGGGAGAGGGGATCGACCCCGACCGTCGGTTCGTCGAGGACGATGAAGTCGGGCGTCGTCATGAGAGTGGCGGCAAGCCCGAGTTTTTGCTTCATGCCGCCCGAGAGTTTTCCCGCCAAACGCGCTTCGAAAGCCGAGAGGCCCGTGAGGTGCATGAGCCGTGCGAAACGCTTTTCGAATTCCTCGCCTCGGATACCCTTCACGGCCGCAAAGAATTCGAGATTTTCCCGGCAGGACAGTTCTTCGTAAAGGCCGAAGCGTTGCGGCATGACGCCGATCGTTTCCGTGAATGCGGGGTCGTCCGTGTCGGGCGTGCGGCCGAAGACCCGAATGAGGGGCTCGACCGTTCTTCCGTTCTTTTCGCAGCCTTCGGGTCTCAGGAGCCCCGCAATCGTACGAATAAGGGTCGTTTTACCCGCACCGTCGGGTCCTACGATCGCGACGTTCTCGCCGCGACGGAAAATGTCGATCGAGACGTCGGAGAGCGCTTCGAGCACCTTGCCGTCGGGCGAAGGAAAACGCTTCGAGAGGTGACGGATGCAAAGGGGCTGCGACGCGTCGGGGGTCGAATCGCACTCCCGATCGGAATTGTTTTCGAGCGCTTTTTCACTTCCTTTCGGGGTGGTCGCATTTGCATCGGGCACAATGCGGGATTTCGCAGGGAAAAGGGCGGCGCGAAGCCTCCCGAAGAACCCCCGGGGCCCGGCGATCGGGGAGGGGGGGTCTCGGCGGTCGCCCGCCGGGGTGCGTTCGTGCTCAAGCGTCTGCTTGTTGATCGCTTCGGACATGGCAAACTCGTTCGAAGAAAAGCGCGAACGGGCTCAGTCGTTCGAAGTGTTCGAAGTCGTCGCAGTCGTCGATGCCGTTGCCGCTTCTTCCGGGAAGTCGACCGTCACGGGCTGACCGAGTCGCAGGCGATTCTCGGGGTCGGGAACCGACACCTTCACTTCATAGACGAGAAGCGTGCGGAGCTCTTCCGTCTGCACGCTCTTCGGCGTGAATTCGGCCGTACTCGAAACGAAAGCGACGGTGCCGTCCATGGGCTCCGTCGTATCGGTCGAGACGCGGGCGGGTGCGCCTTCCTTCACGTAGGCGAGTTGCCGCTCGGTCACGTAGGCGCGCACCCACTTGGGGTCGACGATCGAGAGCTGATAGACCGTGCGGGAGGGCGACGCCATGTCGCCGGGTTCCGCGAGGCGGCTGCGAACGATCCCCGAGACGGGCGCGTGGAGGAGCGCCGCGCGATCGATTTGGTCCGTGAGACGGTCGACGGCAGCCGCGGCCGCATCGGCCTGTGCGCGGGCGCTTTCCACCTCCTGGGGGCGCGGACCCGCTTCGAGGGCGTGAAGGTTGGCCCGAGCCCCTTCGAGTTGGCGCGCGAGCGCTGCTTCGGCGTAGCGTGCGTCTTCAAGGAGCTGCTTGCTCGTGGCACCCGCATCGCTCAATCCTTTCTGGCGCTCGTACGTGCGCCGAGCGCTTTCGCGTTGCGCGGCAAGCGCGGACACTTCTTTTCGGGCGCGCTCGATGTCTTCGGCGCGATAGCCTTCTTCAGCCATGCGGGCCGCGGCGTCGAGCGCCCGGCGGTTCGCTTCCGCTTGGCGACGCTCGATTTGCAAGGCCGTCGTATCAAGCTTCCCGAGGAGATCCCCCGCGGCAACGCGCTCGCCTTCTTCGACCGTGAGTTCGGCAATGCGGCCCGAGCCTTCGAAGGCGAGCGACACCTGCCGGGTGTCGACATTCCCCCAGGCGCGGGCGGGTGGAGCGGGCTCGTCTTCCGTCAAAGCCACGTAGCCGGCGCCCCCCGCAAGGAGTCCGGCAAAAAGAAGACCGGGAACGAATTTTTTAATCGACATGATGAGTGCGGCCAATGAGGAAACGGGTCGGGAGGTTGAGGGCTTTCAAGGGGTTTGGGAACGCCGAGGCGGGTTCGGGAGCCCGAGCCGAATCGAAAACTGCGAGTATCATGAGTGATTCTCACACACCGCACGGCGCTCGGCGGTCCGGGATCTCCCCGCAAATACCCGAAAAGACGGGATTTTCGGAGTTGCAGTCGCCTTTTTGACGATCCTACGGACGTCAACCGAACACGGGCCGGATTTTCCCCGAACCTCGCTCGAGTGCCGTGTCCGAACAAAATTCCGATTATCCCCAAGAGAGAACCCCCATGTTTCGTATCCGATCCGTTACGCCCGCCGATCTCGACATCCTGACCGATATCGAGGCGCAGAGCTTTCCCGAAGCCGAAAAGGCGACGCGCGAGAGTTTCGAAAAGCGCCTCGCGGTCTTTTCCGATCACTTCCTGATTCTCGAAGACGCGGGTCGCCCCGTCGGCCTCATCGACGGGATGGTGACCGATCAGCGTACGATCACGGACGACCTTTACGAAGATGCGACGAAGCACAATCCGAAGGGCCGTTACCAGAGCGTCTTCGGTCTCGCGGTGATTCCCGAATACCGTCGTCGCGGCTGCGGCACGATGCTCCTGCGAGCGTTCGTCGAGTATGCGCGCGGGCAGGGACGCGAGGGCGTGATCCTTACCTGCAAAGAGCACCTCATCGACTTCTACGGCGCGTCGGGTTTCCGCAAGGTGGGCCTTTCCGCGTCCGTTCACGGCGGCGCACGCTGGTACGATATGGAACTTATTTTTTGAGTTCGCTCGGGAGGGATTTCCGGCGGTTGGGCCGGCCGACGCGTTGAGACTTGAAAAAGAGTTCTCGACAACGTCGAGCGACCCGAACCCCCGACTCGCCACTTCGGGTGGTTTAAAATTTCGGGGAAACTTCCCTCAAGCGGGAAGCCATGGTGACAATCCGTCGACGGACCCCAAGCGGGCCCCCGACACAGCAGAAGGCCGAATACGATGACCGAGGAAAAAGAAGGGACGCCCGATACGATTCGTACGGAGAGCTCTGCGAGCACGCCGGGTGTCGAGCAACGGACGCGCCCGACGGCGGCCGCGTATCGCGGACCGCGCATCGCATCGGCCGGGCGGCGTCCCCGCATCATCAAGCGTGCCCGCTGGACCGCGGTTTCTTCCGCTCGAGAGGTCGGAGCGCTCATTCGCGTTCTGCGCCTGCGCGCGGGCTTCACGCAGGACGAAACGGCGGAACTTCTGGGTGTGAGTCGCCGGTGGTACAACGAACTTGAAAACGGGCGGGAGACGATTCGCATCGGTATGGTCTTGGACGTTCTCAACGCATTCGGTTGCCACATGGGGCTCGGCGGCGAGGGTGCTTCCTTTTCGATCGAGGAACTCACCCACGTCGCGGCCGTCAAAGGGAGCGAAGACCAGATCTGGCACGTCGACTTCGAGCGCGGCCTCGAAGACCCCGAAGAACGTCCCGAAGCCGTGAAGCGCGGGAACAAACGCGGGTACCTGCGCTCGGGTATTCGCGTTGCGAACAACAAGATCGTGCAGATTCCAAAAAAGCGCCCGATCGTACCCGAATTTTCATCCGGAGTTGCGGAAGGTGCGAAGACTGCCGGATTGAAAGACAAGAAAGAAGCGAACGAAAAGCACGAAACGAAATCCGAGACGACCGAAGTCGAATCGAAGTAATTCGAAGTCATCGTCCGAAAAGCTCGCCCGGAAATCCGGGCGAGCTTTTTTCGATTCCCGCCTCGCGCGGTTCGGGGATTTCAAACGTCGAAGAGCGGCGCCATGCGCGCGGTCTCGCGCGAGGAGATGCCGAGCTCGTACGCTTCGCGTTTCCACCCCGAGATGACGCGTCTCATGTCCGCCAAGCGCGTTTTTGCGTCCCGCAACGACATCTGGAAGTAGTCGGCAAGTGCCACGGCGTCGTCCGCGTCGCGCAGGCGCCGCACTCCGTCCGCCGTGATCGGACGATCGGTGAAGTCGGGGGCGGGCGAGAGGTCGTGCGCGGGGGCGGGGCGCCACCCGAAGTCTTCGCGAACGAAAAGCCAACGCTCGGGTCGATCCGTACCGCCCGTAAGAAGCGAAAAGACCATCCGTTGCCAGAGGACGGGAAGGTCCTTCGAGGGAGCGGCTCCGTCGGCGTTGAGAATGTCCGCCATCGCGAGGTAGCTCAACGTGCGTCGCCCGTTGTTCACGAGCGTCGAAGCGGAAAGCGTCAGAAGAGGTGTTTCGAGGGAGAACGCGCCGTCGGATTCAAGCGTCTTTTCCTTTTTCGCGGTATCGACCGACTTGGAGCGCGCCTTGGCCCGTAAAGACGCTTTGGGCTTTGCACGATCGGGTCGCTCCGTAATCAACACTGCGGAGCCGAGCGACTCGGAGAGGACGGAGTCGACCGTCGGAATGCCGCACTGCCGCGCCAACCTCAGGCTCAACTCGCTCCAGAGCGGACGGTTCCAATCGTCGCCCCGGGATTCGAAGAGCACGAAGGCGCTTCGACGATCTTTTTCCGTAAGGTAGTTCGCGTGGCTCCCCGGGATCGATGCCGCCGCGAGGAGTCGTTCCAAGTCTTCCTGTGCCGCTCGCCCGCGCTCGTAAGCGTGGTGGGCGTAGAGGAGGGCGTCCAACTGCGTGACGGCGGGCGGAATTACGGCCCGCATCCCCTGCGGGTGCCCCGTGTCGGGATCCGTGAGGAGTATGCCGCCCGCATGGTGCCGCGCGTGCGGAAACCGCACGGCCATCGTCTCGATATTCCCCGCGTCCGTCGGAAGATTCAATTCGAGCCCCGAGCGGAGGGCTGCGCGCGGCAGATCGATCCGCCCCGGGTCGACCGAACGGTCCTTCAAAAAGCCGAAGGTCGACTCGCCTTCGACGGGTCGAAGGGTGCCGCTCGCGAGCGGCAGATCCGCGCCGAGCGGAAAGCCGTCGCGCAACCACTCGGGGTCGTAGATAAAGATCGGCCGATCGTCGAAGGGATCGGGACGACGCACCTCCCGGGGGTAAAAATCCCGCAGGTTGACGCGGGGTTCGTTCGGGTCTGCTTTCAATCCGTCTTCCGCGTTCTCTATCGAGGCTTCGGGAAGTGCCTCCACATTATTTCCCGAGCGGGAAGGATTTGATTCTTCCGGTTTCGAATTCCGATCGTCTTCGTCTCTGAGATTGGGGGCGAGCGGAAAGACGAGCGTGCCCGCACGGGGGGAGCCGGGCAGGGCGTCGATGCGCACGTCGTACGTGCGTCGGTAGGGGAACAACATTTTTGCAACTCCGGTCCGTTGGGACGCGCTCAGAACGCGTCGCTCGTTTTCTTTTTCGTGCGAACGCGCTGCGGCAGTCGACGCTCTTCGAGAAGCAAACCCGCTTCGTCGACGGAGGAGGCGGCGACCGAAGCGATCGCATCGCCGAGTCCCAGCGCCTGAAGGACGGCGGTGATGTTCCCGATCGAAACGCCGCATTCGCCCGCTTCGACTTTGTTGAGGGTCTGAAGCGAAATGCCGGCACGTTCCGCAACGAGGGACTGAGGGAGGCGCCGCCGCAAACGGGCGACGCGGATGTTGTATCCGAGGGTCCTCACGGACTCTTCAACGGCCAAGGAGGGTCTCATAACACACACTATCCTAGATGTTGAAGGAGTTAACACGCATTTTTATGCATGTTGAAGCTTTCAACGCCCTCATTGGCGGCGGGAAGTCCGAAATCGCGGTTTTCGGGGGTTTCGAGGCAAAAAATCGTCGCTCCGAGGAAGCGTCTCGAAAGCTTTACATCCAGTTTAAGCGATGTTGTTTGGGATAAACCACTGAATTCTTGATATTAAGCCTTCGGGGTTTCCCTCGAAAAACGCGGATTTCGCGCTTTCTCCCGACCTTTGAATGTGTCGACATCCTTTTTTGCGCGCCGCCGTTTCGTTTTGACGAACGTCCGATTCCGAATTCGGCGGCGTCCTTCGTTGCCCGGTCGTCCGTTCGGTTCGCGACGTCCGATCGGATCCGTGCTCGTTTCCGACGCGGGGCTGTGTTGCGTTTCGATACTCGCTGCACGCGATCCGGAAAAATCGGTCGGTCACTTTCCGCTCGGAGCCCTCCCCTCTTCCGGGAGATTCGCCTTCCTTCGAGTGAACCGACGCAAAGCCCGAAAAACAACAAAAATGTTGCGATTCGCGTTTTTCGCCTCGAATATCCGGAGGACGGCCGACAGCGCGTTCCGGGCTCGGTTCTTCCCGGCAGCCCGATTTCTCGCGAGCGATCTTTTCACGAATTCGGAAAATTCAACCCGATCGGGCAGTGTGAAATTTCAATGATTCGGGCAACTCGTCCCGTTTTTCCCGAAGCGCTCTGAAGGCCTTTGCGGGAGGCTCGGGCTACACACCTGGGGCGAAACTCCCCGAACGCCGCCAAGGGGCTTCCGTGCCCTCTGCGTCGTTTCCGTCCTTTCCCTGCAAACGAGCTCCGAACGCTACGCCCGAGGCCTTAATACTCACTTACGTCGTCGCGGAACGGCGGAGGTTGCTCGGTGAGCCGACCAAGCCAAGGACCCGGCCTGAAATCCGACGATTTTCCGCTCGGGGGCTCCGCGGGAGATCGGGCCTTTGCCGTAGGGCGATACCCTGTACGCGATCATCCGAACGGATGATGACGCAGGCTTCCTTGCAGTCGTCCTTTCGCGATGAAAACGCGACACGGTCCGTGCATGCGACGACGATCGTGACGCAATTCTAGGTGGAAACCCGAATCTTTGTGAAGAAATCCCACGGGCGGCGCTTGCGACACTTCGCCCGTTACGAGTGGCGACGGCCGTGCGGTCCTGTTTTGTTTTTTCCGTGCTTTACGTTTTTCGGAAGACGCGTACCGGGTCCGATCTTTCACCGTCCCTCAGAGGAGAATTCCATGACGAACACGCTCACAATGAACGATTTCCGCCTCACCTTGGGCTCGACCGAACTGAAGCCCCTGGTTCTCGGAGGCATGGGCGTCAATATTTCCACGAAGGATCTCGCGCTTGAAGTGGCGCGCTTGGGCGGCATCGGGCACGTGTCGGATGCGATGCTCCCCGAAGTGGCCGACCGCCTTTTCCGCACGGGTTTTACCGCCGCGAAAGCAAAGGCCTCGAAGGCCTTTGCGGGTCTCGGTTCCAAGCTCGGCATGGCGTTTGACGTCGATGCGGTTGCGTCCGCCACGCGCCGCTACGTCGAAGATGTGATGAGCGCGAAAAAGGGCGAGGGGCTCGTTTTCATCAACGTGATGGAAAAGCTCTGCATGAACGACGCGTTCACGACCTTGAAGGCGCGCCTCACGGCGGCGCTTGACGGCGGGATCGACGGGATCAGCTTGTCGGCGGGCCTCCATACGTCGTCTTTTGCCATGATGGCGGAGCACCCGCGCTTTCACGACGCAAAGCTCGGGATCGTCGTTTCGAGCGTGCGTGCTTTGAACATTTTCCTTCGCCGTACCGCCAAGACCGGGCGTCTTCCCGACTTCGTGGTGGTGGAGGGGCCCTTGGCGGGCGGACATCTGGGGTTCGGGCTCACGAACTGGTCGGAGTCGAACCTCGGGACGATCGTCGACGAGGTGCTGGCCTTTATCAAGGCGCAGAAGCTTTCCATTCCGGTGATTGCCGGGGGCGGCGTCTTTACGGGGACGGACGGCGTGCGGCTCCTTCAGAGGGGCTGTGCGGGCGTACAGGTTGCAACCCGCTTTACGGTCGCAAAAGAGTCGGGGCTTCCCCACGACGTGAAGCAACGCTACTTCAACGCGCAAGCCGAGGACGTCGTCGTGAACGGCATCTCGCCCACGGGCTACCCCATGCGCATGTTGCAACAGTCGCCCGCCATCGGCTCGAACGTGAAGCCCCAGTGCGAGGCCTACGGTTACCTCCTGGAGCGCGGCGACTGCTCCTACTTGAAGAGCTACCGCGAAGCGGTCGAGGCGAATCCCGACGAGAAGGCCCCGTCCATCGAGGGAAAGACGTGCCTTTGCTACCAGATGCGCAACTACAAGCTCTGGACGTGCGGCGCCACGACCTCGCGCTTGAAGGAAACCTCCGTGCGTCTTCCCGACGGCACGTGGTACGAGCCTCCCGCCGAGCACATCGTGAACGACTACCTTTACTCGAAGAACGACGAAATCCGACTCCCCGAGGTGCCGGCGTCGGTCGAGTCCGCAGCCTTGCAGGCTTTGCGGGAGAGCGGCTCGCTCGCCGCATCGTAACCGCGCATCGCAGAGTGCCTTCTCGGTTGAGCCCGAGAAAAAAAAGCCCCCGATCGTTCGAAAGTTCGAAACGTTCGGGGGCGTTGTTGTGTGCGGCGACGCTCGGTGCGTCGCCGATATGGGCTCACTTCATTTTGACAACGTTCGTGCCCGCCGTGCGGCCGAAGGTCATGACGTCCGCAATGGCGTTGCCGCCCAAGCGGTTCGACCCGTGGATCCCGCCCGTGACTTCACCCGCGGCGTAAAGGCCCGGAATCACTTTGCCGTCGGTCCCGACCACCTGAGCGTTCGTGTTGATCTTGATGCCGCCCATGGTGTGGTGCACCGTCGGAACCTTCTTGCAGGCGTACCAGGGACCTTCGGTCAACGTGGTGTCGGCCTTGTTGTCGGCAACAAACCCGAAGGGATCCTTTGCTTTCTTTTCGACGACGCTGTTGTAGCCGTCAACGCTTGCCTTGAGCTTGGCGGGATCCATGCCGGTCTTCTGCGCCAATTCGTCGAGCGTCGGAGCTTCGACGACCGCGCCGAGCGCGACCATGTCGCGAATCGTTGCGCCGTTCGCGTCAACCCAGTCGCGCGAAGGATAACGGACCTTGTTGACGATCACCCAGTAGGTGCTTTCCGGCTGCTTGAAGATCGCACCTGCGAGCACGTCGCGCGCGGCCCCTTCATTGACAAAGCGATCGCCCGCGTTGTTGACGAAGATGCGATTGCGACCCGAGGTGCGGATATTTTCCATCAACCCCGTGCCCGGCGTCCCGCAAGGATGCAACTGAATGTCGTCGAGCCCGATAAGCGCCGCGCCGTACTTCTGAGCGAGTTTCAAACCGTCGCCTTGTGCCGCCTTCTGAAGATTCGTGCAACCGATCGTGTTGTCAAGCGTCACGGATTTCCACACGCCCGTATTGACCTCCTGGCGGAGCTTGACGTTCGCGCCGAACCCGCCCGTGGCAATCACGACGCCGTCTTTGGCGTTGAGCGTCAGATTCTGCCCGAAGTGTTTCGCCTTGACGCCCGCAATGCGCCCTTCGGCCTCGATGAGGTCCGTTGCGGACGTGTCCGTGAGCACCTCGATGGCGCCGCCCGACTTGGCGATCACTTCTTCAAAGCTGCGGATGTAGGTATTGCCCGAAGGTGTGGCCGGGTAGTGACTGCGTTGCCAGAGGGCACCCGTGGCCGTCCCGATTTCGTCCTTGAATTTCACGCCCAAGCTTTCCAGCCATTCGACCGACCCCAAGGCGTTTTCCGTCAGGTATGCAACGAGCTCGGGGTCACCCTTGTCGTGACCGCCCTTGAGCGTCTGCGTGCGGAACTTTTCGATGCTGTCTTCAATGCCTTGTTTCGACTGACGTGCGGGGTCGACGGCATTGAGCGCGCCTTCGCTCACGTTGGTGGAACCGCCCAAGAAGCCGAGCTTTTCGAGAACGATCACCTTCCGAGCGCCCGCCTGATGTGCGGCGATGGCCGCGGCGAGACCCGCACCGCCGCCGCCCACGACCACCACGTCGGCGTTCTTGACGGCTTCGCCCGCCGGGTGTTGTTCAACTTTCTTTGTCATGGCCGCCATGTCGGCGCCGGCCTTTTCAAGACATTGCTTCACGCCCGCGTAGAGGGCCGAACTCGACACCGTGGCGCCCGTGATCGCGTCGACGCCGAGCGACTGGTAACTGAGAATTTTGTCGGTCATGAGCTGCAACGCCACCCGACCGACCCCTATCGTTTCGAGGTTCTTCGAGGTGTCGATGCTCTCGATCCGATCCTTCGTAAGCGTAACGATCACGGTGAGCGGCGCATTGTGCCCGGTGACCGTGGCGGTGTAGGTGCCGGGCTTGAACGTCGACGGTGCCTTTTGAGCGGGTTCTTGCGCGAAGACGACGCCCGTGGCGAGTGCCGCGAGTGCGGACGTGAAAGCGCAGATGAGACGTTTGGATTGCATGAGCTTTTCCTCCGATGCCGGCTCGGAATGGTCGGCTGATATGGATCACCATAATCGAACGCCGTGTTCGGCGAATCGGTACAAACGCTCGGATTGAAGGCGAGAAAGCGGAAGGGGCGAGAATAGGGCGAGTCGGTACCCCTAATGCAAACCGGTTCGATCAAGTCGGACAAACAAAAAAACACCCCGATCGGGCGTTCCGACCGGGGGGGAATTTCTGTTGAGGTGCGTCGGGAAAATCAAGCGCGCCGCGAGATTTCGAAGGCGATTTTTGCAAGCCCCGTCTGTGCGATGTAGACGCCGCAGAGAATCATGGCGGCGCCCATGAGGCCCACGAAAGACATCGTTTCGTTGAAAAATGCGAGCCCCGCGGTCACGGTCACGAACGGACTCGTGTAGAGCCACGGGGAAGCGCCCTGCGTGCCGAGAACGCGCACGGCCTTGTGCCAGAGCATGAAGGAGAGCGCCGTCGCCCCGACCGCGAGGAAGAGGAGGTTCGCGATCACGACGGGTTCAAGAAGCACCGAGACTTCGGTCGGTTCTTCGAGAAGGAAAAAGGGCAGCAACGCAATCATCCCGTAGCCCGTTGCTTTGCGCGCGACGAAGAGAATCGGGCGGTCGGCGACCGTGCGCAGGATCATCGAGTAGAGCCCCCACCCGAGGGCGGAACCGAGCGCGAGCCAGTAACCCGCGAGCGGCAGGTCCTGCATGGCCGCGGAATCGAAGAGGACGAGGCAAAGGCCGGTCGCGGCCGAACAGAGCCCGAGCGCCGACTTCCAGTGCATGCGGAAGGCTCGCAGCCATACGAGGGCGAGAAGCGCCGTCATGAGGGGAGCGGTCGAGGCGACGACGCTCACGCTCGATGCGGGTGCCCAAGCGATGGCGAGGTTCTGAAGTCCGAGGTAGAGCGTCGTGGAGACGATCCCGAGCGCGGCGATGCGGAGTTCGTCGCGGAGATTCCCGCTCCAGATGTTTTTCGGTGCGATGAGAAGCAAAAAGCCGTAGGCGAGGAGGCTGCGCCACATCAGGACCGCAAAGGGTCCCATGCCGAAGCCGTAGAGCCATTTCGTGGAGATGAACGTGAGGCCGAAGAGAACGGCCACGAAAAAGGCGAGGGCGTGAGCGCCGAGGCGTGCGGAGAGGGAGGTCGGAGCGGCGTCTTCGGGCGTCGAACCGGCTGTAGATCCGACGGCGGATGAGGGAGCGGAAGAAGAAATCGAGGGCGACATGATGGCGATCGGGAGTTGCAATGTATTGATTTTAGTTGATTTTTGGTCTCATTTTTTTCCCTCGCTAGCAACTCCGTCCGTTCGGATCGGCGTTTACTTCACAAGGTTTCGAGCCGCGTGCTACAAATAGAGGCATTTCTTTCGTCATACCCGCAATTTTTCGGAATCATCTGTATGGATCTTCTCGACGCACTCACGCTCAGGCTTTCCGCCGCCGCTCATCCGAGTTATTTCGCCACCGTCGGGGCGCAACTCCCCGGGGTGGAAAACCGTTTGGGCGTTCCGATGGGTGTCGTACGGAGTGCGGCGAAAGAAATTCTGAGGTCGGGCAGTGCGGAAGACTTTCTGGAGGAGGCGCTCCGCCCGGGTCGGTTGGTCGTGCACGAAACGGCGCTCGTTGCGGGGCTTGTCGTCTGCGGCCTTCCGACGCGGGATTTCGGCGCAAAGCTGGAGATTGCGGAACGGTTCCTGCCGGCGGTCACCAACTGGGCGATTTGCGATACCTTCGCGACCGGGTTTCACGAGGTGCGTTCGCACCGCGAAGAGGCGTTCGACTTCGTCGCGTCGCTTTGTCGTCGTGCGGGTAAAACGCCCGATACGATCAATGCCCCCGAGCGGGCGCTCTGGCCGACACGGGTCGGGCTCGTACTCGTGCTCGCGCACTACGCGCACGCGGACTGGCTCGACCGGGTGCGCGATCTGATGGCGGACGAACGACCCCTTGCCGTCGCCCGTACGACCTATTACGGCTCGATGGGTTGGGCCTGGTGCCACCAAGTGCTCTCCGTGGTGGACCCCGCGGGGGCTGCGGATTTTCTCGAAGCGCTTGTGCGGTCCGAAAAGATCGACCCCCTCACGGCGCGGCGGGCTGTAAGAAAGATCCGCGAATCCTACCGCGCGAGCGCCGAGGAGAAGGAGGCGTTGCTTGCGCGCTTCCGGCCGCTCCTTCCCGCGCGCGTCGACAAGAACGCTCCGAACCGCAAGCCCGACTTCTGACCTTCGCCTGTGGGAGTACGAAAGAGAGCAATCCTTCCGGCAATTCCGCTCAGGCTTTTTCCCACCCGAACGGGCGATTTTCGTGTAGGATTCGGGTCTCTTGTAATTTTTCGGACATTTTTTCGTCCGACGCTTTTTCGCGTGTCGCAGATCTCAAACCAAAGGAAAAGAGTTCGCGCCGCCCCGAAAAGCGCCATCCCCGGTTTCGGCATTCCCGAGGACTACTTTCCATGCGCAATTTTCTTTCCGAATTTGAAAAATTCATCTCTCGCGGCAACGTGCTCGACCTGGCGGTCGCCGTGATCATCGGGGCGTCGTTCACCAACATTGTGAACAGCCTCGTCAAGGACATCGTCAACCCGATCCTCGGTGTTCTCGTCGGTCGTCCGGACTTCACGAATCTCTTCATCGTGCTGAAGGAAGTTCCGGGGTACGACGGTCCCCGCACCTACGAAGCCCTCACCAAGGCGGGTGCCACGGTGTTCGGCTACGGCGCCTTCCTGACGGCGGTCGTGCAGTTCCTGCTTTTGGCTTTCGTCGTCTTCTGGCTCGTGAAGATCGTGACGGGTGCACGCGGCCGCATCGAGGCGGAGGCCAAGCGCGTCCTGAGCAAGCTTGAAAGCGACAAGGCCGCGGCCGACGCCGTCGCGAAGAAGGCCGAAGAAGAAGCCCGTGCCGCCACCGAAGCGAAGGCACGCGAAGAAGCCCTTGCGAAGGGAGCCGCCACGACGAAGGCGAGTGCCGAAGAGCTCGAGCTCCTGCGCGAAATCCGCGACCTCCTGAAGCGCGAGGCGGCGAAGTCGTAAACCGTAGCTCAAACCGACACGAGAGCGGATCCGAGCGAATCCCACTCGGATCCGAATTTCTTCAAAAGCCGTCGGAAAACAAGTTTGAGAAAAGGTTTTGAGGCTCTTCAAAGGCCCGGGCAAGAAAAAGCTCCCGCGGACGAAATCCGTCGGGAGCTTTTCTTTCGGGCTTCGGGCGGCTCGAAACGCTCGATGTCGAACGTTGTACAAAGCCGTCCCGGTTTCAGCCCAATCTGATCAGTCAGGCCTTGAAGGCGGCTTCGAGGGCGGGTACGACCTGCTTCTTGCGGCTCATGACGCCGTCGAGCCACAGGTGTTCGCTGCCGAGTTCCTTGCCGAAGGCCTTCGCGATGCGGGCGGGATCGTCCGAGACCATGAGAAGGAGCGACCCTTCCTTCATGATATCCGTGAGGAGCAGAAGGGCGGAGTGGCGATCTTCTTCGGACTTCACGCGGGCGAGTTCGGCTTCGAGGGCGGGCATCATGTCGTCGACGAGCTTGAGGTCGACGAGTTCGAGCTGGCCGACGCCGACCTTCGAGCCCGACATGTTGAAGTCCTTGAAGTCGCGGAAGATGAGGGAGCGCGGTTCGGCGCCGGCGACGCAGGATTTCGCCGTGAAGAGTTCCATGCCGAGGGCTTCGATGTCGGCGATGCCGGCGATTTCGGCGAGTTCTTTCGCGGCCTGACGGTCGAGTTCGGTGCAGGTCGGGGACTTGAAGATCACCGTGTCGGAGAGGATCGCGCAGAGCATGGCACCCGCGAGGTTGGCGGGGATTTCAAAGCCCATGTAGTCGTACATGCGCTTCAAAAGCGTGTTCGTGCAACCCACCGTCCAGATCACGCATTCGATCGGGGAGGTCGAGGTGAGGTCGCCGAGCTTGTGGTGGTCGACGATCCCCTTCAGATTCGCCTGATCGATGTCCGCGGGGGCCTGGGCCTTGTCGGAGTAGTCGACGAGGTAGACGTCGCGACCGGCGACGCTCGTCACGACTTCGGGAGCCTTGAGGCCGAAGCGCTCGAGGATGAAGCGCGTTTCGGGAGCGGGTTCGCCCTGAGCGGCGGGCGTGACGTCGAGACCGCGCTTCGTGTAGAGGTCCGCGCAGACGATGGCGGAAATGATGCTGTCGGAGTCGGGGTTCTTATGACCGAGAATGAGAGCGGACACGTTGGGATCCTTTCTTCTAGAGAGACGTTATGGCAAACGGGAAAGCCCGCCGTCCGAGGGCCGCGCTTGGGCGCAGAGGCTTCCGAAAACGGAAAGCCTTCGAACTTCGTCGTGCGTTTTTCAATCGCGTCGGGGAAGCTCTTCGGCTTTTCTTCGGACGAAGGCGGTGCGGCTTCCTGCCGCACGGGTTTCGACATTCTACTTAAATTGTGCGGGTTCGTCCCGAGGCGTCCTCCGAAGCCTGACGAACCTCGAAAGCTTTGCTTGCCGGTCCTTGCCACCCGTCCGATCGGGTGGTAGGACATTCCCCTCATGCTTTCACGCCCGAAAACGCCTTGCTCGTTTCTTGTCCGATCACTCGGCTTTCCTCTTTTCCCTACTGCGCGTAGGGATTTGAGGCGATCGAGGCAAGAACCTCTCTATCGGCGGATAGACAAAGGCACAACGCACGTCTTCGGATCTTCTCAGGTAATGGCGTAGGGCTTAACCCGAGGATTGTTCGGAGGACTTCGGAAATCTCTTTTTGCACGTTGATCCATTGTGCCGAATAAACGGATGTTGACCGAAGTCCTTAAGGTCGGTTTTCCGTTTTCTTCCCGAAATACGGGGAACGTGCCGATATTCTTAAAAGGAATGGCGGTGGTGCGACACGTACGGAAAACCCCATTCCAATAAAGGGGACGGGTTCGATAGGCTTCGTTTTGCGGTACGGTCGATGCTGTTTTTTCGGATGGGTTCGGCCGCAGCCGTTAAAGGAACCTCGAGGTCGCTCGTTGGAACACCCCGCCGACATCGGTCGGACTCAACGGGCGGCGATCCGATGAGGAGGAGACTCATGTCCGAACACGAAAAAACAACGAATGTTCCGTCGAGCGCGCCGACCATCTCGCGTCGTACGCTCATCGGAGGCGCAGCGGCCGCTGCGGGTGCGGGAGCGCTCGGCTTCTCGATGACGCCCGTGCGAGCCGAAATCGAGCGCCTTCAGGCGGAAGGCTGGGAAGCGAAACCCTTGGCCTGCTGCATGTGCGGTGCGCGCTGCGGGTTGATCGCCATGAAGAAAAAGGGCGTGCCCGTGTCGCAGTCAACGGTTCGCATCATGCCCAATCCCGACCATCCGCAGCGCGGTTACTGCGGTCGCGGCGCGCAGACGATGTGGCTCTGGAACCACCCGATGCGCATCAGGAAGCCCCTGAAGCGCACGGGCGAGCGCGGGGAAGGGAAGTTCGAAGAAATTTCCTGGGATCAGGCGCTCGATGAAATCGCCGCCAAGGTGAAGGCCATTGCGGCCGAGTACGGCGAGCGGGCCGTGTGCCTCACGAGTCACAACTTCACGGGCTACCAGAACTGGTTCGCCGCGCCCTTCGGCACGGGGAACGTCATCAACCATTCGGCGACCTGCAACAGCGCTTCGACCCTCGGGCGCCGCATGGTTTTCGGTCCGAGTTTCTCCGGGCTCGGTCTCGTCGAACCCGACTACGCCAATGCCGACTACCTGATGTTGGTCGGCCGTACGGTCTCGTGCGCGATCGGCGTGCAGTCGACGATGGCCGCGAACCGCGAACGGGGCGGTCGGATCGTCTTTGTCGATCCGCGCATGCCGGAACCGGGCTTTGCGGGAAGCGAATGGATCCCGATCAAGCCGGGCACGGACGCCGCGTTCCTTCACAGCCTCATTTTGGTGGGGCGCCGCGAAGGGCTTGTCGACCTCAACTGGATCGAACGCTGGACGAACGCCGCCTACCTCGTGCGCGACGACATGATGCCGATTACGGAAGCGGACCTCGTCGAAGGGGGCTCGAGCCGCAAGTTTCTCGTCGTCGACGCAACGACGGGCGAAAAGGTGCTTCAGGGCCCGATTTTGAACGACAAGGGCGCTCCCACGGGTTTTGACGAAGACCCGACCCGCAAGCTCAACCTCAATTGGGAAGGTTCCGTCACGACCCTGAAGGGTGACGTCCACGCCCAGACCGTCTACGTGCTCTTCTGTCACACGAACGACAAATACACGCCCGAAGCCGCGTCCTCCATCACGGGGATTCCCGCGGCGACGATCGAGCGAACGGCACGCGACTTCTTCACGAAGAAGGGCGTCTGCGACGACGGGTGGTATTCGTCCCGAAACGCCAACGACGTCGAATGCTACGCCATGATGAACGTGATCAACTTCTTCACGGGTCGCATGGACCGTAAAGGCGGTCTCGTCTTCACCGCGGGCGGCGGCTTCGGCGGCCCCGGCATCAAAGCGGCGGGCAAGAAGCGCACGGGCCCGACGGGCGTCACCTGGGACTACACGGGTGAGAAGCCTTTGGACAAGAAGTACTTCCCGGAAGGTATCGGTACGCTTTCGTCCGCCTTCCCCGCCATGCTGAAGGGCGACCCGTATCCCATCAAAGCCCTCTTCATGACGGGCTGCGATATGTTCCACCGCGAAGCGAATTCGGCCCGGTTGATCGAAGCCTTCAAGTCGCTCGATCTCATCGTCTCGCAGGACCTCATGCCCGTCGAATCGAACGACTGGGCGGACTACGTGCTGCCGTCCACGTTCTTCCTCGAAAACCACGAGTACCTCGGCGTCAACTATGCCTTGAACGGCAACGTGCAGAAGTCGGACGCGGAAATCGATCCGCCCGAAGGGTGCGAAGCGCGCCACGACATTTGGCAGTTCCTCGAAATCCTGCGCCGCATCGACCCCGAAAAGGCGGCGCGCGTGGGCTACACCGAGGAAATCAAGGACCGCGCCGGCTGGAAGGCCTGGTGGAATAAGGGCATCATGGACCGCGCCTGGGCGGGCTTCATCGCAGCGAAAAACGCCGCGAAGCCCGGCGAAGGCGACCGCATTGCGGCGGAAGTCGAAAGCGAAGGCTGGTCGCAAACGACCGCGAAGGTCTACGAACAGGTTCCCTACAAACGTCCCTTCACGACGCCTACGGGCAAGGCCGAACTCATTTCCTTCTACGCCTTGACGGTTCCGTCCGCAAAGGGCATTCAGCCTCTGCCCGAATACTACACGACGAAGGCCTACACGCAACCGAAACCCCGCTCGAACGAGTTCATCATCGCTTCGGGCAAGGACGGCGCCACCAATGCGGGTACCTGCATCTTTACGTGGCCGACGAAGTTCTTGGGCGACCGCACGCTCTGGATGAATCCGGTCGATGCCGAACGGCTCGGGATCGAAACGGGCGACACGGTCGAGGTCGAAGGGATCGACAACGGCGTCAAGGGGCGTACGAAGGTGACCGTGACGAACCGCGTGATGCCGGGCGTCTTGTTCTCGCACGGCTTCTCGGGCGGTGTTCGCACCAAGGTTCTCCTCCCCGAATACGAATGGGCGCGCGAAGGCATCAATACGCACTGGTTCGCCACGGGCTACAACCAGGTCTTGTGCGGGAACATGGCCAACAACGTGTCCGTGCGCGTCACGCCCGTGAAAGCCTGAGCGACTCGAAGGAGATTCGACAATGACGGAAAAAACACAGAAAAAGCTCGCGCATCTCTTCGACGCCACGCAGTGCGTCGGGTGCTCGGCCTGCATCCTCGCCTGCACGCAGACGAATTATCCCGAGATGCTCAACGGCGAAGTGGCCGGCTGGAATTGGCTCCCGTCGAACATTCGCAAGATTACGGTCGAGCGCGCGCGTCGCCCGGTGCAGATCCTCGTGCAGTGTCAGCAGTGCGAAAACGCGCCCTGCATTTCGACGTGTCCCTTCGGGGCGAACTATCACGACCCCGAAACGGGCCTCGTGAAGACGGACCCCTCGCGTTGCGTCGGTTGCAACTATTGCGTCGCGTCCTGCCCCTACGACGTGCGCTGGTCGCACCCCGACACGGGGTTGCCGATGAAGTGCATGGGGGAAGGGTGCCTCGAACTTGTCAAGGCGGGCAAAGACCCCGCGTGCGTTGCCGCGTGCCCCGTGCACGCCCGCATGTTCGGCGATGTTTCGGACCCCGAGAGCCCGATCTCGCGGAAGCTTCGCGCGGTCAAGTCTGAAAAGCTTCTCCCCGAAAAGGGGACGAAGCCCAACTTCTTCGTGGTGGTGAGCAAATGACATACGAATACATGGAATTGACCCGGCAGGTCGCAACGAGCCACTGGGGGTGGACGATCGCCTTCTTTCTCTGGTTCGTGGGTCTCTCGGGGATGAGCCTGACGGTGAACTACTGGCTGAAGTCGCGCCGTTTGCACTACCTCTCGACGGCGGCGGCGCTCGCGGGGACGCTTCTCGTCGTCTCGCACTTGGCGCGCATGCTGAATCTTCCGATGGCGGCGATCAACGCCCTCGTCGAATGGAAGTTCAACTTCACGAGCTGGATGTTCATCGGGATCTGCATCCTGGCGGTTCTTTGCATCGTCACGGTCGTGCAGGCTTGGGTGATGTGGAGCGCCGAAAAGACGGGTTCGACTTCGTCCGCAGCCGAATCGAAAGGCATGCTCCTTTTCGACGCGGCTCTGGGCGTGGCGGCGACCGCCTATTCCGGGTTCCTTCTCACGCAGGCCGTGGGCGTTCCGCTCTGGACGACGGGTGCGTTGCCCGTCCTCTGGATTTTCTCGGGCCTCGCCTGCGCGCTCGGTACGGTCGAAGTCATGACCGCGACCCGGTGCCTGGAAGGCGGGGAACGCCGTTGGGTGCCGAC